>OGZR01000173.1_pt1 | contig 41373 bp, 38 predicted proteins | sample 1576851 | NCBI WGS metagenome assembly OGZR01 (sample SAMEA3541492, study PRJEB24748) | human gut metagenome | biome: human gut; feature: human-associated habitat; material: faeces | place: China | collected 2012
GCATCTGCCGCACCTCGCTCACCGTATCGGCACTTAGAATTATGCGGTATTGCCTAAGGTTATTTAGGACAACCAGAAAAAGAGAAAAACAGCCTGCCCAAACAGCAGGCGGGGAGGGGTATCATCATGGCTACACATAGCCGCCAAATGTCCGAAGCATTCCGTACGACAGTATTTCTAACCCTGTCCGGCGGATTTCAGGACGCTTACACCTACATGGGCCGCGGCAAGGTTTTTGCCAACGCTCAAACCGGCAATATCGTGCTGATGGCCACCAATTTTTGTGAGGGTGATTTTGCCAAAGCGCTGCGGTATCTTTTGCCGCTGCTGGCCTTTGCCGCCGGTGTCTATTTTGCCGAGGGCATCCGCAACCGCTACCACCTGATGGAGAGATTCCACTGGCGCCAGCTGATTTTGCTGATTGAGATTGCACTGTTGTTTGTTGTTGGCTTTATCCCCAACAATCTGGACTGGCTGGCCAATATGCTGGTCAGCTTTGTCTGCGCCATGCAGGTACAATCTTTCCGCAAGGTGCACGGCAATGCATATGCCAGCACCATGTGCATTGGCAACATGCGCAGCGGTATGCAGTACCTGTACACCGGCCTGCACACAAAAGACCGCGCTGTATTGCGCCGCGCCATGCAGTATTTTACTGTGATTGCACTGTTTGCTGTGGGGGCCGCTGCCGGCAGTCTGCTGACCATCCATTTTGGCAACCGTGTGATTTGGTTCTGCTGTGCTTCGTTGCTGGTCAGCCTTAGCTTCATGTTTATCCGTGAAGACATTGAAGAGAACCCTGAACTGCAGCGGGAAGCCGCCGCTTTGCACCAGGATGTAAAAGCCATGGAGCACACCATCGGCAAAACCTTGCAGGAGCAGCAGGAAGAACTGCACCCCTTAAATCACAAGTGATATGGACAATATATAAAATTTGAACAAAACTTTCGCAATCTCGCTTGTCGTTTTTCGGCACAAATGCTACAATACAGTCAAATATTAAATATGTGCGCGAAAGCGAGGGATTTCCGTGAAAATCATCACCGTTACACTTGCTCCTAACCAGGCTGTTCTGACCTGCTATCTGCAGGACCAAAGCCCCAAAATGCCAAATGCCGCCATCCGCCCGGCTATGCTGGTCGTGCCCGGCGGCGGCTACCAGTATTGCTCTGACCGTGAGGGCGAACCGGTTGCCCTGGCTTATATGGCACAGGGGTTCAATGCGTTTGTTCTGCGCTATACGGCAGATGCAACCACCCCGATTGACAAAGCATTACAGGATGGTGCCGCTGCAATGGATTACCTGCGCGCCAACGCCGCGGAGCTGGAAATTGACCCGCAGCAGATCGCCGCCGTTGGCTTTTCTGCCGGTGGGCATTTGGTTGCTTCGCTGGGCACACTGCTGCCCAAGGCACAGCGCCCCAACGCCCTTGTGTTGGGCTATGCCGCAACGCTGGGCGCAATGTGGACCGTCGCTGGCCGCCAGGAGCCCGACCTGCACGCGCTGGTTGACGATGACACCCCGCCCACATTCCTGTTTGCTACCCAGGGGGACGCGCTGGTTCCTGTTAAGAACAGCCTTGTTTTTGCAGATGCTTTGGCTGACCACAGCATCCCGTTTGCGCTGCACCTCTTCCCAACCGGGGCACACGGCATTTCCCTTGCCACTGCCTGTACCTCCGGGCCGGAAGCTTCCCGTGTCAACCCGGCAACCGCCCAATGGCTGCCGATGAGCGTTGACTTTTTGCAAAAGCTGTGGGGCTGCCTGGGCGTTACCGCACCGGATCCCGAGCTTGCGGCCCAGCTTGCCGCCGGGCCGCTCAGCCTGAATATGCCGGTGCGCAGGTTGATGAAGAACCCGCAGGCCAGCGCTCTGCTGCAGGCTGTGCTGGGGGATATGTGGCAGGCCATTGTGTCTAACCCACTTTCCCAGGGAATCAGCCTGCGCGAAATTTCCGGCTTCCTGCAGGCGGCATTGCCGGAAAGCGCATTGAATCAGCTGGATGCCCAGCTAGCCCAAATCCCGGTTGAATAACCCAAAGGAGCTTATCATGCTGTTTATTGAATATCCCAAATGCTCTACCTGCCAAAAGGCCAAATGCTGGCTGGATGAAAACGGCGTTGCTTACACCGACCGCCATATTCTGGAGCAGCCCCCCACCTATGAAGAGCTGAAAGAATGGCACGCTCGCAGCGGGCTGCCCCTGCGCCGCTTTTTTAATACAAGCGGCCTGAAATATAAATCACTTGCCCTGAAAGACAAACTGCCCACCATGACCGAGGATGAGCAGCTGCACCTGCTTGCCACAGATGGCATGCTTGTCAAGCGGCCTTTGGTGGTCGGGGATGATTTTGTCCTTGTCGGATTCAAGCCTGACGAGTGGGCCAGCACCCTGAAATAATCCGCCTTCTAAATAGCAAAGCAAAAACAGCACCGCAGTTTGTTGCACACACAGTCAAGTAAGACGATGTGCACGGCAAAGATTGCGGTGCTGTTTTGTTTTTATTCTTCCCAAAACCGCCAGAGTTCCCGTTCCAGCTTTTCTGTATCATAAATCATTTTCAGGTGGCTCCAATGCGGGGGCATCAGGCGGCGGTAGTCCGGCATGGCAAAGCGGTTATCGATCAGCAACACTACGCCTTTGTCCTGCGGGGTGCGGATCACACGCCCGGCGGCTTGCAGCACCTTGTTCATGCCGGGGTAACGGTAGGCGTAGTCAAAGCCGGAACCGCGTGTTTGCTCAAAATAGTCCCGCAGCTGCTCCTGCCGGGGTCCAACCTGCGGCAGCCCTGGGCCCACGATGCCTACACCAATCAGCCGGTCGCCGGTCAGGTCAACGCCCTCCCCAAATACGCCGCCCATCACGGCAAAGCCAAGCAGGGTTTGGCTGGGGCCCGGCACAAACTGGGCCAAAAAGGCCGCTTTCTGCTGTTCATCCATCGCGTTTTCCTGCTTGATGCAGTTGATTTCCGGGCAGTGTTCCTTGAACTGCGCATAAGCCTGCTCCATATACGCATAACTGGGGAAAAACGCCAGATAATTCCCGCAGCGCGCCCGCACCATCGTCGCCAGGCTTTCCTCCACAATGGCAAGGCTTGCATCCCTGTCCTTATACCGGGTGCTGACATTGCCGATGCAGAACAGTCCCTGATTGCCCGCGGGGAAGGGGCTGCGCAGGGCAACGGCCCGTGCTTCCGGCACGCCGCACAGGTCCTTATAATAACTGGCCGGGGCCAGCGTTGCACTGAACAGCACCGCGGCGCGCCCCAGGGCAAAACTATCCGCCAAAAAGGCGCTGGGGTCAAGGCAGAGCTGCGCTGCACGCACCTCGCTGCCGGATGCCGTGATTTGCAGCACAAAATGATCGTCAAAGGTATCCGCTACGCGCAGCCAGGCCCGCACATCAAAATACAACTGCAGCAGTGCCGTGTGGGTTTCATCCGGTTCTCGGTGCTCGTCCAGCCATGCTTCCAACGGTTCACACAGACGGTTCAGCAGGTGATCAAACTCCTCGCTGCGCTCTTTTAGAAAGAATGTTTTGCCAAACCGTCCATCGCTGGCGGCAGTTTCTTCCTCGGCACGGTGGCGCCATTCAATAAATACATCATTTACTTTGGTCAGAGCGTTTTTCAGGCTGCTTTTGCCTTTGCCCAACAGCTTCTTCGCTTCATAAAAGCTGGTTTTGGTCAGGGCAGCACTGTGCATTTCCCGCGCACGCCCCGGCAGGTTGTGCGCTTCGTCCACCAGGAAGATATAATCCCCGGCAGATTCAAAAAATCGCACCAGATGTACAACCGGATCAAACAGATAATTGTAATCCCCAATAATCACATCGCTCCACAGGCTGCTGTCCAGCCCCAGCTCAAAGGGGCATACCGTGTGGCGTTCTGCATATTCCTGCAAGGTTTCCGCCGTCAGGCAGGGGACATCCAGCACATCCCAGAGAGCACCTTTGATGCGGGCATAATACCCGTTGGCATAGGGGCAGGCTTCCGGGGTACACTCCCGCGTCTCACACAGGCAAATCTTGTCTTTCGCTGTCAGCGTTACACTGCGCAGGTGCAGTTCCGGCTCGGTATCGCGCAGGACAGCCAGTGCGTTTTCCGCTGCCGTACGGGTTGTGCCGCGGGCCGTTAAATAAAAAATCGGTCCCACACTCTCATTGCCCATAGATTTCAGGGCAGGGAACAGCACGCTCATGGATTTACCAATCCCGGTTGGTGCCTGGCACAAAAGCTGGCCGCCGTCCCGGCACACTTTGTATACCTCGCCCGCCATCGCGCGCTGCCCAGGGCGATACGCAGGGAAAGGGAACTGCATGGCCTGCAAATCCGAGTTCCGGGCCTTTTTCCACTCAACCGCTCGCCGTGCCCAGGGGGCATATTCCGCCAGCAGGGCTTCCACTTCCTCCTGCAACTGCTGCGCGGTGTAATGCCGCTCAAACCGCAGAATCAGCTCTTCATCTACCTGGAAATAGGTCAGCTGAACCCGCATCTCTTCCAACTCATGCTGTGCCGCATAAATTGCTGCATACACCATAGCCTGTGCCCAGTGCTCCGGTGCAAAATCCGGGGTAATATCTGCCGCCGGGCATGCGGTGGTCTTGATCTCATCCACCACGGTAACACCGTCCGCTGCGGTAAAAATGCCATCGGCGCGGCCTTCCAGCGTAAATTCAATTTCTTCATACGCAAAAATACCGCGAAGAAATACCTCCGCGGCGTAATCGGCATGTTCTTTTACAGCGGCGCGCTGCAATTTGCGGTGGATGCGTGCGCCCTCATTGGCGCGGTCAAAGCCGGTAAAGCGGTTGTCAATGCTGCCAGCCCGGCGCAAGAATTCCACCAGCTGGCGCACCGGCAGCATGATTTGTATTGGGGATACAGGTTCCTGCAAGGGCTCGTCCTCCTGTCAGGGGCAGTCAGCTGCGGTTATAGGTATGGTCACACACCTGCTCAATTTTCTCGCGCAGGGTTACAAAATCTTCAAACGCGGATATTTTGCTTTTTGGGTTGCGCAGCAGCGCTGCCGGGTGCAGAGTTGCCATAAACAATGTGCCCTGCTTATCAAAAAACTTACCGTGGTCCCGCGTGACGGAAAAGTCTTTTCCAATCATCTGCTGGGCGGCAATGCGGCCCAAGCACACCACAATTTTTGGGCGCAGCAGCCGGAACTGCATGCGCAGCCACGGGAGGCAGGCGGCGGATTCTTCCGGGGCAGGGTCGCGGTTTTCTGGCGGGCGGCACTTAACAATATTGGCAATATAAATATTTTTGCTGCGGTCGAGGTCAATCGCTTCCAGGTAATGGTCCAGCAGCTGGCCGCTGCGGCCCACAAACGGCAGGCCTTGTGCGTCCTCGTTGGCGCCGGGGCCTTCGCCCACAAAAAGAACCTCGGCGTCCGGCACACCCTGCCCAAACACCACATGGGTGCGGGTCTCAAACAATCCGCAGCGCTGGCACGCCAGGCATTGCTGTTTCAGCTCATCAAAATTCATGAATATCCCTCGTATTGCCCCCTTGCACAGGGGACTATAATATAATAAAAGACAACCGCTGCCCAAACAGTGGTAAAAAGGAGCTATCATTTATGCATCCAGACGCCTTGGCCGCCCGGCTGGCCTGTATCCTGCTGGGTTATCTGTTCGGCAGTTTTCTTACGGCAGAAGTTGTCGCCCGCGTTGTTTCCGGCAAAAGCGCGCGGCAGCTTGGCACCGGCAACCCCGGCATGGCTAATATCATGGCCCAACTGGGCAAGGGGGCCGGGCTGCTAACCCTGGCAGGTGATACGTTAAAAACGGTTGCTGCCTGCGGTGCGGCGTATTATGCTACGGCACCACTGATCGGGCAGGCGTCGATTTTATATGCCGGGCTTGGCGCAGTGCTGGGCCATAACTATCCCGCATGGGCAAGGTTCCGCGGCGGCAAGGGGGTTGCGGTAACCTGCGTTTGGCTCGTTTTGTATCTTCCGTTTTGGGGCACGCTTTGCTGCATCGCTGGCGGGGCACTGGTCCTGTGGCTCGGCTACCTGCCGTTGGGGGCTGTGGTGATCCCAGCGCTGGCCATCCTGCCCGCGTGGCTTTCCTATGGCCCAGAAAGCGGCATTCTAACTTTGGCCCTGGCCATCATTATGTTCAGCCGCCACTACCACGGCCTGCTGCGGATTCGGCAGGGGACAGAGCCCCGATTTTTCCAACGCCGCAATCCAAAATGAACAACTTTATCATAGCATATTTTCACCAGCCTGAAAAGCTGTAAACACATGAAAAAACGATATGATCTTAGAACCATCCAGTCATGCCGTTGCCGTCCGATTTTGAGGTGAAATCTCACAATCTAAACTATTTATACCGTAATTGCCCATAAAAACAGCAGAACAACAGAAACCCCAACAATCCCAAGGTAATAAGTTTGTGTAACTTGGTGCCTTGCGTTATCGACATATCAGAATTACAATATAATTATTACGGAATTGTAAAATGGAGGCAAACTGAAAATGAAGTATTACTTGGCTTACGGTCCCAACCTCAACCTGGTGCAGATGCGCCAGCGTTGCCCCAATGCCCATGTGGTCGGGTATACATATTTATTCGGTGCGCGCCTGGTCTTCCGTGGTTCCAAGAACGGCTGCTTTTTGACCACGGATTTTCAGCAGCCCTGGTGCCCGTCTATGGTGGGCTGCGGGGTTTATGAGATTTCTGATAAAGACGAGCAGGCTCTGGATGTCTATGCGGGGGTTCCTTATTTCTACCAGAAGCAGACAATGCAGGTACAGTGCGTCTGGGACGTCACTACGCGACGGGAAGTTCTGCATAATATTGAAGCAATCCTTTACACCCTGCCCGCCAGCCACCCCTTGGGTGTTCCTTCCCGCCGCTATCTGCAGGAGTGCAAGAGCGGGTATGATGACTTTCATTTCAGCTTCCTTCCGCTGCGCCAAGCTCTGATTGACAGCAGCCCGGAGCCGCACACGAAGTAAAGGAAACACTTTTGTGTGAAAGAAAAGGCAAAAGCAAAAGATAGGCAAGCGGGAAGCGACGTTCTACCGTTTTGTTTCTTGCTTTGCGAAACAAATTTGAAAAAATTAAAAAAAATATGAAAATATCTGTTGACAAAAGTGGTACTGCTGGTTATAATAATACTCGTCGCTGGTGAGGCGATCAAACAAAATAAGCGGATGTGGCGGAACTGGCAGACGCGCTAGATTCAGGTTCTAGTTCCCTTAAAAGAGTGTGGGTTCAAATCCCTTCATCCGCACCAAGTTAAAAGCTACATTCAAAGCAATTTGGATGTAGCTTTAACTTTTTATTTTATATAGTAAGCGCCTCATGTTATAGTAGACATGGGGCGCTTTTTATGTCTATACAGATTTATACAATATATCCTGATATTATTAAAAAGGAAACACCGCTTGAATTGCAAAAACTGCGCATTGCTGCATATTGTCGCGTGAGCAAGGCTACGCCTGAACTTTTGCATAGCCTTGAAATCCAGATGCTTCATTTTAATACAATTATCACTGAAAACCCGAATTGGACACTTTACAAGGTTTACAGCGATGTTGCGTCCGGCACGCGAAAGACTGGTCGCAGCGGCTACTGCGAAATATTACGCGATGCCAAGCAGCATCGTTTTGATTATATATTCGTCAAATCACTAAGCCGTTTCGGGCGGGATACGCTTGAAGCGCTATCAACTATTAGGAGATTAAAAAGCATGAACATTGGACTTTTATCCGAAGTTGAGAAAATCGACACACTGAAGATAGATGATGCCTCACTCTCTATTTTGTTTGCTGTTGCACAGGAAGAAAGCGCCACCAAAAGTGAGAATATCAAGTTTGGCATCCACCAGCGTATGCGCGAAGGAAAAGCACTTTTAAACCACACCCGCTTTTTAGGTTATACCAAGGACGCCGAAGGCCAGCTAGTAATTGTACCCGAAGAAGCCGAAATCGTCCGCAAGATATTCTCACTGTATTTAGAAGGCAACGGTGTCCGCAAAATCAAGCGGTACTTGGAGGAGCACGGCATAAGGACGGTTACTGGAAAGGCAGAATGGAGCACATCAACAATCGACCGTATGCTAAGCAATGAGAAATATATGGGCATACTGTTGTTGCAAAAGACCTATACGCCAGATTTTTTGACTGGGAAGCAGAAAAAGAATCGCGGGGAACTAAGTATGTATATGATCGAAGATGCGCATGAGGCGATTATTGAGAAAGAGGTATTTGAGGCGGTACAGAAGAAAAAGCGGTGGAGCACCTCTTGCAAGTGAAATTAGACTTTTTCATACGTGCACGCTTTATATTTTCATTAGATATAAAAGAAACTCGTCGGCCTTTTCCAAAATGTTTTCAAAGACATCCTTTAAAGTCTTTATTCCTACATCGAATTTACGTGCGGTTTTGTTATAATTTGTTCCTTTGCGGTGTCCCGTACCTGTAGAACGCAGTTCTTGTACTTCTCGCAAAAATTTTATGTGAATCTCATAATCTTGGCAATTATGTTCTTCTAGCCAGCCCTGCAATTCATTTATACTTCCGTTCTTACATTCCCTAGTCAAAGTTTCTTTTAGTTTTGCTTCGTTTAGTGAATCGATTAAAACTTTTACCAGTGATAAAACCAGCATATCGAATTCCGGTTGGCTATTGGTCAGGGGAATTCTAATCTGTGATAGATTGTACTCATCTTGTTCTGTCAATGGAAGAAATATCGACCACCCATACTTTTTATTCCAGTAGTCAATTACTTTTGCATAATCTCTTTGAAACTTGTGGTCAATCATATTTGATTCTGATGGGAGACACATAAAATCTCTTTCAAACGTAACCCGGCTTAACTTTTCATCGCTGTCAATATTATAGCTTTTCCAATAGAGCCGCTCACTCTCTGGAAGATTTTTACCAAGGTCACCTAAATACGCTATAACACAGTCTTTATGATGGTTATCTATTTGCAATTGCCACAGCACCTGACATTGCAAGCTCCCATCTGTTATCGTATACAATTCTGGTTTCAAAATATATTTTTGAAGCACTTCCTTTTTGAAGAACACTGGTGTAAAGTAATATGGTGCATCTGCGTTAGTGCCAAAGTTGTTTGCCAGTTTACTTGGATTGCAAGTATATTCTTTTGTGTTTCCAAATTCATCTGTTCCAATTATAAAAGTTTCATATTTTTCCTTCTTTTCGTATGGCCAATAACCGCACTGATCGACTGCATTAGGATACAAGATTTTTTTACCCATCAAAACACTATATACGTGTTTGTTTCCGAAATCCATTTGGTCTCCCCAAATGGAATAATAAAGATCTTTATCTTTAAATGTATCAAAAAACTTATCTAAGCCGTTTTCTTCTAAAGACCCCTCGATTTCTGCCCTTATGTCAAAAAATAATAGGATTGCCATTTGCTTTGCAGCAGCATATTTCTGCAAGTATTTTAACTTAACTGAAACCGTACAATTATCTTTCTGATACCGAACGGCCTCTTCTGTTTCGCCATCCATACAAAGCTCAAAATAGCTATGCTTAATTGAGTCGTAGTAAAGATTATTGAGGAGAATAAATTCCTGTGCCAATTCTACACAATCGGGAATCACGCCATAAAAGTTTCTGTAATAAAGCAGTGGCTCTATTCCGCCGGTAACGAGATTCCTTTTATATGTATAAGTACTTCCGCCACCCTCAAATCCCGGTCCATCTGACATACCATCTGTGTCCCATGAAAAGTCTCGAAATACAGATTTTACTTTTGTCTTTTTAATAAGGGCACACCAAAAGTGTGCTTCTGCCCTATTCAATATATCTTTTCCGGACACACGAACCCAAGATTCTTTACCATAGGAATCGCTTACATATTTAATGTTCTGTTCCTGCTTGTAATACGCTTCAGCGTCCTGCATAGTATCCTCCCCTTGCGATGAACTTTAATAAAAACCACGATACACATTTATACATTCAAATACTACAATATTTCTAATTACAACTTTACACCAATTGTTTGCAAGAAACAAGATTTTTTGCAAATTCATATATTAGAATAGTTGATGTTCTTTTGACCTATTCCGTTTTCACCGGGTATCTTTTTTGTCACGTCGAGACAAAGAATGAAAATCCGGACATTTTCTCGATAGGAGAAAGGTTCGGATTTTTATTTTTTTCAAGAATGACAATTCCGGATCGTTCCAAACGGCTGTGTGTCCGAAACCTTATCAGAAAAACGTATAACAAACGTCACAACTGTATAGGTGCCGTAAGGTAGAAAGGCCACGAACATGAAGTACGATGAAAGAGCCTGCCATTTTAACATGGACACTGGGTGCGTGAAATTGCTGCTCCGGGATGGGAGAAAAGTCTTCAGTGACTGCACCGTGGTCGAGGATGAACTGGATGTGACCATGGCACAGCGGTCAGAGTTGGGCTACCTTATCTACAATGACCCACTGGGCTATGCAGATTTGATTCTGAATGGTAATCCAGAGGAATACCTGAAAACTGTGGCCGGGAGCCATGGGTTAGAAGATTGATCTTCCCATAGAACTGCCATTAACAAAAAACACCGCCCATCTGCGTAACGGAACTCAGGTGGGCGGTGTTTTGCTCTATTGTCTCAGGGACGGTGTTGGAATTTACAGCTTATGCTAGGGCGATACCGCATAATTCTAAGTGCCGATACGGCGAGCGAGGTGCGGCAGATGCCAAGCCAAAAGCGCAGATAATACTGGATGTCTTATCGAGCATTTTGGCAACGCAGATGCCGTGCCGCAGCTGCCGGAGCGGTGCTTAAGCCGTCAGGCGGGAATTGTGCGGTGTTGCCCGAGGCTTTCAATGACTTTGGCACATTTTTCAATTCCAATTACCCCGCTGTCCAACGCGACATGATAGTTGGCGACATCGCCCCACTTCATATCGGTATAAAAGCGGTAATAAGCAGCGCGGCGCTTATCCTTCTCTTTCAGACGGGCTTCGGGCGATTTCTCCCGTTCCCCATAGACCCGCACGATGCGGTCAGCCCGGAACTTCATGTCCGCGTGGACAAAGACCTTCAGGCAGTCGGTGCGGTCCTGCAGGATAAAATCGGCGCAGCGTCCTACGATGACGCAGGGCTCTTTTTCTGCCAGCTCCCGGATGATCCGGTATTGCAGCTTCCAGAGCAGGCCCTCGTTAGTGGGACCGAAGCTGCGGTCAGTGAAGGCAGAGGCGAGGAAGCCGCCGGGAGTGTACTCTCCGGCCTCCTTGACGTAGTTTTCGTCAAAGCCGCTTTCGGCAGCCAGTTTCTGGATCAGTTCGGCGTCGTAGCACCGGATGCCCAGATGCTCTGCCACCAGTTTGCCGATGGTTCTGCCGCCGCTGCCAAACTCGCGGCTGATGGTGATGATGCGTTTTTCCATTAGACTTCTCCTTTCGTGCTCAGTTCACGGTAGGTCTTACAGATCAGATAGCCTGCAATCAAGAAGGTGAGGATATCCGACATGGGCATGGAGTACAGCACGCCGTCCAGCCCGAAGAACCGGGGCAGCAGCAGGGCAAAGCCCACGCCGAACACCACCTCACGCACCATGGACAGGGCGGTGGATTCCGCCGCCTTGCCCATGGCCTGCAAAAAGATGAAGCACGCCTTGTTGACACAGGCCAGAATGATCATGCACAGGTAGATGCGGAAGGACTTCACGGCAAAATCGGTGTAGTAAACGCTCTCGTTGGCGGCACCAAACAGGGCAATCAGCTGCCGGGGAAGCAGCTCCACCAGCACCAGTGCAACGGCACCCACGGCGGCTTCTGCCAGCAGCAGTTTCGTGAACAGCTCCTTCACACGGATGGGCTTTTTGGCGCCCATGTTGAAGCCCACCACGGGGATGCAGCCAGCCGCCATGCCCACCACGATGGAGATGACGATCTGGAAAAACTTCATCACGATGCCCACCACCGCCATAGGGATCTGGGCGTACTGCTCCTGCCCGAACACGGCATCCAGTGCGCCGTATTTGCGGATCATGTTGTTGATGGCTGCCATAGCCGCCACAAGACTGATCTGAGACAGAAAGCTGGTCATGCCAAGGGTCAGGGTACGGCCGCAGATGGAGCCCTTCAGCCGGTAGTCACCCTTTTCAGGGCGAATGATCTTCATGTGCAGCAGATACCACACTGCCAGCGCTGCCGTGACCAGCTGACCGATGACGGTAGCCACCGCTGCGCCCATCATGTCCCAGCGGAAGCCGAAAATGAAGATGGGGTCCAGAATGATGTTCAGCGCCGCACCCGCAAGGGTGGACACCATGGCAAACCGAGGATTGCCGTCGGCACGGATGATGGGATTCATGGCCTGCCCAAACATATAAAACGGCACACCCAGCGTGATATAAAAGAAATACTCCTGGGAGTGGTGGTAGGTCTCGGCGTTCACCGTTCCGCCGAACATGGCAAGAATGGTGTCCGCAAAAATCAGATAGAGCGCGGCCAGCACAATGCTGCTGACCAGACACATCACCACCGCATTGCCGACGCTCCGCTTTGCCTTGGGAACCTCGTTCTGCCCAAGGCTGATGCTGACGAAGGCGCAGCAGCCGTCACCGATCATCACGGCAATGGCCAGCGCTACCACCGTCAGGGGGAACACGACGGTGTTGGCGGCGTTGCCGTAGGAGCCCAGATAGCTGGCGTTTGCAATAAAGATCTGATCCACGATGTTATACAGTGCGCCGACCAGCAGTGAAATAATGCACGGGATCGCATACTTTTGCATCAGCTTGCCGGTGCGTTCCGTGCCGAGAAATTGATTGGAACTTTCCATGGGATTCACCTTACCTTTCCATTTTGAGGACAAAAAAACAACGGGCAGCCCTCATGCAACCGGTTTTACGCATGAGTGCTACTCGTTGTACGAAATTATTATAGTCTGCCTGCCGGGAATTTGCAAAGGCAGTTTTGCACAAGAATTATGCTGAACATTCTGCGCAGATTGCACGAGACAAACTTCGTGGAAGATGCCCTTGGAAGCCAGTCGCCCAGCCGTGGCACAATAAGGTGGAGCGCAAAAGTACGCTGGAAAGACTGTTTTGTACAGGCTGTTCCATCTGGATGAAAGAGGAGCAATATGGCACAGTATCAAGCAGGAATGCTCGTGGTTTATGGAAAACTTGGGGTTCATGAAATCGAAACCGTTGATCTGCAGAGCTTTTGCGGATTCCCACGACCACAGCTATATCCCCACGGCAAAAGAAGATGCTCTGCGCCCGGTGCCCCGGCACAGCAGGCGGAAGCCGATTTGGCACGCATCAAAGAGGTGCGATCATGTCGAAAAAGCAACAGAATTTCAAAGAGAAGCAATGAGTCCGGATGGCTGTTCTCTGGGCGGTGCGTGTCTGACACGCCTTCTTGCCTTGGGGAAAATCCCGGTCGAGCCACTTAAGGCAACACCGCACAATTCCCGCCTTGCGGCTTAAGCACCGCTCCGGCAGCTGCGGCACGGCATCTGCGTTGCCAAAATGCTCGATAAGACATCCAGTATTATCTGCGCTTTTGGCTTGGCATCTGCCGCACCTCGCTCGCCGTATCGGCACTTAGAATTATGCGGTATTGCCTTAATGCCCGATTGGATAAAGATAGCCGTTCTAATTGGTCAAAATATCGGATTTGTTCGATTGCGCTTTTATTATACACATTTTAAGCTTTGCTGTTGGCAGAGCTTTTTTGCTTCCATCATAGGGGGAACCTGCAATTTTGAAAAACATTGTCTGTTTTTTGCTTATTTGACTACAAAATTTATATAAAAACATGCAAAATTTATGTTGAAATTGTTGCAGAAAGAGTTTATACTAAAATCATCGCGGATACAAAGCGAAAGAATGGGAACAGTAAATCATATGAAGGATCTTTATGATGCCGCACGGCACCTTGTCTGGCTGACACAGTTTGGTTTATCGGTTGTGCTTCCGCCGGTGCTGTTTCTTTTGGGGGCTGTCTGGCTACGCAAACAATTCGGCCTTGGCGGCTGGGTCATCTTGGTTGGGTTCGCGCTCGGCATGGTGGCTGCCATCGGCAGCCTGCGCAGTTCATTAAAGACAATTGAGCGGCAGGGCAGGGCCCCGAAAAAAAAGCAGGAGCCGCCGCCTATCTCGTTCAATCAACACTAATTGTTATGGAAGGAGCCTGTATCCATGCAAAAGCATCAGGACATTCTGCAGCAGGTTGGGCGCATGGCTTTGGCAACCGCCGGTTGTTCCGCCATTATGCTGGCCATCTATGCAGTGGTTGGGCGGTTTACCACAGCGGTATTGCTGGGTGGCCTGCTGGGCACTGTGATTGCTGTAGGCAACTTTCTGGCATTAAGCATTACCGTTTCTAACGCGTTGGACCGTGCCGCGGCAGGGGATAATTCCGTAAAAGCGTGCATGAGCATTCAAAGTTCCAGCGTTGTGCGCACGGCAATTCTGGCAGTCATTTATGTTCTGCTGTTCCATGCCAAAGTTTGTGATCCGCTGGCAGCATTGTTGCCGCTGCTGTTTGCACAGGCTGCCATTAAGCTGATTGAATTCTTCCGCAAAGATTCCAAAGGCGGTGATGCAGTGCCATGAACGGGCCTAAGATTTATTTCACGATCCCTTTGTTTGGTGGAATTCCCATCACGCAGACAACGGTTTCTTCGTTTGCGGTTATGTTGCTGCTTTGTATTGCCGGTATTGTGCTGGGCAGCAACCTGCAAAAGCGTCCCAGCCGCCGCCAGGTACTGGTAGAAAAAGGTGTTACTATGCTGTACGGCATGGTAGAAGACACCATGGGCAAGCATAATTCCTATTGGACACCTTATATCGGGGCATTGTTCCTGTCTTCCATTTTCGGTTCCTACATCGGAATGACCGGTATTTTCCGCTCTTCCACAGCGGATCTTTCCACCACTGTTACCTGGGCCTTAATGACAAGCGTGATCTGCTGGGCTTGCTCCATTAAAGCAAACGGTGTGCTCGGTTGGCTGAAAGGCTTTACTGAACCGGTTGTCGTTATGACGCCGATGAACCTTGTTTCCGAAATCGCGCAGCCCATCTCAATGGCATTCCGTCACTTTGGCAACATTGCGGGCGGCAACGTTCTGACCAGCCTGGTTTATTCCGCTCTGGCAACGGCTTCCGCCGCTCTTTTGGGCCTGGTTGGCAAAAGCATTGCGGTCGGAATCTTGATCCTTTTGGGTGGTGTGGCGCTGCTGGTTTTGGGTGTGCGCAAGAAAAAGTTGGCTTACAAAATTTTTGGCGCGGTGTTTGCCGCAACCGGAATTTTGTCCCTGCTGGGCTTGGCAGGGGTGCCGTATCTGGAAGTCGGCATTCCCGGCATCATGAGCCTTTATTTCGATGTATTTTCTGGTGGGGTGCAGGCCCTGGTGTTCAGCCTGTTGACGATGGTTTATGTCAGCAATGCCTGCCCGCCGCCTGAAGAAGGTTAACGTAAAATTTTATTTATTTAGGAGGATACCTCGTATGGAAACAGCAATCGTAAAAGCCGCCTGTGCAATCGGTGCAGGTATCGCAATCGGGTTTGGCGCTATCGGCCCTGCAGTTGGCGAAGGTAATGCCGTTGGCAAAGCGCTGGAAGGCATGGCCCGCCAGCCGGAAATGGCAAACCTGCTGCGTACCAACATGATCCTTGGCTGCGCCATTACCGAATCCACCGGCATTTATTCGCTGGTTATCGCCCTGTTGTTACTGTTCGTCTTCTGATGGATACGATAGCCGAAAAGGAAAGGAGGAATGGCTCGTGACGGGCTTTGAAAGCTTTGTTGGCATCGACCCGTGGACAGCGCTGTTCACTTTCTGCAATATGATGATCACCTTTGCGGTGCTCAAAAAGTTCCTGTTCAAACCGGTCAAAAAGATGATCGACGACCGCCAGGCGGAAATTGATACCATGTACGCCGATGCGGATGCAGCCAAACAGAAGGCTGCCGAGTTGGAACAGGAATACCAGCAGCACCTGCAAAGCATCCGGGATGAACGCGATACGCTTTTGCGTGAGGCAACCGCCCGCGCCCAGAAGCGCGAAGAAGAAATTGTTGGCGAGGCCCGTGCCGAAGCAGCCGCCCTGCGCGCCGCTGCTGAAGCTGATATTGCACAGGAACGCAAGAAAGCAGTCAACGACCTAAAAAATGAAATTGGCGGCATTGCTGTTGATATTGCAGGCAAGGTAGTTGAGCGCGAAATCAACGAGACGGACCACAAGGCCCTGATCGATGAATTTATCCGGAATGTGGGGGATGCCTCATGACCGAAACCGGAAAGCGTTATGGCACAAGTTTGTATGAACTGGCTGCGGAAGAGGGCCTGACCGAACGGATTCTGGCGGAGCTGGATGTTGCTGTCAACGCAATGCAGGAGCCTGGCTATCTGCGCTTGTTGATGACGCCCAGTGTCCCCAAAAAAGAGCGCTGTGTGTTGCTGGATCAGGCGTTTGCGCAGGCGCATCCGTATCTTGTCAACTTCTTAAAGATTTTGTGCGAAGCAGGCATTCTGCCAGAACTGCCTGCCTGCGCAAGAGCTTACCGTGACCGATACAACCAGGACCATAACATTTTGGAAGTTACGGCAGTATCTGCTGTTGCACTGGACGAAAGTGCCCGCAGCAGACTGCAGGAAAAATTGCAGCGTGTAACCGGCAAAACCATTACCCTGACGGAAAAAGTGGACCCCAGTGTTCTGGGCGGTCTGCGGCTGGATCTTGGCGGAACCCGTCTGGACGGCACTGTGCAGGGCCGGCTGGAACGTCTGCGCAATGAAATCAGCGGTGTGGTGATTTGATTTGCACCTGCCGCCGGATTCCACCTTCATTTTATAGATTGTGTGGTGAACCAAACAGTGCAACTGGAACCTGAACAGATTTCCCGCATTATTCGTTCCCAGATCAAATACTACCAGAATGCCATTGAGCAGACGGAGACCGGTACTGTTACGATGGTAGGCGATGGCATTGCCCGCGCCGCCGGCCTTGATAACTGTATGGCCGGTGAGCTGGTGCAGTTTGATAGCGGAACCTATGGTATGGCGCAGAATCTGGAAGAAAACAGCGTATCAATCGTTTTGCTTGGCGATGACAGCGGCATCAAAGAAGGCGGTACCATCCGCCGCACCGGCAAAGTTGTGTCGGTTCCGGTCGGTGATGCTCTGATTGGCCGCGTTGTCAACGCCCTGGGCCAGCCTATTGATGACAAAGGCCCGATTGATGCTGCCGACTATCGCGCCATTGAATCCCCGGCACCCGGCATCCTGGACCGTCAGCCCGTCAAGCAGCCTTTGCAGACCGGCATCAAGGCCATTGACTCAATGATTCCCATTGGCCGCGGCCAGCGTGAGCTGATTATCGGCGACCGCCAGACCGGTAAGACCGTGATTGCTACGGATACGATCATCAACCAAAAAGGCAAAGATGTCCTTTGCATCTATGTTGCTATTGGCCAAAAGCGTTCTACTGTGGCCTCTCTGGTTGAAAACCTCGAGAAAAACGGAGCCATGGCTTACACCACTGTAGTGTGCGCCACAGCTTCGGAGCTTTCGCCCCTGCAGTATATTGCGCCTTATGCCGGCTGCGCCATGGGCGAATACTTTATGTATCAGGGTAAGCATGTGCTTATTATCTATGATGACCTTTCCAAACATGCGGTTGCCTACCGTGCTCTGTCGCTGCTGATTCGTCGTCCGCCGGGACGCGAAGCATACCCCGGCGATGTTTTCTACCTGCACAGCCGTTTGTTGGAACGTGCCGCCAAATTAAGCGATGCAAAGGGCGGCGGCTCGCTGACAGCTCTGCCCATTATTGAAACGCAGGCTGGTGACGTTTCCGCTTATATTCCAACCAACGTCATCTCCATTACCGACGGCCAGATCTTCCTGGAAACCGAGCTGTTCCATTCCGGCATCCGCCCGGCTGTCAACCCCGGCATTTCTGTTTCCCGTGTCGGCGGCAATGCGCAGATCAAGGCGATGAAAAAGGTTGCCGGTACCTTAAAACTGGTTTACTCCCAGTACCGCGAGCTGCAGGGCTTTGCCCAGTTTGGCTCCGACCTGGATGCCGACACCAAATCTCGTCTGGCACAGGGCGAGCGCATTGTGGAAATCCTGAAGCAGGACCGCAACAGCCCAATCCCGGTAGAAAAGCAGGTTGCCATTTTGTATGCAACAGTCCACGGCTACCTGAAAGACATTGCCGTAAAGGATATCGCCGCGTACGAAAGCGCGCTGTATCAGTACCTTGATGAAAATGTAACCGCTAGCGGTGTGATGGAAGCCATCCGCACCACAGGCGATATGAAGCAGGATACCGAACAGCAGATGAAAGATGTGCTCGCCGCATTCACGGCAGACTTTATCAAAAATGCCGGATAATCACAAAATACGCCAAAGGGGGTGCTGCCGGTGGCTGGTTCCATGAAAGAAATCAAACTGCGCATCAAAAGCGTGGAAAGCACCATGCAGATTACCAAAGCCATGGAGCTGGTAGCGTCCAGCAAGCTGCGGCGCGCCAAGGAACGGGTGGAAAACAGCCGTCCCTATTTCGAAACGCTTTATGCCACGCTGTTTGATATTGCGGCTGCGGATTCTGAGTTCAGTAGCCCATATCTGGCCAAATGCGAGAAAAAGTGCTGCCTGTACATTGTAATTGCAGGTGATCGCGGCCTTGCGGGCGGCTATAACAGCAATATCTTAAAAGCCGTGGAAGCGGATGCTGAAGGGCGGGAATATTGTGTGCTGCCCATCGGCAAAAAGGCAGTGGAATACTTTGAGCGCCACAAGATCCGGATTCTGACGGATTCTTTTGCCATCGCAGGGGATATTTCGGTCAGCGACTGCTTTGAAATTTCCCGCCTTGTGTGCCAGAAGTTTCTGGAAGGCGCTTTTGATGAAATTCGCATTGCCTTTACCCAGTTTATTTCCATGCTGACCCAAACTGCAATCATTCTGCCGGTTCTCCCGTTTGATGCCGAACCGCCGGAGCCGGGCCACGAGCATCAAAGTCTGATGCTCTATGAGCCAGACAGCACCGCCGTGTTTGATGCCATTATCCCGGAATACTTGGCCGGGGTTGTGTATGGCGCTTTGTGTGAAAGTGTTGCCAGTGAACAGGGTGCACGCCGCACCGCCATGGACTCTGCCACCAAGAACGCTGGCGAAATGATCGAGCATTTGAACCTTTATTATAACCGCGCCCGTCAGGCAGCAATCACGCAGGAAATCACCGAAATAGTGGCCGGTGCAGATGCTGAAAGCTAGGGCGCACCAGAAAAGCCGAAATTTTATCCGATTTCTTTGCCTTCAGGTATGCCTTTGGGCAATATCTGATGCAACAGTGCTGAGAGTTTTTTCAGACACACCCGGAAACAAGCCCGACAGCACGCTAAAAATTCACTCAAAGGAGTGTGTGCAATGCCAGAAAAACACATCGGTAAGGTCGTGCAGGTCATGGGACCTGTTTTGGATATCCGCTTTGCCGACGGCGAGCTGCCGGAACTGCTGAATGCGATTGAACTGCAGAACAACGGCAAACCGCTGATTGTAGAAGTTGCCCAGCATATTGGCGATAACGTGGTGCGCTGCATTGCTATGGCCGCCACCGATGGCCTTGTGCGCGGTGCCGAAGCCGTGGATACCGGCGGGCCGATCAAGGTTCCCGTTGGTGATGCGTGCCTTGGCCGTGTGTTCAACCTGCTGGGTGAACCGGTTGATGAACAGCCTGCCCCCACCGGGGTAGAGCATTGGCCCATCCACCGCCCGGCCCCTGCTTTCGATGAACAGGAATCTTCGACTGAACTGCTGGAAACCGGCATCAAGGTCGTTGACCTGATCTGCCCCTATGCAAAGGGCGGCAAAATCGGTCTGTTCGGTGGTGCCGGTGTCGGCAAAACCGTGCTGATTCAGGAACTGATTTATAACATCGCTACCGCCCATAACGGTTATTCTGTTTTTACCGGCGTTGGCGAACGCACCCGTGAGGGCAACGATCTTTACGGCGAAATGGCCGAAAGCGGCGTTTTGAGCAAGACTGCGCTGGTCTATGGCCAGATGAATGAACCGCCGGGAGCCCGTATGCGTGTGGCGCTGTCCGGTCTGACCATGGCGGAGTACTTCCGCGATGTCAAGCATCAGGATGTTCTGCTGTTCATTGATAACATCTTCCGCTTTACCCAGGCAGGCTCCGAAGTTTCGGCACTGCTGGGGCGTATGCCCTCTGCCGTTGGCTATCAGCCCACGCTGGCAACGGAAATGGGTGCATTGCAGGAACGTATTACTTCCACCCGCAAGGGTTCTATCACTTCTGTTCAGGCTGTTTATGTACCTGCGGACGACTTGACCGACCCGGCCCCCGCCACGACCTTCACCCATCTGGATGCTACCACGGTTCTGAGCCGTGATATTGCTTCTCAGGGCATTTATCCGGCTGTCGACCCGCTGGATTCTACTTCCCGCATTCTGGCCCCGGAAGTTGTCGGGCAGGAGCATTACCAGATTGCCCGCGCCGTGCAGCAGGTTTTACAGCGCTATAAGGAACTGCAGGATATCATTGCCATCATGGGCATGGATGAACTTTCGGAGGACGATAAGATCACTGTCAACCGCGCCCGTAAGGTACAGCGTTTCCTTTCACAGTCGTTCCATGTTGCGGAGCAGTTTACCGGTATGCCCGGCCAGTATGTGCCGTTGAAAGAAACCCTGCGCGGCTTCAAGATGATTTTGAACGGCGAATGTGATTCCATCCCCGAAAGCTGCTTCCTGTTTGCCGGTACGATTGATGACGTTCTGGCTAAGGCCAAGCAGCAGTAAGGAGGCAGGACCATGTCCAGTTTCCCACTTAAAATCATGACGCCGGACGGCACTGCTTTTGATGGGCAGGTACAGTCGGTGTCCTGCCGGACCATCATCGGGCAGGTTCAGTTGATGGCCCGTCACATCGATTATTGCACTGCCCTTGGCATGGGGGAGGCCCACATCACATTGGAGGATGGCACCCAGCGCAGCGCCGCCTGTATGGGCGGTATGTTGAGCATGTTTGGCGGCGAATGCCGCCTGCTGGCCACCACCTTTGAATGGGCCGATTCCATTGACAAAGAACGTGCTGAGCGCAGCAAAGCCCGCGCCGAGGAATTGCTGGCCCAGAAAAACCTGGATGCCCGTGAGCTGGAACTTGCCCAGGCCCGCTTGAAACGTGCTTTGGTGCGCAGCAATGTTGCTGCGCGTGCTCAGTTTTGATTGATCCGCTCCCGGCTGAATAAATCACAAATAAAAAGTTCCTGAAATCGCAGCAGGTTGCTGTATGGTTTCAGGAACTTTTTATTGTAAGCTTTAGCATTTACAGCAATGAGCGAAGCGAACTGTGATTAAAAGTCGGATTTGTTGTAGCATGCAGTAAATGTAGTTTTGCCCACTTGTGGGCAGCGGTACGAGTGATGCAAGTGAAGGATTTTTCGGTGCATCTTGAGATGCGTGCCGGTATAAAGCCCTTCTAGGGCTTACTCAAGCCTCCGGCTTAGCCGGGAATTATGACTTTTAGGATAGTCCCAAACCCTTTTGAACTTAATCGTTTCCTTTACCCGACATGCGGAAATACAGCCCAATAGCCAACAGCAGAGACAAGACATCCGCCACAGGCTGTGCCCAGATCAGTCCTGTTTCGTGAAAGATCGCCCCAAGGATGAACATAGACGGAATGTAGATCAGCCCCTGACGGGAGATATTGACGATCAGGGATTCCGTCGCCGCGCCGCGGGCTTGCAGCGCATTGGTCAGCACATAGAATACGCCAAACAGGAAACTGGTGCAAAGAAGAATGTGGGCAAAGGAAACGCCGTAGTCATACGCCGCCACATGCAGTAACATTTGCTCCGCTTCTGCCATGTATCCGGCTGCTTCCCGGCAGCAGACTTCTCCAGCGGGTGTGATATGGACTACCTTGATTCGCTTGTCGGAAGCATCTCCGAACGCCTCAATGAACCCTTTTTGCTCCAAACGGGAGATGATCCCTGCCACGGTAGACTGCGCAACACAGAATGTTCGCTCCAGCTCCTTCATAGAGCGCTGCTTCTGTTCGGATTGTCGATACTTCCAAAGGCAAAGACCGCTCACGAACTCCGGAAAATACTGTATGCTTGGAAAGAGCAGGCTGACAAGCTATCTTCCGAGGAAATCAGTAAAGACAAATACGATGAGTGGCGTTACCATTACCCGGAGTTTGATACCACGCAAATCTGGGCGAAAGTACCATCGCAGGCACTTAGTGACGCGCTGGTCTAATGTTCCAAGACCAGCTCAAACCAGATAAATAAAGACGACAAAAAGCCCTTAGCTATGAGTTTTTACCCACAGCTAAGGGCTTTCTAAATAAATAATATGGATTTATTTGTTGCACAACCACCTGTCAATCATTCTCTAACCCCAAAACCACCGGCTTACAAGAATAATGGCTCTCATGCAACCGTTATCAAATTGTTATCAAAAGACTTCTTGAAGTGCCTCAAACCCGCATAAACACTGGATTTTTAAAGCATTTCAAATTATTCAAACTCGATCGTTGCTGGCGGCTTGGTGGTATAGTCGAACAGAACACGGTTGATATGCTTTACTTCGTTTACGATGCGGTTTGCTGCGGTGGTAATGGTTTCGGTGGGCAGCAGGGTAACTTCCGCGGTCATAAAGTCGGTCGTGGTCACAGCGCGCAGGGCGATGGCGTAATCATAGGTGCGCTCATCACCCATAACACCAACGCTGCGCATGTTGGTCAGCGCGGCAAAATACTGGCTGGGGCGCTGAGCGGCGGGCAGCTTATCCACTTCCTCGCGCCAGATTGCATCAGCATCCTGTACAATGGCAACCTTTTCCTGGGTGATATCGCCGATAATGCGGATGGCAAGGCCGGGGCCGGGGAACGGCTGGCGGGCGACCAGATATTCAGGCAAGCCCAGTTCACGGCCAGCCTGGCGGACTTCATCCTTGAACAGGTCGCGCAGCGGCTCCACAATTTCCTTAAAGTCTACATAATCCGGCAAGCCGCCAACATTGTGGTGGCTCTTGATGGTAGCAGATTCACCGCCCAGGCCGCTTTCCACAACGTCCGGGTAGATGGTGCCCTGTGCCAAAAAGTCTACAGCACCGATCTTCTTGGCCTCGTCCTCAAACACACGGATGAACTCTTCGCCAATGATTTTACGCTTGCGCTCCGGCTCGGTAACACCGGCCAGCTTGCTGTAAAAACGTTCGCGGGCGTCCACGCAGACAAAGTTGATGTCGAACTGGCCGCCCTCGCCGAACACTTCGCAAACCTGCTCACGTTCGTTCTTGCGCAGCAGGCCGTGGTCAACAAACACGCAGGTTAACTGCTTACCAATGGCCTTTGCCAGCATGGCAGCACATACGCTGGAATCCACACCACCGGAAAGAGCGCACAGCACCTTGCCATTGCCGATCTTCTCGCGCAGGGCGTTCACGCTATGCTCCACAAAGGAGTCCATCTTCCAGGTACCGGCACAGCCGCAAACTTTGTAAACAAAGTTATGTAGAATCTTAGTACCGTTTTCGGTATGCAGCACTTCCGGGTGGAACTGCACACAGTACAGGCCGCGGGCGGCATCCTGTGCAGCGGCAACCGGGCAGTTGGGGGTGTGGGCAATAATATCAAAGCCGGGGGCAGCCTGCTCGATATAGTCATTATGGCTCATCCAGCAAACATTCTGGTTCGGCAGGCCGTCAAACAGCGGGCTGGTGGTATCCAGATCCACAACCGTCTTGCCATATTCGCGTTCCGGAGCCTTGCAAACCTTACCGCCCAGCATATGCATCATCAGCTGGCTGCCATAGCAGATGCCCAGTACCGGAACACCCCAAGTATATATTTCGGGATCGATGGTAGGGGAATCCGGCAGGTAAGCGCTGTTGGGACCACCGGTAAAGATAATGCCCTTCGGATTTTTGGCCTTGATTTTGGCCAGGTCAGTACGGTAAGAATAAATTTCGCAATAAACATTGCATTCACGGACACGGCGGGCGATCAGCTGGTTATACTGGCCACCAAAGTCCAACACAATGACAGTTTCCTGCTGCATGTGGTAGCTCCTTCCCAAACATCTAAATTTGCATATATAACAGCATATACAGATATTATACCATAGCTCCCGGCAAATAGGTAGGGGGCTTGAGAAAAAAGTCGAGATTCTTCGATTCTGATTTGTCGCACAGCCGGAATCTGTTCGCTTATTCTGCATAGAATCGATTGTCGGTCGGCACCCCAAAGCCATAAAAAATGCCGCACATCGGGCAAGGAACCGGGGCCGGTTCCTCCTTCCAATGTACAGCATGGTATTTTTGCTATTGTTTTATCTTTTCCGTTATTTGCCGCTGCGCCAGGTCCACAAAAGATATTTTACATTTGTGTTCAGGTAGCGGTGGAACAGGCGCTTCGGGTCCTGCATCAATCGGTAAAGCCATTCCAGGTTGTGCTTCTGCATCCACATGGGCGCACGCTTAATGTTGCCCGCCTCATAGTCAAACGCCGCACCAACGCCGATCATCAAGGCTTGTACGCGATCCTCATGGGCGGCCATCCAGCGTTCCTGTTTGGGGGCACCAAGGCCAACCCACACAAAGTCCGGCTTTGTTGCGTTGATTTCCGCTACCGCCTGAGCGTCCTCCTGCGGGGTCATCTCGCGGAACGGTGGCGACATCATACCGGAAATCACAACACCAGGGTAGCGCTCTTCCACCTTTTTGCGCAGTAACTGCAACGTTTCCGGGGTAGAGCCATAAAAATAGTGCCGCCAGCCTTTTTCTGCGCTGACCGCCAAAACCTGCTTCATCAAATCCGGCCCCGTAACGCGCTGCGCAGCAGCATACCCCTGCCTGCGGCTGAACTGCGAAAGGGGACCGCCGTCCGGCAGCGCCATGACCGCATGGTTCTGAATATAGCGGTACTCGGCATCCTCGTGCGCCGTTACGGTGGTATGTACATTGGCTACGCAGATATATTTCCCACGCCATTGTTCCAGCTGGCTTTCCAGCAGCGTCATGGTTTTGTCCATGTCCGTTACCACAATGTTCACACCCATAATATCGCAGGTTTCCTGCATTTTCAGGTCGATCACATACAACCCGTTTACGGTATTATCCATTGTGCGGGAAGAGAGAAAGTCCGAATAGACCGGAATTACACTGACCTTAATGCCGTAATTTTCTGCAATCGCGGTGATCTGCAGCAACTCGCTGCGGTTCTGGGTTTCCTCCGCAATCACAATATGGGTAATCCTGGTACTTTCCAGAATCTTATGCAGATCGGCTACCGTGCCAAGGTAATTCGGCAGTTCCACTACCGGGTTCTGCGCTGCATAGCCGGCATACTCTGCCGATACATCCTTGCCCTTTACAACATCATTATAATAGCGTAATGCCAGGTTTCCATTGCCGACCAGCAAAACGCGGGCTATAATATGGCGCCGCTTTGCATACCAAAGGCTGATCCGGTGCAGCAATAACCGCTTGACCGTAATGACCACGCTGGACAGCAGGTAATAGTAAACAAGCAGCAGGCGGGAAAACTGCGAAAGTTGGAATACATACAAAATGGTTGCTGCCAGCGCAAAGCCGCCCAGGTTTCCCAAAAGGGCTTTTGCCAGTTCTCTCACTAAGCCGCGCCGCTTAAAAGTGCGGTATTCACCCTGTGCAATATAAATCAGAATGATTGCCGCTGCGTATACAAGTGCCAGCGGGCGGAAGCGGGCAACATCGACCCACCAGAACGCTTCACCCCAGGGGCTGTGCATACGTAGCAGGCTGGAAACCTCATACGTTCCCAACAGCAGGAAAAAGTCCAGAAAAGCATCCAGAATATGCAGTATTTTTGATGTAGAATGGTTCATGATACAATTAAAAGCCGCAAAAGTATGAAGAAAGACCGTTCCCTTTGCGGCATGTGAAACGGGCTTTCTGCCACGCATGATGGCCCCGGAATATAGTAGAGCAACAAACCGTAACTTGCAAGCCTATTATACCCAGCGTCCAAAGCGGAATTTTGGCTCAATTGGTTCTTTGATAGAAATTTCTTTGTTCAGGTAGACATCAATGGCATTTTTCTGTAAAAGTTTTGCCGTTGAACTGCTTATCTGTGCCATCCCGTCTTTCAGGTTTGGCGGGCGGGTTGTAACAGAATGGCAGTCAGAACACATCAGATGAACTAAGTTCCAATCCAGCAGTTTGTGCAGCCATTTGGCCGTATGTCCACCGCGCACCAAACCCGAAGCATTGATCTGCGCCAATGCGCCGGAGCTGACCCAGCGGTACAGCAGGGTAGGATCCTCGGTAACATAGGGGTAGCGCTCCACATGGGCCAAAATGGGAGTATACCCACGGTTTTGCACCGCAAACAGGGTATCCTCAATTCCACCAGGATGGATGCTGGTCGGGAATTCAATCAAGATATACCGCGACCCTGCAAATGCCAATTTGGAAAGATCCAGGCTGGCCAACGCTGTGGTAAAATAGACCTCTGCACCCAATTTGACGGCAAGGGGAAGTTTGCGTTCTGCCAGCTGCGCCACAACGCTGCGATAAGCCATTTTGCGCTGCTGCACAAAAGCATCCAGCGTAATGCGCTCATAATGGAAGTGCGGTGTGAACACAATGCCAACAACCCCGTCTTCCATTTCTTTCTGGATCAAGGACATGGAAACATCCAGGTTTTTGGCACCGTCATCAATGCCAGGCAAAATATGACAATGGAGATCAACCAGTTGCGAACTCATTATGCCTTACTCCGGCTCTTCTTTCCAGCTGCGTCGTCATTGCTGTACCCGTAAGAATAAGAATAGTAGTAGCCATCTTTCTTACCGGCTTTTTTAACATTGTATCCGTTCATTACTACGCCAAGGATGCGGGCATTCACAGCTTCCAGGTTTTTCTTGCTCAGCTGGGCACCTTCAATGGTGGTAACACCCGGGCGTACAACCAGCAATGCCCCATCCGCATACTTGCACAATACTGCAGCATCGGTAACAACAGAAACCGGCGGCGTATCCACAATAATATAATCGTATACCTGCTTCAGGGCCTCAAAGGTATTTTCCATCGCCTTCGTTGCCAACAATTCCGATGGGTTCGGGGGGATAGTGCCAACAGGTAGCACCACAATGCCCAGGTCTTTGAAGTTGACCAGTGCATTGGCCAGTTGGGTACGGTCCTTGCCCGTAATGGTGTTGGTAATGCCGATATGATCACGCGGAATATGCAGGTAGCGGGAGATGGTAGACTTACGCATATCGCAGTCAACCAGCACCACACGCTTGCCACTGTCTGCCAGGGTAATCGCAAGGTTTACTGCGACGTTGCTCTTCCCTTCGCCGGGGACAGAGGAGGTAATCAGGATAGTCTTGCAATCGCTGGTTGCGGCAAGGAACTCCAGGTTGGTTCGCAGAGACTTGTAAGCTTCTGTAAACTGGAACGGTGCATCTGAGCCAACCATAAACAGCTTATGATGTTCACGCTTTTTACTCATTCCTTTTTACCTCCCTGATCATACTGCGGGATCACGCCCAGAACAGTCATATCCAGATACTTGGTAACATCTTCCTCCGTGTTGATCTTATTGTCCAGCAAAACCTGCAGCACAATAATACCAATCACCAGAACAAAACCAACCGCTGCGGCCAACATCGTGTTCTTCATAATGTTGGGGGAAACCGGCTCCGTTGCCAAAGAAGGATTGGAGATCACTTTGACGGAACCCGCTTCAACAGCCTCTTTGATCACATCCGGAGCCACTGTAATGATCTGTTCACACACCTGCCGTGCCCATTCCGGGCTGTCGCTCTGCACAGTGATCTTCATAACCTGGGTATCGTCCACAGCTGCTACGGTAACGCGCTTGTTCAGCTTAGCATAAGTCAGGTTCAGGCCCAGGTTATCAATAACCTGCTGCAGAACCGTATCACTCTTGATAATAATGCTGTAAGTAGAAACCAGCTTGGTTGCAGAATTGATCTGGTCACTGGTAACATTGGCGTTGACATCCTGCCGGGTATTGACAATCATCAGGGCAGAAGAATCATACTTTGGGTTCATCAAAAACTTAGACGCCGTAAAGCCAACCAGCGCAGCAACCAAAGTTACAAAAATCAGTTCAAGAAGATGCTGGCGAACCGCACTTAAAATTTCTGTTAGGTCAATTACTTCATTTTCTTCGTTATCCACAAAAGGCACCTCTCTAATCTCTTAATTCCTGTTTTCCAGTCAAAGATGGTTGGCCAGGTCTGCCGCTTCGGTCGGCTTTTTGACGCAAAGCACCACTCTTACAATTGGGGCCCGCAGCTGCCCCACATACAAAATCTTAGCACGCATGTTTATGTAAAGTAGTTGTGCTTTACGGCAATTTTGCCACAGATAGCTAACATGATTTTAGCACAAATTCAGGTGTGTTTCAACCGTACATCGAAATGTCTTGATTTTTAGCAAAATACACAATTTTGTTTGTATCCCTTCCGCAAGTGATAACAATTTCTCAAAACATTTTTTACCATTGATGTATAAATTACTCTTATTTTTCCCGTTGTTTGCTCCTGTGCAAACATATGTTAAGGCAATACCGCATAATTCTAAGTGCCGATACGGCGAGCGAGGTGCGGCAGATGCCAAGCCAAAAGCGCAGATAATACTGGATGTCTTATCGAGCATTTTGGCAACGCAGATGCCGTGCCGCAGCTGCCGGAGCGGTGCTTAAGCCGCAAGGCGGGAATTGTGCGGTGTTGCCTTAACGCTTTTGCTGCAAAGTCTGCTCTGTCCGCATTCCCGTTTCCCGGTAAAATTCATCCAATTCTCCCTGCTTTTTTGATCACACGCACTTCCTCGGGCACTGCGCAAAAACCTGGCGATTTTTTCAGTTTGCCTGCGGGTACGGCTGCCCGCTTTTCTTCCAGCGGGCGTACCTGCCTGCCCAGTATATGCTGTACGCAGTCAAGCTGCAAGGCATTTACACCGCGTATTCCTACCTCAGCGTCCGCGCCACTGTGGACTTGCCGCTGCCAGAAAATTCGATCCATGCAATTTTATTCCAGCTTCGCCTCCTTGCCCAGCGCCTTCTTTTTGCACTCACTTCAAAACCGCAAAAGGACATTTATTATATCAGCTACAAGGGGAAGTTGTCAAAAAAATTGCCAAAGAGATACAAATAGGCTATAATATAAAATAAAAAATTGTGTATTGAACGGTTTTTACCCCATTTGTACCCGGAAGGAGGTGGCAAGCACGGATACTTTACAGACAAACAGTACAACACAAACTGCTGAGATGCTCAAATTAGAGGGCGTTGTTGAGCATGTGATATACGAAAACCCGGATACCGGTTATGCCGTGTTTGAAGTGGATGCCGGTGGCACCGATATTGTTGTGGCAGGCAACGTGGGCAGCGTGGATAACGGTATGTCCATTACGGCGTATGGCTATATGGTCAACCACCCCAGCTATGGCGAACAGTTCCGTGCCGAAACCTGTGAGGCCAGCCTGCCGCAGGATACCGCGGCTTTGCTGAGCTACCTTTCCAGTGGGGTATTGCCCTATATCGGGCCTTCCACAGCAAAAAAGATTGTGGCAAAATTTGGGGCGCATACATTGAACGTCATCTCCGAAACGCCGGACAAACTCTGTGAGCTAAAAGGTATCACCCCGCAAAAGGCCGCCGCCATCTCCAACGAGTTCCGACGTATGTACGGTGTGCGGGAAGTGGTTGCCTGGATGGCCAAGTTTGGGCTTTCCGCCCAGATGGCTGTTACAGCCTACCGCGCGTTTGGCCCCGCCACGGTAGAAGCACTGAAAAAGAACCCCTACATGCTGTGCGGGGAGCCGCTGAACCTGAAATTCAGCCAGGTCGATGGTATCGCCGCCCAGCTGCAGGTAGGACAGGGCAGCGACCTGCGCATTGCCGCCGGGCTTTTGTACGCTTTGCGCCACAATGCCAACAACGGCCACACCTGCCTGCCCGCAGATAAGCTGATCGAAAGCACTGCGCGCTTTATTCGGGTGGAGCCGGATGCCGTAAAGGCCGGGCTGCAAAGCCTGTTGGAGCATGACGAAATGTGCGCCTGCACCTTTGACGGAACGAAATATATTTACCTGCCAGATCTGCTCAGCGCAGAGCAGGATATTGCTGCGCGGCTGGGGGAGCTTGCCACATTCCCGACAGAAAGCCCCAAAACGCTGGAAAGCGATATCCGCATTTTGGAATTGACCCAAGGTTTTGAATATGCCCCTTTGCAGCGGGAAGCAATCCGCTTAGCACTCTCTTCCCGTGTAATGGTTTTGACCGGCGGTCCCGGTACCGGCAAAACCACAACGGTCAAAGCGATTCTGAATTTGTATGAAGGTATTTATGACCGGGTTGCCCTGTGTGCCCCCACCGGCCGCGCCGCCAAGCGGCTGACCGAGCTGACCGGCCACAGCGCTTCCACCATCCACCGATTGCTGGAAGTGGACTATTCTACCGGCAGCGTGCGTTTTATTCATAATGAAAAGAATCTTCTCCCGTTTGACGTTATCATTCTGGATGAGATGAGTATGGTAGATGCCAAGCTGTTCCAGGCGTTGTTGGCCGCCGCGCGTTACCACTGCCGCATTATTATGGTAGGTGATGCCGACCAGCTGCCCAGCGTTGGCCCCGGCAGTGTGCTGGGGGAGATCTTGCAGGCAGACGTTCTGCCCACCGTACGGCTGAATGAGATCTTCCGCCAGGCGCAGAAAAGCATGATTGTACAGAACGCCCACCGCATTGTGGAAGGGCAGATGCCCATAAAAGGCGGGCGGGATGATGACTTTTTCATGATCGAATCCACCGGTCTTGCCTGCCAGAGGCTGATCTGCGATCTGGTCAGTACCCGGCTGCCCAAAAGTTATGGCTATGACCCCGTGCGGGACATCCAGGTGCTTTGCCCCACCAAGGTTGGCCCCACCGGGAGCGTAGAACTGAACCGCCGCCTGCAGGCCATTTTGAACCCGCCTGCACCGGATAAGCCGCAGATCATTTGGGAGCAAAGCGGCCGTGTGCTGCGCTGTGGCGACAAGGTAATGCAGATCAAAAACGATTATGACATTCCCTATGAGCGGGACGGTGCCGAAGCCGGTGTGGGTGCCTATAACGGGGATATGGGTATTATTACTGCCGTTGACCCCGAAAGCCGTGCTGTGACGGTACAGATGGATGACCGAAAGTATATTTACGGTGCTGACCAGCTTGCCGAGCTGGAACCCGCTTACGCTGTAACAGTGCACAAAAGCCAGGGCTCTGAATTTCCGGCCGTCATTATGCCTGTGGCAGATGTACCCGCGCGCCTTTGTTACCGCAACTTGTTGTACACCGGGGTTACCCGCGCACGCCGCCTGTGCATTCTGGCGGGAACCCGGCGCACCGAGCAGGCCATGGTGGATAATGTGCGCCAGAACATGCGTTACAGCGGGCTGCGCTACCTGCTGCGCGAGGCAGTCACTCCGGCTGAAAAACGCAGATGAAACAGAGAAAACGCATATCTCTGGATTGGCTGGACCGTGGGCGAACGGCTCTGGAACCGCTGCTGGCCCTTGCCTATCCGCGGCACTGCCCGCTGTGCGGCACGGTACTTGAGCAAAGCGCCTGGAAAGCCGCCGTGTGCCGTTCCTGTATACCGGAAGCCGAGCGTCTGCGGCATCTTCCACCGCGTCTGCCTGTAACGGAGCACACCTTTTACGCTGTCAACACCTGCGCAGCTGCCTTTTACTATGCAGACAGTGTGCGCCATGCTATCCTGCTTTGCAAGGAGAACGGCAACCCCTGGTATGCGCGAGAACTGGCGGATTTGATGGCTGTGCTGATTTTTGGCGCACAGCCCGCCCGTGCCCCAGGGTACCGCCCGGTATACGAGAATCTATCCGGCATTTCGCTGTACAGCGCCATTGTTCCGGTGCCGCCGCGCGTAAAGAAGAACCGCGCGGAAAATATGCCCCTTTTGCTAGCGCAGCGCCTTGGGCGCATCCTGCACATTCCGGTCATTCAGCCGCTGTGCCTGACCCGGCAGGTTTTACCGCAAAAATCGCTGGACCAGCAAAAGCGCTTTGCCAATGTCAAGGATGCTTACGCCTGCCGTACTGGGGTTGACCTTTCCGGAATGCGGCTGCTGTTGCTGGATGATGTAATCACCACTGGTGCCACCATCTCTGCCTGCGCCAAAGCGCTATTGGAGGGTGGCGCTGTGAGTGTGGACGGCGTGTGTGTTGCAGCGACGGAACTGATGCCCAAAAGCCACGGTGCCGCCGGAACACCAAAAGAAAGCAAATAACTTTTATCTGCCGGATGGTTGATGGCAATTCACAATAGATAACAAAGTGCTGCTTCTGGCAGCAAGGAGTACCAGATAAACATGAAGCAATATGATATCGGCCTTGATCTTGGCACAACTTCCATTATCATTGCCACACAGGAACAGGGGGTTGTGTTCCATCAGCCCAGCATTGGTGCTGTTGATACCCGCAGCAGCACCATTCTGGCAGTGGGGGACAAAGCCCTGCGCATGGTGGGGCGTGTGCCTTCTTATATTGATATCATCCGCCCTTTGCGGGACGGTATTATTCAGGACCACCGCATGACAAACGAACTAATCGTGCGGTTTATCAATGAGGTATGCCGTTCACGCATCATCAAGCCGCGCGTATCGGTCTGCGTTCCGGCAGCCATTACCGGCATTGAAGCTGACGCCGTGGTAGAAGCCGTCATGGCAGCCGGGGCACGGCAGGTTTTCCTTGTGGATGAGCCTGTCGCCGCCGCCCTTGGCGCAGGGCTGGATATCCGCAAACCCATGGGCTGCATGGTGATTGATATCGGCGGCGGCTCCACGGATATCGCCGTGATCAGCATGGGTGGGCGGGTGCGCGCCGCCAGCCTGCCGGTCGCCGGCAACGCTTTTGACCAGTGCATTGCCCAGTATGTTCAGGAAAAATTCAACATTGCCATCGGCCCTCTAACCGCCGAAGCACTGAAAAAGCAGGTTGCCTGCTGCACCAAAAGCGAGTTTGAGGGCGTAATGGAGATCCGTGGTCATTCCTGGGAGACCAACCTGCCCGCCCGCCGCCTTGTCTATACGCGGGACCTGTACCTGCCCGTGCAGGAACTGGCCGCCCGCATTGCCGCCACTGCCCGCAATGTATTGGAAAGCACCCCGCCGGAACTGGCCGCTGATGTTGCCAAGAACGGCATTCTGCTGACTGGCGGCGGCTCCATGCTGCGTGGCCTGGCTGGTTATATTGCCGGGGAGCTGCATGTGGATGTTGCCATCGCACCAGACCCCATCAACTGTGTGGCACGCGGAACCGCAGCCAGCTTAACGCTGGGCCAATACCTGACAGCCGGTTTCCGCGATGCCACCCCCAGAGCGTGGCATAACCGACTGCAATCCCCAGAAGGTTTTTCCAATTAAAGCGCAGCTTTTGTGCAGGTTGTAAAAAGTATGATTTTCTGCGGATACCTCCGCCAGCCTACTTTTCTATCCGGCAAAAGTGTGCTATACTATACAGCGTTTGCCAAAATTCCCAGCCCTGCATGGTTCCGGGCTGGTTCTGCCATATAATATAAGGACAGGTTCATTATGCCCGATACCATTACCACTGAATTTCTGGCCCTGCGGGACCGCTATATTGCTTCCTGCTTTACTAAGCTGAACCCGGTGCAGCAGCAGGCTGTGTTTACCACCGAAGGCCCGCTGCTGATCCTGGCAGGTGCAGGCTCCGGCAAAACCACCGTTCTGGTCAACCGCATTGCCAATATCATCCGTTTTGGCCGCGCCTATGGCTCCAAAGAGGTCAGCCGCCCGGTTGCGCAGAGTGATCTGGAGCAGCTGCGCACCGCCATCATGTGCGGCCAGCCGGTTCCGCAGTCCCTGATGCCGCTGATGAGCGTTGCCCCGGCCCGCCCGTGGAATGTGCTGGCCATTACCTTTACCAATAAAGCCGCCGGAGAGCTGAAAGAACGCCTGAAAGCCATGCTGGGCGATACCATGGGCGGGGATGTATTTGCCTCCACTTTCCACTCTGCCTGTGTACGGATCCTGCGCCGCGATGCCGAACGCATTGGCTTCCCCAAAAGCTTTACGATTTACGATTCCGACGACCAGCAGCGTGTCATCAAGCAGATCTACAAAGAACTGATGATTGATGACAAGTTCCTGCCGGTCAAATCAGCCATCTCCCAGATCAGCGGTTACAAAGATAAACTTCTTTCCGCCAAAGATGTCGCCGCCGAAGCGCCGCGCGATACCAAGGCTGCTTTGATTTCCAAAATCTATACCGCCTATTCCAACCGGCTGCGCACGGCTGGTGCCATGGACTTTGACGATCTGATTTTCCATACCGTGCAGATGCTGAAAACCGATGCCGAAGCGCGGGAATACTACCAGCAGAAGTTCCGCTATGTCGTGGTGGACGAATACCAGGATACCAGCGTGGCCCAGTTCCACCTGGTGCGCCTGCTGGCCGGTGGTTCCAACAATGTATGCGTTGTTGGCGATGACGATCAGAGCATTTATAAGTTCCGCGGTGCTACCATTGAAAATATCCTGAACTTTGAAAAAGTTTTTGCCGGGGCCAAAACCATCCGCCTGGAGCAGAACTACCGTTCCACCTCCAACATTCTGAATGCGGCCAATAGCGTCATCAAGAACAACAACGGCCGCAAGGGCAAGACCCTGTGGACTCAGAACGGCGATGGTGACAAAGTTCACCATTATACGGCTGCTTCGGAACAGGATGAGGCCAGCCATGTGGCCGAGGTTATTGGCCAGAACCTGAAAAATGGTGCTTCCTTAAAAGACCATGCCGTTTTGTACCGCATGAATGCGCAGTCCAACCCCATCGAAACTTATTTTGCCCGTGCCGGTATCCCGTACCGCATTGTGGGTGGTCAACGCTTCTTTGACCGCAAGGAAGTCAAGGATATCAACTCTTACATGGCCGTTGTGGTCAACCCGCGGGATGACGTGCGCCTGCGCCGCATCATCAATGAACCTGCACGAAAAATTGGTGCCACCACCATTGATAAGATCGGGGAACTGGCCGCCGCCAACGGCGTGCCGATGATGGAGATCATCCGGGAGGCTTCTTCTTATCCCGCACTGGGCCGTGCCGCCAGCGCGCTGAACGCGTTTTACTCCATGTACCGTGAACTGTGTGATCTTTCCGTCACCCTTCCGCTGGATGAATTTGCCGGTGAAGTGATCCGCAAGACCGGATACGAAGCCATGCTGAAAGCGCAGAAAGAAGAGGGCGAGACCCGGCTGGAAAACTTGGGCCAGTTGATTTCTTCCGTAAAGACTTATGCGGAGCAGAACGGGGAAGACGCAACCCTTTCCGGTTTCTTGGAAGAAGTTGCCCTGATTGCAGACCTTGATTCCTATGATGAAGATGCTGATTCCGTTACCCTGATGACGATGCATAGCGCCAAGGGCCTTGAATTCCCGTATGTGTTTATCATTGGTATGGAGGATGGCGTTTTCCCCGGTGACCTTGCTCGCTACAGCGAGGAAGAAATGGAAGAGGAGCGCCGCCTGTGCTATGTCGGTATTACCCGCGCCAAGAAAGAGCTGTATCTTTCTTCCTCCCGCAGCCGTATGATTTTCGGCCAGACGCGCCGCAACCCGCCTTCCTGCTTTTTGGATGAGATTGACCCCAATGTGATGGACGAAACCGAAAGCCCAGAGCTTGCTTACAGCGGCGATTTTGGCGCCGGGTACGGCAGCTACAGCACCAATGTTCCCGGCGGGCGCAGCGGATACTCCGGGGCTTCCCGCGGGTATCTGAACAGTGAATACAACCGCGGCGGCTTTGGCAGCAAGTATGCCGGCGGCTTCCAAAGTGGGTTTGCTTCCGGCGGGCACGAAAGCCCGAACTACCCCGGCGGCCGCCACACGGTCCAAAGCAGTAGCTTTGGCGCCGGGTATGGCAGTAGCCGCGTCAACCATCATTCCGGTGCTCCGGTTGCTCCGGCGGGCGGTGGCGTTACCACTGCGCCCGCCGCACCCGCACGCAAAAAGGCCGCCAACTTTGCAGCCGGGGACCTTGTGGACCACAAGGTGTTTGGCCGCGGCAAGGTGCTGAAAGTAACGCCGGTTGCGGGGGACTGTATTGTAGAAATCCAGTTTGACCGCGTTGGCATCAAAAAAACAATGGCCAATTACGCCCCGCTGACCAAGCTGACCAGCGAAGAATAAACCACTGATAAAAAAGGAAAAGAGGGAACGGGTCCATGCTTGTAACATTGATCGCCCACACCAATGACCCCGAAAAGACCATTGCCGCAGCCGCCAAGCTGTGCTATTCTGATGCACATATCGAAACCCTGCTGGATGGCCTAACACCGGAAAAGACCGCAGCCTTTTTGCAAAAGCTGAATGACTTCGGCCACGCCAGCCCCATTGAACATGCCAGCTTTACCTTTGGCATTGAGGGCGTTTCCCGCACCTTTCTGGCACAGGTCACCCGTCACCGCATTGCAAGTTTCAGTGTGCAGAGCCAGCGCTATGTGCGGCTGGAAGATTTCCGTTATGTGATTCCCCCGGAAATTGAGGCTGCCCCTGCGGCCAAAGCGGCTTTTATTGATGCAATGAACGCCGACGCCAAACACTACCTGGAGCTGGTCAAAGCACTGGAAGAAAAGCATACCCACACCTTGATGGAGCAGGGCATGCCGGAAAAAAACGCCCGCGCCAAAGCCAGCAAAATGGCAAACGAGGACGCCCGCTTTGTATTGCCCAACGCCTGCGAGACAAAAATGGTAATGACCATGAACTGCCGCAGCCTGAACAACTTTTTCAACCTGCGCTGCTGCAACCGTGCCCAGTGGGAGATCCGCGCCGTTGCCGATGAAATGCTGCGCCTTGTATACCCGCTTGCGCCGCATGTTTTTGCCGCAGCTGGTCCCCGCTGCCTGGCGGGTCCCTGCCCGGAGGGCGGTATGTGCTGCGGCAAGCAGAACGCCGTGCGTGATAAATATGCAACACTGAAACAGGAGGCTGAAAACCATGGGTAAACTGATTATTTTTGAAGGCCTGGATGGTTCCGGCAAGGGCACACAGGCAGAACTTGCCTGCCAGAATTTGCATAGCAAAGGGTATGACCCACTGAAAATCAGCTTCCCAGATTATGACAGTCCGTCCTCCGCACTGGTCAAGATGTATCTTTCCGGCGAGTTCGGCCAGCGCCCGGATGACGTGAACGCTTATGCAGCTTCAACGTTTTATGCTGTTGACCGCTTTGCCAGCTACAAAACCAGGTGGGGCAATGTCTACCGCCAGAATGGGCTAATCATCTCTGACCGTTACACCACCTCCAACGCTGTTCACCAATGTTCCAAACTGCCGCCGATGCACTGGGATGGTTTTCTGGAGTGGCTGTTTGAGTTCGAGTACAAAAAGCTCGGCCTGCCTGCGCCGGATGCGGTTGTATACCTTGCGGTTGATCCCGATGTCAGCCAGCGCCTGATTGCGCAGCGCTACCACGGCGATGAAAGCAAAAAAGATATTCAGGAACGCGATACCGAATACCTGGCCCGTTCCCGCGCCGCCGCTGAATACTGCGCACGCAAGCTGGGCTGGCACCGCATTGAGTGTACCACAACGGTAGACGGCCAGAAAACCATCCGCACGCCGGAGGACATTCAGTCCGAAGTGATGGCATACCTGGAGCGGATTTTGAGCTAAAACCGTTGGCAGCAAAAGCCACACGTTGAATACGGCAAGGAGGGGATAGAACATGCTTTGCAAAGCAACGGAAGCTGATTTGGAGCAGATGGTTGCGTTCCGCCGCAAAACGTATGGCGGAACCCGCCAGGATGCTTTGGACTGGCTTTGTGGAATTGTGGGGTTGGATAATATCCTGATCCTTGCCCGGGACCCGGCCCCCGGTGCAAAGCCCATCCCGGCCGCCATGATTGGTGCGGTTCCAGTGGAATGCGGGCACCACCACGGCGTATGGCTCTGCTGCATGGCAACGGATCCGTCCCTGCAGGGGCGCGGGCTGATGCCCAAACTGCTGGCAACCTGCCTGCGCGCCTTTTCCGCCAAAGGGTGTGATTTCGCTGTGGCGGCACCGCAAAGCACGCGGGCCGCAAAAGCGTTTTCCCAGCTGAATTTTCAGGGGCGCTTCCCGCTGCGCATCATCCGCAAGCCCATTGAACACAATTTGTGGGCACGAGCAGAGTTTGATAACCTGACAGTCCGCAAATTGATCGACACCCGCATGCGCTACCAGCCCGCCTGCATCGCCCTGCCGGAAAGCAGCATGAACACCATGATCACCCGGCTCTACCGCCGCGGTATGACCATTGTTTCCAACCAGCGCGGTTACGGCCTCTATTGCCAGGAAAAGGACGAGCTGCTTTTTATGGAGCTGCAGGCCGATAACGACCATTCGGCTGATATTCTGCTGCAGGCCGCGCGGGAACATACCGGTCTGACCAAAGCACGGCTGCTGCTGGCGGAAAATCAGTTTTTGTACCTGGGCGAGGGTAGGCGCTGTGGTTACGGCATGATTTGTTACCTTGGGCAGCCGTTCCCCGTTACGGACGTTTATTTCCGCCTGTTGCTGTAAGACCGTGCATACGTGAAACAGGGCAGTTCTGCTGCCTGGTAAAGGAGATTTGGAATGAAAATCAATCGTGGTGATTCCCAGGACAAGGGCTCGCAGCCTCGCCAGGCTTATCATGCTGCGCCAGCCCCCGCACCAAAGCGCCCGGTACAGCCTGATCCTGACCCGCAGGACCTGTACGAAGATGCCGAAGGTCCAGACGAGTACGCAGAGGATGACGATGATGAACCCGTCCGCCGCCGTTTTCCCATTGGGCTTGTGGTTCTTGTTGTCATTTTGGCTATCGTCGGCATCGGCGGCTGGAAAGTGTTCCAGTTCTACGGCGAAGTTGCCGGCAACGGCGAACTCGGCCCGGAGCAGACCGTTACCATTGAACAGGGTTCCACTGTTGCAGACATCACAAACGTTTTGAAAGAGGATGGCGTCATCCAGTATGACTGGCTGTTCAAGCTGTATGCCAAATACAGCGGCCGCGCTTCCGGTTTGCAGTATGGCGATTTCACCCTGCGCTCCGGCATGGATTATAACACGATCCTGAAAACCCTCAGCGTGCAGCAGGTCAAGCGCAAGACCATTACCATCACATTCCCCGAAGGCTACACAGCCGTTGCTATTGCCCAGAAGATGGAAGAAAATGGCTTGTGCTCGGTGGATGATTTCCTTGCCTGCGCCAACGGCGAGGATGGTTCCGATTTCAGCCAGTATGATTTCTGGAATGCCATTCCGGATACCGAAGGCCGCCTGATGAAGTGCGAGGGCTACCTGTTCCCGGACACTTACGAGTTCTTCACCGATGACTCGGTCTATAATTACGTCAACACCTTCTATAAGGAATTCGACGCCAAAACTTCCGACCTGTGGGATACCATCAACGAAAAGGGCACCACAATGAATGATGTTGTCATTCTGGCCAGCTTTATTCAGGAAGAAGCCGGTATGCCCGCAGAAGACGCCAAGGTTTCCGCCTGCTTCCACAATCGTTTGGAATCCGATGACCCGCAGTGGGCAGAGCATAAGCTGGAATCCAATGCCAGCAGCTATATCATGAACGATAGCGACAATAACTACCTGTGGAATTCGCCCACCGCCGTTTATTACGGCTGGCCGGAACAGGGTGCTATTCCGGATGATGTGCTTGCTCATTACGACACCTACCGCATCAGCGGCCTGCCCGCCGGTGCCATCACCAATCCCGGTATTGATGCCATTGCCGCCGCGCTGAATCCCGACCAGGAATATCTGGACGAAGGCTATTATTTCTTTGTTACCGGCAACCCGAACGGCGACCACCCTGGCGAATATTTCTATGCCAAAACGGCAGACGAACACCATCAGAACTGCATCATCGCCGGTTGGGGCTGATAAAAGCTGAACTTCACTGAACAAAGGAGCCGTTATCTTATGTTGTCCTGTCCGGAACTGCTGTCGCCTGCCGGCAGCCTTGAAGCCCTGAAATATGCCGTCATGTATGGTGCCGATGCCGTATACTGCGCACTGCCGCGCTTTGGTATGCGCGCCGCACCGGTCAACCTGACCATTGGCGAGCTTCATGATGGCTGCATTTTTGCCCATGCTCGCGGCAAAAAAGTATACCTGACCCTGAACAACCTGCCCACCAACGATGAGCTTTCCGAGCTGCCGCAGTATATCAAGGACGCGGCCGAAGCCGGGGTGGATGCCTTTATCATTGCGGACCTTGGCGTACTGCGCCTTGCCAAACAGTATGCTCCGGATGTGGATGTGCATTTTTCCACCCAGGCAGGCATCACCAATTATGCTGCTGCAACCATGGCCTACAACCTGGGCGCCAAGCGTGTGGTGCTGGCGCGCGAGCTGAGCCTGACCGATATTGCCCAGATCCGCGATAACACCCCGCCGGAGCTGGAACTGGAAGCCTTTGTGCACGGCGCCATGTGCATGAGCGTTTCCGGTCGGTGCCTGCTTTCCAGCTATATGACCGGGCGCAGCGGCAACCGCGGCGAATGTGCCCAGCCCTGCCGCTGGAAATACTATCTTGTAGAAGAAAACCGCCCCGGCCAGTATATGCCCATTGGCGAAAATGAGGACGGCAGCTACATCCTGAACGCCAACGACCTATGCACCGCACCGTTTTTGGACCTGATCTGCAAGGCTGGTGTGGATTCTCTGAAAATTGAGGGGCGCGCCAAAACGTTCTATTACGTTGCGTCCGTTACCGCCGCTTACCGCAAAGCGCTGGACCAGTACCTGGCAAACCCCGCCAGTGATACGTTTGATTTACCGGATTCCGTGCTGGATGAGCTGAACCGTACCAGCCACCGCCATTATTCACCCGGTTTCTATTTTGGCAAAGAGAAAGCCCTGCAGACGCCCAGCCATACTTATGTGCGAGATTGGGATTTCATCGGCACTGTGGATTCGTGGGAAGACGGCGTTGCCCATTGCACCCAGCGCAGCAAGTTCTGCCTGGGAGATTCGCTGGAAATTTTGCAGCCAGATGGTTCGGTCGTGCCCGTAACCCCTGAATGGATCAAAAACGCGGAAGGGGAAGCGGTGGATGCCACCCCGCACCCGATGATGCAGTATACCATTCCCTGTGCCACGCCCTTGATGCCGTACAGCCTGCTGCGGATGCAGAAAAGGCAGTAAATTTTCATTTTATTTGCAACAACCAAAAGCCCCACCTGCCGGATGCAGAATGTTCTGCCCGGCAGGCGGGGCTTTTTTATTTTTATTCTTTAGGCAACACCGCACAATTCCCGCCTTGCGGCTTAAGCACCGCTCCGGCAG
>OGZR01000174.1_pt1 | contig 41194 bp, 25 predicted proteins | sample 1576851 | NCBI WGS metagenome assembly OGZR01 (sample SAMEA3541492, study PRJEB24748) | human gut metagenome | biome: human gut; feature: human-associated habitat; material: faeces | place: China | collected 2012
CACCGGTGATCATGTTCTTGATGTAGTCAGCATGGCCCGGGCAGTCAACGTGGGCATAGTGACGCTTCTCGGTGTGGTACTCAACGTGAGCGGTGTTGATCGTGATACCACGAGCCTTCTCTTCAGGAGCCTTATCGATGCTGGAGTAATCCATGAAATCGGCGTCGCCCTTCAGAGCCAGGGTCTTGGTGATAGCGGCAGTCAGAGTGGTCTTGCCGTGGTCAACGTGACCGATGGTACCGATGTTGACATGCTCCAAAGAGCGGTCAAATTTTTCCTTTTCAGCCATTGGAAGTATCCTCCTTTAATTCAAACAGATAAAATAGCCTGTTGTAAGGCTATCATACTAGATTTTTCAAGAAAAATCAAGTATTTTGCGCGAATTTGTGCAGAATCAGCCCTTATTGCGCTCGGTCATGATCTTATCTGCAACACTCTTGGGAACCTGCTGGTAATCAGCCGGCTCCATGGAGTACTGGCCACGGCCCTGGGTCTTGGAACGCAGGTCAGTAGCGTAACCGAACATCTCGGACAGAGGAACCATAGCGGTGACACGGGCAGTGCCATCGGTGGATTCCTGGTTCTGGATCGCGCCGCGGCGGCTGTTCAAGTCGCCAATGACGTTGCCCATATACTCGTCAGGAACAACAACGTCAACCTTCATGATGGGCTCCATAATGACGGGATCAGCCTTCTTCATAGCATCCTTGAATGCCATGGAACCGGCGATGGAGAACGCCATTTCAGAGGAGTCAACTTCATGATAGGAGCCGTCCCACAGAGTGACCTTGACATCCACGACGGGATAGCCAGCCAGAATGCCGGACTTCATCGCGCCCTGGATACCGTTGTCAACAGCGGGGATGTATTCCTTCGGGATAGCGCCGCCAACAATACCGTTGACGAACTCATAACCCTTACCCGGGTTGGGCTCAATCTTGATTTTAACGTGACCATACTGGCCCTTACCACCGGACTGACGTGCGTACTTGGTTTCCTGGTTAGCATCCTTGCGGATGGTTTCACGGTAGGCAACCTGAGGTGCGCCAACGTTAGCTTCGACCTTAAACTCGCGGAGCAGACGGTCCACGATGATTTCCAGGTGGAGCTCGCCCATGCCGGCGATGATGGTCTGACCGGTTTCTTCATCGGTCCAGGTACGGAAAGTCGGGTCCTCTTCAGCCAGCTTAGACAGGGCAATACCCATCTTCTCGCTGCCAGCCTTGGTCTTGGGCTCGATGGCAACGCGGATAACCGGCTCGGGGAAGTTCATGGACTCGAGGATGATGGGATGCTTCTCATCGCACAGGGTATCACCAGTGGTGGTGTTCTTCAGACCAACAGCAGCGGCGATATCGCCAGCGTAGCAGATGTCGATATCCTTACGGTTGTTTGCATGCATCTGCAGGATACGGCCGATACGCTCGTCCTGATCCTTAACAGAGTTGTAAACAGTGGTGCCAGCCTCAACGGTACCGGAGTACACGCGGAAGAAGCACAGCTTACCAACATACGGGTCAGTCATAATCTTGAATGCCAGTGCAGAGAACGGCTGATCATCGGAAGAAGTGCGATCTTCTTCCTCGCCAGTCTCCGGGTTGGTGCCCTTGATGGCCGCAACGTCGGTCGGAGCGGGCATATAATCAACGATTGCATCCAACAGTTTCTGAACGCCACGGTTCTTGTAAGAAGAGCCGCAGACAACAGGAACGATCTCGTTGGAAATAGTAGCCTTACGCAGAGCAGCCTTGATTTCTCCCTTGGTCAGCTCTTCGCCGTCCAGGTACTTCATCATCAGCTCTTCGTCGGTCTCAGCAACAGCTTCGATCAGCTTGTCATGATATTCCTGAGCCTGTTCTTTCAGGTCTTCAGGAATTTCCTCAACGCGCACATCATTGCCCATATCATCATAGTAGATATCGGCGTTCATGTCGATCAGATCGATGATGCCGCGGAAAGTGTCTTCCTGGCCGACAGGCAGCTGGATAGGCACACCGTTGGCATGCAGACGATCATGCATCATCTGTACGCAGCGGAAGAAGTCAGCACCCATGGTATCCATCTTGTTGACGTAAACCATGCGGGGAACCTTGTACTCGTCAGCCTGGCGCCAAACGGTTTCAGACTGAGGCTCAACGCCACCCTTTGCGGCCAGAACGGTAACAGAGCCGTCCAGAACACGCAGAGAACGCTGAACTTCAACAGTAAAGTCAACGTGGCCCGGGGTGTCGATGATGTTGATACGATGACGGTTCTTTTTGAACAGAGCCGGATCGTGCTGGGTCTCGGTGTGGCTCCAGTAGCAGGTGGTTGCAGCGGAAGTGATGGTGATACCACGTTCCTGTTCCTGCTCCATCCAGTCCATCGTGGCAGCGCCGTCATGAACTTCGCCGATCTTATGGTTAATACCGGTGTAGTACAGAATGCGCTCGGTGGTGGTGGTCTTGCCTGCGTCGATGTGGGCCATGATACCGATATTTCGGGTCATTTGCAGGGATACGTCTCTCGGCGTTGCCATGGCTTAAACCTCCTCAGTAAGCAGATCAATAACGGTAATGCGCGAAAGCCTTGTTGGCTTCTGCCATCTTGTGGGTATCTTCGCGCTTCTTGACAGCGCCGCCAACGTTGTTGGTAGCGTCGATGATCTCGGCGGCCAGGCGAGCGGACATGGTCTTTTCACCACGGCTGCGGCTGTACAGAGTCAGCCAGCGCAGGCCGAGGGTCTCGCGGCGGGCGGGGCTGACCTCCAGGGGAACCTGGTAGGTGGAGCCGCCGACACGGCGGGCCTTAACTTCGAGGCTGGGCATGATGTTTTCCATGGCCTTCTCGAACATTTCGAGAGGATCGTTGCCGGTCTTCTCTTTGACAGTCTCAAAAGCTTCGTAAACGATCTTCTGAGCGACGCCCTTCTTGCCATCCAGCATGATGCTGTTGACCAGACGGGTGACGAGCTTGGAATTGTAAATAGGATCAGCCAGAACTTCGCGCTTTGCGATTTTACCTCTTCTGGGCATCTTTCTTCCCTCCTTCACATTAATGATATCATCGGTACTCGAAAGTTAAAGAAAACTCCCGTTATGCCACAAAAGGGTCAGCTGACCATTTTATGGCGAAAAGATGTTTCCTTACTTCTTGGCACCGGCCTTGGGACGCTTTGCGCCGTATTTGCTGCGAGCCTGGTTACGGTTTGCAACACCCTGAGTATCCAGAGTACCACGGATGATGTGGTAACGGACACCGGGCAGGTCCTTAACACGACCGCCACGGATCAGGACAACGCTGTGCTCCTGCAGGTTATGGCCGATACCAGGAATGTAGGAGGTGACCTCGATACCATTCGTCAGGCGGACACGGGCAACTTTACGCAGAGCAGAGTTGGGCTTTTTGGGGGTCATGGTACGAACAGCGGTGCAAACACCACGCTTCTGGGGGCTGTTCATGGTGGTGTACTGCTTCTTCTGGGAGTTGTAGCTCTTCTGAAGGGCAGGAGCAGTGCTCTTGGTTACCAGGACCTCACGGCCTTTGCGTACGAGCTGGTTAAAAGTAGGCATTTCTTTTCTCCTTTCTTGATTATTCCGCGCAGTTTTTTGCGGGGGTTGTGCTTCCATTTTGGCCGCACTTGACCCCTTAACTCACGCATTTATAATAATAGCGGATAAACCACGCTCTGTCAAGAGTATTCACAAAAAATATTTCAAATAATCGTGCAAGATGCTGATTTTCTGCACTGTGGGTTCTAATTTTGCACTTAAGGTGTATCTGAAAACAAGGAATCAGATACACCCTCGGACTTTCCCCCTGCTTATTTTGCAGCTTCCAGCTGTGCCACGCAGGCTTCGGCTTCGTCCAGAATGCGGCCGAACTTATCCAGGGCAGCATCCACCGGGGCGGGGGTGGTCAGGTCCACACCGGCATGGCGCAGCTCATCCAGCGGGTAAGCGCTGCCGCCCATGTGCAGGAACTCCAGGTACTTCTTAACAGCCGGTTCGCCGTTCTTCAGGATGCCCTCGGACAATGCCACGGCAGTGGAATAGCCGGTTGCATACTTATAAACATAGAACGGGCGGTAGAAGTGCGGGATGCGTGCCCACTCGTACTGTACTTCGTCATCCACAACCAGCTCCGGTCCAAAGTAGTCCACAATGAGCTTCTTGTACAGATTGTTCAGGGCGGCGGGATTCAGGGCTTCGCCGCGCTCGGCCATGGCGTGGGCATCGCGCTCAAACTCGGCAAACATCGTCTGGCGGTAGACGGTTCCCTTGAAATTTTCGAGGTACTGATTCAGCAGGGCCAGGCGGGTTGCGGGATCCTGGTTCTTTTCTGCCAGCAGGTGCTCAATGAGCAGGTTCTCGTTGACGGTGGAAGCGACCTCTGCGACAAACAGGGTATAGTCGGCATACTGGGCAGGCTGGGTATGGCGGCTGAACCAGCTGTGCATGCTGTGGCCCATCTCATGCGCAATGGTGGAAACGCTGTCCAGCGTACCGGTAAAGTTGCACATGATATAGGGGTTGGAATCATAGCTGCCGCCGGAGTAAGCGCCGCCGCTCTTGCCCTTGTTGGGGAACACATCGATCCAGCGCTCGGCAAAGCCCTTGCGAACGATGGTGCCGTACTCTTCGCCCAGCGGTGCAACGGCATCCAGAACCATCTGCTTGGCCTGGTCATAGGTGTAATGGGCGCTGACGCCCTTGGTCAGCGGGGCGTACACATCATAGTAGTGCAGCTCGTCCACACCCAGGATGCGCTTGCGCAGAGCAACATAGCGGTACATATCCGGCAGGTGCTTGCGCACAGTAGCCACCAGGTTATCATAGACCTGGCCGGGCACGTTCTCCCCTGCCATGGACATGGCGCGGGAAGATTCATAATGACGGACGGAGGCTTCGGCGGCAGCGGTCTTGACAGCGCCGGAGTAAGAGGCAGCCAGCGTGTTGATGTGCTGGCGGAAGCTCTTGTAGTAGCTTTCAAAGGCATTCTTGCGCAGCACGCGGTCATTGGAGGTTTGCAGCAGGATGTAGTTGGAAGCGGTCAGCTCCACATCGTTGCCCTCGCCATCCTTGACGGAATCGAACACCATGTCGGCGTCTTCCAGGTTATCGGCAACATTTTTCGGGGTGCCGAATGCCTCACCGAAAGCAGCCAGCAGCTTTTCTTCCGGGGCGGTCAGGGTGTGAGGCTTTGCACGCAGCAGGTCTTCCAGAGCAAAACGATAGGGGGCAACCTGCTCGTCAGCCATGATGGCATCCAGGGTTTCCTGCGGCAGTGCCAGGATTTCCGGCTGAGCATAGGCGATGGTACCGACAGCCTTTACATATTTGGCGGTAGCGCGGGCATCCATGCTCTGGGCGTCATCAGCACGGGTATCCTCGCTCAGACGCAGGCTGGTGTAGACAGCCAGGTTTTCCAGTTCACGGAACACGCCGATTTCTGCATCATAAAACTCACGAATGCTGGCAGCGTTGTTCAGCTTGCCCTCCCAGGCAGCCAAAGCTTCAATTTTGGGGTCAATGGCGGCAAAAGCCTTTTCCCATTCCGCATCGCTGGCGTACATTTTGGTCAGGTCCCACTGGTACTGCGGGTCCATCTCTTTGCGTTCTTTCAATGCTTCCGACATGGCGGATTCTCCTTTTCTATTTCTATATGGTGTCTTTCTGAGCCAGTCAGGGAAGCGTTCTCCCCTGCCCTCCATGCAGGCACCATTCATCCTGCACAGACAAACCCAGTATAAAAGTATTATACACCAAATGTTAGAAAAAACAAATCCGTTTTTATTTAACAAAAAAGCCTGCGCAGAAACAGTGTTTATGCACGGTTCCTGCACAGGCTCATTTCTCTAACTTTCTTTATTTGTCATTTGCCCGGCTTTCCAGCAGGCTTCTTACTTCTCCTGCCAACGCTTCACTTTCATTTGTCGTAAAGATACAATCAGACTGGTCTTTCCCGATTCTGAAAAACACCTGATAGTCTTTATTTCCCTGAAACGTCAGCACATCCAGCATGGGCTCGCTCTCCCCTGCCTGATAAGTAACCCAGAAGCGCAGCCGCAGTGGATTGGGGGTGATTTTTCCCGCCTGTTCATTGGTCACGCCATTGCGGCAGACAAGATATACCGTTGCGGCCCCCTGACTTGCTGGTAAATCCACCTGCTGCATATAGACACCGCTGCCCATTGTTTCACAATGCTGCATCCATGCGGCAACTGTGGGGTATTGCTGCCATACATCTTGTGGTACGTTCCACATCGCTGTACTTTGGTAGTTTGCAGATGCCACAAAAGCAATGCACCATAAAAGTACCGCCAGCAGTGTTGCTGCCGCTAAATACAGTACCCGCCTTGCTGCTGCTTTTGCAGCCGTTGCAGCGCCGCTTTTTCCCGCCGCTATAAAAAAGAGTCCGCTTATTGAAATGAACAGAAGTATCAACAATCCAATCGCCGCGCCAAGCCCAACAAATTGCAGAGCAAGCCATAGCAAAATTGCCATTACCGCAATCAGTACCCACGTTTGTTTTGCTGTCAGGCTTCCGGCCGTTTCTGCCTTTTCCTGTACATCTGGTTCTCTTGTTTCTGTCTTTTCTTCCAAAGCAGCCTCTTCCGGCGGGATACCCAACAGTTCTCGGAGCATAAACAGGTTGGCTGTGCCGGGCAGAGCTTTCCCTGTTTCCCACCTTGCCACAGCCTGCCGTGTTACCCCCAGCTGCTCTGCCAGCATTTCCTGGGTCATGCCTTTTTCTTTCCGGGCGGATGCAATTTTCTCTCCCAATGTCATGGTGCTATTCCCCTTTCTTTGGGGACAGCATAGCACAGCTGTACTACTATTTTCAAGCAACTTTGTATCACTTTTCTGCCACTTTTCCGCAATAAGCAGTTTCATTCCCCGCAAAGCAGCATAAAAAATCCCCCACAGTACCCTTTCCGTTCGCAGTTGCCCGTGCGGAGAATGCTGTGGGGGATGTTATGTTTTATTGTCAGGCTAAGCTTATCAGATAAGAAAAGTCTTACTTTTCAGCGTGGTCGTAAGCGCTGCCTTCGGCATCGCGGATTTCCTCGGCGCGAGCCAGCTCTTCTTCAACCTCCGGCAAACCGGTTCCGGCGGGGATCAGCTTACCGATGATGACGTTCTCCTTCAGACCGGCCAGCGGGTCAACCTTGCCCTTGATGGCGGCTTCGGTCAGAACGCGGGTGGTTTCCTGGAAGGATGCAGCGGACAGGAAGCTGTCGGTTGCCAGGCTGGACTTGGTGATACCAAGCAGGATCTGACTGGCCTGGACCAGCTTCAGGTCGGTTTCGCCTGCATCAATGCGTTCCTGAATCTTCTCGTTCTCGATCATCACATCGCGGCGGTTGACAACGCTGCCCATGATGAACTCGCTGGAACCTGCATCGTCAATGCGAACCTTACGCATCATCTGGCGGACGATAACTTCGATATGCTTATCGTTGATTTCAACGCCCTGCAGACGGTAAACCTTCTGGACTTCGCTGATCAGGTAGTTCTGGGTAGCAATGCGGCCCTTGACAGCCAGGATATCCTGCGGATAAGCATGGCCTTCGGTCAACAGTGCGCCCTTGACGATCACATCGCCCTCCATCACCTTCAGGCGGTGGCCGAACGGGATCAGGTAGCTCTTGGTAACCGGTGCGCCGTTATCGTCAACACCGGTCACTTCAACGTGGCGGCTCTTCTTGGTATCGTCAATATGGACGGTACCGGCGATCTCGGACATGATAGCCATTGCCTTCGGGCGGCGGCTCTCGAACAGTTCTTCAACACGCGGAAGACCCTGAGTAATATCTTCAGCAGATGCGATACCGCCAGTATGGAAGGTACGCATGGTCAGCTGAGTACCGGGTTCGCCGATGGACTGTGCCGCAATGATACCGACGGATTCACCGACCTTAACGCACTGGCCGTTGGACATGTTGGAGCCGTAGCAGCGGGCACAGACGCCAACGTGAGCACGGCAGGTCATCACGCTGCGGATCTCCAGCTCGGTAATACCGGCAGCTTTGATCTTTTCAGCGTCGAACATATCCATCATCTTGTCCTTGGACACAATGAGTTCGCCGGTCTTGGGATCCTTCACGTCATGCAGAGCATAACGGCCAATCAGACGCTCGGAGAAGCTTTCGATGGTAGCGTTGCCTTCGCTGATCTCGCTGACGAGGATACCCTCGGTAGCGTGGCAGTCTTCCTCGCGGATGATGACTTCCTGAGAAACGTCAACCAGACGGCGGGTCAGGTAGCCAGAGTCAGCAGTACGCAGTGCGGTATCGGTCAAACCTTTACGAGCGCCTCGAGAAGAGATGAAGTACTCCAAGATGTTCAGGCCTTCGCGGTAGTTTGCACGGATAGGCATTTCCAGGGTTTTACCTGCGGTGTTAGCCAGCAGGCCGCGCATGCCGGCCAGCTGCTTGATCTGGTCCATAGAACCACGAGCACCAGAGTCGGACATCATATAGATGGGGTTGCGCTGGTGGTTGGTCTTCAGGTTGGTAGACAGAGCGTTGGAAACTTCCTCGGTAGCTGCCTGCCAGATCTCAACGGTGTTCTTATAGCGCTCTTCATCAGAGATAAGACCACGGTTGAAGTTCTTCATGACCTTTTCAACCTTCTTGTCAGCCGCAGCCAGGATCGCCGGCTTCTCTTCGGGGATGATAGCGTCAGGCACGGCAACGGTGATGGCGGAAAGGGTGGAATACTTATAGCCCTGTGCCTTGATGTGGTCCAGCATGATAGCGCAGCGCTTGGTGCCATGCTTTGTCAGGCAGCGGCTGATGATGTCGGGCAGCTTCTTCTTGGTGACCTGGAAATCGACTTCGTAATCGAACTTATGTTCGGGGTCGGTGCGATCCACATAGCCCAGATCCTGCGGGATGGGGGTGTTGAAGATGATCTTGCCGACAGTGGTGGTGACAAGGGCGGTTTCGGGGCCGTTGCCAAAGTCCATGGTGCGGCGCACCTTAACGGGAGCCTGCAGGGTGACGATATGCTCGGCGTAAGCCATCAGGGCTTCGTCCTCATCGCGGAACACCTTGTCGTGGCCGGGGTCTTCGGGGTTGACCATGGTCAGGTAGTAAGAACCCAGGATCATATCCTGCGTGGGCACGGTGACGGGTTCGCCGTCAGACGGCTTCAGCAGGTTGCCGGAAGCCAGCATCAGCATCTTGGCTTCGCGCTGTGCTTCGGTGGACAGCGGCAGATGGACAGCCATCTGGTCGCCGTCGAAGTCAGCGTTGAAGGGGGTGCAGACCAGCGGGTGCAGCTTGATGGCGTGGCCTTCGACCAGAACGGGCTCAAATGCCTGAATGCCCAGGCGGTGCAGGGTAGGTGCACGGTTCAGCAGAACGGGATGGCCCTTGATGACGGTTTCGAGAGAGTCCCACACCTCGGTGGAAGCACGCTCGACCTTTTTGCGGGCAGCCTTGATGTTGGAGGCAATGCCCTTCTGGACCAGGTCCTTCATAACGAAGGGCTTGAACAGCTCCAGAGCCATCTCTTTGGGCAGACCGCACTGGTACATCTTCAGCTCAGGGCCGACAACGATAACGGAACGGCCAGAGTAGTCAACACGTTTGCCCAGCAGGTTCTGGCGGAAGCGGCCCTGCTTGCCCTTCAGCATATCGGAAAGGCTCTTGAGGGCGCGGTTGTTGGGGCCAGTGACCGGGCGGCCGCGGCGGCCGTTATCGATCAGGGCGTCAACTGCTTCCTGCAGCATGCGCTTTTCGTTGCGCACGATGATGTCGGGAGCGCCCAGCTCCAGCAGGCGCTTCAGACGGTTGTTGCGGTTGATCACGCGACGGTACAGATCGTTCAGGTCGGAAGTCGCAAAGCGGCCGCCATCCAGCTGGACCATGGGGCGGATATCCGGCGGAATGACCGGAACAACGTTCAGGATCATCCACTCCGGGCGCTGGCCGGACAGGCGGAATGCATCAACGCACTCCAGGCGTTTCAACAGGCGGACGCGCTTCTGGCCGGTAGCCTTTTCCAGTTCCTCATGCAGCTCTGCGGACAAAGCTTCCAGGTCGATCTCAGCCAGCAGCTTCTGGACGGCTTCGGCGCCCATGCCGGCTTCAAAGGTATCCTCGTACTTTTCCCGCATCTCCTTGTACTCGCGTTCGGTCAGGAGCTGCTTTTTCTCCAGCGGAGTAAAGCCGGGATCGGTAACGATATAGTTTGCAAAGTAGAGCACCTTGTCCAGCTGGCGGGGGCCGATGTCCAGCATCAGGCCAATGCGGCTGGGAATGCCCTTGAAATACCAGATGTGCGAAACGGGTGCAGCCAGCTCAATGTGGCCCATGCGCTCGCGGCGGACCTTAGCGCGGGTAACTTCGACACCGCACTTATCGCAGATCTTGCCCTTATAGCGGATGCGCTTATACTTGCCGCAGTGGCATTCCCAGTCCTTGGTAGGTCCAAAAATGCGCTCGCAGAACAGGCCGTCGCGCTCCGGCTTCAGGGTGCGGTAGTTGATGGTTTCAGGTTTCTTGACCTCGCCATAGCTCCAGGCACGGATCTGGTCGGGAGAAGCAAGGCCGATCTTGATAGAATCGAACTCTTTATTTTCCATTCAGCGAACCCTCTCATTTAATCGTGACGTAAACAGCATTCCGATCATTCACCGTCGAACAGGTCGTCGCCATTGTCGGCTTCGATCTGTGCCAGAGAAGCTTCATCCGGCTCCTCATCGCTCAGGTCGTCGTCAAAGCCTTCATCGGCATCCTTGACGCTGTAATCATCCTGCAGCTCGCTTTCCAGCAGAACGTTATCACCGATATCGCTGTTGTCAAAGTTGGCATCGTCATCGTCATATTCCTGACGCATATCAACAGCGTTGCCTTCCTTATCCTGAACAACAATATCCAGGCCAAGGCTCTGCAATTCTTTCAGCATAACGCGGAAGCTTTCGGGGATGCCCGGATTCGGCACATCTTCGCCCTTGACGATTGCTTCGTAGGTCTTGACACGGCCCACAACGTCGTCAGACTTGACAGTCAGGATTTCCTGCAGGGTGTAAGCCGCGCCATAAGCTTCCAGAGCCCAAACTTCCATTTCGCCGAAACGCTGGCCGCCGAACTGGGCCTTGCCGCCCAAAGGCTGCTGGGTAACCAGAGAGTACGGGCCGGTGGAACGGGCATGGATCTTATCATCAACCAGGTGATGCAGCTTGAGGTAGTACATATAACCGACAGTAACCTTGGAGGGGAACTTTTCGCCGGTACGGCCATCGTAAACGGTGGTCTTGCCGTCATCGGTCAGGTCGATCTTGCTGAAATCGATGATGTGGCCCTTATCGCCCATCAGGCGGGGCAGCTTGGTGGGATATTCCGGTGCATGGTCGCCATGCCACTTATCGCGGGCTTCGGCCAGGCAATCACGGATATCGGATTCGTGCGCGCCATCGAACACGGGGGTCTGCACATGCCAGCCAAGGGCCTTGGCAACATAGCCAAGGTTGACTTCCAGCACCTGACCGATGTTCATACGGGAAGGAACGCCCAGGGGGTTCAGCACGATATCCAGCGGGGTACCGTCAGGCAGGAACGGCATGTCCTCCTGCGGCAGAATGCGGGAAACAACACCCTTGTTGCCATGACGGCCTGCCATCTTATCGCCAACGCTGATCTTACGCTTCTGGGCGATATAGACGCGCACGCAGGTGCGCACGCCGGGCTGCAGCTCGTCAGAGTTTTCGGGGGTAAAGACCTTAACATCCACAACAATGCCGTAAGCACCGTGGGGAACGCGCAGGGAGGTATCACGTACTTCCCGTGCCTTTTCGCCAAAGATGGCGCGCAGCAGGCGCTCTTCGGCGGTCAGTTCGGTTTCACCCTTCGGGGTAACCTTACCAACCAGAATATCGCCGGTCTTGACTTCGGCGCCGATGCGGATAATGCCGCGGTCGTCCAGATCCTTCAGGGAATCATCGCCGACGTTGGGGATATCACGGGTCACCTCTTCAGGTCCCAGCTTGGTATCGCGGGCTTCGCTCTCGTACTCCTCAATGTGGATAGAGGTGTAGATATCCTCGCGGACCAGCTTTTCGTTCAGCAGAACAGCGTCCTCATAGTTGTAGCCTTCCCAGGTCATGAAGCCGATCAAAGCGTTCTTGCCCAGAGAGATCTCGCCGTCCTTGGTGGCGGGGCCGTCAGCCAGAACGTCGCCCTTCTTGACAACATCGCCCACATAGACGGCGGGGCGCTGGTTGACGCAGGTTCCCTGGTTGGAGCGCATAAACTTAATCAGTTCATAGGTATCGGCGGAGCCATCTTCCAGACGGACAACGACCTTATCTGCGTCAACGCTTTCAACGGTGCCGTCATGGGCAGCCAGCACACAGACACCGGAGTCAGTAGCAGCCTTGTATTCCATGCCGGTAGCAACCAGAGAGCGCTGGGTAACCATCAGAGGCACAGCCTGACGCTGCATGTTGGAGCCCATCAGAGCACGGTTACAGTCATCGTTTTCCAGGAAGGGAATGCAGGCGGTAGCCACAGAAACCATCATTCGCGGAGAGACATCCATGAAATCGACCTGTTCACGGGCAAATTCCTGAATGTCGTTGCGATGACGGCCGGAAACGCGGGGACGGACAAAGCAGTTGTTCTCGTCCAGCGGTTCGTTGGCCTGTGCCACGATGTATTCATCTTCAACGTCGGCGGGCATATAAACAACTTCATCGGTAACAACACCGGTTTCTTTATTCACGCGGCGGTAAGGTGCCTCAATGAAGCCGTACTTGTTGATCTTGGCGAAAGATGCCAGATAGGAGATCAGACCGATGTTGGAACCTTCGGGCGTCTCAATCGGGCACAGACGGCCATAGTGGGTATAATGAACGTCGCGGACTTCGAAGCCTGCGCGGTCACGGGACAGACCGCCGGGGCCCAAAGCGGACAGACGGCGCTTATGGGTCAGCTCAGACAGCGGGTTGTTCTGGTCCATGAACTGAGACAGTGGGCTGGAACCGATGAACTCACGGATGGCAGCCACGACCGGGCGGATGTTGACCAGGCTCTGCGGGGTGATCTCGCCGGATTCCTGGTTCTGCAGGGTCATGCGCTCACGCACAACGCGCTCCATACGGGCAAAGCCGATGCGGAACTGGTTCTGCAGCAATTCGCCAACGCTGCGCACGCGGCGGTTGCCCAAGTGGTCAATTTCATCGGTCACGCCGATGCCATGGTCAAGGCCCAGCAGGTAGTTGACGGAAGCAAAGATATCGTCAACGGTAACGGTGCGGCTGATGAGCTTATCATGATTCTTGGTCAGCAGTTCTTTCTGCTCTTCCGGATCGGAGGTAGCATCCAGAATCTTACGGATTTCGGCGAAGGAAGCGCGCTCGTTGATGCCGCATTCCTTCACGTCAAAGCTGAAGAAACTCTGGGCATCGACACAGCCGTTGGAGAACACGATCACATTGATCGGATCCTGGCCCTTGCGCTCCACGATAACAGTAACGCGGGAAACACCGGCGTTATCAATTTCAACAGCCTTTTCGTGGCTGATGCGCTCGCCCTTGGCGGCCAGCAGTTCGCCGGTCAGCGGGGCAATGATGTCCTCGGCAGTCTTATAGCCCGCAATACGGCGGGACAGGCACAGCTTGTTGTTCATCTTGAAGCGGCCAAAACGAGCCAGGTCGTAACGGCGCGGATCAAAGAACAGCAGGTTGATGTGGCTGCGGGAGCTTTCCACCGTCGGCGGCTCGCCGGGGCGCAGCTTGCGGTAGCACTCCAGCAGGGCTTCCTCTGTGGAATGGGTGATATCCTTTTCCAGGGTGGCGTTGATTTTGGGTTCAGAATCGCCGAAGTACTGGCGGATCTGCTCATCGGTGCCAAGACCCAGTGCGCGCAGGAAGGTAGTAACCGGCAGCTTGCGGTTTTTATCAATGCGCACATAATATACATCGGAAGAATCGGTTTCGTATTCCAGCCATGCGCCGCGGTTGGGGTTCATGGTTGCGGTGAAAAGGTCCTTGCCGGTACGGTCCTTGCTGGAAGCATAGAACACGCCAGGCGAACGAACCAGCTGGCTGACGATAACACGTTCTGCACCGTTGGAGATGAAAGTGCCGGAATCCGTCATGAGCGGGAAATCGCCCATGAAAATTTCCTGTTCCTTCACTTCGCCGGTGCTTTTGTTCAACAGGCGCGCAGTGACATAAAGCGGCGCAGCATACGTTGCGTCACGCTCTTTACATTCTTTAATGGTATATTTGGGGTGCTTGTCCAGACGGTAATCGACAAATTCCAGCGAGAGATTCCCGGTGTAATCCTCGATCGCGTCAATGTCGTGGAACACTTCGCGCAGGCCCTCGTCCAGGAACCAGTTATAAGAGTTTTTCTGGATCTCGATGAGGTTGGGCATGCCAATCACTTCGTTGATGCGGGAAAAGCTCATTCTGGAGGTTCGACCGTTTTGTACGGGCTTGACCTTTACCATAAAATGCGACCACTCCTATTCCGTTCAGATTTGTTTTTGGCAAAAGCGCTCCGCCGAAGCAATGATTTTCTTGGAACATTCGTCGTTTTTAACAAAGTTTGAAAAAACGCGAAAAAATCAAAATTCCTTTAGGGCGCTCTATTCCATTTTGTGATACTATGCCAGTATACCAGCCAAAAAGCTGATTGTCAAGGGCTCTTTTGGCATTTTGCGTGTTTTTTTATCAGGCGATTGAACGCCCGGCTGCGTGTCGCATTTCTTTTGGCAAAGTGCTATTTTTGCATTTCTTCTGCCACTTGACAAATCCTTGAAATGCCGCTAATTGGCACAATGCCCAATTACCTTGTGTGCTTTTTGTATGGGTTGCAGCCTGCGTTTTTTCTGCACTTTCCCGGTTTTTACGCTTTGCAAACAAAAAGTGCCCTTCCCGCCGTTATCCGTGTGCAGGGTGGGCACTCGTCTGTTTTTGGTGTTATGCGTTTGATGCCGGGCCCGCCACACGGGTATTTACACCAGCTCCACCCGGTATTTTTGCAGCCAGTAATTCAGCTGCACAAACCAGGCAATGGTCTGCGGGGTGGTCATCAGCTGGCCATACCAGGGGGTCGCAGTCTCGGCTGCGGTCAACAGCTGTTCCAGTGCTGCCCTCTTGGCAATACGCAGCAGCGGGGCATCCGGGTCCTGCATCGCACTGCGCAGCATGGCGCTGACAGCGTTCAAATACGCCGGGTTCCATGTTTTAGGGTAGGGGCTCTTTTTTCGCCACAACACTTCTGTGGGCAGCACGCCCTGCATCGCCTGGCGCAGCAGGCCTTTTTCGTGGCCCTCGTAATCCTTATATTCCCACGGCACGCTGTACAGGTATTCCGCAATGCGGTAATCGCAGAACGGCACGCGCACTTCCAGTCCGCTGTACATACTCATTCGATCCTTGCGGTCCAAAAGGGTCTGCATAAACCAGTTAAAGTTCAGGGCAAACATCTGGCGCATCCGTTGTTCCAGGGGATCCAGACCGGGGCGGATGGAAGTTTGCTCCAGCGTGGTGCGGTAGCCTTCATCAATATACGCCGCCGGGTCAATGCCGCCGAACACCTCCGACTTAAAAAAGCTGACCCTGTATGCCGTGCTCTGCGCCCAAGGAAAGCCATACCGCTCCCGCACGGTCTTATCCCTGTACCAGGGGTAACCGCCAAATATCTCGTCCGCGCACTCGCCGGAAAGTGCCACGGTGGCTGTTTTACGGATCTCACGGCAGAACAGCAGCAGCGAGGAGTCCACATCCGCCATACCGGGCAGGTCGCGGGCGTCCACCGCTTCCAGCAGGGCGGCGGCCAGTGCTTCGCTGTCCAGCGTTACCCAGGTATGCTGCGCGTTCAAGAACTGGTTCATGGTGCGGATATACGGCGCATCCGGGCTGGGCTGGAAATGGGTGGCGTGGAAGTACTTTTTGTTATCCTGATAACCGACCGAGAAAGTCTGCAGCGTTTTGCCCCGCGCCGTAAAGCGGGAATCCGCGATTGCCGAAATCAGGCTGGAATCCAGCCCGCCGGAAAGGAAGGTTGCCACCGGCACATCCGATACCAGCTGCCGCGTGACGGCATCCATCACCAGGTCCCGCACTTTGGCTGCGGTGTGGGTAAAATCATCGGGGTGTTCGTGGTCGGTCAGCTGCCAGTAGCGGCGCACGGTGAGGCGCGGCGCACCAACCTGTGGCACAGTGTATTCTGCGCAGCAGCCGGGCTTCAATTCCTGCACATTGCGGAACACCCCGCACCCCGGCGTGCGGCCGGGGCCGAGCAGCAGCACATCGGCCAGCCCATGGGCATCCACCTGCGGCGGGATCTCCGGGTGGCAGAGCAGCGTTTTCAGCTCGGAAGCAAAGATCAGGCTGTCCCCGCGCAGGGCATAGAACAGCGGCTTGACCCCGATGCGGTCCCGCGCCAGAAAGAGCTTTTGCGCCCGCTGCTGCCACACAGCAAATGCAAAAATACCGTTCAGCTTTTCCAGACAGTCCGACCCCCACTGGGCAAAAGCATGTAACAAAACCTCAGTATCGGAATGGCTTACAAAGCGATGGCCCAGAGCCGCAAGCTGGGCGTGCAGCTCCGGCGTGTTGTACAGCTCGCCGTTGTACACCAGAATGTATTTCTCCCCGCCCTGATCCAGCACCATGGGCTGGCAGCCGTTTTCCAGATCCACCACAGCCAGCCGCGCATGGATCAGCGCCGCATGGCCGTGCAGGTATATTCCCCGCTGGTCCGGCCCGCGGCGTGCAAGGCTTTTCTGCATTCGGCAGTAAGCTGGGTAGTTGGCTGCAATCTTATTTGGGTCCGCGCTGATCTGTCCGGCAATTCCACACATCGTTATCCCCTCCCCTATATCATCAGGGTAATCGTATGCTGTGGCTTTGTCATTTATGCCTGCTGCACACAAAAATACACCCGCACCGCCGGGCAAACAGCAGTACGGGTGCAGATGATTTTAATTTGCTATTTCTATTCTATATAAGAATCACGGCATCAATCCAGGAAGTCGCGCAGCTTTTTGCTGCGGCTGGGGTGGCGCAGCTTGCGCAGGGCTTTTGCTTCGATCTGGCGGATACGTTCACGGGTAACGTTGAACTCCTTGCCCACCTCTTCCAGCGTGCGGGGGCGGCCATCTTCCAGGCCAAAGCGCAGGCGCAGGACCTTTTCTTCACGCGGGGTCAGGGTTTTCAGCACATCGGCCAGCTGCTCTTTCAACAGGGTCTGGCTGGCGGCTTCGGCGGGAACGGGGGCTTCCTCATCGGGGATAAAGTCGCCCAAGTGGCTATCTTCCTCCTCACCGATGGGGGTTTCGAGGCTGACGGGTTCCTGTGCCACGCGCATAATCTCGCGCACTTTGTCCACCGGCATATCCAGGCGCTCGGCAATTTCTTCGGCGCTGGGCTCATGGCCGTTTTCGTGCAGCAGTTGGCTGGAAACCTTTTTGACCTTGTTGATGGTTTCCACCATATGCACAGGGATACGGATGGTGCGGGCCTGATCCGCAATGGCGCGGGTGATGGCCTGGCGGATCCACCACGTTGCATAGGTGGAGAACTTGAAGCCCTTGGTATGGTCAAACTTTTCAACCGCTTTGATCAGACCCAGGTTACCTTCCTGGATCAGGTCCAGGAACTGCATGCCGCGGCCCACATAGCGCTTTGCAATGGAAACTACCAGACGCAGGTTGGCTTCGCTCAGGCGCTGCTTGGCGCGTTCGCCGTCCTTGCCGCCTTTCTGGATATCCAGGGCCAGCTGCACTTCCTCATCGGGGGTCAGCAGGGGCACGCGGCCGATCTCTTTCAGGTAAACCTTAACGGGGTCATCGATGGTAATGCCGTCCGAGGTAACGGTATCCTCAAAGTCATCCATCCCCTCCTCGCCCATATCGGCCACAGCGGACATATCCGTGGCGTCATCATCCACCACTTCAATGCCGTTGCTTTCCAGCTCTTCATACAGCTTTTCCATCTGCTCCGCGTCAATAACACGGCTGCTTTCTTCCATAGCGTCACTGATTTCGGTGCTGGTCAATTTGCCTGCACGGCGGCCCTGTTCAATCAGGTTGCGAATCGAATCTTTCTTTTCTGCCATAAGTAGTTTCTCCTTTGGTTTTTATTCTGCCCATCTTACTGGAACGGGATAAAACAACATGGTTTTGGCCGGGTGGAAATTATTCTTCCGGCGGGCGTTCGCCCACTTTTTTGCGGGCAAGGGCGGCAAATTTCTGCCGGAATTCATCGTCTGTGGTGCCTGCCACCTGGGCGCTTTCAGGGTTTGCGGTCTGCAAACGATCCAGCAGCATATCAATATCCCGGCGGGTCAGGCGGGTATCGGCGTTTTGGGCCTGGGCCAGCATCACCTGGCTGTAGGCTTTTTCCTCCAACAAGGGGGAAAGGGTCGTGGCGTTGGCGGGCTGGCCGCGGGCGGCGCAGTCGTAAATCGCCTTGATTGCCTGCTGCATTTCCGGCAGCACCACCATGCCAAGGTTCAGCCGCTCCCGGATGTAGGGGATGGCGCCGGCATCCTGCAGCATAGCCGCCACAAGCTGGCGGGCGGCGCTTGCGGCCCCCAGGGCAGCTTCGCCCCCGCGGTCATAGGGCACGCGGATATCCGCCGCAATCCCCTGGCGGGAAAGTTCGTTCTGCTCTTTGCGGCGCGCCCTGCGCCCGGCCCCGCGCACGGCGCTTTCCAGCTGGACCAACACAGCCTTTTTATCAATGCCGGTCTGCTCCGCAATGCGCCCGGCATACACATCCCGCGCCGTGGGGCTGACCGCGCTGCCTGCCAGAATACCGATGGCTTCATCCACATATTGCAGGCGCTGGGCATCGTTGCGCAGGTCATATTTTTTCACTGCCTTAGCCAGCTTGAACTCCAGCGGGGTTGCGGTGCCTTCCAGCACGGCTTCAAACCGGTCGCGGCCATAGGTGCGGATAAATTCATCCGGGTCCTTGGCACCGGGGATGTTCAGCACCCGCACCTGCAAATTGGTACCGGAAAACAGCGCCAAACTGCGCTCCGTTGCCTTCTGGCCTGCTTCGTCCGAGTCATAGCTCAGCACCACTTCGTCGGCGTATTCCGTCAGCAGCTTGACCTGCTCCGGCGTCAAAGCCGTGCCGCAGGCACAGACAGCGGTATCAAACCCGGCTTCGTGCATCGAGATGACGTCCATATACCCTTCGCAGAGGATATACCGCTTGGACGTTGATTTTTTTGCCACATTCAGCGCAAACAGCGTGCGGGATTTGTGGTAGACCATCGTTTCGGGCGAGTTGATGTATTTCGGCTTGGAATCATCCATCACGCGCCCGCCGAACGCAATGATATTGCCCCGCACATCAATGATGGGCACCATCACGCGGTGGCGGAAGATATCATACAGATTGCCCTTGGCGCTACGCTTGACAAGGCCGGAGGATTCCAATTCCGGCTCGGTAAAGCCGCGGTGGCGCAGGTAGTGCAGAAGGCCGACAAAATCTTCCGGTGCATAGCCCAGGCCAAACCGGCGGATGGCCGCATCCGAAAGGCCGCGTTTTTCGCGCCAGTAGCGGCGGGCCATGGCGGCTTCCGGCGTTGGGGCGTTGAGCTGGTCATAAAAATAGCGCGCGGCGTTGCGGTTGATTTCCAACAGGCGGGAGCGGGAACGGCTTTCCTGGTCGTCCTCCTCCGGCATGGGCATCCCGGCGCGGCCCGCCAGCTGTTTAACAGCTTCCACATAGCCCAGGTTGGAAATTTTGCGCACAAAGTTAATCACATCCCCCGCCGCACCGCAGCCAAAGCAGTAAAAACTTTGGGTATCCGGGTAGACGGTAAACGAAGGGGTTTTCTCGTTATGGAAAGGGCACAGCCCGGTATAGGTCCGCCCGCGATGACGCAGCTGCACATATTGGCCGATTACTTCGGTAATATCATTGCGTGCAACCACTTCCTGTATGTATTCCTGTGGGATCAATGGGGCTCCGGGCCTCCTTTCGCGTATATATCGTAATAATTTATAGGTTAGCAGGCGCACAATGTGCGCCCCTTCGGGGCGGGCGGCAGTGCTCTAACATACTGCCAATTTTATAGCACCTGCCACTTTTGCGGCACAAACAGCTCCTCAAACAGGCGGGTAGCAAATTCATCGCTCATGCCGGAAATATAATCCGCCACGGCACGGTCCATTCCCTGGTGATATGCCACCTGCATATAAAAATTAGGCATCAGCGTGGGGTCCGCGCAAAGGCGCTCATACAGCGCTTCGATCATCTTGTCCACTTTTTTCTCTTCGCGCTTGGCATCCTTGTCCACATACACCGTGCTGTACATAAAGTCTTTCAGCACACCGTATGCCTCCTCCACTTCGGGGGAAAACTGCATTTTCCCATTTTTGCAGTTTGTGCTGTTTGCCACAAGGTCGGTGATCATTGTGGTGATGCGCCGGGATTTGGTATCTCCCAGCACCTGCACGGCATCCCGCGGCAGGGCGGTGGGGTTCAGCACACCGGCGGCCACGGCATCCTCAATATCATGGTTCAAAAAGGCAATGTGGTCCGCATAGCGCACGGTACAGCCTTCCATCGTGCGGGCCCAGGCGCCTTTGGTGTGGGTAATAATCCCGTTGCGCACCTCCCAGCAAAGGTTCAGGCCCTTGCCGTCCTTTTCCAGGTAGTCCACCACCCGCAGGCTTTGGCGGTAGTGGGTAAACCCGCCGGGGCACAGCCGGTTCAGTGCGCGCTCCCCCGCGTGGCCGTATGGGGTGTGGCCAAGATCATGCCCCAGGGCAATGGCTTCGGTCAGGTCCTCATTCAGCCGCAGGGCGCGGGCAATGGTTCGGGCAATCTGGCTGACTTCCAGCGTGTGGGTCAGCCGGGTGCGGTAGTGGTCGCCCTCCGGCGAAAGAAACACCTGTGTTTTCTGCTTCAACCGCCGGAAACTTTTACAGTGCAAAATTCTGTCCCTGTCACGCTGGTAGCAGGTCCGCAGGTCATCTTCCGGTTCCGGGGTGCGGCGGCCAAAGCTCTGCTCACTTAAAGCGGCATAGGGGCTTAAGGTCAGGCGTTCAATTGTCTGGGTCTCTTCCCGCACAGTCACGGCGCAGCCTCCTTTCCCCTATCCGGTTTCCCCGTTGGGCATATCATGCCCAAAAACGGCTCTCTATATTATAAATACGATAAAAAGCCGCCAAACACTTGTATGAAATGTAAAAATTTCATGGGAAATTCTGCTTTCTTGCCAGAAATGACTGCGCAGCATCAAAAAGCTGCGTAAAGTGGTTTGCTGATCGTCACTTCGGCACTGCCGCGGGTCAGCTCGCTCAGGTCATGGCACAGGGCTTCTTCGGTTCCGGCAGGCATGCGCCAGCGCAGGGTCACAGCGTCGGCATACTCCGGTTCCTGCAGTTTGGCCCCGGCGGCTGCGATCATCCGCTGGGCCTGTTCAAACTTGGGGTATGGCACGGTCACGGCGCAATCCGTCACCAGCCGCATGCTGACAATTTCCGCCTGCTGCAAGGCTCCGGATGCCGCCGCGGTGTAGGCCCGCACCAGCCCGCCGGTCCCCAGCAGAACTCCGCCAAAGTACCGCGTAACCACCACGATCACATCCGAAAGCCCCGCATGGCCGATGGCTTCCAGCACGGGGGTACCGGCGGTTTTGGCGGGTTCACCGTCATCACTGTAGCGGGTGCGGCCGCCCTCGCGCAGAACATAGGCATACACATTATGCCGCGCGGTGCGGTTAGCCGCTTTGATGCGGTTCAGGTGGGCAAGGGCAGCTTCCTCGGTATCGGCAAACGCAGCGGAAGCAATAAAGCGGGAGCGCTTTTCTTCATATTCAAAGGTGGAAATACCGCGGATCGTTTGATAGTCCGGCATAGGGGTTCTCCTTTGAGATGCAAGATGATGTATTTGAAAAAAATACCGCAGATGTTACCATCTGCGGTATACAAAACCTTAATGCAATTACTTGCCAGCCTTGTTGGCGTAGCGGCGCTTAAAGCGCTCAACACGTCCGCCGGTGTCAACCAGCTTCTGCTTGCCGGTGTAGAAGGGATGGCACTTGCTGCAAACTTCAACGCGGATCTCCGGCTTGGTATCGCGGGTATGGATCACGTTGCCGCATGCGCAGGTAATGGTGCAATCCACATAGTTGGGATGAATACCCTGCTTCATTTTCATTTCACCTCTTTCTCGATCATGACTAAAGGGAGCCATACTTGATATATGTGCTCATCACAATCTTCGAATTTCGGCTACCAGCAGACGCCATCCTGTGCGTGTGGAGCAGCCCTCTGAACGATTGCTAGAGTATTTTACCAGAGTTTTTGTGCTTTGTCAAGTAGTGCGGGCAATCTTTTGCGGCGGCAAATTGCCAGCAAAGTGCAATCATTTATATGCCCATCCGGGACGTCGAGGACGCCGTTTCCTACTGTGGGGCAAAGTACATCACACGTTTTTTGTATCTGCTCCGGTAATTTTCCGGCGGAGTCGGGTCCCCCCGCCCTACTGGGTGTTTGTGGGTTGGCCGCACACAATAAAATGCTCTGTAGGGAACGGTCTTGACCGTTCCGGGGCCCTTGTAGCAGATGCCGCAACAATTTTCCGCAAAGCCTTTGGCTCCCCTTCGAGGGGAGCTGTCGCCGAAGGTGACTGAGGGGTGATTCCCCAAGCGGAGCCTGAAAATGCGCGTTATTTCCTCACTGCGGCGGCTAGGGGGCTGCATACAAAAAAGGCCGTCTGCGTATTACAGCAGGCGGCCCAAAAGCGCCAAACCTATGGAATCACATTATGCCAGCAGCGGCTTAACGGCAGCGGCCAGTTCTTCTTTCTTGGCTTCGGCTTCGGCCAGGTCTTTGCCCTTGGTGGTAAAGTAGGTCTTGATCTTCGGCTCGGTGCCGGAGGGGCGCACCACAACGGTGCAGCCGGATGCCAGGGTGTAGATCAGCACGTTGGCGGCGGGCAGACCGGTCTCTTCAGGCTTTTTATAGTCCACAACCTTTACAACGGCGTCACCGCCAAAGTCCTTGGGCGGGTTCTCGCGCAGGCCGGACATAATGCCCACCATCTTGTCCATGCCGGACAGGCCCGGGAACTCAAAGCTGTCAACCTTGTTCAGGTAGCGGCCATACTCGGCGTAAATGCGCTCCAGCTCTTCCTTGATGGAACTGCCCTTTGCGCGGTAATAAGCAGCCATTTCGCAAATCAGCATAGAGCCGATGATGGCATCCTTATCGCGGACGTAAGGACCAGCCAGGTAGCCATAGCTTTCCTCAAAGCCAAAGATGAAGCGGTCAACCTGACCAGCAGCTTCCAGCTTGGCGATCTGATCGCCGATCCACTTAAAGCCGGTCAGCACATTGCGGCACTCAACACCGTAATGCTCGGCCACCTTGTCCGCCAGCGGGGTGGACACGATGGACTTGCACATGACGGGGTCTTTGGGCATGGTCCCCTGCTCAATGCGGCCCGCGCAGATGTAATCCAGCAGCAGAACGCCGACTTCGTTGCCGGAAAGCAGCTCATAGCTGCCATCCTTGCACTTAACGGCAATGCCAACGCGGTCAGCATCGGGGTCAGTGGCCAGCATCAGGTCTGCACCAGACTTTTCGGCCAGTTCCAGGCCAAGGCGCAGAGCCTCGAAAATTTCGGGGTTGGGGTACGGGCAGGTGGGGAAATTGCCGTCCGGCTTTTCCTGTTCCGGCACAACGGTGATATCGGTAATGCCGATGTCATGCAGAACATGGGTGACCGGAACCAGGCCGGAGCCGTTCAGCGGGCTGTAAACCAGCTTCAGGCCGGCGGTCTTGCAGATACCGGGACGGATGGAGCGGGCTTCGATTGCTTCGTACAGGGCGTTGATGCAGTCATCGCCAACGTATTCGATAATGCCCTTTTCCAGCCCCTCGGCAAACGGCATGGTTTTGGCGCCCGTCAGGATGTCGGTCTTCTGGATTTCGGCGTACACGATGTCAGCGGCCTCATCGGTCATCTGGCAGCCATCGGGGCCGTAGGCCTTATAGCCGTTGTACTTGGCCGGGTTGTGGGATGCCGTTACCATGATACCGGCGTTGCAGTTATAATACCGGGTAGCAAAGCTCAGTGCGGGAACCGGCATCAGGGCGCTGTAAATGCGCACCTTTACGCCGTTGGCGGCCAGAACTTCGGCAGCAGCCTTGGCAAACACATCGCTCTTGATGCGGCTGTCATAGCTGATAGCAACGGTCTGGGTGCCGCCCTGGGTCTTGACCCAGTTGGCAAGGCCCTGGGTAGCCTGGCGCACAACATACACGTTCATGCGGTTGGTACCGGCGCCGATCACACCGCGCAGACCGGCAGTGCCGAACTTAAGGGCAACGGCAAAACGATCCTGAATGGCAGCGTCATCGTTCTGAATCGATTCCAGCTCCGGCTTCAGGTCGGGGTCATCCAGGTCGGCAGCAAGCCAACGGCTGTACATTTCTTTATACATTTTGGACACCATCACTTTCTTACCCTGTAAAAGTTTTGGGTAAATTCACTTGTTCAAATTAAATATATCAATTTTAGTTTGCGTTGTCAATCAAAAAAAGCTGGCATTCCGGCTTTTTGCCGGGGCTTTGCCTGTTTTTTACCCTACAGCGTCAAGGCAGATTTTGGGCACAAAAAATATGCTTGCCGCCGCGGGCGGAACAGGATATACTGAAAATAATCAAAGTACGCAATTTGTTGAAAAAAGGAGTTGGCTGCGCCATGTATGCACACGTTGTCAGCCTGGGGGTAACGGGGCTGGATGGCTACCCCGTTACCGTGGAAACCCACATCAGCGGCGGTCTGCCCAAATTTGCCATGGTGGGCCTGCCGGATTCCGCCGTGAAGGAAAGCAGTGAGCGGGTGCGCAGCGCCATCAAAAACCTGAACTGCCCCTGGCCCGCCAGCCATGTTACCGTCAACCTGGCCCCCGCCGATGTGCGCAAGACCGGCAGTTTGTATGACCTGCCGGTGTTCATCGGCATTTTGGCGGCGCAGCAGTACATCCCACAGCCAGAGCCGCACCAGGCATTTTTGGGTGAGCTTGGGCTGGATGGCACACTGCGCCCCATTGCCGGTGCCCTGCCCATGGCCCTTGCCGCCCAAAAGGCGGGCGTGACCGAGCTGTTTGTTCCTGCCGAAAACGCCGCCGAAGCCGCCGTGGCCGAGCAGTTGACAGTTTACCCCGCCCGCAGCGCTGCGGATGTGATCCGCCACCTGGCGGGGCAGGCAAAGCTCAGCCCCGCCAGCCGCACAGGATACGATGCCGCCGGGCAGTGGCTTGGCCCCGATTTTGCGGATGTGCGCGGCCAGGCGGAGGCCCGCCGCGCGCTGGAAGTTGCCGCTGCGGGTGGGCACAACCTGTTGATGGTGGGCCCGCCGGGCACCGGCAAAAGCATGCTGGCCAAGCGCCTGCCGGGCATCCTGCCGCCGCTCAGTTATGAGGAAGCACTGGAAACCACCGCAATTTATTCCGTTGCCGGGCTGGTGCAGGCCGGGACCGGATTATTGCAGCAGCGACCGTTCCGCAGCCCCCACCACAGTGTCAGCGCCGCAGCCATTGCGGGCGGCGGCACAGTGCCCCGCCCCGGCGAGGTCAGCCTGGCTCACAACGGCGTACTGTTTTTGGACGAGCTGCCAGAGTTCAGCCGCGAAGCGCTGGAGGTGCTGCGCCAGCCAATCGAGGACGGGTGCATCTCCGTGAGCCGGGTACACGGCACCGCCACCTACCCCTGCCGTTTTATGCTGGTTGCCGCCATGAACCCCTGCAAGTGCGGGTATTATGGTTCCGGCGTGCGGGAATGCAGCTGCACGCCCAGTGCGATTGAGCGCTACCGGCAGCGGATTTCCGGTCCGCTGCTGGACCGCATTGACCTGCATGTAGAGGCCCGCCCCGTGGAGTACGACGCCCTTGCCGCCAAAACCGGCGGCGAGCCGAGCACCAATATCCGTGCGCGGGTGGCCGCGGTACGCGCCATGCAGGCCCAGCGCTACCAAGGCCTTGGCTTTACCTGCAACGCCCAGTTGCCCAGCGGTATGCTGCGCCGCTACTGCCCGCTTGCCCCCGCCGCCGAAAAGCTGCTGCGCGGTGCGTTTGAACGCATGGGCTACAGCGCTCGTGCCTATGACCGCATCCTGCGCGTTGCCCGCACCATTGCCGACATGAACGGTGTGGAACAGATCGGCGCCGCAGAGCTGATGGAAGCGCTGCAATACCGGAGAATGGACAGGGCGGTAGGCAAATGAATATTTGCCAAATGAATAAGTAATAAAGAATAATTAAAAATGCAGGTGGACCGCGTTGCTGGCACAACGCTCAAAAATATTAGAGTTCTGTCAAATATAGAGCACTAATATTTCTGAGCCGTGCGCAGCACTGCGGTCCACCTGCATTATTCTTTATTCTTTTTTCATTATTCTTTCTATTTCACCCGTTCCTTTTCGGAACGGGCGAAATAGAACATCCACTGCTGCAAAATTCCGGCGTTGCCATAGGCTGGGAATGGGTTCTGCCCGGCGTAATGCTGGTCGATCACACGCTGGATCCACACATCCACGGGGGCACACTCCATGCGGCCATAGGCAAACAGGGCTACGCAGTTGGCCACCTTGATGCCCACGCCGTGCTGCTGCATCAAAGCTTCCAGCAGCCGAGCATCGGGCAGGATTTCCAGCGCGGCAAGGTCCAGCGTTCCCGCTGCAACCGCCTGGGCGGCAGCCAGAACATACGGGGCGCGGTAGCCCAGCGCGCAGTCCCGCAATGCCTGCTCCCCTGCCGCGGCGAGCGCCTGTGCCGTTGGGAACGCATACAGCACATTCCCGCCCGGCTGCAGCAGCGGCGCACCGTACCGGGTACACAGCGTTTCCACGCAAGCCTGAATGGCCGGGATATTTTTGCGCTGGCTGATGATAAAGGTAACCAGCATCTCCCAGGCGTCCTGGCGCAGAATGCGGATGCCCGCCCCGGCCCGGGCCGCTGCGCAAAGGTAGGCATCCTGTTTGGGCACCGCGGCGCGGATGGCCGCATAATTGCGGTTCAAATCAAAATAGCGGTGCCAAAAGCTCTGCCATTCTTCCGGGGTACAGCTAGCTGTATACGTATCACCGCTGCCGGGCTGCAGGTACAAAAGCTTATCCCCGGCCAAAAACCGCCAGCCCTGCGGCGTTTGCGCAATGCGGAACGCCTGGCCGCTGGCGGCTATTTTTTGCAGATCGAAATCACCCGGTATCGTTACGGTCATGGCTCGCGCAGCACCTCCAGCATGCGGCGGGCGCTGCTTTCCCACGAGTATTTTTGCAGTACGGCGGCGGCATCCCGGCCGGGGGTTACATGGTCCACACTGCCGTGGTTGGTGGAAAGGTCAATGTAATCAGCGTGGGAGCCGTAAATTTCCCGCATGCAGGGGGTATTGCTCACCATCACGCGTGGAGCACCGCAGGCAATGGCTTCCAACGGGGGGATGCCGAACCCCTCATACAGCGTGGGGAACAAAAACGCCTTGCAGTTTTCCATCAGGCTTTTGGCTTCGCCATCCGTCACATAGCCAAGGTACATCACGTTGTTCAGGTGGTCCAACCCCAGGGCAGCGGCCTCTTTGGCAAGGCTGCCGCCGCCCGCAATTGCAAACATAACCTGGGGTTTGCTCTGCGCAGCGCGCAGCACCCAGGGAAAGTTCTTATTTTTAAGTAGGTTGGACATTGAGAAATAATACTCGCCCTTTTTCAGCTGCGGCCACTTGCTGTACTCACCAAACAGCATGGGGTCAGGGCGCACGCGCTGCATATGCTGCCAGGCGTTATACACCACGGTGATCTTTTCGGGGTTCACATGGTAATATTTCACGATCTCGCTTTTAGAAAATTCCGAGACCGTCACGATTTTTCTGGCTTTTTTGGCAATGGCCGCATACTGCATGCAGTGCCAGACAGCGCTGGTGCGGCCGCGCAGGTCGGTATAAAAATCCGGGCGTGCTTTATAGCACACATCATGCACCACGGCAATGCCCTCGTTCCCACGGTGGAACATGGGAATAACGTTGCACATGCCCAGCCAGCAGCGCCCGCTTTGTGCCAGATATCGGCCATACACCCGCTGCCAGCCCAAAATACCGCTGGACTGCGGCAGGGTGACCACCTTGATATTGCGGTATTCGGGAACGATACAATCCGGCGGAACCGCCACTTCCAGCTCGCCGGGTTCCAGCACGGGGTCCATGGCAGCGAGTATTTCCCGCGCATAGCGCTGGATGCCGGAAATCTGCTGCACAAAAAACGAACCGTCTACTGTATACTTGGGCATTTTCATTCTCCTTATAAACGGCACCGCGTTACTGCGTCAGGATGCCGTATTGGTATTTGCACTGCAAAATGCGCTGCACGCTTTCGTCCAGTCTCTGCTGGGGGATGGTACCATCCTGCACAGCTTCCAGCACGGCGGTATAGGCATCGGCAAGGCCGTTGGGCATCAGCAGCAGGTCTGCACCGGCCTGCAGCGCCTTGACCGCCGCCTGACCGGGGGTATACACATCGGTGATGGCCTGCATCGCCAGCGAATCCGTCACGATCAAGCCCTGATAGCCCAACTCCCCGCGCAAAAGATCGGTCAGCATGACGCTGGAAAGGGAGGCCGGGGTATCGTCCCCTGTTACCTGCGGCACGGTAATGTGGGCCGCCATAATCAGCGGAGCATTGTTCACATTTTGGGCAAAGGGCACCAGCTCACAGCTGCGCAGGTCATCCAGCGTTTTGTTCAGCGTTACGGTGCCAACGTGGGTATCCTCGCTGGTATCGCCATGGCCGGGGAAATGCTTGAGGGTGCAGGCAATGCCCGCATCGGCAAACCCGGCGCACGCCCCGCCCACAAGGTCGGCGGCGGTCTGCGGTTCACTGCTGAACGCGCGGGTACCGATGACCGGGTTATCGGGGTTGGTGTTCACATCGGCCACAGGGGCAAAATCCAGGTTAAAGCCGTATTCTTTTAAGTAGCCGCCAATGGTGCGGCCCATGGCGCGGGCATCTTCCGGGTTACCGGATGTTCCCACTGCCGCAGCGCTTTCGTATTGGGGCAGGTCAAACGCGGCATTGTTGGCAAGGCGCGCCACCAGGCCGCCCTCCTCATCAATGGCAGTAAAGAGCGGCGTATCGCTCGCCTGCTGCAAATCGTCCAGGAATTGGGTGATCTGCTGCGGGCTTTCCAGATTTTTGCCAAAGATCACCACGCCGCCCACCGGGTACTCCGCCAAAGTCTGGCGCATGGCATCCGTCAGTTCGGTCACGCCGTCCGCCTTGGCATCGTTGATCTGGTCCTGCGTTTGGCTCAAGTCCAGGGAATCGGGTCGAACAAGAAAGAGCTGCCCCACCTTTTGTTCCAGCGTCATCTCCTCCAGCAGCTGCTGCACGAGGTCCGGCTCCGGGGTGGGCTGTTCCGTGGGTGCTGCCTGCGTGGTTTGGGCTTGCTGTGTTGGCGCTTCGGTCGGCTGGGCCGCCTTATTGGGGAGTACATCTTTTGGGGCAGCAGAACAGGCGCACAAGACTGCCGCCAAAACGGTTGACACAAATGCCGCGAATCTTTTTTTCATGCTTACCGCCCCCTGCTGTTTGTCTAGGGTGTATCCTCTAATAAGATAAACGAAGAAGTCATCCAAATTGTTACATAAAAGGCATTTTCCCTATCCATATTTTCACAGGGAAATATCTTTGCCTTAAGTTGGCGGGCGCACAATGTGCGCCCCTGCGGTCACTATAGGGAAATGCCATTTTCCCCGCACAACGCGCCCTGCTGCATATGCTGGCCTTGCGGCGTGTTTTATTGTATTTTGATTATACCATACCTCGCGGCAGAATGGAACGGAATTTACAGGAATCAAGTGGTAAAATCCCGCATTACTCTGCAAAAAGCCCTCGGCACAGTGGTTTGGCACCGTGCCGGGGGCTTTGCATTGGTTCAGGCTTTGCTGCCGGACCGATTATTCATCATCAACGGTATTGTCATTGCCAACCGGGTCTTCGGCGGCAACATCGGCGGTTTCGGGGGTGGCTTCCTCCTCGGCTTCCAGCGCTGCCTTGTCATAGGCAAAGGCGTTCAGGGCGTCAGTGCTCACTTCATACACAACGCCTGCTGCGCCGGAGCTGCGCAGGTAGCACAGGGTATCATCCTCGGCGTCGTTGCCACCAAAGCTGCACTGGATGCTGGCGCCATCCGATGCGATCAGGGTAACGATGGCATTGGGGGTATCCAGACCATACACGGCATCGGCCTGCGGTTCGGTCACGCTCCACTTGGTTTTCAGATCGCAGATGGTGCTCGCCATCTTTTTGACGATATCCTGATTCAGGTTATACTCCGCATCATCCGTCAGCGTCCAGGTGCTGTCATTCTGGGCAAAGCTCAGGGTTCCGCCGTTGGCGGTCTGCACCACCATCTTGGTCACATCGTCCACATCTATGTCCGTAATGCTCTGGGCGGCATACAGCTGCTTTGCGGTTTTGCAGATGCCGCTCAGGGCCGAACTGTCCAGCGTATACACCGGGCCGTCTGCGCTCAGGCGGGCATACCAGTTGTTTGTGATGGAGTTCTTGCTGCCAACGGTCAGCGTCCATTCGGTATCTGCCGTTTTCAGGCTCAGCTCATAAGTCGGGGTATCAAAGCCCATGCTGGCAACGTCGGCGTCATCGCTCAGTTCGCGCAGCGCGGTCAGAGCGGTCATGCTGTCGGCAACGCCCTGGGCCTTACTCTGGTCAAGGGGCAGCGCGGGGTCAGAATCCAGTGTCCAGGTATCATCCGTTTTGGTCAGGGCGGATTCCAACGTTGCGCCATCGCTGGCGTCTTTGTAGGCAATCGCGATCACACTGTCAGCATCCAGGTTGCACAGTGCAATGCTGGTATCCTCTTCCTCGGTGTCTGCATGGTTCAGCACGCCAAGGACAACGCCCAGCACAACCACCACGGGAACCAGCACAAAAAGGGGCAACATTTTCTTTGTGTTCATTGGCTGTTATCTCCTAAGGTTTCTGCGGCACTGGAAATATCAACGGCGGCGGCGCACCAAAGTGATGGCAATACCGACCACGATAAAGGCCAGCGGCACCACGATGGTAAACAGCAGGCCAAGCATCATGGTGGCCTTGGCAGGTACCGTCAAGGTTTCGGCGCTCATACTCTTGCTGTCAATCACCACACCGTTTTCTTCGCCGGTCATCCAGTTCACGGCGCTGGTCAACAGCTGGGCATTGCCGCCGGAAACCGCGCTGTTCATCTGGCTGTTCAGCATGTTGGGGCAATTCACCCAAACCACTTTGGCGCCGGTAGCGCTGTTGCTGGCGGCAACGGCAATGTTAAAGGGGCCGTTGGGATCATTTGCCCCCTGCTCGGCGGTGGTAGCCTCGGCGTAATCCTGCATCGCATAAGCCGTGCTGCTGGTGCTCAGCAGGGTGGTCAGGGTCAGGTCATCGGTGCTGTCGCCTTTCACAATGCCCTGTGCCACGGGGGTAAAAACATACATGCCGTCAGTTATGCCCGCGGTGATATCGTTGGAGCTCAGGCTCGGCAGCAGGTAGGTCTGCGGGTAGCGGTAAGCGTAATAGTTGCTGTCGTTTTCAATCACAAGGCCTTCCTGGCGGGTCATGCCGTACTCTGCCAGCAGGGCATCCAGGTTGGGGGTGCTCACCGTCAGATCAGTGGTCACAAACAGGTGGCCGCCGTTTTCCAGATAGGTCTTGATGGCAGCGGCATCCAGGGTGGAAAGGTCCGCCTGCGGGTCGTTGATCAGCAGGGCTGCGGCATCTTCGGGCACTGTATCGGTGGTCAGCAGGTTCAGGTCCTGCACGGTAACGCCGGAATTATCCAGCGTTTCGGTAAAATCGCTTTCCAGGCTGGATTCGCCGTGGCCGGTCAGCTGGTACAGCACATAGCTGTTCTCCCGCGTGACCTTGGCAATGCCGGAGGACAGCGCGTTCTCAGCGGAGAAGCTCATTGTGTAACTGCCGGTGGTATAATAGCTGGAATAATCCGCCGTATACATATCATTGTAGTCCACCACGGTGTGGTTATCCCCGCATACAAGGATCACGCTGGAGGAGCTTGCGTTCTGCGCGCCATACTGCTGTGCAAAGGTGGGGTACAGCGCGGGGTCGCGCTGCTGCCAGGTAAAATGGCTGCTTTCGCCCGCATAGCGGTCCAGAATTCGCGTAATGTTGGAATCCTCGTTGCCGGTTTCCGCCAGGTAATAGGCGGTCACATCGGTGTTCAGTTCCTGCAGCATGGTTTTGGTGGTATCGCTCAGGGTGAACATTTTGCCGGTGGAAATATCAAACTGGGTAAACTTGGTGGGCACCGCGCCCACCACAAGGTTGAGCAGAATTACCAGCACCAGCACCACAACGGCCAGCACGCTGGCGTAAGCACCGCTGCGCAGGCTGCGGCGGCGCGCTGCCTGCTGTGCCTGGTTAGGGGCAGGGGCATTGGCCGCGTTCTTTTTCTTAAAGTTCATCGTCGGACCCCCCTCTTTAATTCCAGCGGCGGCGTTCCAGTGCCTGACCCGTCAGGAAGAGGAACAGTCCCGCCACCGATAGATAATACACAATGCCGGTCACGCTGAACATGCCGCCCACAAAATCCGTAAACGGCTGGAACAGTGCCAGCGCACCAAGCACGCTGTTAAAGCCGGTCAGCAGCCAGGCCGGGCGCAGCTTAAACAGCAGCACCAGCACCACGGCACCGCCGCAGAACACCGCGCTACCCACCGTGACATTTTTGCAGGCCAGACCGACCAGCAGAGCCACAACCGCCAGCACCACGCAGAACACGATGAATGCCAGCGTGTTGCCGCTGGTGAACAGGCTCTTGATGCCGTTCATCAGGTAGCAGATCAGCAGCGCACCAAAAGTAGCCAGGTACGCAATGATCTGGTTTTCCGTTAGGGCGGAGACAAAGGTGCCGATGGCAATGCAGGCAGCGCCCATCAAAAAGTACGCCAGCCAGGTGGCGTAAGCGCTGGTAAGGGAGATGGTGCCAAAGGCCGTGAGCACCAGCGGCATGATGGCCGCTGCCGCCATGGGCACGGCAAACACCGCCAGCTGGGCAAAGTACTTACCCATCACGATAGAAGGGATACCCACCGGGCTGGTGAGCAGCAGCTGGTCGGTTTTATTGCGGCGTTCATCCGCAAAGCTGCGCATGGTCAGCGCCGGCAGCAAAAACAGCATGACCAGCGTGGTAGAATACAAAACGGTTGAAAAATCCGACGTGCCATACACCAGGCAGTTGGCGGAGTAATATAACCCGGTAAACGCCAGCATAACACCAATGACAACATAGCCGACCAGGCTGGTGAAATAGCTGCGCAGTTCCCGCTTAAAAATGGCAAACATGGCTCACTCTTCCTCCTTTTGGTCGTTTTCGGCTTCCGGTTGTTCCGGAGTATCATCCGCCGGGGCCTGCGGTTCGGCAGGCTCAGCAGACGGTTCCGGCTGTGCGGCAGCCGCTTCCGGAGCCGGTTCTTCGGTTTCTTCCGGCTGGGCTTCCTCCGGTGCAGTCTCGGTGATCTGTAGGAAGATATCCTCCAAACTCATCGTATCGCTTGTCAGGGACACAACCGGGCAGCCAGCTTCGGCCAGCGCCTTGGACAGGGCCGCGCGCAGGTCTGCACCGGCGGTACTGGTGGCGGTAAAGCTGACTTCATCGCCCTTTTCTGCGGTCACGCGCAGGTCGGTCAGGCCCTCCACCTTGGCGGCAGCGGCCAGAATCTGTTCTTTGGTGCCAAGTGCCGTGGCGGCAATCATGCCGCGGGCAGCCAGCTGGGCGGCCAGCTCTTCCGGCGTGCCCTGGGCGGCCACTTTACCGTGCGCAATAATCAGCACGCGGTCACAGATCGTCTGCACTTCGCTCAGGATATGGCTGGAAAGGATGACGGTGTGGGTCTCTCCCAGGTCATGGATGAGGTTGCGGATCTCGATCATCTGGGCGGGATCTAGGCCAACGGTGGGTTCGTCCAGAATGATCACCTTGGGGCTGCCCAGCAGCGCAGCGGCAATGCCAACGCGCTGGCGGTAGCCTTTGGAAAGGTTGCGGATCAGCCGCTTTTCCATCTCCTGCAGCCCAGCGCGCTGCACGGCCTGCGCTACATCCTGCACGCGGTCCGCTTTTTTCTTTTTGCCTTTCAGCTCGCTGACAAACAGCAGGTATTCCTGCACGGTCATATCGGTATACAGCGGCGGAATTTCCGGCAGGTAGCCGATGCAGGCTTTGGCCTCCTTGGGCTCTTCCTGAACATCATGGCCGTCAATGGCAACGGTGCCGCCCGTGGGCGCAAGATACCCGGTGATCATGTTCATTGTGGTGGATTTGCCGGCGCCGTTGGGCCCCAGCAGGCCGTAAATACAGCCGTCCTGCACAGTGAAGCTGATATCATCGACCGCGGTGTGTTTTCCGTAACGCTTGGTCAAATGCTTGACTTCGATCAATGGATGCACTCCCCTTTTCTTGGGGGCCGCCCGCCGCAGGGCAGGCGTACCCCTGAACTATCCAGAAGTATACTGCCTATTTGTGAAAATTGTGCGTCGTTTTTTTGCCAGGATGTGAAAATTGTGTGCACATGCAAAAGCACCCCTGCGCGGCTGCAGGGGTGCCAAATCAGCTTATTCTTTTGCTGCTTCGTTTCTTTTGCGGGGGGCAGCTTTACTTTTTCTGTTTTCTCCGCTTTGCTTCCACAATGACGTCCGCAATGTGCATGGCAACATCATCCTTGCTTTGCAGCGGCAGCGCGGTGGAAATGCTTTCGGTAATCAGGGTTACAACGTTGGTATCCACGCCAAAACCGGCGCCGGGCACCTTGACATTGTTGGCCACAATCATATCCATGTTTTTCTTGTGCAGCTTGGCAGTAGAATTTTCGATCAGATCTTTCGTTTCCATCGAAAAGCCGCAGACAAACAACTGCTCCGGCTTGTGCTCGCCGACCCAGCCCAGAATGTCATCCGTGCGTTCCAGCTCAATTGAAAGTTCACCATCGTGCTTTTTGATCTTATCCTGCGCCACCTGGGCCGGGCGGTAGTCCGCCACAGCGGCGGCCATCACCAGGGCATCCGCATCCATGGCGTTGGCCTTGACAGCTTCAAACAGTTCTGCCGCGGTGGCAAAAGGCACCATTTTGACAAACGGAACCGGCGGCAAGTCGGAAGATGTCAGCAGCGTCACATCCGCGCCGCGCAGCATACAGGCGCGGGCCACGGCATAGCCCATTTTGCCGGTGGAATGGTTTGTCAGGTAGCGCACCGGGTCCATCGGTTCGCGGGTGCCGCCAGCGGAAACCACCACTTTCATGCCCTGCATGTCTTTTTCGTGTTCCAGCTCCCGTGCCACATAGTCCACCAGAACGCCCTCATCGGGCAGGCGGCCGGAGCCCGTATCGCCGCAGGCCAACAGGCCGGAACCGGAGGGAATGACGGTGAAACCGTAATGTTCCAGCGTTTTCAGGTTATCCTGGGTGATGGGGTTTTCCAGCATATGGGTGTTCATGGCGGGGGCCACCAGCTTGGGGCAGTGGGCCGCCAGGGTAACGGTGGTCAGCATGTCATCCGCCAGGCCGTGGGCCAGCTTGGCGATCACATTTGCGGTTGCCGGGGCGATCAGCATCAAATCCGCCGCGTTGGCCAGCGAAACATGGGCCACATCATACTGGAAGTTGCGGTCAAAGGTATCCACAATGCAGCGGTTGTTGGTCAGGGTTTCAAACACCAGCGGGGTGATAAACTCCGTGGCGTTTTTGGTCATCAGCACATGCACATTGGCGCCGGCTTTGGCCAGGGCATGGGCCACATTGGGCATTTTGTAAGCAGCAATCCCGCCGGTAATGCCCAGCACAATGGTTTTGCCTTTCAGGTTCATGATAACACATCCTTATATTTGGCCGGGCTTCTGGCTGCCCGTATTGTTCTGCTTTTAAGTATATCCTGCCGGGGGGCAAAAGTAAAGGGAATTCAACAGTTGGCAAACGGGCTGCGAACTGCTATAATAAACTGTAATTTTACATTCTGCGCATTTTATACTTTTATAACAGGGCAACTCTGCATCATTCTAAGGCAATACCGCACAATTCTAAGTGCCGATACGGCGAGCGAGGCACGGCAGCTGCTAAGCCAAAAGCGCAGATAATACTGGATGTCTTATCGAGCATTTTGGCAACGCAGATGCCGTGCCGCAGCCGCCGGAGCGGTGCTTAAGCCGTAAGGCGGGAATTGTGCGGTGTTGCCCTAAGCCTATCGAACGGGAAACATTGCCGGGTTGCCAAGGATACGAGGTTTTACCCTATGATTCTTGCAGTTGATATCGGTAACAGCAACATCTGCATTGGCGGGCTGGATGGCATGAAGGTGCTGTTCACCGCGCGCATGGTCACCCGCCCGCGCTGCACCGGGGATGAATACACCGCCGAGTTGAAATTTCTGCTGGGCCGCCTTGGCGTTACCCCTAAAGCCTGTGAGGGCGTTATCGTGTGCAGCGTGGTGCCCGACCTGACCAAAGTTCTGGCCGATGCCTGCACCCGGCTGACCGGGCGCAAAGCCATGCTGGTCAGCCCTGCACTGAACACCGGGCTGACCTTTGCGGTGGACGCTCCGGACCGCGTGGGGCGGGACCGCATTGCCGATGCCACCGCCGCAGCCGCCCACTATCCCCTGCCCTGCATGACGGTGGACCTTGGCACGGCCACCACCTATAATGTCATTTCTTCCAAGCGGGCGTTCCTGGGTGGTTTTATCCTGCCCGGCGTGCAGACCAGCCTGCGGGCCATCAGCAGCGGCACAGCGCAGCTGCCGCCTATCTCGCCCGAAACGCCGGATCACCTGATTGGCCGCAACACGGTGGAATGTCTGAACAACGGCGTGATGTTTGGCACCGCAGCCATGCTGGACGGCCTGGCTGCCCGCGTGGAAGCCGAACTTGGCGAGCCGCTGACCGTGGTTGCCACCGGCGGCCTGGCCCCCTGCATCATGCCCTGCTGCACCCGCAAGGTGATTTATGATTCTGACCTGTTGTTCAAGGGGCTGGCGATCCTGTACAGCAAAAACGCCGAATAAGCAAGTCTGCACGTTTTGTATTCTGCCTGCTATCAGAAAAGGGACCGGCATTTTCTGCCGATCCCTTTGTTTTATGTATTTTCCGAATGTTTTACATATCCGGCGTAACCATCACAGCGCCGTAATTGCGCACGCTCAGCACATGGCAGCTGCCCGCGCCAAACACAGCGTCAATGGCGTTCTTGTAGGTTTCCAGCAGTGTCAGCGGAACAAATGCCTGGATGGTACCGGCAAAGCCGCCGCCCTGCAAACGCCATGCGCCGCGGCCGTTCAGCACCTTCTGGCTGATGGCCAATGCCAAAGGCACGCCCTGCTCCTGCGGGTTCTTGATGCTGTAGGCGTTCTGGTTGAACTCAAAGCTGGAATGGCCGCCCTCAATGATCAGCTGCAGGAAGCGGTCAAAATCATCTGCCTTGATGGCTTCATAGATTTCCCCGGCGCGGCGGCTGTCATTATAAAAATGGATGGCACGCACCACGGCGCGGTCGCCGGTCACTTTGCGCACTTCGGGGATGGCTTTTAGGAAGGTTTCCTCGTCCACATCGCGCAGAACCTTTTTGCCAAAAAATTCGGCAACGCTCTCCATCTCGCGGCGCACAGCGGCATAATCATCGGTCAGGTCAGCGTGGCTGCCCTTGGTATCGCTGATGCAGAGTGCAAAGCCCTTGGCTGCCAGATCAAACGGAACTTCGCGCACGACCGGATGGCCCACTTCCTTAAAGTCGATGGTGATGACCTTTCCCACGGCGCAGGCGGTCTGGTCCATCAGGCCACAGGGCTTGCCAAAGAAAACATTCTCAGCATACTGGCTGATCATGGCGTTTTTGACCTGGTCGAAACGCTTCATGTCATTATCGTTGTACTCGCCGCGGAAGATAGCACCCATGCACACCTCAAAGGCAGCCGAGCTGGACAAACCGGAACCGCCCAGAACGTCAGAGGTGGTGTAGCAGTCAAAGCCGCCCACCTTGCCGCCGTCTTTCACAATGCCGGCAGCCACGCCGCGGATCAGGCTGGCGCTGTGCTCTGCTTCAACGGGCTGCGGGGTCAGGTCGCGCAGATTCACATCGTCGATCTTACCAAAGCCGTGGGAAATCACGCGTACAACGTTCTCGTCATTCTTGGCAACCACAGCAATGATATCCAGGTTTACGGCAGCTGCAATCACCACGCCGTTGTTATGGTCGGTATGGTTGCCGCCGATCTCGGTGCGGCCGGGTGCCGAGTACAAACACACTGTGCGGCCCGTGCCAAAGTTTTCTTCAAAATGGTCGATCATATCCACATAACGGACACGCTGGGCTGCCACAGTAGCAGTGTCTGCCCCATACAGCTTGGCAAAAGCCTGGTCGTAACCGCCGTTCAAGATATTTTGTTTCAGTTCCGCACTCGTTGCCATCGTTCATACACCTTTCTTCGTTTGGCTGTCCCTTGTAAAATATGCACAAAAACCGCGCGTTCTTTTTAGCTATGCAGCGCATTTTAGGCCAGTATCACGGCTTCTTGTACTCAGTATAACAAATTTTAGCAGGATGTAAACATCTTTTTTCAACGCGATTATGGACTTTTGATGAATCTTCTGATATAATGGTAAAAAATATACTCCATCCTGTTCCGGCCTGCTGCGGTGGGCTCTGTTTTGGGAGCAGAATGGCGAACCACAACCAGATTTTGCAAGAGTGAGGGATTTGGTATGCCGACCATCGCAAAGCAATCTTATAAGCAGAGCTATACCGATAATGTAGAGCTTTCCATTTTTAATTGTGGCCACGAATACTGCCAGCCGGGCCACACCTGGGGCCCCGGTGTGCGTGACCATTACCTGATCCATCTTGTTGTTGCGGGCAAAGGTGTGTATCAGGTCAACGGCGCTGCCTATAATTTGCAGGAGGGTGATCTCTTCCTCGCCAAACCCAACCAGCTCATCACCTATGCGGCAGATGAAACCGACCCGTGGGAATATTACTGGGTCGGCTTTAACGGTGCCTGCGCCAACAAGCTGGTGCAGCAGACCCCGTTCAGCGATGTGCAGCCCGTGCACCACTGCAAAGACCCCCAAAGCACCCGTGAAACCATTTATAATATCTACCTGGCCCGCGGCCCGGAACCGCAGTGCGAAGCCCTGATGACCGGCTACCTGTACCTGTTCATGGCCCAGCTGATGAAGGAAGCGCGCGAAGCCATGCCCAACACGCCGTCTTCCAGCAGCCAGTATGTGCTGGCCGCTATCAAGTATATTCAGTTCAACTATTCCCATGATATTTCGGTAGATGACATCGCCAAGGCGGTTGGGGTCAGCCGCAGCCATCTGTACCGCGTGTTCATGTCCAATGTAGGCCAAAGCCCGATTGACTATTTAACGGGCTACCGCATCAGCGAAGCATGTTCCCTGCTGAAAAACACCGGGCTTTCCATCGCCGAAATCGCGGTCTCCGTCGGCTTTTTTGACCAGTTCTATTTTTCCCGCGTGTTCAAAAAGGTCAAAGGCGTTCCCCCCAGCAAGTACCTTGCCGCGCTGGAAAAAGACCCGCAGCTGGGGCTGGTATAAGCCATTTTCACACAATGTCCCACCATACGGCAGCACCTTGCTTTTTGGTGCTGCCGCTCAGTTTTTACCGGCAGACTGATATATTTGCCATAACATTAGAGCAAACGGAGCAAACCATGTCTTTGAAGAAAAATCAGATTTTTGAAACCACGATTGAAAACCTTTCCAGCGATGGCAGCGGCGTTGCCCATGTGGAAGGGCAGGCTGTTTTTGTGCCCGGCGCGGCACCGGGGGATGTGATCCGCTGCCGCATTGTAAAGGCATTGAAAAGCTATGCTTTCGGCCGCATTGACGCGATTTTAGCCCCCGGCCCCGGCCGCGTTGCGCCGGATTGTGCCGTGTGCACTCCCTGCGGCGGCTGTGGCCTGCGCCATTTGAGCTATGCTACGGAATGCGAGGCGAAAACCGGCTTTGTGCGGGATGCTTTTGCCCGCCTTGGCGGCTTTGATGTAAGCAGCTTTGAGTTTTCGCCCGTTCTCGCCCTGACGGACCACACCGCACACTACCGCAATAAGGTCCAGCTGCCCGTTGGGCTGGATGCCGATGGCCATGTCGTGACCGGTTTTTACGCCGGGCGCACCCACCGTATCGTCCCCTGCCCCGATTGCAAATTGCAGCCGGAGTGGATGAACGCCCTGGCCCGCCGGGCTTGTGCGTTACTGGAAGCCAACGGCATTGCCCCCTATGACGAGGAAACCGGCAAGGGCCGCGTGCGCCATTTGTATATGCGCCAGGGCTGGCACAGCGGTCAGCGCCTGCTGTGCTTTGTGGTAAACGGCAATGGCCTGCCCAACGAAGCCGAGATCTGCCGCACCTTGCAGCAGGAGTTCCAGCTGACCACCGTGCTGATCAACCGCAATACCGCCCGCACCAACGTGATTTTAGGACGGGATACCCGCACCGTGCTTGGCCCCGGCGTGATTGAGGATACTTTGGCCGGAGTGCCCATCCAGATGGGTGTGCACGAGTTTTATCAGGTCAACACCCCCGCTGCCGAGCTGCTGTACGCCAAGGCGAAAGAGTTTGCCCGGCTGCAGCCGGATGACTTTTTGCTGGACCTTTACTGCGGTATGGGCACCATTGGCCTTTCGATGAAGCCGCACTGCCGCCGCCTGGTCGGCGTTGAGGTTGTGCCGCAGGCAGTGGAAGGTGCCAAAACCGTTGCTGCGCATCTTGGCCTGCCCCCGGAGGAAGCCGATTTTTACTGCATGGACGCCGGCGAAGCCGCGACCCGCCTTGCCAGCGACGGTACCCACCCCGATGTGATCGTGGTGGACCCGCCGCGCAAAGGCTGCGATAACGCCACCCTGACTGCCATTGTCCAGATGGCCCCACGCACCCTCGTCATGGTCAGCTGCAACCCCTCCACCGCCGCCCGCGATGCTAAGTTCCTGTGTGAACAAGGGTATACGCTGGAAAAGGTTCAGCCCGTGGATTTGTTCCCAAGGACAAGGCACGTGGAGACGGTTGTCTTGCTTTCCAAGGGCGAGGTCGACTCGAAAAAGATTCGGGTTGAGTTTTCTTTGGAAGATATGGATATGTCTGAATTTCAAAATGGAGCAACCTATCCGCAGATCAAGGAGTATGTGTTGGAGCATACCGGGTTAAAGGTGT
>OGZR01000192.1_pt1 | contig 39101 bp, 35 predicted proteins | sample 1576851 | NCBI WGS metagenome assembly OGZR01 (sample SAMEA3541492, study PRJEB24748) | human gut metagenome | biome: human gut; feature: human-associated habitat; material: faeces | place: China | collected 2012
CTACCAACGGCGCGAACCGCGTTATTTATCACTGCCACGCCACCAACGTCATTGCGCTGACCTACATCCTGCCGCTGACGGACCGTGACTTCTCCCGCGCCCTGTGGCAGAGCGCTACCGAGTGCCCCGTCGTTTTCCCCGAGGGCGTCGGCGTCTGCCCCTGGATGGTCCCGGGCGGCGCGGACATTGCCATGGCAACCTCCGAGAAGATGAAAACCTATCAGGCCGCTATCTGGGCACAGCACGGCCTGTTTGCCTCCGGCCCTGACTTTGACATCACCTTCGGCCTCGCCCACACGATTGAAAAGAGTGCCGAGATCTACGTCAAGGTCCTGTCCATGGGCGGCGGCCTGATCCGCCAGACCATCACCGACGATGACCTGCGCGCCATCGCCCATGACTTCGGTGTCACCCTCAACGAGAACTTCCTCGACTAACATTACGGGCAAAACGCCCCTGACCGAACGGCCAAGGGCGTTTTGCTGTACAAAAAGGCTTCCCCATCGGGGGAAGCTGTCACCGAAGGTGACTGATGAGGGCCGAACCCTCTGTGGCAACCCGTTTGCGGGCAACCGCGGCAAGCTCTCCCCTCATCCGGCCCTGCGGGGACACCTTCTCCCCCAGGGGGAGAAGGCTTCAGGGCTTCTTCTTTGGAATATGAACCTCCGGGATGGCGACGTTTTCATAGTTGATGGACTTGTGCTTCTCCGGGGTCTCGGGGGCGTCGCTGTGGGCGACCTGGCCGGTGTAGACCTCGGGCATGGCAACGTCGTCACTGTGGACACGGTAGCGCTGCTTTTTCAGCGCCTCGCGCAGCTTGCGGAACATCAGAAGGACCTCCCAATTAGATAAAGTTGATAAAGAAGGTGATGACCAGACTGTTAAGGAAGTCCGCAAACAGACTGCCTACCAGCGGGATCAGCAGATACGCCTTGACCGACGGGGCATACTTTTCGCACAGGGCCTGCATGTTGGCCATGGCGTTGGGCGTCGCGCCCATGCCAAAGCCGCAGACGCCCGCTGCAATGACCGCAGCGTCATAGTCGCGGCCCATGATGTTGAAAATCACAAAGTAGGTGAACAGGAAAATCAGCAGCGTCTGGCCCGCCAGCAGGATGATGAGCGGCAGTGCCAGCGCGGCCAGCTGCCACAGCTTCAGCGTGATCATGGCAATGCCCAGGAACAGCGACAGGCTGATGCCGCCGATGTCGTTGATCTCGCCCATGTGGGTCGTGAATTTGTGGGTGAATTCGCCGATGTTGCGCATACACGCCGCAGCGATCATCGCGCCGATATAAATGGGGAACGTCAGCCCGGTCATGGCCAGCGCCTTGGAGATGAACGTGCCGATGCCGATGGCGATAATCAGCTGGAACACAGCAGCCGGGTACATGCTGGTGTGGCGCTCGTGCTTGATTTCTTCCTCTACCAGCAGGCTGTCGTCCTCGGGCACAACGGTGTCCAGCAGCTTGCGGCGCTCAATAAGCAGACGGCCCGTCGGGCCGCCCATGACGCTGCCCGCGATCAGGCCGTAGGTGGCCGCCGCCGTGCAGAGCGTGGTCGCGCCCGCAACGCTGAAGTCCTCGAGGACGGGGCCGAACGCGCCCGCCGTGCCGTGGCCGCCGACCATCGGGATGGAACCGGTGCACAGACCGATCAGCGGCGAGATGCCCAGCAGATCCGCCAGCCCGACGGCGAGGAAGTTCTGGCACAAAATCAGCGCAACGACCAGCCCCAAGAAGAGGATCAGCGATTTGCCGCCGCTTTTCAGCACCTTGAGGTTGGCCTGAAAGCCTACCGAGGTGAAGAAGAACACCATGCAGACTTCCTTTAAAATGTCGTCAAATTCAAACTCGGCAATGCCGGTCACATAGCAGAGACAGGTGAAAACGGCAAACAGCACGCCGCCGATGACCGGCGCGGGAATGCAGAATTTTTCCAGAAAGCCGATGCGCGCCTTCAAAAAACGGCCCAGCATCAGCACGCAGACCGCCGCAAACAGCGTCTGGTACATATCCAGTGAGATGATCATGCGGCGGCCTCCTGTTCAGGGGACGCGCCCGTCTCCGGCCCTGCGGGGGTGATGCCCTGCGCGGTGTAGTACGCAGCGGCCCCGGTGTGGTAGGGGATAACGCTCTGCGCGGCGGCCACGGCGGGGTCGGTCACCAGCGGCACCGGCACGGCGGCGGCCACGGCGTCCACGCTGTCAAAATACCGGGCAGTCAGCCTTTGGACGGTCTCGTCGGACAGCGCGTTCGACGCCAGCAGAAGCGCCTGCACGCTGACGGTCCAGACGTCCTCACCCTGACCGGCGTAGGTCCCGGCGGGGATAACGCAGGCGCGGTAGGCCGGGTAGGCCGCCAGCAGCCGCGCACCGACACCCCCATCGACGGAGAGCAGACGGATGGAGCAGGTCTCGGCCAGCTGTTCCAGCGCGTCGGCGTGCAGACCGGCGGTGACGAACATCGCGTCGATCGTGCCGTCGGCCAGCCGGGCGGCAGCGTCGGTGTAGTTCAGGTTTACAGTATGCACCAGGCGGTTGTTCAGGCCGCAGGCGGCCAACACCTGCCAGGCGTTCTGCTCGGTGCCGGATTCCTCCTCGCCGACGCTGAGCGTGCAGCCCTGCAGTTCCTCCAGCGTCGTAATGCCGGAGTCGGCCCGGACAACGACCTGTACGGCCTCCTCATACAGGGCGGCCACGGCGCTGAAGCTGCGCTCGGTGCTCTCATGGGAAAAGATGCCGCTGCCGTCGTAGGCATCCTGTGCCATGTCGGACTGGGCAACGGCCAGCTGTAAATAGCCGCCCGCCAGCAGCCGCAGGTTGGCGGCGGACCCGGCGGTCTGTTTGACCTCGATGGTGCTGTTCTGGGCGGCCATGGCGGTACCAAACGCATTGTACACGCCGCCTGCAGCCGCAGCCCCCAGCCGCAGCCGCGACGACGCGCAGCCCGCCAGCAGGACCGCGGCGGACAGGACGGCAATGATACGGAACAGATGTTTTTTCAAGCGTACACCTCTCTGAAATTCTTTAGGCTCCCCTTGAGGGGAGCTCCGCCCGCAGGCGGTGAGGGGTGGGCCGCAACAACCCTTTTATAGGTCGGCTGCCAGCCACCCTTCCGGCCCTGCGGGGCCACCTCCCCTCAAGGGGAGGCAGGGATGGCGGCAGTTATTTCCCCACCACATCCCAATGCTTATCGTTCCTGTTCAGCACCTCGCAGCCGGTCTCGGTCACCAGGACGAGGTCCTCCACGCGGACGCCGAACTCGCCGGGCAGGTAGACGCCCGGCTCAATCGAAAAGATCATGCCGGGTCTGGCTACGGCGGTGTTCGCGCTGCTGACGTCGCCCTTCTCGTGGTCGGTCTGGCCGATGAAATGCCCCAGACGGTGGTTGAAATACGCGCCGTAGCCCGCTTCCGTAATCAGGTCGCGCGCGGCGGCGTCCAGCTCACACAGGCGCACGCCGGGCTTGATGAGCGCCTCGGCAGCCTCATTCGCGCGGCGCACCAGATCGTGCACGGCGGCCTGCTTTTCAGTGGGCTGGCCGCAGAACCAGGTGCGGGTCATGTCGCTGCAATAGCGGCTCTTCACGCAGCCCATGTCAAACAGCACGCAGTCGCCCTCTTTTAACACGGTGTCGTCCGGCTCGTGGTGCGGGTCGGCGGCGTTGGCACCAAAGGAGACGATCGTCGTAAAGCTCGGCCCCTCGCAGCCGTGGGCACGGAACTGCGCGTCGATAAACTCGGCGACCTCGCGTTCGGTCATGCCGGCCTTTATATAGTGCTTCGCGGCCTCGTTCACCGCGTCGTTGATGCGGGACGCCTCGCGCATGAGGGCCTGCTCCTCGGCGTCCTTGCAGGCGCGGCAGTCGTCCACGCAGTCGCTGGACAGCACGACCTGCATACCGGGGTGGGTCTCCATCAGCGGGATCAGAAACTTAGCGGGCCACTCCTTGTCAATGCCCAGCGGCCTGCCCGCGTCCACGACCTCGGCAATCTGCGCCACGGGCTTGTCCGTGTCGGTGTGCCAGACGGTCCTGCACGGCGGCTCGGGAACATTGAACAGTCTGTTCAAAAACAGCACCGGCTCGCCCTCGGTGGGCAGGTAGAGCGCCAGCAGACGCTCATAGGGTTCCACGGCGACGCCGGTCAGATACCACACGCTCTTGGGGTCGCAGACGATCATCTGCGTCAGTCCCTGCGCGCGCAGGGCAGCACGGACACGGTCCATGCGTTCGGTTTTCAACATACAAATGCCTTCTTTCCCATGATTCCTTTATTCAGTTTTCCGCGGGCTTCATTGCACTTTTGCGGTACTGCTGGGGGCTTTGGCCCACCATGGCGGTAAAGCGGGTCGAGAAGTTGCTCTCATCCCCAAAGCCGACCTGGTGCGCGATCTCGCAGACGGAGAAATCCGTCAGCACCAGCAGCTCCTTGGCGCGTGTGATCCGCGTGGACAGCAAAAAATTGTAGGGCGTCGTGCCCATGTACTGGCGGAACAGCCGCAGGAACCAGCTCTTGCTCACCGGCGTCTGGGCCAGCAGGCTGTCCAGCGACAGCGGCTCGGCATAGTGCTGGCGGATGTACTCGGCGGCCTGTTCGATCAAGGTGCGATTGGAGCGGCTCTCATCCCCGGCCAGCAGCTGGCGGGCCATCAGGGCCAGCATCCGGTGCAGGGCCAGGCAGATCTCGATCTGTGCGGCAGCGCCGTGCTCCCACTCGGCGGCCAGTGACTCAAACAGCGGCTGCATTTCCAGCCGACTGACCGTAACGGGGGACAGCCGCCCCTGCGGCTGCAGTACCTCGGCCAGATTGGCGACGCCCGCGCCGTCCAGATGCGCCCAGTAGTGGTGCCAGTGGTCCTGCCCGGGGGCAGTGCAGTAGCTTTGCGGGGCGCGGCAGTTCAACAGCAGGGCGCTGCCGGCGGGCAGCTCCACGCGCTGGTCGTTCTGCTCGATCAGACCGGAGCCGGACAGCGTATAAAACAGCAGATAGCTTTCCTTATCGGTGCGGGCTGTGGCAAAATGGGCGCGGCCATAAAAGTTGCCGGCCTCGGTGCAGTAAAACGGCTGTGCCAGCGCCGCCGCGCCGGGGGTGGCGCGCAGCCAGGTGCTGCGTTCCTCCACGTCCATATTATAGGTCAGCATAGTGGCGGTCCCTCCCTTACTTATATGAACATGATAGAAACAAACCGCGCGTTTGTCAATAAAAAATAGAAAAAGCCTTCCCTGTATAAAGAAAAGCAGGCAGGGGAGCGGCGGCACGCCCCGCGGCGTGCGCAAGAACAGGAAACCGTTCAGCGGATGAGGGGGAAATACCGCGGGTGACCCCGCCCGCCTTGACAACGCCGCCCCTTTGTCCTATACTGATACACAGGTTAAACCTGGGTTTAAGTCATAGGAGGAAAACACATGGCCTATACAGTGGGGGAGATGGCGCGGCGGCTGGGCGTGCCCGCATCGACGATCCGCTATTACGATAAGGAAGGGCTGCTGCCCTTCGTCGGGCGCTCGTCCGGCGGCATCCGCGTTTTTACGGAGAAGGACTTCGAGTGGCTGCGCATCATCGAGTGCCTGAAAAAGACCGGCATGTCCCTCAAGGACATCCGCGAATACATCGAGCTGGCCATGCAGGGCGATGAGACCATTGCCCGGCGGCTGGAGCTGTTCCGCAAGCAGCGCACCGTGCTCGAGGCCCGCATGGCTGAATTGCAGCAGACGATGGACACCCTGGACTACAAATGCTGGTTCTATGAGACCGCCGCCGCCCGCGGCAGCACAGAGGGCATCAGCGACCTGCCCGATGAGGCTCTGCCCGAGGCCCTGCGCCCCGTGCGGGAGCGTCTGCGTGCCGCCGCGGAGGCGGAGACAGAAGAAGTATGACCCCAAAACGCCGCCCCTGCAAAAAGGTGCGGCGCTTTTTTGCGCCACAGATGTGCCGACTATAACAACCCACCCCGCAAAAATCCTGCCGTCACCGCTATATCTGGTGCTGCAGCGTACAATCTGCCACCAGACAAAACGGAAAATCTCAAAAAATCCTGCCGCGAAGTGTTAAACACAGCACAATTCCCGTAAAGATGCAAAAAATACGGAAAATATCTGCGTGAAACTTTCCATTGACACCCCGCGCGCCCTGTGGCAGAATGACGGTAAGAACCTGATTGTGTAAAGGAGAGATCCCTATGACCCCTGAACTTCGCTGGCTGAGTGACCCCACCGTCTTTGCTGTGAACCGGCTGGACGCACACTCTGACCATCTCTGCTGCCGCACCTTGGACGAGGCCGAAAGCGGCCTGACATCGCTGCGCCAGTCACTGGACGGCGCATGGCGCTTTGCGTGGAGTGCCAACCCTGCCGCCCGCCCGGCGGATTTCTGGCAGCCGGACGCCGACCTGTCCGGCTTCGGTACGATCCGCGTGCCCGGGCACATTGAGCTGCAGGGCTACGGTCAGCTGCAGTACACCAACACCCTCTACCCGTGGGATGGCCGCAGCTGCCTGCGCCCGCCGCAGGTCGATTGGAACGATGACCCCGTGGGCAGCTATGTCAAAGAGTTTGATCTGGACGAGTCCCTGCGCGGCCAGCGCGTCTGCGTCAGCTTTCAGGGCGTGGAGCAGGCCATGTACCTGTGGTGCAACGGCCAGTTCGTCGGCTATGCCGAGGACAGCTTCACCCCGTCTGAATTTGATCTGACACCGTATATTCGGGACGAGAACAACCGCCTCTGCGTCGAGGTCTACAAGCGCAGCAGCGCCGCCTGGATCGAGGATCAGGACTTCTTCCGCTTCTCGGGCATCTTCCGCTCGGTCTACCTGTACGCAAAGCCCAAGGTCCACATCAACGACATCTGGCTCAAGGCCGACCTTGCCGCCGACAACACCACCGGCCTGCTGACGCCCCTCGTCAAGCTGGACGGCGAGACCGACGGCGCGTCGGTTGCCCTCGTCGTGACCGACCCCGAGGGCTACGCCGTCTACGAGGGCCCCGCCGCGGGCAATACGATTGAGATCGAGGGCATCCAGCCGTGGAGCCATGCAGCGCCGGTGCTCTACCACGCCGTACTGACCCTGCGCGATGCCGACGGCGTTTTGCAGGAGGTTGTGCCCTACGACATCGGCTTCCGCCGCTTTGAGATGATAAACGGCGTCATGTGCCTGAACGGGGAACGTGTCGTGTTCAACGGCGTCAACCGCCACGAGTGGAACGCCGACAGGGGCCGTGCCATCGGCGCCGACGACATGAACGCCGCCATGGCCGTGTTCAAAAAGAACAACATCAACGCCGTGCGCACCTGCCACTACCCCGACCAGAGCCTGTGGTATGACCTGTGTGACCGGAACGGCATCTACATGATCGACGAGACGAACCTCGAAAGCCACGGCAGCTGGCAGAAGCTCGGCGCGGTGGAGCCGAGCTGGAACGTGCCCGGCAGCCTGCCCGAGTGGAAGGACTGCGTCGTGGACCGCGCCCGCAGCATGTTTGAACGCGACAAGAACCACGCCGCCGTCCTGATCTGGTCCTGCGGCAATGAGAGCTACGCGGGCGAGGATATTCTCGCCATGTCGCAGTTCTTCCACGACCACGACCCGGGACGCCTCGTGCATTATGAGGGTGTGTTCCACTGCCGCGCGTTCGACGCCATCAGCGACATGGAAAGCCGGATGTACGCCAAGCCGTGGGAAATTCGCGAGTATCTCGAATCCCACCCGAAGAAGCCCTTCATTCTCTGCGAGTATATGCACGATATGGGCAACTCGCTGGGCGGCATGGAGAGCTATGTGCGCTTGGCCGACGAGTTCGATCAGTACCAGGGCGGCTTCATCTGGGACTACATGGACCAGGCGCTCCGGCACACCGACGCGCTTGGCCGCAGCGTGCTGGGCTACGGCGGCGACTTTGCGGACCGCAACACCGATTACAACTTCAGCGGCAACGGCATTGTCTACGCCGACGGTGCCGAGAAGCCCGCCATGCAGGACGTGCGCTACTGGTACGACCCCCCCGCCCGCCGCGCCGCCCACGATGCCCGCAACGCCGCAGCCGCCGCCCGGGCGGACCGCGACGCGGCCAAAGCACAGGCCGCTCGCAAGCCCGGCACGTTGACCGTGACCGAGGGCGACGGCAACCTCGGCGTCAGGGGCGACGGGTTTGAAATTCTCTTTTCCGCGGGCGAGGCCGGGCCGTCGTCGCTGACCGTCAACGGCAGCGAGTGGCTCTGGCGCGCCCCGCGCCCGGCGTTCTGGCGCGCCGCCACCGACAATGACCGCGGCTGCGGCTTCCCGCAGAAAGCGGCGGCCTGGCTGGCGGCGGATGTCTACCTGCAGAATCTCGGCTTTGCGGTCTTGCGGAAATCCGCCGACGGTGTGCAGGTGCGCTATACCTACGGCGTGCCCACCGTGCCCGGCGCTAAGGCTGAGCTGACCTACACCGTGGAGCCGCAGGGCACGCTGCTGGTCGAGGCCGTCTATCATGGCGTGCCCGGTGCGCCCGAGCTGCCCTGCTTCGGCGTAAAATTCCAGACGTTTGCCCCCGTGGCCCGCACGCTCTGGACCGGCCTTTCGGGCGAGACCTACCCGGATCGCTGCAAGGGCGGCGTCTTTGGCTGCCATGAGGAGGTGCCGCATATTGAACCGGCCCTCGTCCCGCAGGACTGCGGCCTGCATGTGGGCACCCGTCAGTTCACGCTGGAGCAGCACAACGCCTGCGGTCAGACGGCGGCTGCGCTGACGATTGAACAGGCCGACGCGCCGTTTGCCTTCAGCGCACTGCCCAACACAGCGCAGGAGATCGAGGCTGCCCAGCACATCACCGAGCTGCCCGCCACGGGCCGCACGAGCGTGACGATCCTGGGCGCAGCCCGCGGCGTCGGCGGCATCGACAGCTGGGGCACCGATGTGGAGGAGCCTTACCGCGTCAGCGGGGAAGGGGAGCACCGCGTCGCGTTCCGCATCGTGTTGTAAATACCCTAAAGGCAACACCGCCTGCGCTGCACCTGCCCATAAAAACACAAGCCGCCCGTGTCAGCCTGACACGGGCGGCTTTGCTGGCTTATGCGCGTTTAATCCAGACGGAACACCTGCTCCAGCTTGGGCTGGGCACCGGTCACGGGGTCCATTTCCAGCTCCAGAATGTCCTTCATGTAGTCGTTCCAGCGGTCCACAACGGGGCTTTCGGCCTGTACCTTCTCGGCGTAGGCAACGCCCTTCGCGCACTCATAGTAGCCGAACAGCTCGTCGTTACAGTAGAAGATGCTGTAGTTGCAGATGCCCGCAGCCTTCAGCACCTCGACCATCTCGGGCCAGATCTCCGCGTGGCGGCGCTGATATTCCGCTTTGCAGCCGGGCTTGATGCGGCCCTTCCATGCTATATGCTCCATTGGTATGCACCTCATTTGACAGTCTGGATTTTGTCTTTATTGTACGGCGCGCAGCGGCGGTTTGCAACGTGGAATAGTACAGATTTCTTTGGGAAAATTCCACTTGCCGCGCCCGGCGCACAGCCCGTCACATCAGCGGGCTGAACAGCCGCAGCACGCAGTCCCAGCCGCGCACGGCCAGGCTGCGGGTGTCGGCGTACTCCTGCGTGACCTCGCGGCAGACGGGGAACAGCGCGTCAAAATCGCGGCGCACATCGGCCACGGCGCTGCAGCCGCAGAACCAGCAGGCGTTCTCAAAGTGCAGGTACAGGCTGCGGAAGTCAAAATTGATCGTACCCACAACGGCTTCTGTGCCGTCGGCTACGCATTGCTTCGCGTGGATGAACCCGGGCGCGTACTCATAAATGCGCACGCCGCTCTTGGCAAGGCTGGCGTAATAGCTGCGCGTGACCGAGAAGATCAGCTTTTTGTCCGGGATGCCCGGCGTGATGATCCGCACATCAACGCCGCTGGACGCGGCCAGCCGCAGTGTGCGCTGCATCTCGTCACTTAAAATAAGGTAGGGCGTTGTAATGTAGACGTAGTCCTTCGCACTGCGGATCATGTTCAGGTAGACGTTCTCGCCGGTGGCCTCGTCGTCCAGCGGATTGTCCGCGTAGGGCAGCACCACGGCATTCTCCCGCGCGGTGTAGGGCACATCGGGCAGATAGCGCTCGACCTCGGGTGCGGCCTTCTGCGTTGCGCCCCACAGCTCTAAGAAAATCAGCGTCAGGCCGCGCACGGCGTCGCCCTCCAGCCGGATGCCGCTGTCCTTCCACTGGCCGTAAGGGTGGGTGCGGTTGAAGTACTCCTCCGCCAGATTGTAGCCGCCGGTAAAGCCGACGCGCCCGTCCACAACGGTGATTTTGCGGTGGTCGCGATTGTTCATAAAGACGTTCAAAATCGGGATGACCGGGTTGAACCGGCGGCACTGGATGCCGCGCCCCGCCAGCTTTTTGACAAATTTGCTGTTGATAAACCCGATGCTGCCCACGTCGTCGTAAAATACGCGCACCTCCACGCCGTGGGCGGCGCGCTCAGCCAGAATATCCTCCAGCTCCTGCCAGGCGGAGGCGTCCTCAATGGCGTGGTATTCCATGAAAATAAACTTTTCCGCGCTGCGCAGGGCTGTTTTCTGGGCCTCCAGCGCCTCGCAGGTGTCGCCGTAGAACGTCACATCGGTGTTGTCATAGGCGGGATAGCCCGCGCGGTCCTGCAAATAGCGGGCGTGGTTGCGGGTGATGCGGTCCGGGTAGGGCAGGGCGCGGCGCTGCTGCAAAATAGGTGCGTGATACCGGCGCAGCATCGTCATATTTTTGCCGAAACGGCGGCGCATGACGCTGACGGCCCCGCTGCGGCCAAACAGCAGATAGATGGTCAGACCGAAGATGGGAAACAGCAAAATCAGAATGATCCACGAAATTTTATACGCGGAGTTGATATGCAGCCCATATATACGCAGCGTAATCAAAAATGTCAGTACCGACGTGCATACCTGAATGGCGGTGGAGTAGTCGTTCAGCTTGAGGGCAAGCCAGAAGATCCATAAAACCTGCAAAAGTACGCCGATGCCCGCCAGCAGCATCCGGCTGACGCTGTTGGGAATGGCTTCTCGTTTTTCCTCGGTGGTGTTTTTCATGTGTGGCCCCTTTTGTGCCGGGCGCGGCCCGGCTGTGTTGATTTTTTATCCAGTATAGCACAAAATCTTGCAGTATACCACACTTTTGCACCGGAATTTGCGGTGTTTTTGCAAAAGAGCGTCCCTGTGGCCGGGCAGGGGAAAGAGGACACGGGAAAATGCAAAATAGCACAAAAATTGCCCGCCTGTAAAATTGGCCTGTATACGCTGAAATCCATACGCGGCGCGCCCCGCTGCCCGCACCGACAGAGACAGCGCAGATAAAATGAACGCAATATATGTGCGGTTTCAATTGCGGCAGTCCTGACCGCAGCTTTTGGCACGGCGGCACAGCTGATTTTTTAAAATGACGGTAATATGTATAGAATTCCGCGCGGCAGCAGAGGGGCAGCCACGGCAAGGCGGTTGGAGTGCAACAGGCAAAACGGTGGGAAATTGAAAATAGAAGCAAAAAAATGTTTTTTGCTGTTTTTACATAAGGCTGTTGAAATTTGGCAGATTATGTGATATTATATTTTCACAAATGAGGACGTACGATGTCCTTACTGAATTTATTGGAGAAATTTATCATGTTCGAGCAAATTCGCAAAATGAAGAACAAGAAGGGCTTCACCCTGGTCGAGCTCATCGTCGTTCTGGTCATCCTGGCCATCCTTGCCGCCCTGCTGGTTCCGGCTCTGACTGGCTACATCGACAAGGCTAACAAGGAGAAGGTTGTTGCTGAAACTCGTATGGTTGCTATGGCTGTTCAAACGGAGTTGTCTGAGGCTTATGGTCAGGTTGGCGCAGGCAAAACATTAAAGGATTCCACACCGGAAGATTGGGTGTCCACTGGTGCGGTTGGCGGTACTGCGGCAAAAGAAGGCAAATACATTACTGAGATCAAAAAGCTTGCTGAGGTATTTACGTCTAATACGAAGGCTACCTTCCAAGCAAGTGCAACTGCAAATGGTTCCTTGACAGAAGTGAAATACAATGACGGTGTTTATACTTGTACGTATGATGCAACGAAGAAGACTTATGAAACCGTAGAGAGCAAGACGGCTCTGACTAATACTGTAACAATTAATTGATTCGACGATAACCCTGCAACTATAGGCTAATTGTAAGGATTGCGTTTTCCCACCGCCACCCGGCGGTGGGATTTTTTGTGTTTTGTTGTGGTTTCACTCAATTCCATTTCTACTACGGACACTCCCACGGGCGGATATGGAATCCGCCCCTACGGTCTGCCAATCCCGTTGCATTCTGCCTGCCGCCAACTTCGGCGGGGTGGGGGCACCCCGCCCTACACCCTACCGAAAAAGGGGACCGTAGGGCGGCCAGCCCTCTGGCCGACGTGCCCGCTTCCGGCCACAGTAAACCTTCCGTGCAATCCCCCCACCCTCACCCCGCAGGGTAAAAGCCTCCCTTTGACAAGGGAGGCCGGACTGTCGAAAAATTGCATCCCTGCCTTATTGCGTGTGCAGGGGCGACCATGGGTCGCCCGTCAGCTTACCGCCGCAACGCAATTTCCGGGACAGTTTTCATACAAGGCAAACGGGCACGGGCGAGCAATGCTCGCCCCTACAAGAGCGTTTCGACACGCTGCCCCAACCTTAAACTTCACTTCAAATTTCACTCTTGCAAAATCCGGCAAAGTGTGCTACAATCTCATAGCATACCGTTTTAGTGGGAAATATTCCCGCAACCCCAACCAAAAAAGGAGAGTTCCGCCCCATGTCCGAACGCCTGTGGGGGATCCTTGTGGATTCCTTTGGTAAAATATTGCTGCCCGGCCTGACCGTCACCATCCCGCTGACCGCCATCTCGTTCACGCTGGCGCTTATCATCGCGGTGGCGGTGGCGCTGGTGCAGTTTGCCCATGTGCCCGTTTTGCAGCGGCTGGCCCGGTTTTATATCTGGGTCATCCGCGGCACGCCCGTGCTGGTGCAGCTGTTTGTTGTGTTCTACGGCCTGCCCGGCGTCGGCATCCTGATTGAGCCGTTCCCCGCGGCGGTGCTCGTCTTTTCCATCAATGAGGGCGCGTACTGCGCCGAGACCATCCGCGCTGCGCTGGAATCCGTGCCCAAAGGCCAGATGGAGGCGGGGCAGTGCGTCGGCATGAGCTACTTACAGATCATCCGCCGCATCATCCTGCCGCAGGCGCTGCGCACGGCCTTCCCCACGCTGGCCAGTACGCTGATCGCCATGGTCAAGGATACCTCGCTGGCCGCGAACATCACCGTGACCGAAATGTTCATGACGACCCAGCGTATTGTGGCCCGCACCTATGAGCCGCTGGCCCTCTACATTGAGGTCGGTCTGGTTTACCTGCTGTTCTGCACCGTGCTGACCCGCCTGCAGGCCGTCGGCGAGCGGTACCTCAACAGCAAGGGCGCGCAAAGGAGCTGAACTATGCTGCAAATCAGAAATCTGCGCAAGTCCTTTGGCGATTTGCAGGTGCTCAAGAGCATCGATCTGGACGTGAACAAGGGCGACGTCGTCGCCATTTTAGGCCCCAGCGGCAGCGGAAAAACAACGATGCTGCGCTGCCTGAACTTTTTGGAAAAGTCCGACGGCGGCACGATGCTGTTTGACGACCAGCGCGTAGACCTGGCCCGCGTCACCCACGCCGAGGCCAACGCTCTGCGCCGCCGCACGGGGTTTGTCTTTCAAAGCTACAACCTGTTTGCCAACAAAACCGCGCTGCAAAACGTGACCGAGGGGCTTATCATCGCGCGCAAAATGCCGCGCCGCCGGGCCGAGGAGATCGCCCGCGCCGCGCTGGTCAAGGTCGGCATGGATGACCGCGCCGACTACTACCCCAGCCAGCTTTCCGGCGGACAGCAGCAGCGCGTGGCGATTGCCCGCGCCATGGCCGCCGACCCGGAGATCATCTATTTCGACGAGCCTACGTCCGCTTTGGACCCCGAGCTGACCGGCGAGGTGCTGGCCGTCATGCGCAGCCTGGCCGGGGAAGGCCGCACGATGCTGGTCGTGACCCACGAGATGGATTTTGCCCGCCACGCGGCCAACCGCGTGGTGTTCATGGAGCAGGGCGTCATTGTGGAGCAGAACACCGCCGAGGCGTTCTTCAACGACCCGCAGCAGCCCCGCACCAAAGAATTTTTGCAGACCTACAAGCAAAGGAGCCTATTGTAATGAAGAACCTGACCAAGCTGACCGCCCTGACCCTGACCGCCGCGCTGGCCCTGACCGCCTGCGGCAGCAGCGCCGCCACCGCGCCCGCAGCGGAATCCGCCGCCGGGAGCACCGTCGAGGCCGCGTCCGGCGACCTGTTGAGCGAGATCCAGGCCAAGGGTACCATCACGGTTGCGATGGAGGGCACATGGGCACCCTGGACCTACCACGATGAAAACGACAATCTCGTCGGCTACGACGTCGAGGTCGCCACCGAGATCGCGAAGAAGCTGGGCGTTGAGCCGCAGTTTGTCGAGGGCGAGTGGGACGGCCTGCTGGCCGGTCTGGACGCGGGCCGCTATGACATCATGGTCAACGGCGTGGACATCACCCCCGAACGCGCCGAAAAATACGACTTCTCGACGCCCTACGCCTTCAACCGTACCGCCGTCATCACCAAGGCCGACGATGACAGCATCAACACGCTGGAGGACCTGAAGGGCAAAAAGACCGCAAACACGATCTCCAGCACCTACGCCGAGCTGGCCGAGCAGTACGGTGCGACGGTGACGGGCGTTGACGACCTGAACCAGACGTTTGAGCTGCTGCTGAGCGGGCGCATCGACGCGACGCTGAACGCCGAGATGACCTTCTACGATTACACGAAGGAGCACCCCGACGCGAATGTGAAGATCGCCGTGCTGACCGACGATGCGAACCAGATCGCCATCCCGATGCGCAAGGGCGACGAGACTGCCGCCCTGCGCACGGCCATTGATGCCGCCATTGACGAACTGCGCGCCGACGGCACGCTGAAGGCATTGAGCGAAAAATACTTTGGCCGCGATATTTCTACGGAAGAATAAACTTTGTAAAAAACATAGAAGGGGCTGCTGCACACGCAACAGCCCCTTTTGTTTTTGGGAAAATTATACCTTGCGAAGGATGCTGTCGGTCAAATCGACGCTGTCGCCTTCCTCCATCCCGCCGCGGCGCAGCGCTTCGTCGGGGTAGGGGAGCATGCGCCGCGTGCCGTCAGCACCTTCCAGCACTACGTCTACCAGAATCGGCTGGTCGGCGGGCGGCTCCTCGCAGCCGTACATCTGTTCCTCAATGCGGGAAATTTTGTATTTCATGCAGCTTCACGCTCTCTCCGGGGCGGTGGGTCCTGTCTCCACGGCCTCGATTTCTTTGATCAACATCTCATGGCCCTGCAAAAGATGGGTGCGCGGGCTCTGGCAGTGGGGGCAGGTGCGGCCAAACTGCACGGTGGGGTACTGTTGGCCGCAGTCCTCGCACACGGTCACGGCGGGGATGGTCTCCACGGTCAGCACCGCGCCGGGCAAAAGCTCCGATTTCGCCGCCGCCCACTTCCAGCAGTCCTGCAGATAGCTCTCCACCACGCCGGAGACCTCGCCCAGCTGCAGCGTCACGCGCCGGATGCGCGTCACGTTGTTCTGCCGGGCCACATCCTCCACCGTGCGGATGATGTGGAATACAATGCCAAGCTCGTGCATTACTTCTCCTTCTTGGCAAAGCGGATCTTGATCTCGCGCTTCGCCATGTAGGGCAGAATGGCCTTGAACTTGTCCTCGCTCCTGACCATCTTGCTGCACTCGGGCAGGTCGCGGTGCAGGCGGATGGCATCAAACTCGCACTTTGTCGTGCAGACGCCGCAGCCAATGCACTTGTTCGGGTCCACAACGCTGGCACCGCAGCCCAGACAGCGCGCTGTTTCGATTTTGACCTGATCCTCGGTCAGCGTCAGGTGCGCGTCGCGGAAGGAACGGTGCGCGTCAATGCCCGCATCCAGCGCGGCGGATTGGCGCGGTGCGCGGTCATACTCGCCCAGCGCCAGATTCGACTTGTCCAGCTCGTGGAAGTCGCGGCGGTTGCGGCCAATCGTCAGGCTTGTGTTGGGCTGCACAAAGCGGTGGATGGAAATTGCCCCCTGCTTGCCCGCAGCAATCGCGTCAATGGCAAACCGCGGCCCGGTGCAGACGTCGCCGCCGACGAAAATGTCCGGCTGGGCGGTCTGGTAGGTCAGCGCGTCGGCCACAGCGCCCTGGCCGCGGCCCAGCTGCACGGCCTCGCCGTTGAGCAAATCGCCCCACTCGATGCACTGGCCGATGCTTAAAACAACGTTGTCGCACGGCAGGGTGATGGTGTCATTTTCATCGTAGGTGGGCGAAAAACGACCCTCCGCGTTGTAAAGGCCGGTGCACTTTTTCAGCACGACGGCGGTCACATGGCCGCTCTCGGAGAGGAACTCCTTCGGGCCGTAGCCGCAGGTGATTTTGGTGCCCTCCTCCTCGGCCTCGGCAATTTCCTCCGGCGAGGCCGGCATCTTGTCCCGCGGCTCCAGACAGACCATCGTCACGCCGTCGGAACCGCAGCGCAGAGACACACGCGCCGCGTCAATGGCAACGTTGCCGCCGCCGATGACGACGGTCTTTCCGGTCATTTTGCGGCTCTCGTCACCGCCGACGGTGCGCAGCAGGTGGACGGCGGTCTCAATGCCCGCGGCGTTCTCGCCGGGCACACCGGCCCGGCGCCCGCCCTGGCAGCCGATGGCGATATAGAACGCCCGGTAGCCCTGTCGGCGCAGCTCGGCCAGCGTGACGTCTTTGCCGACCTCGACACCGCAGCGGATGTCAACGCCCAGCTCCCGCAGAATGTCGATTTCGGCGTCAATGACGTTTTTCTCGAGCTTGAACGAAGGGATTCCGTAGCGCAGCATGCCGCCGGGACGCTCGTTTTTCTCAAATACGGTGGGCTTGTAGCCCTGCACTGCCAGAAAATAGGCGCAGGACAGACCCGCGGGGCCGCCGCCGATGATGGCGATCTTCTGCGGCCACGGGCCCTGCAGCGACGGCTGGACAACGTCGGGCACGTAGCGGTGCGCGGCGTTCAGGTCCTGTTCGGCAATGAACTTCTTGACGGCGTCGATGGCAACGGCCTGATCCACGGTGCCGCGGGTACAGGCGTCCTCGCACCGGCGGTTGCAGACGCGCCCGCAGACGGCGGGGAAGGGGTTCTCCTTTTTAATCAGCGCCAGCGCGTCGCGGTAGCGGCCCTGCGCGGCCATTTTCAGATAGCCCTGCACGGCAATGTGCGCGGGGCAGGCCGTCTTGCAGGGGGCCGTGCCGGTGTCATAGCAGTTGATGCGGTTCTTGTCGCGGTAGTCGATGGCCCACTTGTCGGGGCCCCACTTCACGGCGTCGGGCAGCTCCTGCTTCGGGTAGGTGATGGGGCCGTCCTTCGTGCAGAGCTTCTGGCCCAGCTTGACCGCGCCCGCGGGGCAGTACTCCACACAGCGCCCGCAGGCCACGCAGTTCTCCGGCTCGACACGCGCCACGTAGGCCGAGCGGCTCATGTTCGGCGTGTTGAACAGCTGGCTTGTGCGCAGCGCATTGCAGACGTTGACGTTGCAGTTGCAGATGGCAAAAATCTTGTTCTCGCCGTCGATGTTCGTGATTTGGTGCACAAAGCCGTTGTCCTCGGCCTTCTGCAGGATCTGCATGACCTCATCGTAGGTCACGTAATGCCCCTTGTTGGTCTCGACGAGGTAGTCGGCCATATCGCCCACGCCGATGCACCAGTCGTCGGGGTCGTCGCCGCAGCCCTCGCCCATGACGGCGCGGGACATACGGCAGCTGCACGGACCGGCGGCATACTTGCCGTCGTATTTTTTCAGCCAGTGAGAGATGTGCTCAATGTCGGCGGACCGGTTCTCGGTCTCGATGGCTTTTTCCACCGGGATGACGTGCATACCGATGCCTGCGCCGCCCGGGGGCACCATGGCGGTGATGTGCTCCAGCGGCAGAAACGTCATCCGCTCAAAGAAGGCTGTCACCTCGGGGTGGTCGGCGATCTGTTGCTTGTTCATGTTGAAGAACTCTGCGCTGCCGGGCACGAACATCGGCAGGATGTACTGCTTTTCGCGGCGGGGATTCTCCCAGTTGTACTCCAGCAGACCGACGACGGCCATCTGCTGCAAAAGCGGCTCCAGCTCCCCGGCTGGCTTGCCCGTGGCCTTGACCAGCTCGGGCAGGGTCATGGGCTTGCGGACCTTCATTTTTAAGGCAACGTCCGCCATCTCGTCGGTCACGATGGACGCCAAGCCCCAGTATTCGGGGTCATCCTTCGTCAGAATGCCCTTTTTGGCCGGGATGCGGTCCGTGATCATCTGGCCCAGCCTGGCAATTTTCTCGCGGTACGGCTCGTCCCTCGGAATCTCGAAGGGCAGCCTGCTCTCATCCAGCGGGAACGCAGTGGGTTTGCTCATGGTGTGCTCCTTTTTTGTGCCGTTGCTCCGTTTTTTGCACAGTAGGGGCCGGGCATGCCCGGCCCGGTTGTAAATGGCGGACGGGCGATTGCGGCAAGGCCGCGGGCCGCACATGTGCGGCCCCTACAACGCGGCTGGATTATTTACGTCTGCCATGCCCGGACCTGCTCTTTTAGCCAATCGGCCCACTCGTCAATGCCCTCGCCCGTCCGGGCACAGATCGGGATGACCCTTGCATTCGGGTTGCGCAGGGCCACATACTCGCGGCATTTGCCCATGTCAAAGTCAAAATACGGCAGAACGTCGATTTTGTTGACAAGAACGACGTCGCAGACCTGGAACATCAGCGGATATTTCAGCGGCTTGTCGTGACCCTCGGGGACCGACAAAATCATGGCGTTCTTCACCGCGCCGGTGTCGAACTCGGCAGGGCAGACAAGGTTGCCGACGTTTTCCAGAATCACCAAATCGAGACCCTCGGTGCCCAGCCCGGCCAGTCCCTGCCGGGTCATCTCGGCGTCCAGATGGCACATGCCGCCGGTGTGCAGCTGAATGGCCTTGGCGCCGGTCTCGGCAATGGCGCGGGCGTCCACGTCGGAGTCGATGTCGGCCTCCATCACGCCGATGCGCAGCTCATTTTGCAGCGCAGCAATCGTGCGGCGCAGTGTCGTGGTTTTGCCGGACCCCGGCGCACTCATTAAATTCAGCAGAAAGATTTTTTCCTGCTTCAGCTCAGCCCGCAGCGCGGCGGCCTGCTCGTCGTTGGAGGCAAAGATGCTCTGCTTGACCTCGAGAATTTTCACGTTGTCCATGGGGTGCTCCTTATAAATTGGTATACGGTCTCTGCTAACATTTTAACATCGTGTCAAAAAAACCGCAATCGACGAATATGACAAAGAATTGACGAAAGAACGGGCAGGTTGACGAAAAGAGCGCGTAAACTCATTGGCGGCAGATGCCGCGAACTGGCGGCGGGGTGTGGGCACCCCGCCCTACGTATAACGGGGAAAGTGGAACGTAGGGCGGCATGCCCACATGCCGTCTTGGCCGTGTGCGAAAGCAGGGACCTGCCGGTTTGCGGTTAGTCCGGTTTTATAAAATGCTCCACCACCATCCGCTGCGCCTCCGGCGTAAACAGCAGCACTGAATACGGCGTGCCGCGGGCACTGACCTTGTCCTCGCTGCGCAGACCGGCGTCCACACCGGCAGGGGTCGGCACGTAGTAAAAGCCCTTCGTCGGCAGACGCTCCATGCCGATGAGCCGCTGCGCCAGCAGCCACTCGTCGATCTCCTTGATGGTCGGTGCCTTCACATCCGGGTCACCGGCGGCCTCGATCAGCGCGGCCTTCAGCTCCGCGCCGGTATAGCTGTCCTGATAGTTGAAGCTGCGCGCGTCCTCCGCCGTCAGGTAAAACGCGGGGCGCTCGGCCTTCGGCGGCTTTTTCTTCTTCTCGGACGGCAGCGACTTTTCCGGCTCCGGTGCGGGCGGGTCCAGGCTCAAAACGGCGTCGGGGTGGTCGGCGCGGTAGGCGTCAATGACCGCAAAGAACGCGGCACCGTACTTTTCATACTTGCGCTCACCCATGCCGTAGATGCCCAGCATATCCTCCGCGCGGCGCGGCGCGCGCAGGCACATATCCACCAGCGACTTGTCACCGAACACGACGTAGGGCGGCAGTCCCTCGCGCTGGGCGGTGTCGAACCGCAGCTGGCGCAGCTGATTGAACAGCTCCAGTCCGGCGCTCGTCAGCGCGTCCATCGGGCTGCGGCGCTTCGGCTTCGGTGCGCGGGCCTGCTCCGGCTCACGCTGCGGCGGCAGTTTGACCAGCACCTGCCCGCCGGCCTTCAGCGGGGCAATATCCCCGATGTGCAGCACGGCGTACTGGTCGTCGCTCTGCACCAAATATCCATCCTCCAGCAGCTGGGCCAGCAGGCGTTCCAGCGTCTCGCGCAGGGTGTCCTTCATCCGGCCGTAGCTCTTGAAGCGCTCGGCTCCCAGCTCCCGCAGACGCGCACGGTTCGCGCCTTGTAAAGTGCCGAACAAAATCGCTTTGCCGTACCGCCCGCGCAGCTCGGCCACGCAGTTGATCATCCACTTGGCGGCGTCGGTCATATCGACCTCGTCAAAATCGTTGTTGCAGCTGCCGCAGTTGCCGCACGGCGCGGTGGGATGCTCGCCGAAATAGGCCAGAATGTAGTTGCGCAGGCACTCCGTCGTCTGGCAGTAGCGCTCCATCGTCTGCAAGCGCTGCAGGTCGCGCTGGCGCAAAAGGTCGGCCTCCTCGTCGTCCATCTCGACAAAATCCTTTTTGTCCAGCAGGAATTTGTTGATGATGACGTCCTGCGCCGAAAAAAGCAGCACGCACTGCGACGGCAGCCCGTCACGCCCGGCACGGCCCGCCTCTTGGTAATAATTCTCCATGCTCTGGGGCATGTTGTAGTGCAGCACGAACCGCACGTTGGACTTGTCAATGCCCATGCCAAAGGCGTTCGTCGCCACAATGACCGGCGCGGTGTCGTAGATGAAGTCATTCTGATTTTTGCGGCGTGCTTCGGCGGACAGGCCCGCGTGGTACTTTGTGGCCGCAAAGCCGTATTCGGTCAGAAGCTCCTGCAGCTTGTCCACATTCTTGCGGGTGGCGCAGTAGATGATGCCGCTCTCGCCGGGGTGGTCGCGCAGATATTGGATGACAAAATCGTCCTTGCGGCGGGTGCGCTCGACCTGAAAGTAGAGGTTGGGCCGGTCAAAGCCGGTCACAAGAACCTTTGGGTCGTGGAGCCGCAGCGTGCAGACAATGTCGTCCTTGACCTCCCGCGTGGCCGTGGCCGTAAACGCCGACACGATGGGGCGGCGGGGCAGACTGTCGATGAAATCGAGGATCTTTAAGTAGCTCGGGCGGAAATCCTGTCCCCACTGGCTGATGCAGTGCGCCTCATCCACCGTGACCATCGAGATGTCCGCCCCCACGGCAAAGCTGCGGAACACCGGGCTTTCCAGGCGTTCGGGCGCGACGTAGACGAGCTTGTAGCTGCCCTCTGCGGCCAGGTCCAGCGCGCGGGCGATCTGTGTCTCGGTCAGCGACGAGTTGATAAACGCCGCATGGATGCCCGCTGCGTTCAGCCCCTTGACCTGGTCCTGCATCAGCGAGATCAGCGGCGAGATGACGAGCGTCAGCCCCGGCAGCAGCAGGGCAGGGACCTGATAGCAGAGCGACTTGCCCGCGCCGGTGGGCATGATGGCCAGCGCGTCCCGCCCGGCCAGAAGGGCGCTGACGATCTCTTCCTGCCCGGGGCGGAAGGAGTCGTAGCCGAAATATCGTTTTAACGCTTCACGCGGAGTCATGAAGGGCCTCCTGAACTTTTTCTTCCATTATACCACATCCGCACCCCTGCGGCCAGAGAAACGCGCACTTTACACCGCGCACCGTCTGCGGTATACTGGTAGCAAACTATAGCAAACCATAAAAACAGGAGCTGTCGCTATGATTCTGGATATTGTTGTGGACGTACAAAAGGACTTTATCACGGGTGCGCTGGCGAACCCCCAGGCACAGGCCAACGTGGCCCACCTGGCCGAGACCGTTAAGGCCCATGCCCGGGCCGGGCACTGGCTGTTCCTGACGCGGGACACCCACCCTGACAACTACCTTGCCACGCGGGAGGGACGCCACCTGCCTGTGGAGCACTGCATCGAGGGCGAGGACGGCTGGAACTTTGCGCCCGAGCTGGAGAACGCGCTGGACGGTACCGAGCCCGAGGTCTGCCACATCGTCAACAAGCCCTCCTTCGGCAGCTATATGCTGCCGAGCGAGATCTTCGACGAGCTGATGGCCCACAACAAGGCCGTGGACGACATTGAAAAGATCGTCATCTACGGCTACTGCACCGACATCTGCGTCATCAGCAACGCCATGGTGCTGCGCGCGGCCTTCCCGGAGACGGAAATCGAAATCCTGTCCGACTGCTGCGCCGGGGTCACGCCCCAGTCCCACCAAACGGCGCTGGACGCCATGCGGGCGTGCCAGTTCACAATCGTATAAAGCGTATAAAGGCAAAATTGAAACCGACGCACTCTTGCGTTTCTCACCGCATTGTGTTATACTTTACACCGTAAAACTGAATACGACAGCAGGTGCCTTTTTATGCCGCCGTTCGGCGCATGGGAAAGGGTAAAAGGGAAGCGGGTGCAAATCCCGCACGATCTCGTCACTGTGATAAGGGAGCCTGCCGCCAGGGTGCATTTGCACCGGTCACTGGGTTTTGACCCGGGAAGGCGGCGGCAGGCGTTGAGCTTTCAGCCAGGAAACCTGCCTGCTGCCGGGTACGGGGGTGCACCGCCCCAGATCACGAGGAATTGGTTGTACCGCAAAGCACCTGCTTAAAATACGGGGTCTTTTGTGTTGCCATTCTGCACGCAAAAGACCCCGTTTTTTACGGGGGCAATTTCCGTGTGCCCTGCTGTTCTCTCCCGTACTGTCTCCAGGCTTTAAACAAGGAAAGGAAGCAAAAACACATGAGAAGGATCACCTACAGAAAAGCTGCCGCCGTCGCCATGGCCGCAGCACTGTCCGCCGCCCTGCTGGTCGGCTGCGGCAGCACCGCCGCGAGCACTGACAGCGCTGCCGCGAGCACCGTCGCCGGCGAAAGCACCGCAGAAGATGCAGAAAAGACCGCAGACGAGGGAGATGCAGACGAAGTGGCCGCTAAGAACTGCGCCGATTTGATCGACGCCATCTACGTGCAGGAGCGCAGCGCCGACACCGATGCCCAGTGCGAGGCCGCTAAGGCTGCCTGGGATGCCCTGACCGACACCCAGAAGGAGCTGGTCGAGGGCGAGAACGCAGACCCCGACTACTTTGGCCGCGACACCGGCGACGCCGGCAAGGACGACCCGCGCAATGCCGACGACATCGGCGAAAATGAGCTGCTGATCGTCAGCTTCGGCACCTCCTTCAACGGCAGCCGCGCCGCTGACATCAAGGGCATCGAGGACGCCCTGCAGGCCGCCTACCCGGATTGGAGCGTCCGCCGCGCCTTCACCGCGCAGATCATCATCAACCACGTTCAGGCCCGCGACGGCGAGAAGATCGACAACATGGACCAGGCGCTTGACCGTGCCGTTGCCAACGGCGTCAAGAATCTGGTTGTCCAGCCTACGCACCTGATGCACGGCGCCGAGTACGACGAGATGTGCGAGGCGGTTGAGCAGTACAGGGACAAGTTCGACAGCGTTGCCATTGCCGAACCCCTGCTGGGCGAGGTCGGCGAAGATGCCACCGTCATCAACGCCGACAAGGAGGCCGTAGCCGCCGCCATCACCGCCGAGGCCGTCAAGACCGCCGGATATGACGACGCCGCTGCCGCTGCTGCGGACGGCACCGCCTTTGTCTTTATGGGCCACGGTACGTCCCACACCGCCAAGGTCAGCTACAGCCAGATGCAGACCGCAATGCAGACGCTGGGCTATGACAACGTCTTTATCGGCACCGTCGAGGGTGAACCCGAGGACACCGCCTGCGATGCCGTTATCGAGAAGGTCAAGGAGGCCGGTTACACCAAGGTCATCCTGCGCCCGCTGATGGTCGTCGCCGGTGACCACGCCAACAACGACATGGCCGGTGCCGAGGACGATTCCTGGCTGAGCCAGTTCAACGCCGCCGACTGCTTTGAGAGCGTCGACACCCAGATCGCAGGTCTGGGCGAGATCGGCGACATCCAGCAGCTCTACGTTGACCATGCCGGGGCCGCCATCGATTCCCTGAACGGCTGAGAAAGACCCATTCTGCCCGGAGGGTAAGCTCCGGGCAGTTTTTTGGTTTTTGGGAAAGCACGGCAGGGGCCGGGCATGTCCGGCCTGCGTCCGATGTGATGCCCTGCCACGCCGTAGGGGAGGATTCTATATCCGCCCGCGCTGCCTCCCACTATTGCCTGATAAATATGTATAGAATGAGGTAAGGAAAGCATGAAAAAGCTCCAACTCGCATCCCTGACTCTCGCTGCCCTGCTGCTGGCGGGCTGCGGTGCGTCCGCAGCGTCCACCGCCGAGAGCACGTCCGAGGCGGTCTCCACGGAAGAAACCGCCCCTGCCGCCACCGCGGCCCCGGCGGAGACCCAGGCCCCCGCTGCCGCGCTGCCGGACGGCGTATACACCGCTAAGTTCAACACCGACAGCAGTATGTTCCACGCCAACGAAGCCGTGAACGGCATGGGCACGCTGACGGTGGAAAACGGCACGATGACCTTCCACGTCAGTCTGCAGTCCCAGAAGATCGTCAACCTGTATCCGGGCATGGCCGCCGACGCCCCCGCCCACGAGAGCGACTGGCTGCAGCCTACCGTTGACACAGTGACCTACTCCGACGGCACCAGCGACGAAGTATACGGCTTTGACATCCCCGTTGCGGCTGTCGATGCCGATTTCCAGCTGGCCATCCTCGGCACCAAGGGCACCTGGTATGACCATACGGTCAGCATCTCCGATGCCGAGCCTGCGGCAGAGGATGCGGCTGCGGCAGCCGTCGAGCTCCCCGCCGACGGCAGCTACACCTGCGCTGTGACGCTGGAGGGCGGCAGCGGACGCGCCACCGTCGAAAGCCCCGCCGCGCTGACTGTGGCCGACGGTATTATGACCGCGACCATCGTCTGGAGCAGCCCGAACTATGACTATATGCTCGTCGACGGCGAAAAGTACCTGCCCGTCAACACCGACGGCAACTCGACGTTTGAGATCCCCGTTGCCGCGCTGGATACCGCGCTGGCCGTCACGGCGGACACCGTCGCCATGAGCACCCCGCACGAGATCGACTATACCCTGACCTTTGACAGCGCGACGCTGGCCGCCGCCGAATGAGGCGCGCGGCAGCTTTTGCCCTGCCCGCCCTGCTGCTGGCAGGCTGCGCGGCTGCATCCCAGGCTCCCGCGCAAACGGACGCATTGACGATAGAAAACCGCTATCCGCTGGAATATGCGAAACAGTTCACGGTGGATGTGTGTGCGGGCGGCTATGACCTCATCACGATTGACGGCAGCCGCTATCTCGTCGTGCCGGAGGGGGCCGCTGCGCCCGCCGATCTGGACGCAGACATCACCGTTTTGCAGCAGCCTATCCAAAATATCTACCTTGTGTCGTCGTCCGCGATGGATCCCATCATCAGCATTGGCGGGCTGGGGGCTGTGGCGCTGTCCGGCACGCAGGCCGAAAACTGGTACCTCGACGCGGCCCGCACCGCCATGGAGCAGGGCGAGATCGCCTACGCGGGCAAATACAGCGCACCCGATTACGAGACGATCCTGTCCGCCGACTGCGGCCTTGCCATCGAGAACACAATGATCTACCACACGCCCGAGGTGAAAGAGCAGCTCGAAAAATTCGGCGTGCCGGTCCTCGTCGAGCGCTCTAGCTACGAGAGTGACCCGCTGGCCCGGATGGAATGGGTCAAGCTGTACGGCATCCTGCTGGGCAGAACCGAGGAGGCCGAGCGCGTTTTTGACGACGCTGTGCAGCACATTGCACCGCTGCTGGACGAGGAACCCACCGGCAAGACTGCGGCGTTCTTCTCCATCACCTCAAACAATCTCGCCACGGTGCGCAAGGGCGGTGATTACGTCGCCAAGATGATCGGGCTGGCGGGCGGCAGCTACGTCTTTGCCGACCTGACCGACAGCGGCAACAACCTGGCGACTGTCAATATCTCGCTCGAGGATTTCTACGCCGGGGCGCGTGACGCCGATGTGCTGCTCTACAACAGCACGATTGAGGGCGAGCTGCGCACAATGGATGAGCTGCTCGCCAAATGTCCGATGCTGGCGGACTTCAAGGCCGTGCAAAGCGGCAGCGTCTGGTGTACGTCGCAGAGCCTTTTCCAGCAGAGCATGGAGCTGCCGGAGCTGATCCTGGATATGAACAGGGTGTTCACCGAGGATGACCCTGACGACAGCGAATTGACATTTTTGACGAAGCTGCACTGAAAATTTAACGCGGCGGCAAAAACGGGCGCACAAAACCGTGGCGCATCCGTAGGGGCGGATTCCATATCCGCCCGCACCATTGCCGCCCGCCGCAAAGGGAACCACGCATGCACACCTCCAAACGCATGACAATTGCATACCTCGCCATGGCAGCGGCCCTGCTGGCGCTGTTTGCGCTCAACCTGTTCTGGGGCAGCATTGCGCTCTCCCCGGCGGACATCGCGGCGGCCCTGCTGGGCCGCCGCACAAACGCGCTGGCGGCCAACATTCTGCTGCAGCTGCGTCTGCCGCGCGCCGTCATGGTCGTGCTGCTGGGGGCGGCGCTCTCGGTGGCCGGGTATCTGCTGCAAACGTTTTTTGCCAACCCGATTGCCGGGCCTTTTGTCATGGGCATTTCCAGCGGGGCCAAGCTGGCTGTGGCGCTGACGATGGTCGTCTTTTTGAACCGCGGTCTGCTCACCGGCTCACTGACGCTGATTCTGGCGGCGTTTGCCGGGGCCATGGCGGCCATGCTGTTTGTGCTGGCCGTGGCGCGCCGTGTGCAGCAGATGAGCATTTTGGTTATCTGCGGCGTCATGATCGGCTACATCTGCTCGGCCGTCACCGATATTGTCGTCGCCTTCGCGCAGGATTCCAACATCGTCAACCTGCACAACTGGTCGATGGGCAGCTTCTCCGGCATGACCTGGGGCAATGTCGCCACGGCGGCGGCCATCGTTCTGCCCTGCCTGGCCGCCGCGTTTTTGCTCTCTAAGCCGATGGCCGCCTACCAGCTGGGCGAAAGCTACGCCGCCAGCGTCGGCGTGCCGGTGCGGGCGTTTTCCGTGGTGCTTGTGCTGCTGTCAAGCCTGCTGGCGGCCTGCGTCACGGCATTTGCCGGACCGATCTCCTTCGTCGGCATTGCGGTGCCGCATCTGGTAAAACATACGCTGGGCAGTGCAAAACCGCTGCGGGTGCTGCCGGGCTGCGCACTGGGCGGCGCGGCATTCTGCCTGCTGTGCGACCTGATCGCCCGCAGTCTGTTTGCACCCACCGAGCTGTCCATCAGCTCGGTCACAGCGGTGTTCGGTGCGCCGGTGGTCATCTGGCTGCTTGTGCGCCGCCACAGCGGGGAGGGCACGGTATGAGCTGTTGTGAAACGCAAAATCTCGCCGTCGGCTACGGTGCGCCGCTGCTGCGGGACATTGCCCTGCACGCCGAGCGCGGCAAAATTCTGGCGCTCATCGGTCCGAACGGCGCGGGCAAATCCACCCTTTTAAAAACGCTGGCCGGGCAGCTGGCGGCGCAGGGCGGCGCGGTGCTGCTGGACGGGCAAGACCTGACGGCCTACACCCCCAACGCCCGGGCGCGCAAGCTGGCGCTGATGCTGCCCCACACGGCCCGCACCGAGCTGACGTCCTGCTTTGAGGTCGCCGCCGCCGGGCGCTACCCCTACACTGGGCGGCTGGGCATTTTGTCCGATGCCGACCGGCAGCAGGTACATGACGCCCTGTGCCTTGTCCGGGCGGAGGAGCTGGAGGACCGCGATTTTGCCAGGATCAGCGACGGCCAGCGCCAGCGCGTGCTGCTGGCCCGCGCGGTCTGCCAGCAGCCGGAGATTTTGCTTCTGGACGAGCCAACGTCGTTTTTAGACGTAAAGGGCAAGGCGGAGCTCATGGACATCCTGCAAGTGCTGGCACATGAGAAGAATATGGCCGTCATCGTGACGCTGCATGAGCTGGAGCTGGCCCAAAGGCTGGCCGACGCCGTTGTCTGCGTTGCGCCGTCGGGCGTGTCCGCTGTGCTGGCACCGCAGGACGCCTTTGCACAGGACAATATCTGTGCGCTGTTTGGACTGACCACCGACCAATACGCGGTGCTGTTTGCCGGGAGAGGCGCAAAGCCGAAGCCCCAATTTGAACACTACATCCGCAGCGGGCAGCGTTTACTGCGCTGCGGCTACACCACCGGCACCTGTGCGGCGCTGGGGGCGGCGGGCGCGGCGCGGCTGCTGCTGACCGGCCACGCGCCGGAAAGCGTTGGTCTGCGCACGCCCAAGGGCATCGTTGTGGAGGTCGCACCGCAGTTCTGCCGCCTGACGGCAGACGGGGCCGCGTGCGCCATCGTCAAGGACGGCGGCGACGACATCGACGCCACGACGGGTCTGCCGGTCATTGCCGCGGTCACACTGCTGCCCGACGCGCCGCGCACCGTTACGATTGACGGCGGGGCGGGGGTGGGCCGTGTGACAAAGCCCGGCCTCGACCAGCCCGTCGGCGCGGCGGCCATCAACCGTGTGCCGCGGCAGATGATAACCGAGGCGCTTTTGCGGGAGGCGGACGCCGTCGGCTACGGCGGCGGGTTCGCGGTGGTCATCTCCATCGAAGGCGGCGAGGCTGCGGCCAAGCGCACCTTCAACCCGCATCTGGGGGTCGAGGGCGGCCTGTCGGTGCTGGGCACCAGCGGCATTGTGGAGCCGATGAGCCAGCAGGCACTTCTGGATACGCTGCAAATCGAAATCCACCAGGCAGCGTTGAAAAGCCGCCGCCTGATTTTAGCCCCCGGCAACTACGGGCTGGACTACCTGGCCGCCAACTACCCCGCGCTGCACGAGATCCCTGTCGTAAAAATCTCAAATTTCATCGGCGAGGCGCTGGATATGGCAGCGGCGGAGCACTTCGCGGAGGTGCTGCTCGTCGGGCATGTGGGCAAGCTCGTCAAGCTGGCGGGCGGCATCATGAACACCCACTCCCGCTGCGCCGACTGCCGCACTGAGCTGTTCTGCGCCCATGCGGCGCTCTGCGGCGCGGACGCGGCGACCTGCCGCGCCCTGATGGACGCCGCCACGACAGACGCCTGTCTGGACATTCTGGATGCCGCGCAGCTGCGGGAGCCGGTCATGGCCAGCCTGCTCACCGCGATCCAGACGCATCTGGACCGCCGCGCGGCGGGGGCGTTCAAGGTCGGCGCGGTGCTGTTCTCAAACCGGAACGGCCCGCTGGGGCAGACAAAAACTGCCGATACACTGTTGAAATTGTGGAAGGAAGCCTGACATGGTACATTTTGTGGGGGCCGGCCCCGGCGCACCGGACCTGATTACCCGGCGCGGCGCGGCCCTGCTGCAAACGGCGGACTGCATCATCTACGCGGGCAGCCTGGTCAACCCGGCGCTGCTGGGGCTGGCGGGGCCGGACTGCGCCATCTGTAACAGCGCCGAGATGACGCTGGAGCAGGTGCTTGCCGTCATGAAAGAAAACGAAGCAGCGCACAAAACCACCGTGCGCCTGCACACGGGCGACCCCTGCCTGTACGGCGCGATCCGGGAACAGATGGACGCGCTGGACGCCATGGGCATCGCCTACGACGATACGCCCGGCGTGTCGAGCTTCTGCGGTGCGGCGGCGGCGCTGAACGCCGAGTACACGCTGCCCGGCGTCAGCCAGACCGTCATCATCACCCGCATGGAGGGCCGTACCCCCGTGCCCGAAGGTGAGCGGCTGGCCGCGCTGGCCGCCCACGGGGCGACGATGGTCATTTTCCTCTCCATCGGCCTGATCGACAGGGTGCAGGATGCGCTTCTGCAGGGCGCGTACACCGCCGCGACCCCTGCCGCCGTTGTCTACAAGGCAACGTGGCCGGAACAGAAAATTGTACATTGCACCGTCGGAACGCTGGCTGAAAGCACCCGCGCGGCGGGCATCACCAAGACGGCGCTCATCGTTGTCGGGGACTTTTTGGCCGCACAGTATGACCGCAGCAAGCTGTACGACCCGGCGTTCACAACGGAGTTCCGACGGGGGACGGACCGATGACCTGCGCGTACATTGCGTTCACGGCGCGGGGACTGGCGCTGGCGCAGCAGCTGGCGGCAGCCTGCCCCGGCAGCGTGGCCCGCGGCGGTGCGGACGGCGTCCGCCTGACCGATTGGACCGCTGCGCAGTTTGCACAAAGCGACGCACTGATTTTTGTAGGAGCTGCCGGGATCGCGGTGCGGGCCATCGCGCCACACTGCCGCAGCAAGGCTGCAGACCCCGCCGTCGTTGTGCTGGATGAGGGTGGGCGATTCGCCATTCCGCTGCTGTCGGGGCATCTGGGCGGCGCAAACGAGCTGGCGCAGCGGCTGGCGGCAGTCTGCCATGCCGTGCCGGTCATCACGACGGCCACCGACGGACGCGGTGTTTTTGCCGTGGACGAGTGGGCCAAGCGCCAAAACTGTGCCGTGGCCGAGCCGGAGCGCATCCGCTACGTGAGCGGGGCACTGCTGGCCGGGCAGAGCGTTTGCTATGCCGCCGACTGGGCTGTTTCCGGCACGCCGCCCGCGGGTGTGGAGCCTGCCGCCGCCGCTGACCGCGCAGATTTTGCGCTGACGCTGACCCCGACGGGTGAGGCGCTGCACCTGATCCCCCGCATTGCGGTGTTAGGTGTCGGCTGCAAGCGCGGCACGACGGCGGAAAAATTGGAAACAGCCTTTGCGGCCTTCTGCGCGGAGCATCATTTTGCCCCGCAGGGTATTGTCCGCGCAGCCAGCATTGACTTGAAAAAGGATGAGCCGGGTCTGGCGGCGTTCTGCCAGGCGCACGACTGGAAGATGGACTTTTATACCGCCGCTGCCCTGCGCACGGCTAAAGGCCGCTTTACGTCCTCCGGCTTTGTGCAGAGCATCACGGGCGTGGACAATGTCTGTGAACGCGCGGCGGTGCTGGCTGCAGACGGGGTGCTGTTCATCCCGAAGTGGGCGCGGGACGGCGTGACCCTTGCCGTGGCGCTGGCCCCCTTTGCCCCGGATTGGAGATGGAAAAATGATGAACCGTAGTCTTGTGTATGTGGTGGGCCTCGGCCCGGGCGGTGCGCAGTATTTGACCGCCCAGGCGCAGACCGCCCTGCAGGCCGCCGACGTGCTGTGCGGCTACACGGTCTACATCGACCTTGTGCGTCCGCTTTACCCGGATAAAGAGGTCTACGCTACCGGCATGACGCGGGAGCTTGACCGCTGCCGTTGGGCGCTGGAAACGGCAAAGGGCGGCAAGACGGTGGCGCTCGTCTGCTCCGGCGACGCCGGGGTCTACGGCATGGCCAGCCCGCTGTTGGAGCTGGCGGAGCACTGCCCGGAGGTAGAGGTCGAGATCGTGCCCGGCCTGACCGCCGCTTTGAGCGGGGCCGCGGTGCTGGGTGCGCCGTTGGCACACGATTTTTGCGTGATTTCGCTGTCGGACCGACTGACGCCGTGGGCCGTCATTGAAAAGCGGCTGGCCTGCGCCGCGACGGGGGATTTCTGTCTGGCGCTCTACAACCCGTCGTCCAAAGGCCGCGCCGACTACCTGCAAAAGGCCGTTCGCATTCTGCGGGACAACGGCAAGGGCCCGGACACGGTCTGCGGGCTGGTGCGCTGCATTGGCCGTGACGGCCAGACCGCACGGCTGCTGACGCTGGCCGAGCTGGAAGGCACCGCCGTGGATATGTTCACAACGGTCTTTGTCGGCAACGCTGCAACGCAGATTTTACATGGCAGAATGGTTACGCCAAGGGGGTATCGCGGCGTATGAATGTGGTGGTTTTCAGCGGTACAACGGAGGGACGCAGCTTCTCCCGCGCGCTGGCGGCGCTCGGCGCGGCGGTCACGGTCTGTGTAGCGACAGAGCTGGGAGCCGAGGAACAGGGCTGCACCGACGGCATCACGGTGCGCACCGGGCGGCTGGACGCCGAAGGAATGATGGCGCTGCTGCGTGGTGCGGCGCTCTGCGTTGACGCGACCCACCCGTATGCCGCCGAGGCAACGCACAATATCCGTGCGGCGGCAGCGGCGGCGGAAGTTGAATATCACCGTCTGCTGCGCCCCGCCAGCCCCCTGCCCACGGGCAGTGTGGTGCTGGCCGATGCCGCCCGGGCTGCCGCGTATCTGGCAGACAGACCGGGGCGCGTCCTGTTGGCGACGGGTGCCAAGGAGCTGCCCGCCTTCGCAGCGCTCGACCCGGCGCGGCTCTACCCGCGCGTTCTGCCGACGCTGGCAGGTATCGCAGCATGCGAGGCAGCGGGCGTTCCGCACCGCAATATCCTTGCGATGCAGGGGCCTTTTACGAAAGAATTAAATGTGGCGCTGCTGCACCAGTTCCATATCGACTATATGGTCACGAAGGACGGCGGCGCGGCGGGCGGCTTTGCCGAAAAGGCCGAGGCCGCCGCCCAGTGCGGCGTGCAGCTCATTGTGCTGCGCCGCCCGGACGACGCGGGCGAGACCACGGACACAATTTTACAGCGATGCAGGGAGCTTTTATGAGGATCACATTGGTGGGCATGGGCAGCGGAGCGCCTGGCAGCCTGACAGCGGCGGGGCTGGAGACGCTGCGCGGAGCGGAGCTGATCATCGGCGCGCGCCGCCTGCTGGAAAACCTGCCCGAGGGCTGCACGGCAAACCGCGCAGCCCTCTATAAAACGGACGAAATTTGCGCATTGCTGCGGCAGACAGATTGCGCGGAGGCCGCGGTGGCTTTCAGCGGCGACACGGGCTTCTACTCCGGCACGGCGGCGCTCTGCCGCGCATTGAACGACGCGGGTCTGCCGTACACGGTGCTGCCCGGCGTTTCCAGCGTGCAATTATTGGCCGCGGCGCTGGGCCGCCCGTGGCAGGGCTGGCGGCTCGTCTCCGCCCACGGCTGTGCCTGTGACCCGGTGACCGCCTGCCGCGCAGGCGGGACAACCTTTTTCCTGACCGGCGGCAGCGAGACCCCCGCGACGCTCTGCCAACAGCTGGCGGCTGCCGGGCTGGGCGACGCTGCGGCCACGGTGGGGGAGAATCTCGGCACGCCGTCACAGCGGCTTGTGACCGGCACGGCGCAGGAGCTGGCCGCACAGCGCTTTGCACCGCTCAGTGTCCTGCTTGTGGAAAATGTGCCCGCGCCCCTGCGCCGCACGCCCGGCCTGCCTGACGCAGCGTTCATCCGCGGCAAAACGCCGATGACCAAGCAGGAGGTCCGCGCTGCCGCGCTGGCCAAGCTGGCTGTGCGCCCCACAGATACCCTCTGGGATGTGGGCGCGGGCACCGGCAGCGTCAGTGTGGAGCTGGCGCTGGCCGCCCCTGCGGGCCGGGTCTGCGCCGTGGAGTGCGACGCGGAAGCCTGTGACCTTATCCGTCAGAACCGCGCAAAATTTGCGGTGCAAAATCTGCACCTTACCGAGGGTCTTGCCCCCGCCGCACTGGCAGGCTGGCCCGCGCCGGACGCTGTTTTTATCGGCGGCAGCAAGGGCAGTCTGCGGGCTGTCGTCGCTGCCGCGCTGGCCGCGAACCCCGATGCACGGCTCTGTATCAGCGCCATTGCGCTGGAAACCTTACAGGAGGCCGTTGCTGCCCTGACGGCCCACGGCCTGACCGCCCAGGTTACACAAATCGCAGTCAGCCGCAGCCGGGCGGCGGGCAGCCTGCACCTGCTCATGGCGAACAACCCGGTTTTCTTGATCGCGAGGGAGTAAAAATGCTGCAATTGGTTCTGGCTGCACCCCGCTCCGGCAGTGGAAAAACAACGGCAGCATGCGCTTTATTGGCGGCGCTGACTGCCCGCGGGCTGACCCCCTGCGCGTTCAAGTCGGGGCCGGACTACATCGACCCGATGTTCCACCGCGCGGTGCTGGGCGTCGAAAGCCACAATCTCGACCTGTTTTTCTCTGCACCGCAGATCGCCCGCGCACTCTACGCCCGGCACGCGGCGGGGCACGACGCGGCAGTCGTCGAGGGGGCCATGGGCTACTACGACGGCCTTGGCGGCGTGACCGACACGGCCAGCGCGTGGCAGCTGGCCGATACGCTGGACCTGCCCGCACTGCTCGTTGTGCGGCCCAAGGGGGCAAGCCTGACGCTGGCGGCGGAGCTGCGCGGGCTGACGGCGTTCCGCACACCGCACCATATCGCGGGGATTTTGCTCAATGATTGTACGCAAGGATTGTGCGCTCTGCTGAAGCCGATGCTCGAAAAAGAGACCGGTCTGCCCGTGGTCGGCTGCCTGCCGCCGCTGCCCGAGGCCGCGATAGAAAGCCGCCACCTCGGTCTGAAAACCGCCGCCGAAATCGACGATCTGCAGCACAAGATACAGCTCTTATCCGATGCCGCGCAGCAAACCATCGACTGGCCGCTGCTGCACACCCTGTTTGACCGCCCCGCGCCCGCCGCTGTGCCGTGCACGGTGCCCCCGCCGCGGGTGCGCCTTGCCGTGGCAAGAGATGCCGCGTTCTGCTTTACCTACGCCGAAACGTTGGAAGCACTGCGGGAAAACGGCGCGGAGCTGTGCTTTTTCAGCCCGCTGGCCGACACGGCTCTGCCGGATAACATCGGCGGGCTTTACCTGCCGGGCGGCTACCCCGAGCTGTACGCCGCCCGGCTGGCCGCGAACGCCCCCCTGCGCGCCGCCGTAAAAAGCGCCGTGCAGGGCGGCCTGCCCACCGTGGCCGAGTGCGGCGGCTTTTTGTACCTGGGCCGGACATTACAGGACGCCGACGGCACGCCCCACCCGATGGCGGGCGTGCTGCCCGGGCAGGGCTTCAAGGTCGGGCGGCTTGTGCGGTTCGGCTACGCCCGCCTGACCGCCCGCGCCGACAGTATGCTGTTCCGCGCGGGGGAGACCCTGCCCGTCCACGAGTTCCATCACTGGGACTCCACCGAAAACGGCGATGCGTTCACCGCTGCCAAGGCAAACGGGCGGCAGTGGGCGTGCGGCTTTGCCAATGAACGTCTCTACGCTGGTTTTCCGCATCTCTACTGGGCGGGTACGCCGCTGCCGAAGCGCTTTGCGGCTGCAGCCGAACATTATATAAAGGAAACATCATGACCGAAAACGAACTGAAAAACCTGCTTGCAGCCGTTACCCCGCCGGACGAGACCGCCCGCGGCGCAGCCCACGCCCACTGGGCTGCGCTGGCAAAGCCTTTGGGCGGACTGGGTCGGCTGGAAGCCATGGTAGAGACCGCCGCCGCGCTGACCGGCGACCCCGTGCCGGATGTCAGCCGCCGCGCGGTGCTGGTGCTCTGCGCGGACAACGGCGTTGTGGCGCAGGGCGTCAGCCAGACCGATGCCTCCGTGACCCGCGCCGTGCTCGAAAACCTGACCGCCCGCCGCACCAGTGTCTGCCGTATGGCCGCTGCGGCCCACTGCGACGTCGTGCCCGTCGATATGGGCATTGCGGGCGCACCCGTGCCCGGCGCGGCGGACTGCCGCATTGCTGCGGGCACGGCTGACTTTACCACCGGCCCGGCTATGACCCGCGCACAGGCCGTGCAGGCCATCGCCGCGGGCATCGCGCTGGTGCGCGCGCAGAAGCAGAACGGCGCACAGCTGCTGGCGACGGGGGAAATGGGCATCGGCAACACAACGACGTCCAGCGCCGTTGCCAGCGTGCTGCTGGGCCGCCCTGTGGCCGAGATGACCGGGCGCGGCGCGGGACTTTCCGACGCTGGACTACAGCGCAAAATAGATGCGATAGAACGCGGCATTGCCCGCAACCACCCCGATGCCGCGGACCCGCTGGGGGTGCTGGCGGCGCTGGGCGGCTTTGATATTGCCGGGCTGTGCGGCGTGTTTCTGGGCGGTGCGCTCGAAAGGCTACCCATCGTGATGGACGGATTCATCAGCGGCGTGGCGGCGCTGTGCGCGGTGCGGCTCTGCCCCGCGGCGGAAAAGGCCGTTTTCGCCAGCCATGTGTCCAGTGAGCCAGCCGCACATATTGTGCTGGGCGCGCTGTGCAAAAAACCGCTTATCACCGCAGAGCTGCATCTGGGCGAGGGCACGGGCGCGGTGGCCAGCCTGCCGCTGTGGGATATGGCGCTGGCCGTCTACAACGGCTGCTACTCGTTTGCGGAGGGCGGCATCACGCCGTACACCCCGCAGTGCTGACGCTGGTCATCGGCGGTGCGGCCAGCGGTAAAAGCGCCTATGCGGAGTCGCTCTGCCTGCGCGCACCGCTGCCGCGCACCTATCTGGCGACGATGCAGGTATGGGACGCCGAGTGCGCCGCCCGCGTGGCAAAGCACCGCGCCATGCGGGCCGAAAAGCAGTTCACCACGGTAGAGTGCCCGCTGCACCTGGATCGCGTGGCCCTGCCCCGGCGCGGCACCGTGCTGCTGGAGGACCTGGGCAACCTGGCCGCCAATGAGCTGTATGACCCCGACGGTGCAGGGACGGAAACCGCGGCGGCGATCCTGCGGGGCATTGACAAGATGCTGCTGCAATGTGATAATCTGATTGTGGTTTCCAATGAGGTGTTCAGCGGTGGGGCAGACTATGCGGGCGATACGGACCGCTATCTGCGCGCACTGGCCGCCGTCAACAACGCTGCGGCGGCGCGGGCAGACCGCGTGGTGCGCGTTGTCTGCGGCATCCCCGTCTATTACAAAGGAAGTGAAGGTCCGTGACAGCTTTACAGACGATTGCGGTGGCGTTCGCCATGTTTTCGGCCCTGCCGATGCCGCAGTTCGACTGGAACGAAAAAAATATGCGGTACGCGCTCTGCGCCTTCCCGCTGGTGGGGGTGGTGTGCGGCGCACTGTGGTGCGTCTGCGGCGTGCTGCCGCTGCCTGCGGCGGCCCGCGCGGCGGGGTTCTGCCTTGTGCCGGTCTGGATCACGGGCGGCATCCATCTGGACGGCTACGCCGACACCTGCGACGCACTTTCAAGCTACGGCGATACCGCGAAGAAGCTGGAAATTTTAAAGGACCCCCATTGCGGCGCGTTCGCGGTCATCCGGCTGTGCAGTTATTTTGCGGCGTATTTTGCGCTGTGCGGCTGTGTGGCGTTCACCCCGCGGGTCGGCGTGCTCTGGACGCTGGCGCTGGTGGGGGAGCGGGCGCTGTCCGGGCTGGCCGTGGCGGCGTTCCCGCTGGCGAAAAACACCGGCCTTGCCCACACCTTTGCCACGGCGGCGGACCGCGTCCGCGTGCGGCAGGTGCTGGCCGCGCTCTGCGCCATGCTGGCCGTGGGGCTGACTGCACTGGGCGGCTGGGCGCTGGTGCTGGCCGCAGGCTGTGTTTTTGCGCGGTACTACGTTGTTGCCAAAAAACAGTTTGGCGGTGTGACCGGTGATCTGGCCGGGTGGTTCCTGCAAAAATGCGAGATCTGGATGCTGGCGGCGCTGGCCGCCTGCCAATGGCTGGGGGTGCTGTAAATGGTGTTTGTGACAGGGCCGCTCTGCAGCGGCAAGCGCACCTTTGCGCAAAAGCTCGGCGGGCGGCAGGTGTACGACGTGCAGGATTTGGCCGCCGACGCCGCCGATTTGAACCGGCTGGCCGACGAGCTGGCAGATTATGATGTTGTGACCGCGGCGGAGGTCGGCGGCGGCGTTGTGCCGATTGACCCCGCCGCGCGTGCCGCGCGGGAGGCGGCGGGCCGTCTGGCCTGTCTGCTGGCCGCGCGGGCGGACTGCGTTGTGCAGATGTTTTGCGGTCTGCCGACGATTTTGAAAGGAGAACTTCCGAAATGCTGATTTATTTACTGCGCCACGGCCTGACCGAGTACAACGCCCAGAAGCGCTATCAGGGTCAGCGGGACATCCCGCTCTCGCCCGAGGGGCTGGCCCAACTGCGCCGGGCTGATATTGACCCGAAGGTTGTCTATATTTCCACGCTGCAGCGTACAAGGCAGACGGCGGAGGTGCTGTTCCCGGACGCGGCGCTCGTGCCCGTGGACGGGCTGAAGGAGATGTGCTTCGGCAGCTTTGAAGGCCGCAATTATATTGAGATGGAGCACGACCCCGACTATCAGGCGTGGGTCGCCGCCAACTGCGAGAGCAGCTGCCCCGACGGTGAGCGCAAGGACGATTTCAGTGACCGCGTATGCCGCACGTTTGCGGCGCTGGTGGACAAGGCGCTGGCCGACGGCGAGGAAATGCTGGTGATCCTGGCCCACGGCGGTACCCAGATGGCCGCGTTGGAGCGCTACGGCGTGCCGCGCCGCAGCTATTACCGGTGGTGCGGCCCCAACGCGGGCGGCTATGTGCTGGACGCCCGCGACTGGGCGTCGCGGCATGAGCTGCGTTTGGTCAAGACCGTGCAGTACACGAAGGAGAGCACATGCTGATTTTTTGGGCGGTGCTGGGCGGTTTTTTGCTGGACGCTCTGTTTGGCGACCCGGCGTGGCTGCCGCATCCGGTGGTGCTCATGGGCCGGTGCATCTCGGCGCTGGAAAAGCACCTGCGCACCGCACTGCCCAAAACGCCGCGGGGCGAGCTGGCCGGCGGGGCCGCGGTGGCCGCGGTGCTGCCGCTGGGCACGCTGGCCGTTACCGGGCTTGCCTGCTGGGCCGCGGCAAGGCTCCATCCGGCGCTGGGGCTGGCGCTGCAAATGCTCTGGTGCGGCCAGGCGCTGGCTGCCAAGGGTCTTGCACAGGAGAGCCGCAATGTGTACAAGGAACTGGCAAAGGGCGACCTGCCCGCAGCCCGCAGGGCCGTGGCCCGCATCGTGGGCCGTGACACGCAAAACCTGACCGCCGCGGGCGTGACCAGAGCCGCCGTGGAGACCGTGGCCGAGAACGCCAGCGACGGCGTCATTGCGCCGCTTTTGTATATGCTCCTTGGCGGAGCACCGCTGGCGCTGACCTACAAGGCCATCAACACTATGGACAGCATGCTCGGCTACAAAAACGAAAAGTATCTTTATTTTGGGCGCTGTGCAGCCAAATTGGACGATGATGCCACCTGGCTGCCCAGCCGCCGGGCC
>OGZR01000197.1_pt1 | contig 38410 bp, 31 predicted proteins | sample 1576851 | NCBI WGS metagenome assembly OGZR01 (sample SAMEA3541492, study PRJEB24748) | human gut metagenome | biome: human gut; feature: human-associated habitat; material: faeces | place: China | collected 2012
TTTGTGGAAAAAGAAGAAGAAAAATAAAACATCATCTTTGTCAATCGCAATTATAATCAATTATTTGATAAAAAACAAATATTTATTATCCGTTTTATTGATTTAACAATATTAAAGAAAAGGCCTATGATTGCAAATAAGTACGGAATGAATTGTTCATCTTCTGTTTTCATATCAGTTCCGTTTTCCATACCACGCTATCAGGAGTGAACTAGCTATCAGCGTTGTTATGCCGATAATCCACAGATAAATGTGGTTCTCACGTTGGTTCTGTTCGATAATCCGTGTCTGATATCTGTTATATTCTGCCAGAGAATTTATCTGTTCTTGCTGGGAGCGGATTAAATACAGCAATTCCTGATTGATTTCCTGTTGTCCTTTGAGAGATTGAGTCACATTCTTGAAGTTTCGGTTTATAGTGTACTCATCCTTGATATAGCCCATGGTACTGATTTTCATTTCTTGTATAGAGAGGCTATCCTGCCTCTCTATAATAGGTGGAGTGATGTCTTCCTTTTGGGCATAATGATTGAAGCAGAGTATGCCGATAAGTATGCCGCTCAAAAGAAAGGCAATGAGTGCAATAATGACATAGAACAGGTAGTTTTTACGCACCGTTGCGGTCGTATCTGTTCCGGCGTTCCTTATTTCAGTCTTGTTATCATTCATTCCTGTGTTCTCAGGCTGTGGACTTGCCTCTTGGCTCATTTCCTTTTCCTCCATGGCTTTTCTTTTGCTCATTTCAATAAACTCTCGTTTGTTTATCTGGTACTTGTCACCCTGATATAGGACTACCTCATTTTTTACCAGCCAGTCCAAGGCTTCACGTACGCTGCGTTCCGTAACTTTGATATTCTGGATGTTCCAGTATACCTCTGAGCAGGTCACCCAAACGGGTTTGACAAGAGATTTTGTATAGAGTATCTCCATGATCTCTTTCTGTAATTGTTCTTTGGTCTGTTCCATATGCTTTTACGGTAATAAATGTTTTGGAATGAAGTAATAAGTTTCTCCCGACATTGATACGGTTTCGAATGATTGCTCCGCATACATTCCTTCCAGTATCTTTAGCTTGTCAATTACAGCTGGATAAATGGAATGGAAGCCGTTTTTCTTGCATTTTCTTTGTTTCAGTTTTCGGATTTTGAGGTTATAAAGCAGTTCTTCTTCTGCAGGAATTCCTGTACGGTAATAAAACAGGTCTGATATTACCGCATTTCTTTTCAGAAGTTTACGATGGAATGACCGGTTTATACCGCTTCTTTGTTTCCTGTATATTCTCCGCAATACCCTGAATTCCTTTTTTTGTATGCTGTCTGCAAATTCAGGGAGCAATCCTCGATAGTTCTGTAACAGGTTTTCCAGTTCCTTTTCACTGAAAATGTATCCTTCCTCATATTTGCAAAGTGTTGAATCTGGTATGGAAAGTTTTGTGAAATAAGTGTCTGACACGCTGTTGCGGCTTATTCTTTCCATTCGTATGGTATCATTTTTATATACTTTTCTGATAATTTCTTTTAGGTCATTTGTCGGACGGCTCCTTAATGTTCCCAGTTTGCTTTCATGATATTGCAAGGATTCCAGCAATGTTTCATTTGTCATTTGAATATTCATGTTGATAGAATCCAGTGCAAGTTCCAATGCTGTGTTGTGAAGGATACCTCTTCCTTTGGGGAATATGATACCTCCTGCTGAAAGGCTCTTCGAGGGTACGTCAAACAAAAAGATATTGGCCTCGTCTGTTTCCATATTCCGGAAAAGTTCCGGTTTGACCAGCTTGTCATCTACGATATAGTTGGCTATATGGTTCACATATTGCCGTGACAGTTCATCCAGTGTTGATTTGGCTTGAAGGACAAAGTCCTGATATGGCGTATCATAGGAGCGGTTTGTCTGTACAAACAGAAAACTGGCTGATTTTTGTCCCGCTCTGGCTATCAGGCTTTCATTTATTTTCAGGTTTTGATTGCTGCCTAATATAATAAACAGATTTTTATCAAAGACATTTCCGTTTATCGTATTCATGATATTGCTCAAAGCGCTGTTTAGTCCTGTATTTCCGCGTGGGGATGAAAATTGAATGCTGTCAGTCGTAATGAAATCGATCCATTTGGAAAAATCGGAAAGTACTTGGGAGTAACGGTTACCTGTATTGGATATACATGTGGCGGTGAATCTGTATTGTACATCCGGGGATAATTTCATTTTCATGTTTTGCAGGGTATTGCAAAGCATATTTGCACGTTGCTGCTCATGCTCGAAATAAAGGAAATGGATGTTTACCAGATTATTTTCTTTTTCCATACGTCTGATATCAGAAGAATGGATGTTTCCTCCTTTGATGTTTATCAGATTATTCCATCTGCTGTTCCATACCAGAACTGGAATATTGATATCCGTGTGTCCGGATTCCGACAAACCGGATTGTCGTGCATTCCCTGCATAGTCAAACAGTATCCTTGACTGCAGGCTGGCTTCCTGTATCTGAATGGTATCATGCATTTGGGTTAGTCCGGGAATTGAATCGGTATAATCCCCGTCACTCAGTAGGAATGACCTGTTCTGGCCGACTTCTGCAATCAGGTCAGAAGGTATCCATCCGAATACTTTTCGGGAATCATCGTCCAGAGTGGGACAATCTGATACCAGTACGGAGCGCTTGCTTTTGTCGTACTTGTAGGCATAGACGATTTGTCCGCTTAATAGGCCGCCTTCCATCTTGTTTTTCAGGAGAGGCTCGCCGAATACGCTCAACGTGTCTCCTCTGAAATATCTGCCCATGTCTAGCAATCGCTTCGGCTGTGTCAGTCCTACACGGAATTTTACTGGCTGATTGTTTCCTTTATCAATGTAGGCATGGTCAAACATCAGAATATTGTCTGCAGGGATCCATCCGGCATATTCGACCTTCGAAGGTTCTTTGAAATGCCTTTTCTTGGATAACAGGAAGCTGTAAAACACCTTGGGCTTACCTATAATGTCTTGATCGGCACGGACAAGACTGTAGTTCCCGTTTTCTTCATCAATGATGTAGTATGAGACACCAATTTCCTGTTTCCCTCTTTTACGCTGGAAATAAGCATCCTCGTACGCCTGGTTACCATTTCTGTCAGAGTAGACAATCAGATTGATTCTGTCTTTTTTGACTGCAGGATTTTTTCCGGCATCCGGCAGATAGTTGAATATATTTTTTCCTGTTGTTCTGGTTCTGTTCCATGCAGATACTTGCCCTGATACTTGTACGGGCATACTGCATCCGACCCACACCAGAAATAATATGGCTATGGATTTGTAATATTTCTGTTTCATCTCTCTGTGTAACTTTGGGTTATTTGTATAGTTGATACACAATGAAGTTTGTCGATAAGTACTTCATCAATACGGACGCGACGTTTGGTATTGCTTTCGAGGAAATGAAGCCCTTGGCAATAACCGGTAAAGTCATTGTATTTGTCTCCGTTTACCACGACTGCGACCCTGTCAGCAGGGATACAGAAGTATTTGTTCCGTATGTAGTTATAGTGTTCGTAATAGACAGAGTGCTGTGAAACGCGCGCATCTGCAATGGCTTGCAAATGTTTGCGGATGTCGTTCTGTGCCAGCACGAGTGAATCTACTGTTACTATTTCTTCTGCTTTTTCAAAGCGTGGCAGGATTGTTATGTGATGTTTTACAGGATACTGCGTTGTATTCGTTTGCAGTTTTACAGTATATTCTCCAGGATTCTCATAGGTATAGACTACCTGCTGGTCGTATGCATCCACAGTACCGGTCTCTCCAAATTCCCATTGCCAGGAATTCATGCCATATCCCTCTGCCGCAAAGACAAGTTCTTCTCCCTGATAGCCTTCAGATACACCATAGATATGCGGAACAGAGTCAATGGCTGCGCGTTCCGTTCCGGATATTACTTTTATGTATTTGTTGATGGTATAACTGTTGTCTATTTTCAAGGTTACCAGATATTTACCCGGAGATTCATAGCTGTATTTCATATTGCTTTTATCGCTTATTGCATCACCGTTTCCCATCTGCCACAACAGTTTTCTTCCTTTTACGGCAACTGTATCGTTTATCATAAATTCCAGTTTCTCATTCACCTCGTAATGATAGTTGTCGTTGGAGTCAAATACATAAAAGTCGATGTTGCTCAGTTGGGATTTGGAGGGCAACAGCAGAATGATGATAATACCTCCTATGGCAAGTATGCCCAAGGCGGTGATAATAATTTTTCTCTTGTTATCCATATTGCTTATAGATTAGCTTTACATTCTTCCAGGTCTTTTTCTATTAGCTCATTGTTGTGTTTCAGGGCACTCAGTTCTTCCTGTATGTCAAACTGGAATCTTAATGTCTTGGAAGTCAGTGCACCGAACATGAATCTCGAATTCATTCCGTTTTTGGTGTAGATTTCCTGAAGGCCATATATTTTCCCTTTTATTTCATCCATACGCTGTACCTGGTATGCGTTGAAATCCAATGAATCGATTTGGTTCCATATTACCGAAGATCTTTTGGCATGTTCCTTTTGTTCGGTAAATATGGTTTCCGAGTGGTTGATGTCCTTAATTAGTTCCGAGCTTTCTTTCATTGGAACATCAAACACATATTTGCATAGGATGATAAAGGTCAGCACTACGGTAAACACCAGCAATATCGCAAAGCGTACATTACCCCATATATTTTCGTCTTTCGTCATGGTTTCTGCAATTTTTCTTTTGTTAATTCCTGATACTTATTCCTGCATTTCTCCAATTGCTCAATATTGGATTCTCTTTTTTTAGCTTCACGGTCAAGGTTATCCATGGTAACCTGTATCTCTTTTATCTGGTCGAGCATTACCTTGTATACCTCATAGTTCTGCTTGTTGGATGCGAAGCTGGTTATCTCATTCTCCATCAGCTGGCGCTTCTTGGTTATCAGATTTTGCAAATGCTTGTGTTCGCTCGCATTTCGCTTCTTGGTTTTCAGACTGTTCAGTTCACGGAACAGTTCTTCAATTTGAAAATTGAGTTCGGCCTGTTTCTTGAACACTTCGTCGTATTCCGACTTTTTGTTTTCAAGTAGTGCGATTCCTCTCTGTGCTGTCACAATCGAGATACTGCCGCATAAGGCAATGACCAGTAAAGTGACGGCGAATATGATGGAGAATTTCCACTTGGCGCTTTTGCGCTCTTCTATGTTCATTGCTTCCATAATTCAGATTTTTTAATTACATGAAAGACCATTTCTTTTTCTTCTCTTCTTGAGGTGAAGCAGTACTTTCTTCTCCGACTACAATATTTTCTCTCACAAGGCCGATATATTCCAGTTCCCCCATTTTGTGGAACATCCGTTCCAGAAGAGAAAGGAATGCACCTGAAGTATGCAGTGAAGAACTGATATCCGTATGCTCGTATGTAATACCGGCAACTTTTTCAATACTGTGCATAAAGTCTGATGGAGTAATATTGGTCCACTCGTAATAATATTGCAGCAGCTCCTCACGCATGGTTTCAGACAAGGTCTGTAAGGCGGAAACGAATCCGTTTGCCAATTCATTGACTGCCCGGATAAGAAAAATAGGAGGATGTTCTTGAGCTATCTGTTCTATAAAGAAGATATGGCTGTTATAAAAACTGCTGAATGCATTGCACAGGACAAACGTATTATTGGCCAGCGCATCCCTGCGTTTGTCCGACAGGTTTCGGCTGTATATCGTCCTTATATCTTCCCGTATGTTGTGCAGGATATGCGTCAGTTGATTTATGAACGATTTCAAGCCGTCATGATAGACAGATTTCTGTAATGGCGGTATATATTGGCGGTTTACAGCAAATGCGTTTCCATGGGATTTTATTTCTCCGATTATCAGAAAGTTTTTGTTGTAAAAAGCCTTGTTCGTTTGGCTTTTGGGTATAATATGCATCTTTATGCTCGGCAGTACGTGAGGATGATGCAAGGGTACAACTTCCGGATCTGGTTCACCTATGGGTATCATCTCATAAGGATTGATTGATACAAGAATAAGGAATACATTGTCCTCAATAGCGAGAGGGTTGCTGTCTGGCAATGTCGCTGTCGGTACATAATCTCCATATAGCCCTTCATAGAAGATGATTGGAATACCGCCTCTTGTCAGTCCGTTACATTTCTTCAGCCGTACACACAGGGTATCAAGGGATTCTCCGGTTATATCGAATTCTACATTGTCATTTGAGTTGTCAAATGCCCTCCCGATTCCATAATTATAGTCCGTGAGTTGGCCTTCAATGCTTCCATATAGAGATTCTATCATGTTATAATAATTCCCGAAGAAATGATCCTTTGTCAACTTTACTCCGTTGACCCAATTAATCGGTAAATGTTCTATCTTCATATGCTTACTCTTTTGTTGAAGTTAATTTTACTCTTCTGATATATATAGGTCGGTTGTTTCTGATTTTGTTCTGCTTGCTGTCCTTGTGTGGATCAAGAATCCGTATCAGCAGCGGATAACTGAACCATTTTGTCGTATAGAAAGTCCATCCAACCTTGTAACCGTCTTTTCCTGTTTCAATCCTGTTCTGTGGAAATCTGCGGTTCTGGTCTTCTATAAACCAGTTGAACCAGTTTCCCAGAGAAATGCCGTCCGGCAGTTTTACAACCAGCGAAGCGTAATTCTTGTCTCCTATCTTGCGGTTGATTTTCACTTTTACGGACTTGAATTCAAAGCTGTCAATATTGTCCCAATAGTTACGGTCGAAAGTCCCGAATTCCAATTCCCACGGAGCATAGATGGGAGGCGGTATAAGCAGAAACAGTTTTCTGCCCAGCATAACCATGTAAGGTACTATGAACCAGAGTACATTCAGCGCTCCCCAAATGGCATACGGAAGATTGCTTATCTTCTCAAATATAAGGTAATATATCCATCCTCCGAGTATGCCGGATACAGACAACAGCAGTATTGTCCCTCCGGTGGATTCTCCAAGTCCGATTGCTTTGAAAGAATCTGATTCTGTGTACTTCCAGAAAATAAAACCCAGTCCGATGTTGCATAGGATTGTCAGAAGAAGTCCGCCCCATACGAATTCATTCCTGAGAAGTCCCAACAGGCAGGGAAGGGCAATTATCAAAGCTGAAATAAGTATGAAGATAATGGCTTTTTTCATACTCAGCTTCCGTTTTAGATTTTTCATGCCGTTCAGGAAAAACAGCATGACCGTTACGAGCAGTGGTGCTAACAGGTATTTAAAGAAAAAAGATAATAACATTTCCATATTCTAACTTTTTTATCTGTTGTTTATAGATTCATATCATATCCCAAGCGGTTTTCTCCCAAAATACAGTCTGTATGTCCATGTATCAGGTGTTTTATATGTATTTCTCTGAATGAAAGTATAAAGAAACTCAGTATCTTTGTTACAATATTGTCGATTCGTGATTGTCCGTTGTAGTCTTCTGAATTTTCAGACTGTCCGAAGACTATGGTTGCTTCCATATCATCACCTTCACATTCCACTTCTCCGTTCAATCCAAGATTTTCTCCTAGAATACCTTCATTGATAGGCGAATATTGTGAAATGGTAATCACATGTGGTATATACCTGAGCCTGACTTCAAGATCAAGAACAACAGAAAACATCCTTTCAATGGCCGGGAGATTCTCCATGTATTCATCCGAATTGCAAAGAAAAAGGAACAGCTTGTACTTTTGATGGTCAGTGATATCCAATGGTATGCCAAGCATCGTTTCTACAAGATGGTTCAGATTTTCACGCATTGTTGGATTTGAAAAGAAATTCAAATCACGGTCGATGATTTTGACACGTTCCTTGAAGAAGGCTGTATCGAATGGAATAAAAAAAGAAATCAGCTCCTTCTCCTTTTTTTTGTTGTCACGTATCGCATCCACAATTTCCTTGTTGCTCATTCCCGGTGTGCTTATGACAAGGGGATGGAACAGGAGTTCCGGAAGCTGATGGTACATACTGTTCCTTGCAAGATGCAGGGTAACAACTTCCTTGTATGAATTTGGCGTAGAAAAATAACGTAAAGAAGCGCTCAGAATGTCTTTGGAGTGGACACGCGGATTCATCCCATGACAAATTATCATGAGAGAATCCAGCAGGTCTTCCTTGAGGATGAACTGCAATTCTTCAAAAAAGACTTCGGCAATGTAATTGTTTGCACTGCTGCGTTTCAGTTCGTTTATTTTTTCTTTCCTGTCTATTGGAGTTCCCATACAAGTTCGTTATTTCTGAGATTGACTACAATATTGTCACCTGGTTTGATTTCTTCCGAAACGATCAGTCTTGATACCGTTTTTTTTATATACGTTCTTATAACTCCTGCTATAGGACGTGCACCGTATTTTGGTGAGAACCCTTTTTGTGAGAGGTATTGGAGTGTCTCTTCCGCCAGTTCAAGGTTGATGTTTTTTTGTTCTAATAGCTGCTTTTTCAATCTTGAAAAATGCAATAGGAAGATTTCCTTTGCCACATTTTCATTTATAGGAGAAAATGGTACCACCTCAGTCAGTCGTCCAAGAAATTCAGGTCTGAAGTATTGGGCCATAACCTCAATAAGTTTTGCAGATGTTGGGGTATGGCCGGCCTGTATCTGATCCACAATCCATTGACTTCCAATGTTGGATGTGAAAATGATTATCGAGTTGGAAAAATCACCTTCTCTACCCAGTTTGTCATGTATCTTACCTTCATCCATCATTTGAAGAAATACATCATATACGCTGGAATGTGCTTTTTCGATTTCATCAAAAAGGACTACGGAATATGGCTTTTGTCTGATTTGTGTCACCAGCAGACCACCTTCTTCGTAGCCGACATATCCCGGAGGTGCTCCATAAAGCAGGGCCGCTGAATGCTCTTCCTTGAATTCGGACATATCAAACCTGATCATGGCAGATTCATTGTCAAAAAGCAGTTCCGCCAATGATTTAGTCAGCTCAGTTTTACCAGTTCCGGTAGGTCCAAGGAAAAAGAAGGAGCCTATGGGCTTTTTGGGGTCACTCAATCCGCTTCGTGATTCGATAATGGCATCAGACAAGGTGGCAATCGCTTTATCCTGACCTTTGACCCTTTCCCTGAGCTTTGATTCTATACCGAGAAGTCGGTCTTTTTCCCTGGCCTGTATTTTTCCTATAGGAATATTGGTACATTCGGCCACGATTGCTTCAATTTCCGCTGCTGTTACAGTTCCTATGGTGCGGAGTGATAGATTTTCCAGCTCTGTCAGGATTTTATTAATCCAATGGATTTTTACCTCATATTTGTCTTCATCATTCCATGTATAGGTATCTGAAAGTTTTGATGTTATGACAGAACCTATTTTATTGAAAATCATCCGGTAAAGCAATTGTAAATCGGAGCTCTGAATTGTTTCTTCTGTATTCTCCTGTAGGCGTTCGAATTCCGCCCGGATATTTTCTATTGTATTTCTTGCATTTTTGTTGCAAAGCCGTACTGCGGCAGAAGTTCTGTCCAAAAGATCAATTGCTGCAGATGGGAGACTGCGTTCCTTGAAATATCGGCGTGATAATTGTATTACATTAGGAATGCAGTCTTCTGAAATTTCAAGTCCGTAATGGCTTTCTATTTCCTTTTTGTGCAGGTGTAAGGCACACAATAGAGTGGAATAATCCAGCTCTTCCGCATTTATGACAACCAGTTTGCTTTCTATAGATTGCTTTTCTATATGTTTACGGTATGCATCTTTTGTAATTGTAAATATGAGATTGCAGGCTCCTTCACCAATCTGGGCATTGAGAATATTTATCAGAGTTGTCGATTTTCCCGTATTACCGTTTTCCAGCAACACCTGGAGGTCGTCTATCACAAGAACTACCTGCTCAATTTGTTTCAGTTTATGTATCAGGGCCACAGTCTTTTGGGATATCTCATTTTCCGATGATGTTCCGGCCAGTAATTTGGCTGTATTCATTCCTACAACAGAAACCTGTTGCAGCATTTCGTCTTTATTGTAACATATTTCTTTTACAAAGGCATTGATTATGGATGTTTTTCCTATACCGGAATCGCCTATTATCATTATGGCTTTATTTTCTGAGCGTTCCAGGCATTCAAGCATGGTTCTGATTTCTTTGTCCCTGCCCACCACTATACTTCCGTTTTTGATGGTTGCTTCTGTTTTCAGATTTTCAGCGTATGGGAACGAGGCCAGTATCTGGTTTTCTTCCCCCTGAAAGGAATAGGCTGGTGTAAGGGCATCATAATATTTTAGAATATCCTCTTCGCTTACCCCAAGTAATTCTATTTGCTGGTGCGAATAGATGACACCTTCTCTGGATATGGCCGTAAACACACAAAGAGCATCAATGTGATCGCTTCCCAGCTTTATTTTGGAGCGTTCCGCTTCATCCAGAACTTTGGACAATTCGTCATCCGCACATATTTCGTCAGAGTCACTTTCCGACGATGTGTACATTTCTTTGCGCGTGTCAAACCAATCCATCAGATAGGCAACGTCCTTTTGCATGGATTGTAGGATTTCTTTAAGACCCGTACTTTCTGTCAGCATGGCTAACACCAGATGTGGGACACCGTATGTACTTTGTCGTTCCTGCCTGGCCATTGATTGGGCCAATTTTATGGCAGAAACAAGACTGGGGCTGTAGTCGTTGTTTATCATAAGAATACAATTTTATAAGATGAATTGCATACGGACTTTTCAGTCAGATCCTTTTCAAGAAAATGAGCGAAAACGGACAGATCCAAGAAGTCTCCTATATTTTGTTTTAATTTTATCTCAACTTGAACTATGCGGACGAATCCTTTTTTCCTTTCCGGAGAAATGGCAACACCATCCTTAATCTGTATATTCTCTACGTTGTTTCCTATCTTGTGGTAGATATAGTTATATATATCCTGCTTTGATACGATTCTGTCTCTGCTGACAAGTCCATATCTCAGGCTGTGTACCAGATTGGATTCTTCGGTATGCACGATTCCGCCTTGAACGGGAGTTCTGAAAACAAGACTTGTTGCATCATATTTCTCCATATTGAACTGTTGGATAAATGCCCTTTCATCAAGTCCGTTAGCCAGTCGTCCTGAAGTAATCCAGAATTTTACTTCCGCACTCGTAGCATTGGGGGCTGGTACTGTCAGAGCAAAAATGCGTTGTCTTTTCTCATCCCTGTTTACGCTTTCTACACTTTTCTCTATCTCGGTAAGTTTTGAGAACAACTCTTTCAGTTGCGCTGTCAGCAAATCAGGATTTAATGCGGAAAAGGCATTTCCGTCTTCTCTGATCCTTTGCAGAATCTGGCTGATCAGGTCAATGGCACTATCCGAATCAAAGCGTTCCAGGTCACCGAAATACAAGTCAAAAATACCTGTCGGATTTTCTTCAAACTGCTGAAGCCTGTTGGGATACTCCTTTCCAGTATTGTCACAAATGGAGCGTATGTTAAGGAAATAAGCCCCCTTTGGACATGGAAGAGGGACATAACGCCCGTTGGTTGCAAAATTATGTTGTTTATAAACCAATTTTCTGTTTACTACAGGGTATGTGTTCAGATATATGTTCAGTGAATCAAGGGAATCTTGCGAATTGAACACTTCAGGTAAACGGAGCTTTAACCAAAAGTATCTGTTCTTTATATCTATATCCTGAGTCCCCTGATTGGTCTGAGGTATGATTTGTAGTAATGTTTTTAATGATTTGTCTGCTTCTGCCAGATTGATTTTAATAAAATAATCATTGTAGAAGTCTTTTATTTCCTCAAAATAATGGGCGTTATTGAACGGATCCTCCACTGAAAGGCCTGATTGGGATGGTATCTTTTTCCCGTTGGAGTCGAAAAAACGGGCCATTTGCAAGAATGGGACAAAGGAAGTGTCATCAGGAATCAGGCAAAGTGTCATTTCCTGTGTTTCTGCCAGATGTTCTTCGTCTATATCAATACCGAGCCAGATGACGTATGATTCAATCTGATCTTTACGGCTGAGGAATACATTGGAAGCAATACTTTTCTCAGAAATAGTTTTGATAGTATCACCGTGGGCAATGATACGGAGCCGGGCATTCACCAGAGGATAATTGAAAAGAGGAGTAAAGAATACTTGCACGCTTTCTTTACCGAAGATGAATTTTTCTGTATAGAAGTGATCTTCCGCATTAAGTATGCAGGTCTCATCATTATTGGGGGCTACAGACATTAATGCGTGAGCCGGAATAGGCAAGGCCCATTTGTTGTCTATAAGTATACGTGACAACTGATAAAGCAAACGGGAGTCCGACGCTTTTATTTCCTGATGCAGACGGGCCGTTTCATATGCGAAGACATCCAATAACAAATCAACCACGGGGTCCATATTACGTGAGTCATTGATACCCCATAGTTCCATAGCGAATCTCAGAATTCTTTCCTTTATTTCAATATGTCTTTTGTCTGGCATAGTCTTTACTGTTTATTTTATTGTGATAACGGACTTATATAAACAAGCGTGCTGAAATAGAACGGTTGGTCCGTTGAACTTATTTTTCCTCTTACTGTTATTTGAGCTTTTCTGCGTACATGAGTCTCTTTCTTATTCTCATCGTCAATCTCGGATAAAACCACATTAACAGTTACCTCTTTCAAACGCTGTTCATACGTCGTTATGGCTTGCAACAAAGATTCCTGAACCTTATTCTCCCAATCGCTGATTTTTACCAATTGACTGAATTCCAGCTCCCATATTACAGAGCCGTAACTTTCTTTACCGGTTACTTCTCCATAGCGTGAAACAATCAGCAACATAATCTGCTGTGCAATGGATTCCTCATAAGAACACCTTTCTAGCTTCCCGCTTACAGCTGCCTTCAAATCTATTGGTATTTTCAGATAACTCATGATTTCTTATATCAATTATTTATTTATGTTTTTCGCAAATATACGGTTTTTTATGGAAAGCCATAAGTTTTCCGATAAGTTTCTTTTGCGTATATTTGACAAAACAGAAATAAATTCGTATATTGCGCCCGATGCATCTTGAGAGAGTATCAAAACTATTTTTTAACATTAAGAAATAAAGAATTATGGGAATGTACAATTACGGAATTGGCGGCAACGAAGTAAAGGTAGATGCGAATGAGTCTATCGCCGAGATTCCTTCCAATCGAACATTGCTTGTCCAGAAACTGACAGATGATGCTCCTTCTGAGCCTGAGTGTATTTACGGTTTGCAGACCATAGAAGATGTGTTTGAGCGTTTTGAGCCTACCGTGCAACTGGAACATATGGATGCAGAAGGTAACGAAGTAAAAGAGGTTATGACATTCAAAGGGCTTGAAGATTTTGGAGCTGGAAAAATTAAGGAGAATAGCGAATTCTTGAGTGAACTGGATATTGAACGTGAACAAAGTATCAAGATTGCCCGCCAGCTTTCTTCAAACAAGGCTCTTCAAAAAGTGATTGAAAACCCCGTTTTGAGGGAAGCCTTGGCTGAAGTTCTGGAAGCCTCTATTCAAGAGATTAATGAAGCTCAACCTAAGTCTAAAATTTAAATTTGGGATTTATGAAACCTGATAATGAACAGAAACTACAACAACAGACTGCAACGGCTACTTCTGTACAAACTACTTCTCAAGGTAAAGCCGCTCCGGTTTCCGCAATAGACCGGCTGAAAGAATTCGGTGGATTTTCATTTTTGGAAAATATTATTGACGGGTATTCAAATATGAATCCCAATAGGAAGGCTCGTCGGAATATTTTCTTGACTGATAGGCAATGGGATGCTGAACGTAAGGCGCTTGTCAGACGTTTAGATGTATGGGTGGATTTGCTTCGCAACAATACCACCACCGAGCAAATGCGGGATAAGGCTAAGGAAACGGCTCTTCAGGCTGAAGAGCTGTTGAATAAGAATCTGAAAGCGGCATTGGCTCGCACCCATGATTTGGAACAGGCCTATCGTTCCGTTGCATATTTCTATAAAAACACGGAAAGTGATAAGGTCAAGAATGTTACAATTGTTAATGCCAGTATGGAACAGTTGCGTGATTTGGATAATACTGTTTTTGCTGACTATATCAACAAAGAATTGAAACAGAATTTTGACCGTCTGGATTTACGCCGTAATTATTCTTTGCTTGTTGTGCCTGGTTATTTGGGCTCTAATGCTATTTTGGACAAATGGTCTAAGATGGCTTATGACAACAAGGCATTCCTTATTACAGACTTCCAAGACTTGGAGTCTCCTGATGATGTAATTGATATATTCTTTAATGCAGATCACACAAGTGGTGATGCTTTCAAGTCAAATACAGTGATGACATGTAACTGGCTGCTTGGCCGTGCAAAGGAGGATTCCGTAGGAGAAGAAGAGAATCTTTATGTTCCGCCATCAACAGCACTCGCCGGTAAAATCTATGGGACATTGATGTCTCAGGTTGTTGCCGGAAAGAAATTTGGAGGACTCAATGAAGTTGAAAGTGTTCGTTTTGACTTGAAGCGTAGTGAAATCTCTGAACTTGAACGGATGGGACTTGTTCCGATGGTTAATGAATATAGCAAAGTAATGGCTTTCTCTGCCAAAACTTTGTTCAATGGAGATAACCTCGGTTTGCAGACTTATTCTGTTGTACGTGTGTTCGACTATATTACGAAAGTATTGTTTGACTTCCTCAACCGTCGTGCATTTGAAAACTGGAACACTCGTACAGAAGCGGATTTACGCTCTCAGATTGTAAAGTTCCTGGATAGTGTAATGGGGCCCAACAAACTTATCGAACGCTTTAAGGTGGTGAAGATTGAACAGGATCCGAACCAGAAAGACCGTATCTTGTTGGATATACATATTACACCGTTCTTCCCTGCTAAGAGTTTCGTCATTCAGCTTGCCGGTCACAAAGGTGACGGTCCGGAAGAAGCTGTTTGGGAAAGTGAATACAAGCAAGAGTAAATTATTCTTTTACGAGCAAGCAATATGTCCTTTTTTGAGAAGGGCTTATTGCTTGCTGTCTTTTTATACAATGGCTTTATGGATAATATCGAGAATTTAGGGTTAGTATCTTATCTTAATTCACAATTGGCATCGGCATGGCGTATGGCTGCTGATAGTGCAAGATATGCAGAAACGCCAGAACAATATTTGTGTAAAACGATAAATATGTCTCTCAAAACAAACCCGCAAACGAAGGTTGAATTGGATCTATTTGCCCAAGAAGCAATGAAACAGTTGCTTTCGAACTCGATGCTGTTGAGAGAGAATGGAATTTCTACAGAAAATAATTCTTCCTTTTTTGACAATTCTTTAAATGTCGCAGGTAAAGTTGGTAGTGGTGTTGGATTTTATGCCGGTTATAAACAATACGACCTTTACATTGAAGCTAAGTGGAATAATGGTGTGGGAAAATGGAAAGGAAAAAACGGTGTATGGTATATGGAAAAAGTCGAAGGAAAAAAGGATTTCTTCGGAAATCAATATACCGGTGCAAGAAAAAATATCATTGCTAAAGCATTGAAATATGAAAAAGTTGGGAACGCTTTATTTGTAGTTGGAACCACTATTTCTTTTGTGCAAATGGGTTTTGCTCTATCTGAAGGCAATACATCTGGGGCAGTTAAAGCTGGTGCTGATATACTGGTTGGCATTATAGCTTCATTGGGTGGTCCGGTTGGATGGGCTATTAGCGGAATTTATATGTTTTTAGATTTGGCTGGAGCATTTGATCCAAGGTATACTAAGTGTGTATCACCTTATGCCAATAACCCTCATGTTCATTTGCGGGATAAAACCTATGTTAAACCTCCTGTTATGCCTACATATTTACCCCGAAGAGTGCCATCAGCTCCTGCCAACAATGCTGTATTCAGACAAGGTTATAAAAGATAAAGATACTGATATGAATGTTTGGAAATATATCTATATTAAGTTTTATAAATTTCGTCAATGTCTATTAGGTAAGACACTTGCAGAAGATTTTACATCATTGTTGTTTGTTGTAGGGCTTGACTTTTTGTTATATTCAGGGATTGTATTTTTGACAGATGGATTAACAGGTTATAATTTGCTTCCTAACCATAAGCCTTTATATACACTTATTTTTCTCTGTGGAGGTTTTATTCTTTGGATGATTCATAACCATACCTTGCGTAAAAAGGGAGCTTTTGAGCGTATTAAAAAAGAGGTTGAGGAAGAACCCAGAAAGTTTTTGTGGGGAACACTCTCGCTGTTGTTTATTTTATTTACGCTTGCATTTGTAGCATCGTTAATGTACTTCTGGTCTAAAAAGATGATACCGGTTTTAGTCTCATTATGATGAATATTTCTTTTTCATTCTTAATGAAAGATATTCCATATTCTTCTCAATGTATAGTTTTCAAATATGCTCAAGGAAATTTCATACTGGACATATTATTTCTTTTTGAAACGGAAATATCTAAAGGATGGTGGACATAAATCAGACTCTGTTATGTTTATATCAGTTTGTTTATTTTTTAATTTTGCTTCTATAATTCAAATAATAGAATATTATGCCCATTTTACATTGCCAAGGTTTCCTATTACAACAAAATGGGAGTTGTCATCTTGGATATATGCGATAATTATATTAACTCCATTTATATTTTTTGTATATAATAGATATTTTAAACAGGAAAAGTTACAGGCTCTTCTTGAAGAGTATTCTAGAAAATCAGAAATTCGATTGTTGATAGGCCGGTGTCTTTTCTTTGTCTATTGTATTTTTACATGGATTGGTTCATATGTAATTTTAGCATATTTTCATCATTGAACTATATTGAAAGTATTTAATCTCTATTTATAATAGAAAATGGTGTATGAAGTTCTATAATTCATATGCCATTTTTTTATTAAAATAGGTATGATATTCTTTCCCTTATTTCTCTGAGATAATTTCCATTTTACTCCGAACGTTCCTTTTTCTGTTCTAGACTCCGTACTAATTGTATCTCATCTTTATTTTGCTCTTTTGGCGTTATTGTCGGCCAAATTTTATTATGCAAAGATACATCTCAGGCTGTACTACATGTACCGCTTTGCTAATTTACGTCACATTTTTTCAGAAGTCTTCCACAAATCATAGATTTGGGTATTCTAAAAAAATACTCCTTAATTTACATGTCTGAACATCCCTTATCGCTGGTATTCTAAGCATATAAAATTCATTCCCGACAATGAAGCTAAGAGCTTCAAAGAAGAGGGAAAAAGATGTTTAACAATTAAAAACTTAGAATTATGCCAAATTGGTGCAGTAGCAGTTATGTCTTGGTAGGCAGTGCAGACGAAGTGAAAAAACTTTATGGAATAATGAAAAAGCTGGAACGAAGAAAAAAAGCATCCGTTGAAAACGGTTTCGGAATAACCTGGCTTGGCTGTCTTGTTGATGCTTTGGGAGAAGATTGGAAAAAAGTGTCTTGCCGTGGGGAATGGAGTGCAGTCTGCAAAAGAAGAAATACACTGAGGTTTACGACAGAGACGGCATGGGGACCTTGTAATCAGGTATTTGACCTTATTTGCAGAAAATACCCTTCAATCAGATATTATTTTCAGAGTGAAGAGCCGGGAATGGTTGAATACCTCACCAATGATAAGGAGGGTAAATATTTCAAGGATAAGTATTGTGTTGATGTTTATACTCCGGAAAAAGAATTTAAGCATAAGCATTTTTTAGATGAACAAAGTCTGTATAAATGGCTTGGAGATATACTTGGTACTATCGTTACTTCTGCCGATGATATTGAAAAACAGAATAAACGATGGTATGATACTGGCAGTTCGGCTTTTTGCCACATTTATGAATTCAGGAAAATATGAATATATTACGAGTGGAACAGGAATGACATTATCCTGTTCCACTTTTTTTTGTAACCTTATGGGGATAAGGCACTTTTATATACAATCGTGTCCTGCCTTTTATATAAAGATAGCCTTTTTTATTTTGGTAGTATATACCCTTGTTTCACCATTTATCCTTGCCGTCTTGATTTTACCATGCAAAGGTAAAGCGTACGGAAGGATTCCAAGCATCGTTTCACTATCAGTTATCTGATTTTACCGGCAGCCTTCCACAAATCAAAGATTTGGGTATTCCAACAAAATCATTACTGCTTACTTGGCTTACCATCCTTTCACGCTTTTGTTTTCGGCATGTAAAATTCATTCCCGACAATGAAATGGAGCTAAAAAAGCTTCAAGTAAAGGGAAAATAAAATGTTTAACAATTAAAAACTTGAAATTATGCCAAATTGGTGCAGTAGTTCGTATGTCATTGAAGGTGACAAGAAAGAGGTTAAGAAACTTTATGGTATTATGCATGGCCTCGAAAAAAGGAAGACACCAGCCGTTAAAAACGGATTCGGTACAGCGTGGTTAGGATGTCTGGTAAACGCTCTTGGAGCTGATTGGAATAAAGTCTATTGCAGAGGAGACTGGAGTAATCTTGAAATGGAGCAAGATACTTTGAAATTCTCGACAGAAACAGCATGGGGGCCTTGTAATGAAGTCTTTGACCTGATAAGGCAAAAGTTCCCTTCATTGAGTTATTATTTTCTGAGCGAAGAGCCAGGTATGGGAGTGTTTCAGACAAATGATAGGGATGGAAAGTATTTTACAGATAAATTTCGTGCCGATATTTGTACTCCAGAAGAAGAGTACCAGTGCGAATATTTTGAGGATAAGCCAAGTATGTTCAAATGGTTGGAAGAGATATTCGGACAGCCAGTTACTTCGGATGAAGATATTGAAAAATTAACTGATGAATGGGAGAATGCCAATGAGAATGCGTTTTGCAACATTGATGAATTTATAGTGATAGAATAGAAATTGGTGAAGCAGGGTTATGAACATTAGCATGACTCTGCTTCTTGTTCTTTACAACATAGCCTTTATACCCTTTTTATTACCGGCCTGTAGGATTTTCTTTTCCCCTCTTTTATTTACCGCTTATAAGTATTCTGCTCATGCTTTTACGCAGCCATCGGCCGATCCTTGCTGCTGAATTTTATGATGCAAATTTACAGCATCGGGATGGACATCAAGTACCGCTCTGCTAATTTGCTTCTGAATTTGTCGGCAGCCTTCCGCAAATCACAGATTTGGGTATTCCGTCAAATTCGTATGCCATTTACTTGTTTTTACCATCCATTGAATGCTGTCTGGATTGCATATAAATTTCCTCCTGCAAGGAAGCCGCAAGGCTTCTACTGGAGGGAAAAACAAAGTCTAACATTTAATTTTTTGTATTATGCACAGCAAAATTTTTCAGATTACCCAGACAATGGTTGATAAGGACAGTTATTTGAATGAAGACACTCTTATGCAAGGTGAAGGCAGTTTTTTTGACTATTGTGGAGAAATTGATGATGAGGAACGTCAGTTACATATTGAAAACTTGGTGAATGAGGTATTTCCAAAAGGTATGTTCGAGCTCGTTTCTGAAAACACAATACGCTATATGGGTGGTGCGGAAGAGTGGAAGAAGAATTTTATCGCAGGTATTCGTCTAAGGGTCGAGGCTGTGACTCCCGACAAAATACAGGATTGGATTGGCCCGGTCTATCAGCTTGAAAAGTACCTGAAAGACCCTTTGGAGACTGGATATTGGTTTTATACGGACGAGAATGGCATACAGTCCTATGCGGAGCAATCTTATGAATTCTTGCGTGAAGTTTGTGCTCTTGAGCCAGGTACTTTGCTTTATATCGGAGGTGTCATCGATTATCATTTCTGATTTTTGTCATATAGGTGGCTTGCTGGTGTTCATTGCCGGCAGGCTGCACCTTGTGCATTGATAAAAGAAAATACAGCCTTTTTTATTGTCGCTTCCTTTTTTATATTTCTGTTCTTCCTTTTTTACATCTTTAAGAAATCTCTGATTTAGCAATAAGCTCGCGTCATTTTGTTTTTTACTCAGCAAATGTACGGCGGATGGAATGGCTGTCCAAGTACCGCTCCGCTACATCGTCGAATTTTTTCGAAACTTTCCGAAATCAGAGATTACGGTATTTCATAAAATTTTATCCTCTGTTCCTTGTTGCCATTCTTTTTTCCGCCGTGATGTTTGCACGTAAAAATCAACCTTACGGCGAGTCTAAAAGCTCAAATTAAGGGAAATAAATAAACTTAATAAATATTTAAATTATGGGAAAATATGATTTTATCAAGGAAGGAAATGTTTTGTTCTGGCATGACCCTGACAATGGACTCTCTGACGGAGTTTATCAAGTTGTTTCTGTCCCGAAGGTTATAGAGGACGATAGTATTATTCTTATTGCAGCTTCAGGCTCTGAAGCGGAGGTTTATCCAACTGAACTTTCTCCGATAAATTCAGGCAGGAGTTACAAGAAAGCATTCTTACGTTGGAAAGCAGAACGGGAAGCTGACGGAAAGATGTTTTATGACAGACTTTCAGAGGTCATGAAAACGGATAGTGAAATGAAAGTTGGCGATATGGTCGTTTTCAGAAATGATGTCGGCCTTGTATTTGGTCCTTATGAGGTATTGGCATTTGAGAAAACGGACAATATCAAAGACAGATGCGTATATATTGACCATGATAGTTATTGGTTCTCAGAACGTCCCGAAAATTTGTTGCTTGTTCAGAAAGGAGGTGAGTTATGACAAAGGATGATAAGTACCTATGGCGTTTATGTAAAAACATTATTGCAGGGCGTTTCAATTGGCGCAGATACTGCAGCCAGCAGAGTTATTACGGTCGGGAAATCTGTGTGACACCGCTTTTCTGTTCATATGGACAGATTGGTTACACAGTAAACTTCCCTTATTCAAAAATGTCAGATGTGGAATATGACTGGGAACTTGACGAACTGACCATTGATGAAATGGACTATCGGAAGTATTTTAAGCAAGACCAGGATTGAGAAGTGATAAGAACTTCGAAAGTTTTTTGTCTAACTTTCGGAGTTCTACAATATCTTTATAAAAAAGAAAATAAAAACACAATATGACTTACTGTCTTATCTGCAGAAGTTCGAAGATGTGTATCCTTTTATATGTTATGCTGATGACGAAATTCTGTAAATCTAAACATAGAGATCAACATGTTAAGGAATCAATTATAGGGCCTATTTTGAGTGAGAGTTACTAAAAAATAGACAGCCGTATGCCGAAAGACATATACTATGATGTCAAAGATTGAAAACGAGAGTCGAAAAATGTAATTAGTTTTTCTCTTAGTAGTCAAACTCCTTATAAAACTTTGCTTCTATCTTTAAAGAATACATTTTTATTTATAAAATAATCATAAAAAACATTCTCTCGCACAATAAATCCTAACTTTTTTCGTTGTACCTGGAAAAGAACCTTTAAATGTACCTATTATGAAGAAAAAATTAACCATGCTGCTTATTTGTGCTATGCCTTATATTGCATCTGCACAAAGTGTCAAATATAGTTATGACAACGCAGGCAATCGCATTAAGAGAGAAATTGTAATGAAAACAAAGGCTCCTTATGAGGAGGTATCTACAACAACAGAATACTTTTCTGAAAAACTCTCGGAAAAAGATATTCGGATATACCCCAATCCGACTAAAGGAAGATTAAAAATTGAAATTGTAGGTTATGAAAATTCCGATAGATGCACTCTCCGCATTTTAAATGTATCTGGGCAACAAATACTTTCAGCACATGCAAATTCTCCTTGTACAGAATTGGATATTAGTTCCAAGGCAAATGGAATCTACATTCTATACATTTCCTTAAACAATAAGGAAACTACTTGGAAAATAATCAAAACTAATTAAAGATAAAAAGCCATGAAACGAATAATATGTATTGCTGGTATCCTATCTATATTGAACACAAGTATAGGTTTGGCAAATGAATTTTCTATTCCAGAGCAGACAGTCTCTCATCATATTCAAATAAAACCACAAGTGAATACACCGGATGATGACAAGTTTAAAAATTGGACTGAAGAACAGTATAAACACTATGAAGATTCTATTCGAGCAAGGTTATACCCACCGGTGATAGCACAAAAAGCTGATAGTACTTACTTTGGCAAGGAAAGCAGTAGACTTGAACGGATATCTCAATCTCGTATCGCTAATTCGCATGTGCCCAATTCTATCAGTTTGAGTCAGTCTAAAGAAGTCGGGCAAATAATTATCAATTCTGGAACATCATCTACTGGGGCAAGAACTTATGAAGTCCCGATTGAAGTATATCCGGGTATGAGAGGCTTTAATCCCCAATTATTCCTAACTTACAATAGCCAACAAGGAAACTCCGTCATGGGTATCGGCTGGTCTGTTTCAGGGGTGCCTATGATAACTCGTAGTGGAAAAACTATGTATTATGATGGAAAGCCACAAGGTATTATCATGGACAATAGTGATGCTTTTATTCTTAATGGTATCCGTTTGATAAAAACATCAACTTCAAGCGGCTATATCATATACGAATCCGAGCAAGGAAATATCAAGGTGAAAGGCTATATTTCCGGGAATATAATGAAATATTTCGAAGTCTTCTATCCAGATGGAAACAAAGGAGTTTTCGGATATACGAGCGGTTCTCAAAATTATCTGCACTATCCACTTACGTTGCTTACTGATTTGAAAGGGAACAAAATAAGTTATTCGTATTCTTTTTCAAATAACCATTACAGCATTTCCAAGATTTCATACAATGGTGCTTCTGTAGAATTTAAGTACAAGACCTCACGTCCGGATCCTATTATTTATTTTGCAGGTGGCCTCAAAGTAAACGAACCACAACTTTTACAAAGCATTACCTGTAAATTTGGTTCTACTACCTTAGGTTCTTATACATTGACATACACCACACAAAACGACAAATCCCTCCTCACACAGATTGATTATACAGCTTCTGGAAAATCATACAATCCCTTACTGTTCTATTATGGCAAAGGTTATATTGCATCAAATTATACTAAAAGTACAACTCAGCTATATGAATGGTATGTGGCGGATAATCCTAGTATGATAAAGGTCGCTAAAGGAAAATTTGATTATGATAGCGGTGCGGACGGATTAATAGCCCTTCCTAACTTGAATCCATATTGGAAACATTATCGTAAATCAGGTTTGTTTCGTCATTCTCAAAACCGTTTTGACAACATGTATACGGGTGAAGAAAAGATTTTTCTTTATGCTGGTCTGAAGGACAATTGGGCATCCCCCATGCCCAATTTGTTTACAGAAAAAGGTTTTGTAGACATTATATGTGCTGATTTGGAAGGAAAACAGGAAGAATATGTTATTAAAATAAACAATTCTGTAGTTAATAACAATGATCAAGTAATATTCAATGTTTATAGGTCTAATTTATACTCAGGCCTTTCAAGATTATACACAAGGACATTTAATTTCCCAACAGTGTATACAGATGCAGATGGTGGGAAAAGTATTCAACCCAAATTCTATTATACTGGTGATTTCAACGGTGATGGTAAAATGGAAGTTCTGGCCGTTTCCGTACATCAGCCGTTTGGAGATACTGGCAAACCTTCAAAATGCTATATATTTGATTTAGTCAATAATAGGATTATCTATCAAAACCATGTGCTGCCATATAATGTTGAGTTTGTGGGAACACAACAAAGTGATCCAAAGGCTGCGAACAACAATACCGACAAATTATTTGTTATGGACTATGATGGCGATGGAAAGACTGATATTTGTCATATTAATGAAAGTGGAGTCAATATTTATACTTTTGATGTTTCAGGCAGTACCCTTACGCCACGAAAAGTAGCTACCTATACAGGGTTGAAAAAATCCGGATTGGCAAATCGTGATGTTTTGCTTGGAGAATTCAACGGGGATGGTTTAATGGATTTATTGGTTTCTCCTACAGGATCATCAACTACTTGGACAGTATATAACTCCAAAGGAAATGGCCAGTTTGAAAGTTCAACTTTTAATGGAACAACCAGAAATTCGGCAGATAATAACGGTTTTATCATACAGGATATCAATGGTGACGGAGTTACAGATTTAATCAAGTATGACACTAGCGGCTTCTTCACTTATTTGGCTAAGAATAATAATGTTGGTTCTTCAACTTTATATTCCAGTTATCCGTCAACAAAATCAGTTTTGGTACCTACCAATATCAATACCCGTAATTGTTTCACGCAGTTGATAAGTTTGAAAAATGGAATCGCTACAAAGTTTTCATTTTCACGAAATGACAGTGAAGAAGCTATGGCTACGGGAATGGCCAACAGTTTGGGTATCATTGAAAAGAATGATTATAGAATGATTAATGAAGAAGGTGTGTCTTCCGGGCTATATACGAAAGGATATGGAGCAACCTATCCTTATGTGAATATTCAAGAACCTTTGCCTGTAATTGCATCATCGGAAATTTACATGAATGGTTCTCAGATCGACAATAATTCTTTTATTTATAATAATGCGGTTATTCATCGGCAAGGATTGGGCTTTCGTGGATTTGAAAAAATTACAATTTACAACAAAAGGGGACAAAGTCTTGTTCGGACTTATGAACCTTATCGTTATAGTTTGCTGAAAAGTGAAATCTCACCTACTTTTGAAAACTCATATACTTACACAGTCAGTACACAGGCCAATAAAATCGCTAAGATTCGTTTGACCAATAAAGTGGAAAAGGATTTACTTAAAGGTATTTCTGCTACTACATCTTATGTATACGACGCTTATGGTTATCCTAAAGAAGAATCCATATCCTATACAGGAGATATAACTGTGAAAAAAACGAATACTTATTCTTCAAAAACGACAGTAGCGGATGGATATAATCTTGGTTTCTTGACCAATCAACTTGTTACGGTTACTCGCAATGGAGCCTCTTATACGGAACGGATGTATATTCCAGCTTATTCTTCACGATTACCTAATGTGAAGGTTTATTACAAAGATGGGAATCAGGTCAAACAATATACGTATACATACGACAACTATGGTAACCCTATTACAGAAACTATAAAACTATATACATCGTCAAATACTCAAAAGACATCTTATGAGTATGATTCTTATGGACGATTATCCAAAGTGACCAGTCCGATGGGATTAAGTAACACATTTACTTATAATACTATGGGACAAGTCGCAACTATAAAAGATTATAAAGGAGGAAGTACGACTTTTACATATGATGCTTTCGGACGTGAAATTTCTACCAGTTATCCGGATAATACAAATAAAACAATTCAGTATGCATGGTCTTCAACAGCAACTAACGGACTTTATTCTGTTACCACTACAAATACAGGAAAACCTACTGTGATAGAAGTCTATGATGCGCTGAATCGGGAGGTCCGTAAGGGAGAGAAACGATTTGACGGAACCGTCAGAAACATTGATAAGTTATATGATTCCTATGGTAATTTGCAAAAGGAATCTTTGCCTTTTACAGGAAGTGCAGCTTCTCTATGGAATACGTATGCTTATGATAGTTATGACCGTATACTATCTTATACAGAAAGTTCCGGCAAGAATACAACATATAGTTACAATAAGAATAATGTAACAGTGGTATCTGATAAGGTTTCAACGACCAAATCTTATGATGCACAAGGTAATTTGCTTTCGGTCACAGATCCGGTAGGTACGGTTGTGTATAATCTGGCAGCGGATGGACAGCCATCTTCTGTAGTCGCTCCAGGCAATGTCATTACGACTTTCGGTTACGATAAATATAGAAGGCAGACGAGCTTGAATGATCCCAGTCGGGGAACAACAGCTTATGAATATGATGCGGCTGGAAATGTGGCGAAAGAAACAAATGCGAATGGAGAAGTTATTCAAAATGAATATGATTTATACAATAGGTTGATAAAAACGACTACTCCTGAATTTGTAACATCTTTCACTTATAATTCCAAAGATGAGCTTACAGGCATATCTACCAACAACGGGACATCGAAATCGTTTGCTTATGACAGCTATGGCAGATTGACTACATTGAAAGAAAATGGTATTGATGGCAAATGGTTGCAAAAGGATTATACCTATTCTAATGGAAATATTAGCTCAATCAAATACACATCACAATCAGGTGTGTTGGCTACTGAAAATTATATCTATTCAAATGGGCATTTAAATGAAGCCAAACTGGATGGAACAACTGTTTTCAAATTGACTAAAGAAAACAGTTTTGGCCAGCCTACAGAAATTGTCACTGGTGGTATAACACGCAAATACGATTTTACAGCTTATGGCTTGCCGTCTGGTAGAAGTGCAAGTGGTACGTCAAAGACTTATCAGAATTTTTCATATGTTTTTGATGCAACAACATCCAATCTAACGTCTAGAAAAGATAATACTAGGAATATCACGGAAAATTTCGGTTATGATAATTTGAATAGATTGACTTCTTTTGCCAATAAAAACGTGGCATATGACGTGAAAGGTAACATTATTAGTAAAAGCGACGTAGGAACTTTAGAATACTCGCTTACTCAAAAACCCTATGCGGTTTCTGGTATTAATTTAACCGGGAATGGAATACTTACAGGTACTCAAGAAATTACTTATACATCATTTGAACGTCCTAAGTCTATAGCAGAAAATGGTTATATAGCAACATTTACCTATAATGGCGAATATGACAGAGTTAAAATGAATATTTCCCAAAATGGGAATAATATTTTGACACGTTATTATTTGGGCGATTGCTATGAACTGGATCAGACTTCCTCTTCATCAAAAGAAAAACTCTATTTGTTTAGTGATTTTTATGGTGCGGGAGCAGTTTATATAAAAGACGGCTCTTCAAAGAAGATATATTATATTCTTCGTGATAATTTAGGTAGTATTACCCACATAGTGGATTCAAATGGAACATTAGTTCAAGAATTGAGTTATGATGCTTGGGGACGATTGCGTAATCCTGCTACACAACAAGTATATGAACCAGGAAAAGAACCTGTTCTATTCTTGGGAAGAGGATACACAGGACATGAACATCTAGCTCAATTTGGACTTATTAATATGAATGCTCGATTGTATGATCCGGCATTAGGACGTTTCTTGTCACCTGACCCATTTGTGCAAGCCCCTGACCTAGCTCAAAATTTCAATAGGTATACCTATGCAATGAATAATCCTCTTTGTTATGTTGATGAAAACGGAGAATTTTTCTGGGTTGTTGTAGGAATAGCAGCTGGTATCGCAGCTATTACAAATGTTGCAACTCATTGGAAAGAGATTAAAGCTGTTGGCGGATGGCAAGGATTTTGGAAAGGAACTGGCTATTTCTTAACAGGAGGATTAGCTGGAGGAGTTGGAGCTGCTGTCGGAATTGGAACTGCTGTAGGTTTCAGTGGAATGTTTGCAGCAACAGCAGCGTCTTTTGCTACAGCAACAACCGGTTTTACAGCAGGAGCAACAGTAGGAGCAGCTGGCGGGGCGACAAGTGGATTTATATTAAATACATCGAACTCTTTATTAGCAGGTGAAAATTTTGGAAAATCTTTGGGTAATGGGTTGAGTGGTCTCATCACCGGAGGAGTCTTGGGCGGAATAACTGGAGGTATAGCAGGTGGAATAGAAGCAGTAAGAGCTGGAAAAGATTTTTGGACAGGACAATATACTAACCGTTCATTAGTGCAGAAAGCTGCTACTATTGCAGAAAAGAATGTTGGTGGGAAAGGTGCAGTCGCAGGAACTAAAAAGCATGAATATGCAACAGAATTATTGGAAAAATACCAAAAAAGGTATGGACATCGACAGCTGTATTTTAAGGAGTCTGATTATGATATCAATGGAAAGAAGTATATATTGGATGTATTAGATAAAAAAAATAAAATAATATATGATTGGAAATTTGGATATCCTAATAAAACTCCAATACAATTGAATGCAACTCCTCAACTTCAAAAATATCGTGAATTATGGGGATTGCCATCTGAAGTTATAAAACCTTAATATTTATTCTGCCAAATGTACGTTTGATAATAAAATAAATAGTATATTTGTTTATAAAATAGTGCCACTTCAGTTAATAAATTGAAGTGGCCATAATTAAATGTTGTGAATATTATGGAATTAAAAAATATTGTAAACGATTGGAAAATACAGTTTCCTATTTTGTCTCAGTATACTTCTTCTACTTTATATGCCAAAGCTGATATAATTTTAATAGGGCTGAGATTAGATAAAGTAATGTCTGATACTTATAGGTTGATATTAGAAATTCTTCCTTTATGGGTACAAGAAAAAAGGAAAATTAGTATTCCTGTTTTTTTTGTTGAATTATTCGATAAAGATGGGGGACAATTTTTTATTAAATATCAATTGCATAAGTACTTATTTGAGGAAGCAACCAAATGTGCAAATCAACAATTTGGTCTCATTTTGCGAGAGAGCATAAGGGCAAATGATATATTCCGGCTAATTGATTCTTTTTCATCCACTTTTATACCCAAGCATAATCCTATTAAATGGCATCGTTTGTTTGAACTCAAATTAGCCTTGGCTGTTTATTCAGGTCAATCAAATTTAATTAATACAATAAAGGAAGAAATAGAAAATGAAACGAAATATTGGGATGAAACAGATTTTAATCGCATATTTATGAAGTCGATCGAAGAATGGAAAATTGATTTATATCAAAAAATGGGAAATAGAGAAATATTTATGAAACAAGTTCAGTTAAATATAGATGACAAAAAAATATCAAAATTGAAGCAAATTCATATTTTATTTGATTAAAAGTATCTGTTCTAAGTCATTAACTTATTCCAGTAGTTTTATAGGGATGGTGAATATTCTGTGAATTTGGAATAATTCGAAAAAGAAAAATTACGTCAGGCTACATGTTTATCTTTATAGAGTTCTATCATATCAGTGTATGACAGTATATTGTTCAATACTATGCTTGATTTCATTTTTTAAGAAAGGATATTCATTAAATGCCACTAAAAAATAAGATGCCAGTATTGAGAATAAATAGAGAGGGGAGAAAATCCCCTCTTGTTATTCTCTCTTGGTATTTACCTCCTGAATCCGCTTCGTTCCATTTCTTCCTTCTCGCGGTATTCTTCCATATTTTCCAGTTTTTCATTCACCTCCGTCAGGTTGTCATCCAGCACCTTATCATGATTATATTCTAAGCTGTACTGTACCGCCAGTCCTGCATTGGTTGCAGAGCCTACGTCCAATGTGTCTTTTTCCCTATTATAGCTGATATACAACACTTCGCCATTGGGCATTTCAAAGGCCGGAATATTCTTTTGTGATATTTCCGCAAATTGTTCTGCTACCATAGTTTTTGCCACCTCTTTCACGTCATTGCTGGCTCTGCCTATACCATACCTGCGGATATGGTCTCGAACTTCCTGTTCGGTATATTTCAGCATCACTTCAAAGGTTCCGCCTACACTGCCATTATAAACTACAGCAAAATTCTGGTCCTCAATCAGCAGGTCATCGCCACGGTTCTGTAATGGAGAGGCATAAGTGTACTGTTCGTCCATGCCGTTACCGTCATAATATTCTTTGGCAAGAGCAAGCAGACCATTATAGTCGCCCTTGTCCTTCAGCTCTTCCAATTGCCTGGTATCATCGGACATTTGCAGATAGGCTACAGATGCATAATACATCTTTTCCTTTGGTGCTTCAGCTTGTTGCTCCTTTTCGGCTTTTTCAATTTCTATATCCCTGGCAATCTGGTCTATCTTCTGCGTAATCATGGATGATGCTTTCTTCACATCCATAAGTACGGTTTTAATGTACTGGGGCGACTCCTTCAGATTATCCAGCCACGATTTCAGATACGGACAACTGTCCTCTTTTATATGTTTAACCATGCCGTAGCGTTGTGAGATCAGTGCACCGCACAATTCGGCCACAAGTTCTTCATCGCTGTACTCCTTTGATCCGAATGCGGTCGGTTTGAATCGGTTTAATACACCTTCAGCGCCCGTCGAATGCCCCATTTCATGGAACAGTGTTCCATAGAATGCTTCCCCGTCCTTGAACTGCACCTTCTCCGGTACGGTGATTTCATTCTTGCTTATTGAATAAAAGGCATCATCCTGATGTTTCACGTTGATGGGGCAGATCCACAGATTGTCGTGTATCATCCTGTCCGCCGGTTCGAAGCTGAACATTTCGCCTTCATGAACAAATGGGCGGCCGTTTTCCTTTTCCAGTTTTTCCCACAGTTCCGGACGTGCTTCTTTCAGATTCGTCTGGGCGACGTTGAACACACGGAAAACCTGCATTTTGGGATACACATTATACTGTTCCTTCTCATCGTTCGACAGATTCTTGTAATCATCATATTTGATCTTCTCCTTAGTTTCCTTGTGGATACAGGTGAAGGTAGTCAGCATGACGGGAAACGATTTCTCACCTTTCAGTACCGAAACCCTCGGCAGTTCCTCGCCGTCCTTGCCCGGCTTGTTCAGTCTCTGCACGCAATCGAAGGTGCAGAACCTCGGAATAGTATATCCTTCCTTTTCGCAGTGCAGCATGAGCATCAGCGCATTCATACCATTGTATTCGCGGCCGGAAAGATTACGGGGCCACTGGAGTGCCCCCTCGGTGAACCAGGGCTTCTTCCAGTCCTTACCGATGGTCTCCAGCTTTTCAATCACCATTTCAGCGAACAGGTCAAGAGCCTTGTCTTCGCTGTTGGGGCCGTCTGTATTGCGTTTCCTGTAACTTGCCATATCATCGTCAGTTATTGTTTGGTGTCGGTACATACTGGTTTACCTCCTGACAACGGCATGTAATATCAACCTTGCCGTTATACCAGGACAAATCAATTTCACCTTTTGCCTCTATCTTGGTAGAAGGCTGTAACCATGCTTCTCGTTGCTTGTCAAAGCAAAAGAATCTTACCCACAAGTATTCGAAATTCTCATTTACCTTTTCTGCGCTGAAAGCTGAAAAGCTGAAGAACGGTTTGCCGTTTTTGTCAGTTCGTTCATCAACTGTTTTTCCCACTTTGCCGCGGAATGTGAGTTCACCCTGCAGGCTGTCTGTGTCGCCTGCTCCGGCTGGTACTATACTTTCTGCCGACAGGTTGAAGTACGTTTTGTCACCCCTGTGCTTCGGTACCAGTATGCCTGTTACCTTTACACGCATACCGTTTCGCAGACGTGCTGCTTCTTCCTGTGTTTCGTCCATGCTGACGCTGATTTCCACAGCTCCGCCCTGGCCGTCCTTTCCCTGAATGGTGGTCTGTACGGTCATACTGACAAACTGTTTCCCTTCTTTCCCGTTTCTGAGGATGGCATCACGGCTGATTAAGCCGCATACCGTTACATTGCATTTGATCATAAAGTGTCTTGTTTATTAGTGTTACATGTCCACAGACCATGTATGTGCTGAATGCTGAATATTGATGTTGAATGCTGAAAATGGTGCTGCCTAATCGGGGGCACGTATTTTTATATAGACTATCCATACGGCGATGGCCACCTGTACGGCTACGATGACAGCCGTACCGATCCAGCCGACCAGCCTTTGGCATACCAAAATATGCATTGCCAGTGCGGATAGTCCCAGTAAACATCTGCTTATTGTTATCACCACGCGTTTTGTCATGTCTGTTATGTGTTTGTCATATCTATCTTTTCATGGTTTCCGCCTGTGTCTGCTGTTGCGACATGCCTTGCTCGAAATTCCGGGAGGCGGCTTCCGAAAGAATCACGGTATTCAGCAGTCCGGTCACCCGCATCCTTTTGCTTTCTTCTGAAAGCTCGTTGCTGTTTAATACTGCAGACAGTCGGCTCAACTCGGCTGATGTCAGTTCTCGGGATATTTTCAGTTCCCCGTTATCCGCTTTCAGGATGGTCTTGCCGTTTTCTTCTATGCTCAGTTCGCAAGTTTTCATGCCCGGCATCAGGGATGTCAGGTCAATCCTGCGCCTGTCCATAGCAGCAGAAATTGCGGCATTCTGTTCTTCTTCACTCTTCGCATCTATCTGTGCAGCCAAAAGCATCAGGGATGTGAAAGCGGTCATAGCCATCTCTACGATGGGATCATTGCAACCCGATATACCGACACCGCTATCCTCCGAGGACAGCAGTTTTTTCATCCAGGCATCAGGTGCCATGGTCTTGTCAGTGTTAATGTTCTCATTATCCCTGTACTTGGCCAAGAGGTCACTTCCGTTGTACATCACCTGCTGTTTGATATTTCCTTTCTGGGCAATCTCTGCCAGATAGGCTGCCGGATCCACCTCGCGTTTCGTCCCGTCGCTGTATATGTTTGTCACTCCGAAATGCAGATGCTCGCCGGTTGTTCTGCTTCCCGTATTGCTGGAAGTACCGAGTCGTTGTCCTGCATTTACGCTGTCACCGGCTTTTACGGTAATATCGCTCAGGTGCATGTAGGTACATTGTACCTTGTTACCGTCCGGTCTGCTGTATTCTACTGTTACCGTCTTTCCCCCGGCGGAGTTCACATTATTGTTCACCGACACTACTTTTCCGCCATTTTCCGTTGCCAGTACTGCATCACCTTTGCATCGTATATCAAGTCCTTTGTGCATCTGCTGCTTCTCTTTGTTCATCGGATCCTGGCGCATACCGAAGGCCGATGTTACAAAGAGAAACTCCTCGCGTTCCACCGGAAACGAATATTCTTCTGCCATTCCTGCTTTTTCCTCGCTGCGCAAAGGATTCTGTTCTATCCCGAATGTTTTTCCCTGTGCGGCCATTTCCTGCATGACCTGACGGTCGTATTTGTCAAGACCATTCTGTTCAATGATTTTCTGTAGTGTAGCTGCGTAGTTTCCTCCGGTTGCATATCCGGCTTTTGCTATGCCTTCTGTCCATCCTTTATAATCATCCGGGTTGAGTTTGAAACACTCGCCATAGCGGCTGTTCTCTTTCAAGAACCTGGAATGATGTTCGAATGATTCACCTACTTTGTCATAGCTGCAGAATTTTTCATTAGGTTTGTCGTCCGTGTATAGACCGTAACGGCCACCCTGTGCAATCCAGTCAGGCGTAGCCTTGATCCCGAAATGGTTGTTCTCGTTCAGTGCCAGTCGGCTCTGTCCGTTACTGCTCTCCAGAATACCCTGGGCAAGTGTTACGGATGCAGGAATGCCGTAGCGGCGCATCTGCTCCATGGCATACTCTGCATACTTGTCTGCATATTCTCTGTTTTTACCAGCCATATTATTATCTCCTTAATGTTGTACGTTGTTCCACTGATTCTTCGTTTCCGTCTTTTCCGGATACTTGGCCTGTTTCTCTGGCTGTCCCTTCGGATTGCCTCCCGTCGGACATGCTTCCAGACTGTTGCAAGGACTTGCTTCTTGCTTTCTCCATTTCCGGTGCGTCACAGATGACTACACGTTCTCCGGCCCTGATCAGCTTGGGCAGGTAGTCGTCCAGTTTGTGGTAAGGAAACTCTGCCGATTGTGCAAATCCCTGTTCACCTCCTTCCGAAAGCTTTTGTATGGTAACTCCCAGTATGCTGGCTCCCTTTTCGGCATCATCATTGTACATACGGTAAAAGTCACCTTTCCGTACCAATTGCAGGGCATCAGGATGTTTTGCCTTTATCCTGTCCCAGGATTCCCGCTGTGCAGACGTTTCATTCTGTACCGTCTTTTCAGCACTGTCTTTTGTGGTCTCGGCAGTCTGCTGTCTTTCTACATCCTTTTCCTGTTTTTCTCCGGCATGTTCGTCCTGTGTCTGTCCCTGTTGCAGTATGTCTGCAAACAGCGTTGCGGCAAGATTGCGTTTATACTCGTTCTTGTCCTCTGCCAGCCACATGCGTTGCCACTGCTGCGGAGTCAGGCTTCTCGGCTGCATACGGTTACCGTCTATGGTAGCCGCACACTGGATACCGTCTTTCTTCGTCTTGAATACGCAGACTCTCTGTATGCGGTTCAGGTCTATGTCCCTGGTCTCTGTGCTGAACAGATCAACCTTCAGGTCTGGTTTAATCTCAGCCAGCGCATAATACTTGTGTGCCAGTTCCATGCGTACCTTGTCAATGTCATCCATTGCCTGTTTCAGCGTGGTGAAGAAACGGTTTACGTCCTCCTTGTCCGGATAAACGCTGTATCCCGGTTCGTTCTCCGGTTTCAGATACAGGGCCCAGCGGTTCTTGTCGTCCTGCACCATCTGTATCTTGTCAAAGCATTTTTCATTGGCTTGTTTTACGGCTGGAGTAACGTCCAGCGTAGAGAGTACTTCCATTGTCCAGTTCTTCAGACGGGCCAGCGATACCTGTTTTTCTGCGAAATACGCATCATCGGGTCGGTAGCCCAAGGCACCGTCCGGATTGAAGAAACGCACGTTTTCTATACCTTCCAGTCGCAAGGCACGTTCGATACGAGCCTTGTTCATGCCCGGCACCTCATTATCCACTTCCGTAGAAGCTCCTGCGGGCAGTACCACGTCGGCCTTCTTGCCCTGACGGTCTATGACAAGCACGATGTTCTTGTCTTCCTTGCTTGGGTATCTGCTGATTTCATCTGCTACAAAGTAGTGCTTCGGGAGCTGGTCGCGCAGGTCGGTTGTCTTTTGTCTGTTGCGCAAGGTGGCATATTCTATTTTTTCGCCTTTTTCCGCTTTGTGAATCACCTCAAGGGCATTGTTCACGTCACTTTCCAATGCGTCAATCAGGATAGGATTCTCCTTGAGTTCCCTGTTCCAGTAGTCCACCATCTTCCTGCTTTCTTCCGTCAGGCGTGCAGGCAGGCCAAGTTCAAGCATCTTGATTCCGGATGCTATCTCTACCACCAGCCTTTCCTGTTTCAATGCATCTTCCGAAGGTGGCATACCGTTTTTCATCACCATACCTTCGCGTGCAAGCCTCTGCTGATGTCCGGTTGCACTCACTATCTGTCTCAAAGCTTCCTGTACATAGTCATGGTAATGCTTGAACTCTCGCTGGCGGGGCATATACACCGCATCACGGTCTGTCTCATAGTGAGGCATACCGCTTCCGTCCGAACGTACAGGAACAAGATTGTCCCGCATTTTCAGCAGGAAGTCGTTGAATCGGATGTGCAGTTTGCGTTCATCGGATTCCGAATATCCATTCTCTGTAATCCCGCCGTCTGTTTTCAGTGCTATGTCATAGCCTCTTTCGTCCACATAAGGGAATGTCGTCTGATCGATGTTGAACAGTGTTCGAATCTCCCTGTTGTGAATGCCTTTGTACTGTTCCTTCATTTCCGGCTCCAGCAGGAGATAATCCCGTCGGGTGATGATGTCCTCCGGATTGTTGCGGTTTACGTAGCGGTTCCAGTTGTAGTAGAGAAACGGTACACCCTGCTCATGTTCCCTTACCGATGTACCGCGTGCCTTGGCATCGGTGTACAGGGTAAACAGATTTGTCTTGCATCCTTTGCTGTCCGAATGTAGAGCCATAAACAAGGCGTTGAACGGACTGGCCGAAACTCCTTGCGGATAGAGTCTCGGATAGTGCTTGCCGGCAGCATTGAGCCAGTGGCCGTCGGCTTCCGAAGCGCCACTCAATGCCGATGAAAGCAGTTCTATTTGCTTTTGTGCGGCATTTTTCTCTATTTGCGACTTTTCTTTCATATTTGGATGTGTTTGTGTTGTTTATTTTTTTATAGTTCTTACTGGATACCTCTGCTTCTGGCCGCAGTTTCCTGTTGTCCGCTGTCGTAGTTTTCCGCAGCCATCTGACGCAGCCTGTCGCTTTGGGCAAGTATGGCATTGGCCAGTGTGTTCAGGGGCACCGCGCCGCTACGGTAGGCATCCGCTACTGTCGGACTGATCTGTATGGTACAGGGAACACGGTCTATCGTGGCAATCAGCGTGCAGCCCTGCAATACCGGATTTACGATACGTGGATTCAATGGTTCGTCCGCATAGCGTTTGTATTGTACGTTTCCGCTTTCTCTACGTGGATATCCGTCAACTTCGCTCTGTTGGTTTGACAGTGCTTCCTTGCCGGCCTTGTTCAGCAGATTTGCACCGCCAAGTCCCATGAGCAGCATCTTCAGCAGCGGGTTCCGGACAAACAGTCCTGCTACGATACTGGCTATCGGCAAAAGGTTGTCCTTCAGTCCGAGGGATTTCGTCTTGCCCGTAAAGAGCCCCAGCAGCATATCCGGCAGCATGGCTATGATATAACCCAGGTTACCGGCCACTTTTCCCATTCCGTCAAGACCGAATGAGCGCAAAAGCCCGTCCCAGCCGTTTGTATTGGTATGTTCCGCTTGTTCTTCCGTTTCTTCCCGCGTACCTACGGCAGCTTCGTCGTCTTTCACATTTTGTCCGTTGTATCCGCTTGTCGGTGTTTCCGTATTTTTCATTGTCTGTTCCCTTACTTCGCTTTCCGTGTTGTCCTTCAGCATTTCCTGTTCTTTCAGATAGGCATCCTCATATCCGGGAGCTACTACCAGCGGAACATCTTTGTACTGCTCTTTGCGTTCTTTTCCCGGCATACTGTAGTTCTTCATCCATGCCGGCTTTTCATTTTCTTTCTTGCTCCAATCCATAAAACTGAAATTGATGACAGGTATTTTATTTCTCAGCTGTCTGTTGACTTGGGCAATAAGTTTATTATCCTTGGCTGGAATCATGGTCGCTTCTTTGCGGAACATATCAAATACATTGTTCTCCTTTCCGAACACACCTTTGCTGATACATTCCTCTACAGATTGTTCCCGGGGAGTTTCAGGCACAAGACTGTCAGCTGCAGCGGTCAGTACCACATCCACACCCACGAATCTGGCAAGCGAAGCCCACGATCCGGCACCTCCCAGCATTATGGCATCTGCCGAAGCACCCAGTACATTTCCGGCACCTTTTTCCAGCGTACTGGGATGATAGGCTGCCTCGCTGCGTGATTCAATCTCTTCTGCCAGTGGCGAACGTCCCAGTGTCTGTGCCAGTCCCAGCAGACTCGATTGTCCGGCCTTTCGGATAATGTACTCGGCCGATGACTTGGGTATCCGGTCATTCACCAGTTTGTCCACCATCAGCTGGTCCAAGCGGTAATCCAGATAGGCATACGCCAGGTCGCATCCCAGTTTTTCCGAAAGGGCATCGTAACGCTCACGTCCTATTTCAGCCACTACGGTTTCGCGCCACTGCCCGGCCATACAGGCCAGGTCACGCTGGATATCATCCGAGGACAGGATGCGTTCCTTACACATTCCTATATACTCTTCCGTAGTCTTTGAGTTCCATTCGCCCGTCAGTTTGAGTGTCTGGTACGGGTCTCCTAAAGGTTGTCCCGCAGTCGCCATCATACTGAGAATACCGCTGGCAGAGGTAGAGTATTCTTTCATTTCCTCCACCTGCTTACTGTTGAGAAAAGCCTGTGTTTCATTTATTACCGGTACCAGGTAACAGCGGAAATAACTGCCCGTGAGAGCCTCCATTTCCGCAAACCGTCTGCTATTGATTCCGTCCATATCTTGTCATTGTTTCGCTATACCATGTTTATCTGTTTGAGCAGTTGCTCCTTGGTCTGCTCGATGGCATGGTGATATACTTCCATCTGTTTTGGAAAATATTCTTCCAGCCATTTGTCCTTCTCTATGTTGTCCTGCAGGAAACGAACTGCCTGTTCACGTTCTATTTCCACCGAAGCTTCTCCTTCATCATGGTTGTTGAACCATGCCTTTGTCCACCAGCGGACACCGGCCCGGTCCGGATATACCGACACGATACGCGGTATGTCGAAGCTCTGGATGTCGATGTCGAGTTCAGCCAGCGGATCAATGATGCCGCTGTAGCTTACGGCTTCGTCATGGAGTTTTTTTTTATGTCTCCGCTCATGGTGGAGAGGTACACGTTGTGACGCAGGGCCAGGTAATGCAGGAAATCAGCGATGAGCAGGTTCTGTACCTTGCTGACCAGCGGGATGGATTTATGTCCCAGTCCGAGAGGATTGGCCATGCTCGGCATGGTCTCGTAGAAATATTCTCTCATCGCCCCCATGGTGAAGATGTGGCGCAGGGACTGCTCCGTGTGCTCGGGCAACACGTAGGCTCCGCGTTGCAGATCCTCCATGTAGTACGGCAGGAAACGCAGCATCAGTTCCTCGATTTCCTCCTTGTCACGGTCGTACCTGGTTTTGATCTCACCGTCAAACGGAGTGAACTCGTGTGCCGCACCGTGTCCCGATTTGCCGAGTGCCTGGATATTGCCGTAAAGCATGGTCAGGAACTCCAGCGGATTCAGTTCCTCTCCCTTGAACCGGGCTTCGACGTGCAGCCTGTCACCGCTCAAGGCCACAGTCTGACCGGCTTTCACGCGTTGCCCGAACTGCGCAAAGACATTTGACAGGTGTCCGTATGTCACCTCATATTCCCCGTACCGGATAGTCTGGCATATCCCGTGTACCGGATCATTGCCGACCCCTGACACGATTCCGCTCGCGACGGCAGACAGCCTGTAATATCGGGCGTTGAAGTCAATGCCATGGTGGAAAAACGGCTTGCCCGTTCCCGGGTCGGTCTGTTCGCCGTAACCGAGAGTCATTTCCACCTCCTTGCCCTGGGGTTCCTCGAAAGGT
>OGZR01000199.1_pt1 | contig 38173 bp, 28 predicted proteins | sample 1576851 | NCBI WGS metagenome assembly OGZR01 (sample SAMEA3541492, study PRJEB24748) | human gut metagenome | biome: human gut; feature: human-associated habitat; material: faeces | place: China | collected 2012
CCGCCGGAGCGGTGCTTAAGCCGTAAGGCGGGAATTATGCGGTGTTGCCCTAAATTTGACCGTGCACACTCCCAACGGTTTGGCGGGGCATCATTTACCCCACACTGCTCTCTTCCCGGCGCTTTTTCCGGTGCAATGCTGCCACCCACACGGCATACACCACAATAGCGCCGGCGCTGACGGCAACGCTCTGCCGCAGACCGGCCGTGTGGTAGGTGAACACGATCTCGCTGTGGCCCGCCGGGGCGGCAACCGCCATCAGGCCGTTGTCCACTTTCTCCACCTCCGCCGGCACACCGTTCACGGTTGCGGTAAAACCATCGTCATAGGGCACGCTGAACAGTACCAGATTTTCGGTTTCCAGATCCGCCTGCGCGGTAAAGCCGGTGCGCGTTGCGGTAAAGCTTGTCACAGCGCTTTCCCGCCGGGCCGTACAGTCCTGCACATAATCCTCATAGCTGATGTTATTTTTCTCATCATCCGTCAGGTTCTGCATCATCTGGCCGTACCGTTCCACCTGTTCATCGGTCAGCAGCAGGGCTTTCATCAGTACATTGCCCGCGTGGGTATCGCTCACCGTTTCAAAGTCCTCTTCCGTAATATAGGAATCATAGGTAAAGCCCATCGGCACCCAGTTCTCGTTCTCGTAAATCAGGTAGCTTGTGGTGCTTGAAACAAGGTTCCAGCCTTCCAGCTTTTCTTTTTCCCAATCCTCAACTTTTTCTTTTGGCACAAGGGTATACCGCACGCTCAGCAGACCGCGCAGGGCATACAGGCTGGCTTCCGGCTTGGAGTTCACATCCCGCTTAACGCCCACCGTAGGGTAAAATTCCAGAATGCTGGGTGCTACCGTGGAGTTAAAGAACTGGATGCAGCTTTTGTCCAGCCACAGACCAAGGTTGTTATAACTGTCGTAAGCGTCCAGCCGGTAAAAGACATCGTCCGGCAGAACGGCGTTCAGCTCCGGGGCTTCGCGCCAGGTCTGCTGCACATAGTCCGCATCGTGGTACCACTGGCCGTATTTGGTGATGGAAAGGTGTACCTGCCCATACACAAAGCTGAACCCCAGCACCACGGCCAGCACCGCCGCCGGGAACCGTGCCGCCAGCTGCCTGCGGTAATGCAGCAGCAGCCAGAACAGCCCCACGCCCAACATGCTGACCAGCAAAATGCCCCAGTAGCGCAACGGTTCCTCCACCACGCCAATGGTGGTGGTGCCGTCTTTTTCATTGGGCACCAGCGCAAAGGCAATGCTGCTCAAGGTACACAGCGCCACAAGGCCCAGCGCGCGGCGGTACTCGGTTTCGCACAGGTTGGCTTTTTGCAGCGTCATAGCCGTGGCGGCGCAGAGCACCAAAACCGGCATATAATACCAGCGCGCATAATAGCTGGAATTGAGGGCATAGAACATGCTGTTCAGCACCGGCACAAAGGCGCAGATAAGGCACACTTTCATGATGCGCGCAAAAGGGTGGCGCCGCCGCACGCGGCAGAACACCAGCCCGCCCGCAATGCCCACCACCGGCAGGTAGACGGTCATGCTGGTGTGCTTTAAGATGCCCTCCTGGAACAGGTCTTTCAGGTAGGGGGCATCCGGCATCAAAAAAGCGCTGTAAAAAATGGCAAGGTACTGCTGAGCGCTGCCGTATACAAGGTAGCCGTACCCATTGAATGGATCGATTGTGCGCGGGTTCTGCACCAGCGAAAGTGCCGCCGGAACCAGCAGCGCACAGCCCATGCAGCAGCCCAGCACCGTCTGGAACGCCAGCGCCCCAAACAGGCGCAGGTTCAGCTTGTACCGGCCGCCCGCCACCATGCAGACAAAATAAATAATCAAAAACACGGCCTGCCCGGCAAAAAAGAAATAGTTGTTGAGCAGGTTGACCGCAACCCAAAACGGGAATGCACCGTGCCTGCGGTCCAGCACGGCATCATCCAGCGCTTTGAGCATGTAGGGGAACAGCGCCACAACGTCCAAAAAGTGGTTAAAGAACACGTCGTACACCGTAAAGCCGGAGAACGCATACAGACACGCGCCCACCATGCTCCAGCGCTCATCTTTTACCCAGCGGCGCATCCACAGGTAAGCCCCGCCGCCCGCCACAGCAAATTTAAGGCAGAGCATTGGCACCATGGCCCAGGGCATCCACCGATAGGGCAGCAGCAGGGTGAGCCAGAAAAACGGGCTGCCGCACAGATAAAAGCTGTAGGAGTTCACAAACCCGCTGCCCAGGTCCGTTGCCCAGCTGAAACTGCCCCCCTGCTTAACAAAATTGTTGGCATAGGAATAAAAGGAAATCTGCTGGTCGTTAAAGTCCCCGGCGTAGTGGAAAAAGTCGCCGTTCAGGCCATCAATGATGCAGTGGGGCAAAAACAGCGCCGCCGCCACCGCAAAGCAAAGCCAGAACACCTGCCAATACCGTGACCGCCCGCCTGTTTTGCGCTCCAAAAGCTTGCCGCCAATCTTCAATGCAATTCCCTCCTTTGAAGGGATGTGATATACTTTATAATTAGAAATTAGAAATGAGGAATTAGCAATGAGCAATTATCTGCTATTCTTTGGCTCCTCGTATTTTAGCAAAAGGTCTGCCCCATTGCCCACCATTTAATTTCTCATTCCTAATTACTAATTCCTAATTTTTTCAAGAGTGAGGTGCTTTGTTTTGTCTCTATACCCTTTTCACGCTCTTTTGGGGCGCATGAAGTATATTACGCGGTGGGCGCTGATGCGCTGCATGCGGCAGGAAAGCCTGAGTGAGCACACGGCGGATACCGCCCTGCTGGCCCATGCGCTTTGCCTGATCGCCCGGAACATCACCCACACCGGGGCCGATATCCGCCCCGACACCGTGGCCGCCGCGGCGCTGTACCACGATGCGCCGGAAATTTTGACCGGCGATATGCCTACCCCGGTCAAATACAAGAACGAAGCCCTGCGCACCGCCTACAAAGCCGTGGAACGGGAAAGCGCCCTTGCCATGGCGGATCTGCTGCCGCCGGAGCTGCATGAGATCGAAGGCAGCTACCTGACCGGCAGTGTGCTGAACGATGCCGAGCGCAAGCTGCTGAAAGCCGCAGACCGGCTTTCGGCCCTGATCAAGTGCATGGAGGAGGTGGAAAGCGGCAACCGCGAGTTCACCGCCGCTCTCGCCCAGCAAAAAGCCGATCTGGCCGCCATGCACAGCCCCGAAGCCGATTATTTCATTGAGCACATGCTGCCGTGCTATACGCAGAACCTGGATGAGCTAACGAAAAAGTAAGTAAATAGTGAGGGCAATACCGCATAATTCTAAGTGCCGATACGGCGAGCGAGGTGCGACAGATGCCAAGCCAAAAGCGCAGATAATACTGGATGCTGCAAAGGTGAGCGCCGCCAGTGGCGGAAACAGCGAACCGAAGCAGGGGCAGCGGTCGCAGAGTGCGAGGGGCTTTTGCCCCCGAAGCACGATGCGGGTACCGCAACCCGACATTATCGAGCATTTTGGCAACGCAGATGCCGTGCCGCAGCTGCCGGAGCGGTGCTTAAGCCGCAAGGCGGGAATTGTGCGGTGTTGCCTTAGGATGTAGGAGTGAGGAGTTAGGAGTTGAAGGTGCGGCTTACGCCGCATTTTCGAAAATTTGAAAATAAGAAAAGGTTAATATTCAAAATCGTGCGCGTCAGCGCACACCATAAACTCCTAACTCCTACTTCCTAGCTCCTAACTACCCTTGGAGCTTATATACCGCCTCAATCAGCTTGTCCACATCGGTAAAATGCTCCAGCATGGAACAATAACGGCGCAGGGACGCGGCGCCTTTCAGACCTTTCATATAGTGCATGGCCTGGCCGCGGGCCTGGGGCATAGCGGTCCATTCGCCTTTTTCTTCGCACATTTCGTAGATTTGGGCGCGCAGGGCGCTCATCCGGGCGTTCAGGCTGGGTTCGCCGGGCTCCGGCTGGCCAGTCAATACGGCGTTGATGCGCTCAAACAGCCAGGGGTCGCCCAGCGCGCCGCGGCCGATCATCACGCCCGCGCAGCCGGTTTGCTCCAAAATCTGCTTTGCGTCTTCCGCCGTGGTGATATCGCCGTTTGCCAGCACCGGAATGCCGACCTCTTTGCGGATCTCCGTGATGGCATCCACATCAATGGGCGGGATGTACATCTGCTCCCGCGTGCGGCCATGCACGGCGATCAGGTCTGCACCGTTTGCTTCACACTGCCGGGCCACGGCAACGCCGGTCAGCTGCTCGGCATCCCAGCCAATGCGCATTTTAACGGTCAGAGGCTTATCCGGCCCCAGGGCTCCGCGGGCAGCGGCCACCATGCGGCCGCACAGCTCCGGGTCCTGCATCAGTTTGCTGCCTGCACCGCTGGATGTGATCTTGGGGGCCGGGCAACCCATGTTGATGTCCAGAATATCAAACTGCACGCCTTTTTCCTGAATGATCCGGATCGCCTGCGCCATCGTTTCGGGCTCGGCCCCAAACAGCTGCACAGCATAAATGCCGTGGGAGGCCTTGTCCCGCAGCAGGCGCACGCTTTTGTCATCGCCAAAGGTAATGGCCTTGGCGCTGGCCATCTCGCTTACCGTCCACGCCGCGCCATGGTCCGCCATCAGGTGCCGGCACGCCGCATCCGTAAACCCCGCCATCGGCGCAAACACCGCAGGCTGTGCATATGGAATGGTTAGATTGCGTAATTGCATATTTTTGATAGGCAGGAGTGAAGAGCGAGGAGTTAGGAGTTAAAGGTGCGGCTTGCGCCGCGTTTTGAATTTTTGGGGTAAAACAATAAAACCTAACATTCAAAATTGTGCGCGCCAGCGCACACCAATAACTCCTAACTCCTACTTCCTAACTCCTAACTCCTAACTCTCTCCCAACTTTTGTTTTTGCCTCAGCTAAAATATTATTTTACCACACTCCCCACACCAGTGCAATTTGTGATATACTATTTTTATTATTGCGATCGATGTGTTTCGTTTTTTCGGAGGTTCCTGTATGAAACTGCTGGTTTTGGATGGCAACAGTCTGGTGAACCGGGCTTACTTCGGTATCAAGCTGCTGACAACCAAGGATGGGCGCTACACCAACGCCATTTTCGGCTTCCAGAATATCCTGCTCAACCTGCTTTCCGCCCACCACCCGGACGCTGTGGCCATTGCCTGGGACGAAAAAGCCCCCACCTTCCGCCATACCGCCTATGACGGCTACAAGGCCACCCGCCACGGTATGCCGCAGGAGCTGGCGGAGCAGATGCCGGTATTAAAGCAGCTGCTGACCGACCTTGGCTTTGTGCAGGTCAGCAAGCCCGGCTGGGAAGCGGACGATATCCTGGGCACGCTGGCCGCCGCCAACGAGGCCGCCGGGGGCACCACCCTGCTGGCGACCGGTGACCGGGACAGCCTGCAGCTGGTAGATGATGCCACCACGGTGCTGCTTGCCACCAACCGCGAAACGCTGCCCATGGACCCCGCCACCATCCAGGAAAAATACGGCGTGGCCCCGCCGCAGCTGATCGAAGTAAAAAGCCTGATGGGCGATGCTTCCGATAATATTCCCGGCGTGCCCGGCATTGGCGAAAAGACCGCCCTTGCCCTGGTGCAGAAGTTCGGCAGTTTGCAGGGCGTGTATGAGCACCTGGACGACAAAGCCATCAAACCCAAACAGCGGGAAAAGCTGGAAGCCAACAAGGAGCTGGCCGAGCTTTCCCACATGCTGGGCACCATCCGCAAGGACGCTCCCATCGAAACTGCGCCGGAGCACTACTGCCGCACTGCCGGGGACCCGGCTGCCGCAGCCCAGCTGCTGGCTGAGCTGGAAATGCACAAGCTGACCGCCCGCTGGGGGCTGGATGAATCCCCGGCAGCGGTTGCCGCCAGCGCAGAAACTCTGCCGGAAGTGCAGCCCGACCTGCTGCCTCTTGCGCCGGAAGGCCGATATGACCTGGCCCAGAACAAGGACGGCAGCTGGTACGCCGTGCAGGGGGATTCCGTTTACCTGCTGGATAACGACCGCCTGCCCTCTCTGCTGGATGCCGCCGGGGTGCAGCTGCGTGTGTTTGATGCAAAGCCGTTGTACCACATTGCACTGGAGCATGGCGGCGTTGGCGCGGCCATTGTGTTTGATGGCAAGCTGGCCGCCTACCTACTGAATCCTTCGGCCAGTGATTACCAGGCCGGGCAGCTGGCGGCAGAATACGCTGCTGCCCCCGCCTTTGCCTGCGCCGCCGCGCCGGATGCCGGGGCGCTTTCCGCCTTGCTGGATGTGCTTTCCACTAAGCTGGACGGGCAGGGCGGCCACGACCTGCTGGCCACGATGGAGCTACCTCTGGCCCGCGTGCTGGCCGACATGGAGCGCATCGGCTTTGCGGTGGACGCCGAGGGCATCCGCCAGTTCGGCGATAGCCTGCGCGCCGAGCTGAACGGCATTTTGCAGAACATTTATGCTGAGGTCGGGTACGAGTTCAATCTGAACAGCCCCAAGCAGTTGGGCGAAGCCCTGTTTGACAAGCTGGGCCTGCCGCCCCGCAAAAAAACGGCCCGCGGCTATTCCACCGACGCCGAAACGCTGGAAAGCCTGCGCGCCTACAGCCCGGCGGTGGATGATATTTTGAAGTACCGCACCTATTCCAAGCTGCTTTCCACCTATGTGGAGGGCCTGCTGAAAGCCCTGGGGCCGGACGGACGCATCCATTCCACCTTTATCCAGACCGAAGCCCGCACGGGACGCATCAGCTCCACTGAGCCGAATTTGCAGAACATCCCCATCCGCACCGAGCTGGGCAGCCGCCTGCGCGGCTACTTTGTGGCCGCCCCCGGCGAAACGCTGGTGGACGCCGACTATTCCCAGATTGAACTGCGCATTCTGGCCCACATTACAGGCGATGAAGCCATGCAGCAGGCGTTTTTGTCCGGGGCAGACATTCACCGCGCCACCGCGGCCAAGATCTACCACATCCCGGAATCGGATGTCACCCATGAGCTGCGCACCTCCGCCAAGGCCATCAACTTTGGCATCATGTACGGCAAGGGAGCGTTCTCTCTGGGCAAGGACCTCGGCATTTCGGTCAAGGAGGCAGATACTTTCTTGAAAACGTATCTGAATACCTTCCCGAAAGTGGACGGCTACATGCAGAACTGCATTGAACACGCCAAAGAGAAGGGCTATGTAGAAACGCTGTTTGGCCGCCGCCGCCCGCTGCCGGAGCTGGCAAGCTCCAACTTCCAGGTGCGCAGCTCCGGCGAGCGCATGGCCCGCAACACACCCATCCAGGGCACCGCGGCGGATATCATTAAGCTGGCCATGGTGCATGTCTGGCAGCGCCTGCGGGACGAAAAACTGCAGGCCCGCCTGCTATTGCAGGTACACGATGAACTGATCGTGGAAGCGCCGGAAAACGAAGTGGAACAGGTCAAGCGTATTCTGAAAGAGGAGATGGAGCAGGTGGTATCCTATTCCGTCCCCCTCACCGCCGAAGTCGGCACCGGCAAGACCTGGCTGGAAGCACATTAACAGATAGGAGGTAGGAAGTAGGAGTTAGGAGTTAATTAGGAATTAGCAATGAGCAATGAGAAATTGCAATGCTCCCGCCAACCTTGCTGCAAATCCCGTCATGGCATCTGTAGCAAGGTTTCGGAACGGTCAAGACCGTTCCCTACAGATCAAAATAAAAGGTCGCTAAAATCTTTTCGTTCCTATTAACTCCTAACTCCTCCCTCCTAACTCCTAACTTCACACGGGGGTATACAATGTATATTTTAGGCATCGAATCGAGCTGCGATGAGACGGCGGCTGCGATTGTGGAGGATGGAAAACATTTAATTTCCAACGTTATTTCTACCAGCGTCAAAGAACAGGCGCTTTACGGCGGTGTTGTGCCGGAAATTGCCAGCCGCCGCCATGCGGAATACATCAGCGCAACGGTGCAGCAGGCTTTGCAGGATGCCAACATGTCCATTGCGGATGTGGACGCGGTGGCCGTCACCTTTGCCCCCGGCCTGATTGGGGCCGTGCTGGTGGGGGTCAACTTTGCCAAGGGCCTGGCTTACGGCGCGGGCAAGCCGCTGGTGCCGGTACATCACCTGCGCGGGCACATTGCAGCCAACTATCTGACCCACCCACAGCTGGAACCGCCATTCCTCTGCCTGGTGGCCAGCGGCGGCCACAGCCATATTGTGCAGGTAGAGGACTGGTGCAAGTACCATGTTCTGGGCCGCACGGTGGATGACGCCGCGGGCGAAGCGTTTGATAAAGTTGCCCGCACCCTGGGGCTGCCCTATCCCGGCGGGCCCAGCGTTTCGCAGGCCGCCAAAACCGGCGACCCGCACTATTACAAGCTGCCCACCCCGCATGTGGAGGGTAAATACAACGTGAGCTTTTCCGGCTTAAAGACTGCCGTTGTCAACGAGGTTCACAACGCCCAGCAGCGCGGTGAGGAAGTGCGCGTGGCCGATATGGCCGCCAGCTTCCAGGAGCGCATTGCACAAATCCTGGCCAAAAAGCTGCTGGCCGCCGCAGCGGATACCAACGCCAAAACCATCTGCCTGGCGGGCGGCGTTGCGGCCAATGGCCGTCTGCGCCAGCTGGTGAACGATGGTGCCCAGAAGCTCGGCGCGAAAGTGTATCTGCCGGAACTGAAATACTGCGGCGACAACGGCGCGATGATCGCCGCGCAGGGCTACTATGAATTCAAGGATGGCAACATTGCAGACCTTACCCTGAACGGTCTGCCCACCCTTTCCATTGACTATCGCTAAGCGTTTTTTGCTTAAAAAGCGGTTTTGCACGTTCAATTCTGCATTTTGCCCCTGTTCCCCATATTGCAAAACCCTGCCGCTTATTGTAAAATAAGAAAATCGACAATATTACAATCTACAATATTTTATTGGAGTGGAATACATGGCTGACGAAAAGTTTTCCAATTTTTTGACTGAGATCATTGACGCGGATCTTGCCGAGGGCAAGGTCAAGGAGATCCATACCCGTTTTCCGCCGGAGCCGAACGGCTACCTGCACATTGGTTCCGCCAAGGCCATTTACATCAACTACATGACCGCCAAAACCTATGGCGGTAAGTTTAACCTGCGCTTTGACGATACCAACCCCGCCCGCGAAGGCGACGAGTATGTGCAGAGCATCCTGAAAGATCTGGAATGGCTGGGTGCCACCCCCAACGGCGGCATTTTTTACGGCAGCGATTACTTTGAAAAGTGCTATGAATACGCCGAAAAGCTCATTCAGGAAGGCAAAGCCTATGTGGATGACCTGACACGCGAGGAGATGCAGGAATACCGCGGCAACGATGCCGGTAAGCCCAGCCGTCCTTCCCCCTACCGCGACCGCACCCCGGAAGAAAACCTCGACCTGTTCCGCCGGATGCGCGCGGGCGAGTTTGCCGATGGCGAAAAGACCCTGCGCGCCAAAATCGACCTGGCCAGCCCCAACATGAACCTGCGTGACCCGGCGATTTACCGCATCAAGCATGTTTCCCACCACCGCCAGGGCGATAAGTGGTGCATCTACCCCCTGTATGACTTTGCCCACCCCATTCAGGACGCCATTGAGGGCATCACCCATTCCATGTGCAGCCTGGAATTTGAGAACCACCGCCCCCTGTATGAGTGGGTCGTGACCAATATTTTTGGCGCCGGCTTCCCCAAACAGCGCGAATTTGCCCGCCTGAATGTGACCAACACCGTCATGAGCAAGCGCTACCTGCGCGAACTGGTGGAAAAGAACATTGTGGATGGCTGGGATGACCCCCGCATGCCCACCCTGTGCGGTCTGCGCCGCCGCGGCTATACCCCCACCAGCATTTTTGAGTTTGTGCGCACCGCCGGTGTTGCCAAAGCAGACAGCCTGGTGGATATGCGCCAGCTGGAAGCCGTGCTGCGCGCCGAGCTGGAGCTGAACGCCGCCCGCCGCGTTGCCGTTCTGGAGCCGGTCAAGCTGGTGATCGACAACTACCCGGCTGACCAGGTTGAGTATTTTGATCTGCCCAATAACCCCAACCGCGATGCCAACGACACCACCACCCGCCCGGTTGCCTTTACCAAGGAAGTCTGGATCGACAAGAGCGACTTTTTTGAAGTTCCCCCGCCGAAGTTCAAGCGCTTGACCCTGGGCAGCGAAGTCCGCCTGATGGGCGCTTACCTGGTGCGCTGCACCGGCGTGGACAAGGACGAAGCCGGTAATGTGGTGACCATCCATGCCGAAGCCGACCTGGAAACCCGCAACGGCAACCCCGCCGATGGCCGCAAGGTGCGCGGCACCATCCATTGGGTCAGCTGCGAGCACTGCGTGGACGCTGAGATCCACCTGTACGACAAGCTGTTTACCGAAGCCAACATGAACGGCATTCCCGATGGCGCTGACTTCAAGGATTACCTGAACCCCGACAGCGTGCAGGTCATTGACCACGCCAAGCTGGAAGAGAGCCTGGCCGATGCCAAGCCCGGCGAGCGGTTCCAGTTCGTGCGCACCGGTTACTTTACGCCGGACAGCAAGAACCCCCACGTTTACAACCGCATCGTCACCCTGAAGGACAGCTTCAAGTTCTGATTTTTCAGGCTTTCCCTTTCATCGTTCAAATTATAATTCAAAGGCCGTTGTGCAAGCCAAACTGCACAACGGCCTTTTTGTTATGGCAATACCGCATAATTCTAAGTGCCGATACGGCGAGCGAGGTAGGGCAGATGCTAAGCCAAAAGCGCAGATAATACTGGATGCTGCAAAGGTGAGCGCCGCCAGTGGCGGAAACAGCGAACCGAAGCAGGGGCAGCGGTCGCAGAGTGCGAGGGGCTTTTGCCCCCGAAGCACGATGCGGGTACCGCAACCCGACATTATCGAGCATTTTGGCAACGCAGATGCCGTGCCGCAGCCGCCGGAGCGGTGCTTAAGCCGTAAGGCGGGAATTATGCGGTATTGCCTTATGTTATTCTTTGTTTTGGCAAACGCTCAGCCGGCCATGTACTGGCCTTCAAAGTCAAACACGGTATTCCAATAGGTATCACCCAGAACATCCATCGCCTCGCCGTGGCCTGCGCCCTCGGCGGTCAGAGTGGCCTTGTTGGTGCCGGGTTTGGCGTTATACAGGGTACCCATCATCTCATAGGGGATAAAATCATCCGCGGTGCCGTGGATGAACAGCATCGGCTTTTCACAGTTCTGCACCTGCTGCAGGGCGGATGCTTCCTTAAAGCCATAGCCCGCTTTGGCTCTTGCCGTGGCGCTGGCGGTATACAGAATTGGGAACTCCGGCAGGCCGAACCGCAGTTTCAGCTCACTGGAAAAAATATCCCACACGCTGGTGTAGCCGCAGTCCTCCACAAACACTTTTACCTGTTCCGGGGTGTCCTCCCCTGCTGTCATCATGGTAGTGGCGGCACCCATGGAAACGCCGTGCAGCACAATTTCAGCTTCGCTGTCCTGCGCCAGCACCCAGTCGATCCATTGCAGCACATCCTTGCGGTCCAGCCAACCCATGCCGACATAATCGCCCTCACTGTCGCCGCAGGCGCGCAGATCAGGGGTCAGCACCTGGTAGCCTGCATCGTGGTAGTGCTGGGCCAGGTTAGTCACGCCGGTATGGCTGCTGCGGTAGCCGTGCAGGGCAATCACCCACAGGTGGCTGCCCGCATTGGGGTAATACACGCCGTTCAGCCGCAGGCCGTCCTCTGCCGTGATCTGCACCGTCTGGCCGGGATTCTGCTGCAAAAATTCCTCATTGGCCTGCTTTTGTACGGCGCGGTTTTCGGCAATCAACTGTTCCACGCCATCCGTGGGGGCTTCCACATCCAGCGCCACCTCACGGTCACCGCCGTCCCCGCTGCGCCCAATGGCATAATTGACCAGGTAGCTGCTGGCAAACGCAATGACAGCCGCCACCAGCACCACCACGGCAATCAACACGCCAATGACAATCTTTCTTCTGTTCTGCTTTTTTGTTGTAACTTTCATTCTGTTTTCCTTTCCCTCTGTGCCCGTGCCATATGTTGCACGTTTCAATCTAGAATGTTCAATATTATACAACAATTAGCAAGAATGTTCAACGGTTATTTGCTGGCATACAGCGGGTTGGCCGCGCGGGTCTGGGTGCCATAAACCGCTTGCAGCCGTTCAAATGCCGCCCAATTTGTTGATATCCTGCGCCGTCTGTTCCATCATGGTTTACGCTCCTTTTCTTGCAATTATCCAAAAGCATCGATATCGCGCGTTAAAATCAGTGAACTGCAGTAGTTTTTGCGCCAAACTTCCAAAATTATCTGTACGGGTCGATGCTCGGCATTGGCCCGTTGACGCACCTTGCCGCAAATTCCACTCCATTTTCCGCCCCATACAAACAACATGCCGTTTCCCCGTAGGGGGCGCACATTGTGTCAAACCCCCTCGCCCCATCATTACTTATCATCTTAAGGCAATACCGCATAATTCTAAGTGCCGATACGGCGAGCGAGGTGCGGCAGCTGCTAAGCCAAAAGCGCAGATAATACTGGATGCTGCAAAGGTGAGCGCCGCCAGTGGCGGAAACAGCGAACCGAAGCAGGGGCAGCGGTCGCAGAGTGCGAGGGGCTTTTGCCCCCGAAGCACGATGCGGGTACCGCAACCCGACATTATCGAGCATTTTGGCAACGCAGATGCCGTGCCGCAGCCGCCGGAGCGGTGCTTAAGCCGTAAGGCGGGAATTATGCGGTGCTGCCTTAATATTACCACATTTCTCCCGCCCCCCAAAATCCCGCGTCATCTTTTTCCCGCCGCCCGCATACCCATGGTGCAGGGGTGAAGTCTTATGATCGGGATTTTATGGCTTTTTTTGCAGTCGGCTGCTTCGCATCTGCTCTACCTAGCCCTCCGGCTGGAAACCGGCAGCTTTCCCAAGCCGCTTTCCGCCAAGGAGGAACAAGCCGCCTTCGCCGCCATGCGCGCCGGGGATGCCGCCGCGCGCGAAACGCTGATCTGTCACAACCTGCGGCTGGTGGCACACATTGTAAAAAAGTATTATACCGTTTCCGGCGGGCAGGATGATTTTATCAGCATCGGCACCATCGGCCTGATTAAAGCAGTAGATACCTATGACTGCGCCCGCACCACCCGCTTTGCCAGTTACGCCAGCCGCTGCATTGAAAACGAGCTGCGGATGCAGCTGCGCCACACCCGGCGCGAAGCAGGCACCGTTTCTTTGCAGGAGCCGCTGGAAACCGGCGCGGACAGCGGCATGCTGACCCTGGCGGATGTTCTGCCCGACCTGGCCACAATGGAAGAAGACTGCGAACTGCGGGATGCCGCCGCTCGGCTGCGCCAGCTGGTTACCGCCCTGCCGGAGCGCGAGCAACAGATTTTGACCCTGCGGTACGGCCTGGATGGCGCCGTCCCGCAGACGCAGCAGCAGATTGCCGCACAGTTCGGAATCAGCCGCAGCTATGTATCCCGGCTGGAAAAGCACGCCCTTGCCCGCCTGCGCCGTGCGTGGAACCAACCGCACCCGCTGTAACTGCTCAAACGTTTGCATTTTATAACAGCCGTTCATCGGCGGACAACTGTTTCTGTAAAAGTCAAAAGTATGACTTTTCAAAACTACTTGCACTGTCCCCTGCTTTTCCTTTATAATAGTATATATTTGTGCGGCCGCGGGGGGCTTCCATTAAACTTATGGGTTTGTAGGAACTGTCGGCAACCGATGCACAAATTTCAGCAATTTTTCATAGTTAAAGCAGTTGTTTCACTGTATTCTTTGTGATAGAATAATAAAAGGGGTGTTTTCTCTTTTGTAGGGCAACACCTACAAGAGAGCGAGGACTTCCACCATATGAACGCGCAAACCATTATGATCTGCTCCGGCAAGGGCGGCACGGGCAAAAGCACCGTATCGGTCCTGCTGGGTGCCCAGCTGGGTGCCTGGGGCCGCCGCGTCCTGCTGATCGAGTTGGACTCTGGGTTGCGCAGTGTGGACATGATTGCCGGGGTATACGGCAAGACGGTTTACGATATCGAGGATGTTCTGTGCGGTCGGTGTGATGGCAGCAAAGCTATTGTGCCCAGCCCCTTGTACCCTGGGCTGTCGGTCATCAGCGCTCCCTATGAGGGCGGTGAGGTCCGCGCAGCACCGCTGGCCGGGTTGATTTTGGCCATGCGGGAATATTTTGATTATATCCTGCTGGATACTGCAGCGGGCATGGGCGCACCGTTTACCGCCGCCAACCGCTTGGCGGACCGCGCACTGGTTGTTTTAACGCCGGACCCGGTCGCCCTGCGGGATGGGCGCATTGTGGCGGATGCCCTGTTACAGAGCGGCCGCCCCGCCAGCGCCGTGCGGCTGGTGATGAACCGTGTGTCCCGTTCCAGTTTTGGCAAGGATGCTGCAGTGTTTGACCTGGATGAGTGCATTGACACCGTTGGTTTGCAGCTGATTGCCGCTATCCCGGAAAGCCGCACCTTGCAGCGCGCCGGTGCCGCAGGCACCGCCCTGCCGCAGGACTGCCCCGCCGCCATTGCCGGGCACGCCCTTGCGGGCCGCATTTTGGGCGAGCGCATTCCGCTGACCTGTTTTTGACAAAAAACGCATAGCCATGCTATGCTGTAACTTATAGAAAGTGGGGGATTTCTTATGACGATTGCCCTTGTTGCACATGATACAAAGAAAGAACTGATGGTTCAGTTCTGCATTGCCTATCGGCAGATTCTGAGCGAGCACAGGCTGATCGCCACGGGTACCACGGGGCGGCTTGTAGCCGAAGCCACCGGCCTGAACGTACAGCGCTTTTTGCCGGGCGGCCACGGCGGTGACCAGCAGATCGTTGCCCGCATCGCCTGCGACGAAGTGGACATGCTGCTTTTCTTCCGCGACCCCATCAGCGCTAAGCCCTCGGAGCCCAACGAGATGAACCTGCTGCGCATCTGCGATGTGCACAATATTCCGGTTGCCACCAACATTGCCACTGCCGAGGTGTTGATCCACGGCCTGGAGCACGGCGACCTTGACTGGCGTACCATCCTGAACCCCCAGCACTAAGGGCAAAATTTTGATACAGGGCGTTCACCGAAGGACAAAGAGACAAGTTAAGAATCCACACGCAGGCCCCTCCGCCATCCGGCTCCGGGGCCTGCTTTCTTTTTTGTTTCCAATCCTCTCTCATTCTGTCCCATGCGGGAAAACATGAGATAATGCGTTGATTTTGCTTGGTGTGGACTTGGAATGTTCTTGGAGTTGGCTTGGAGATTAGGCGGATTGCGAGCGGAACGGAGTGGAGCGAGCTCCTATGCGCTCTCTTGATTTCCTCTGCGCCTTTCTGGATTTTTTCGTGTGCCCGCGCATATAGTACGGTCAATGCAAAATCGGAAAATGTGGAATCCGTCTTTGCCTCTTAGTAGCACTTTACGCCATCGCAACGATAAATCCATGAGGCAAGCAAAAATTCAAGATTTTCCAAAAGGCACACTGAAATTCCACTTTTTCCAAATTTCGCTCTTTTCAGTTCTATATTTGGAAAATGTGGAACGGAAGTTTGCCCCAAAAGGGCACAGGTGATTTTCCTTTTTCTTCGGTGAACGGACGCCCCAAATTTACAACAAGGAGCGTCAAGGAAATGCGAAAACAAGTCCAAAAAGAGCGCTGTACCAAAATCATGCTCACCAAATGTAAGGCCGTCTGCTGTCTGTATGACAAAGTGCAGCTTGCCGCCGCGAAAATGCTGGATGCAGAACCGGCAATTTTTCAATTTGAATGTAATGTTCCTATCCTCTGCAATGATATTCCTGCCAACGACTTAAATCTTCCCAGCGAAACCTACACCACAGATTTTGTTCTGCACTATGACGATGGGCACACGGCAGTCCGCGAGGCTGTCTTTCGGTCTTTTCTAAGCCGTCCCTCGGTTGCGGAAAAGCTGGAACTATCCCGCCGATACTGGCAGCAGCAAGGCATCTCCGATTGGGGTATCATCATTGACAAGGAGGATGCCGACCATGAGGAATCTTGACATCCTTGCCGCTGAAAACGGCGAACACGTCCGCGTTTTGCTTTGCAGAGAAGAACAGAGCTATGTTGTCAGCTGCCAACACTTTCGGATGCCGTACCCCGTTGCATCGGATTTGCTTGCAGAATTACAGCCCGTCCCTGCCGAATCATACTCTGTTTTCGTTCTGGACGAGGACATCACCAACCGCCAGCGCGAGGGGCGCAATCGCAAGCTCGACCTGATTGCGCCGCTGTTGGAGGATGCCTGCATCTATGATAAATCCCATCGCAACGAGGTTGTCCGCCAGATTTCTGCCGAGCATGGCATTGCCCGCCGCACGGTACTTCAATACCTTTGGCGCTATTGGGTATACCAAAGTAAAAATGCACTTTTACCCGCAGAGCGTCCCGCGCCAGAACAACATGAGCTTACTGCCGATGAAAAGGCCATCCGCTGGGCGCTGAACAAGTATTACTACACCCCACAGCGGCAGAGCTTGCAGACTGCCTACAAGATGATGCTACGGGCGAAATACTGCGACACACACGGCACATTGAAGCCGGAATATCCCACGTTCTGGCAGTTCCGCTACTTTTTTCGCAAGAACCGCGACCCTATCAGCGAGACCATCAGCAGACAGGGGCTTAAAGCCTACCAGCGCAATCACCGTCCGTTTACCGGCTCGGTCTGCGATTACGCGCATACTATTGGCGTGTACATGACTGATGCCACCGTTGCCGACATCTACATTGTCAGCCGCCTTTCCCGCAAACCTATTGGCCGACCTGTCATTTACACAATGGTCGATGCCTACAGCCGCCTGATTACCGGCGTTTATGTTGGTTTAGAAGGCGGACAATATGCGCTGCGTCTTCTGCTTCAGAACACTTTTACGGATAAGGTCAGTTTTTGCCATCAGCACGAGATAGACATTGACCCACACGACTGGCCGAGTCACCATCTTCCCACCAAAATTATTACAGACCGAGGCAGTGAGTTCTCCAGCGGCCCACTGGAAAACCTGTGCGAGAGCTACCATATCGAAATTGAAAATCTACCCGCCTATCGCCCGGATTTAAAAGGTGTAGTTGAAAAGCTGTTTGATTTGGTTCAAAGCGCCTACAAGCCCTTACTTAAGGGAAAAGGTGTCATCGAATCTGACATACAGGAACGCGGTGCGCCGGACTATCGCAGGCAAGGCACATTGGATTTAGAACAATTCACCGCCGTCGTTCTGCGTTGCGTCCTGTTCTATAATGCAAAATCTGTACAGACGGGCTTTACTCGCATACCCGCCATGATAGAAGCCAACACACCGCCTCTGGCATCAAGTATCTGGTCGTTCTGTGAGGCACAGGATGATTGTCCTGTGCATGAGGCCATAGATAAAAAGCTGCTTTATACGCTGTTGCCCCGTGTCGAGGGAAAAATCACGCAACGCGGTCTGGAAATCTTCGGTCTGCGTTTTTCAAACTGCACTTTTAAAAAGCGTTTTGTCGCTGCCGGTCTCTGCGGGCGGGAGACTGTACAGGTTGCCTATGCGCCGGAATGTATGGATACCGTGTGGTTGTATGAAAACGGCACTTACTCGGCTTTTGACTTGGTGCAAAAATCCTATCTGGGCAAATCACTGGCGGAAATTGCAGACGCACAACAGCAGGAAAAAGTAGAACGCACCGATTGGAAAAAGCAGGAATTGCAGGCACAGCTTGACCTTATGAGCGATATACAAGCCATTGCAGACCGCTCCGAACGTACCATGCCAGACCGCAGCAATATCAGCAAGCAGATACAGCAAAACCGCAGCACAGCCCGCAAACAAGAAAGCGTATCACTGATGGATTTACTGGCACAGCAACAGGAGGACGATTTCGATGCACGCTGATTATATTGCAAATCCGCTCTACGACAATAATCCTTTTATTGAAGCCTTGCCTCCGATGCTGTCCGGCAAAGACTTGATTCACGCTCTGGCGGTCATCCCACCCTATAGCGATAGTGACCGTGACCGCAGTACCGGGGAGCGTTTACAGCTGTTATCCTTTCTCTATGAGTTTTACCAGCCCCTATCCATGACGATTGACTTATACTGTGAAATCTACACTGCCATGCAGCATTGCTATGGGCAGTATTCAATCCAGAGCGAAGCCGCCGTAATGCAGAACGGTTACTCACTGATGCACGGCAATGCTCTTGCGGCATCCATCGGCGGCGGCAATTCTTTTTCTGTCATTGGCGTATCAGGGCTTGGCAAGTCCACCGCATTGCAGCGCGTGTTATCATTATTCCCGCAGGTTATCGAGCACACTGCATATCACGGGCAGAATTTTTATTGTCACCAGATTCCGTATCTGGTCGTGCAGACCCCACATGATGCGTCTATTAAGGCTCTGATTTTGGATATTTACTTACAGATTGACAGCCTGATTGGAACCTGTTACCAAAAGGATGCCCTATCGCGCAGGTTGAGCATTGATGTCCTTGTCAGTCAGCTTAATCAAATCGTGCGGGTCAATCATATTGGGCTACTGGTGATAGACGAGTTGCAGAACATTACCTATCATAAAAGTGATGGCGGTATACGCTTTTTGAATTTTCTCGTTCACCTTATCAACGGGGCAGGGGTAAGTGTCTGCATGGTCGGAACACCGCGCGTTTTGCAGGTATTGCAGCAGGAGTTTCGCGCCGCACGGCGTACCACTGGGCTTGTCTATGACCGACTGTCCAACGATAAGGAATTTTCGTTACTCCTGCACGGGCTATGGCATTACCAGTACACACAGTATGCCACCGACCTGACACCCGAGCTTGCAAACTGGCTGTATCGCAAGACACAGGGCATCCCGGATATACTTGCCAAGCTGCTGTATAATGCTCAAAAGCAAGCCATCCTTGACGGACGTGAAAAGATGGACTTAGAGATTTTTGAAAATGCATTTTTAAGAAATCTGGGAATGGTGTCAGAATACATAAGTGAGCTTTCTATCAAACCCGTTGTTAAGCGGCCGGCAAAGACCCCGCCGGAGGTATCTGTAGGTTCTGTAGCCCCCACCAAGATTGTTGGAAACGATATACGGGTGCTGCTCAAAAAAACGAAAAAGTGCGGCGAATCACCCGTATCTGCTTATGCCGAGTATATCAAGGGCGAGGTAGCAATATGATTAGCTTCTTTCCCACGCCGTACCCAGATGAACTTTGGTACAGCGTCATTTGCCGCTACCATGTTCACAGTGGCAACTACTGTGCTAAGCACACCCTGCGGCAGCTATATGGGGACAATTTCTGTGCTCCCAGTCTAATGCTCTGCGGGCCTATAAATACGCTGTTGGCACAGCTTCCGCAAGGGTTCTTGTCTGCAAAGGATGTTGTAATGCAGCACACATTTTATCCCTATTACGCGCGTTTTTTCCCTACGCAGCGTAAGCGTTCCACCTATGCCTATGTTGTCAATGGCAATCCATTAGCTGTACATCGGATGGGCATTTCACAGGCTAACGGGAATCATTGCTCTATAATGCGCTATTGTCCTGCGTGCTACCAAGAAGACTTGCAGTTGTATGGTGAGCCTTATTGGCATCGCAGCCACCAACTGCCGGATATGCAAATTTGCACCAAGCATCGCTGCTGGCTAGTCGATACCGATGTCGCATACAATAGCACACGACAGCAAGAACTATTTCCCGCATCATTCACTATGCAGCTAAAAAAGCCGTCAGCAGAACCCGTACCGGGCTGTCTGCTGGCGTTAGATTCATTATTGCATGATACTTTAGATTCAAGTTTTGATTATCGTGACGGCTCTGTTTACCACGCCGTCCTTGACTGCGCATTACGTTCCCGTGGCTGGCGTTCATTAACCGGCGGACGTACATACGCCGCCAAAATTGAAACTGCACTTTTAAGTCTATATGGCAGTTATGTTCCAACCGCTGACATATCCACCAAGCAGCTGCACGCCACACTATGCAACAAGTCCGTTGCGCCGCGATATGTTCTGCAACTCGCTGTCCTGCTGGGACTTTCTCTCCATGACCTGCTGCACGCACCCGATGCCGTGCCAGACTATAAGGCCGAGATGAAAGCAATGTATCAATCAGGAGCCAGCATGTACCATATAGCGCAGTTATATGGTACAGACGCAAAGACTGTGGCAAGATGGGTGAAACAGTAAGGGCAATGATTCTGTCGGCCATAGTTAATAATGGCATCTGCATATCTATGCTGCTGCTTTTTCCTTATCTGCCTCCTTTCTTTTACTATTTTTACGTGCTTTTCTCTTCTCATCGTATTCCCTTTGAATCAAGATGAATTTGTCCATCAGTACCTTTTCTTTACTGCGATTTCCCTTGATAACCATTGATGGGTTAATCAGCCAAACGCCATCAAGTTGCATTGCCACAAACCCCTTATCCGCAAGCGAGTCCATCGCTCTCTGTACGGTGGCTTTCGAGCTATTGATATTTACTGCAATCTTTTTCATTGTTCCAACGTACATATTGTTACCGCTCTGCATTGCACATACCAGAAAATCCAGCACCAGTGATTCCTTTCCGCCCAGTCCGGAAATAACTCCAAAAAACGAATCATACACTTTAAAAAAATTCATTTTCACATTGCTTATGCTTTCTGGTGTCGAATATTCTCGCGGCAAAAATAACGGGTCATTGCCATCGCCATCCGTTATAAGTAAATCACTTAGCGGGCGGTTAAGCAGAGTGTCATATTCTGACATTAGCCGTGCTTGCACATAAATGTCGCCTTTAACAAGCAGCCTTGGATTTATCATCCAAACTCTTTCATCCTCAGTCTTTGCCAGCATATCACTTTCCTGCATCTTTTTCACTGTATTACGTACTGTTACGACATCGCAATTCAATTTTCTTGCTATCGTTTTGTACGCCCCAACGAATTTATTTTTCGTCGGCTGTGTTTCCTGCAAGATGTATGCCAACACTTTGCTTTCCGCAGCGGAAAAGTTTGAAAGAAGTTCAAAGAACTTAGCATCGGCTTTCCAAAAGTGCTTTGTCCCGTATCCAGTGTTGTGACACTCGTGCTGGATTTTTTCAGCCACGCCAGTTTTAGCGTTTTTCAGAACAATCGTTTCAACATTCTGTTTCTTCATTACATTACTCCTTTGATACTTTAGGGGTGATTCCATGATACTTTTTGTTTTATTTCCATATATTTCCATGCAGAATATACGGCTATATATCGCTATATTTTTCAAGTCTTTCGTTCACAAATGCCAAGTCTCTCTTCTTATCTATTCAATGTTAATTCATTTCATGAAATATCATTGATAAAATAAGAAATGTCGCGGGAAACGTACAGCCAACCCGCAGAATCTCTGCTGTCAGTTGGTTGCCTCTTATTTGCTCCTATATAAGTTCGCGCCTTGCGGGGGAAGATAGGAATAAATAAGAATCGCCAGCAGAACTCTTATTGTCTCCTATGATTCCGCGCTCCGCGAGACAAATAGGAAACTATAAGTAATCTGCCGAAGTAGTAGTTACCGCTTTGTCTTGCCGTTCTGGCTTGCTGAATATGCTTACCCTCCCGCCAAAGGTTTGCGGCTTTCCCGTAACCGCACTACTGGGCAGGGCTCTCCTTTGGCCGAAGTGAAGCACTGCTTGCGGGAGAAGTTCAGACCTTCCCGTAAAGTTGCGGCAGTGGGTAAGTTCCTTTCGTTCTGGAGACTGAACGCCAAACTGCCGTAAGCGTTCTTCGCGGCAGCGGAAGTTAGCGTCTTCCGGCAAGTTGAGCCTTGACATGTTGCAACCATTTTGCGATTGTCAGCTATCTTAGGGTTGCCGATGCTGCTTGTTATTTTGTTTTCAAGGTACAAAAAAGGAGCCAGTACAAACGCTGCTTACACTATCCCCGTAGAGATAATGTCGCAATTTTCGTACTGGCTCCTTAGAGCTTTACCATTCAGTATGATTATTCAGTTTTAGATTAACGGACACCCAACAAGTCTTTAGACACTTATCGAGTTTACATTTATATTATACCACAATTTTGCACAGAACGCAAGTGCGTTAAAAGAATTACACAAGCCCGAAGTATTTGTCAAAGAATGCTTGCAATTTTGCAATAATACCATCCTTTTTGGCCGCTCGGTTGCCGCCGCCAAAGCGCGAGACCGGCGGCAGGATGCGGTCAACATCTGTGCCAGTAGTCTTTAATACACCATCCCGGAAAGAGTTATCCACAAACTTGCGCGTTTCGTCCGGCTTGAGCTTTTCCTCCACGATAAGTGTATCAAGGTCGGTTTTCTTTTGCTCGGTGACGAACTTTATCCAGTCGTCATCTACCTTGGTGGCCGTATTGACGGTTGCGATAAAGTTTTCAATCAGGTCTTTCTTGCTGCGCAGCTGCATACTGGAGTCCACGGCCTTGCGGATGTCAACAAGAATTTCTTTATCCTCGCAGTTGCTATCGTGATACTTGGCAACCAGCATAAGGATATAGTCAATATTGATTTCCACCTGACGGATAAGCTCCATCTCAAAAACTATATCGTCATTGATGACTTCCTTATCGGGGTTCTTAGGCCGCAGCTGTTGGTATAGGTCAATATAGTTGCTCTGGTAGTCCTGCATATCGCGCGGGGAGAGCAGTTCATTGCCCGCAAAGTCGTCAAACGAGGTAAGGATATTCCGCAGCCGCAGGATTGCGCCAAACAGCGCGATAAAGTCCTTTTGGTTTTGCTCGCCAATAATGGGCTGACCCAGCGGGAACTTTGCTTGCAGCTTGGCAATCAGGTCTTCGTAGCCGTCGTGGTGTTTGCCGTCCTCGTCATAGCCATCGTAATAGGCTTTATAGTTTTTCAGCAGAACGATACTACCCGCATTGCGGTCACCAAACAAGGCAATGGCTTTGTTGGTTTCCTCCTCCAGATTGCGGAAGCAGACAATGTTGCCGTATGTCTTTACGGAGTTCAGGATGCGGTTCGTGCGCGAGAACGCTTGTATCAAGCCGTGCATGACGAGGTTTTTATCCACCCAGAGCGTATTTAGCGTGGTAGCGTCAAAGCCCGTCAGGAACATATTTACGACAATCAGGATGTCAACCTCGCGGTTTTTCATGCGCAGGGAAAGGTCTTTATAATAGTTCTGGAATCTGTCGGCCGAGGTATCATAATGTGTTTTAAAAAGTGCATTATAATCCTTGATTGCGGATTCCAAAAAGTCGCGCGAGCTTGCATCAAGCTGGCTGGTATCGTCAGAGTTTTCCTCGCCCAACAGGCCGTTGGCATCTTCCACGTCCTCGTTGGCGGCATAACTAAAAATCGTTGCCACGCGCAGGCGCTTTGCTTCGGGCAAGTCCTGCATCTGGCGCTTAAATTCCAGATAGTACGTCTTTGCCATTGCAATCGAGCTGACCGCAAAGATGGAGTTAAAGCCCGACAGACGCACACTATCCTTGACTTCTGCGACCTGCCCGCGCGTCTTATCGGTTGCTACCGCTTCGATATTGCGCAGCGCACGGAAAGAATACGTCTTACCGTTGCGTTTTGTTTTCTGGTCAAAATGCTCTAAGATATATTTGACGATTTCTTTTACGCGGCGCGGGTCGGCAAGTGCTTTTTCGGTATCGATGGCCTTGACCTGCTTATCGCCAATACCTGCCTTTCGGTTGACCGTATCCACATAGTCAATTCTAAACGGCAGAACGTTGTTATCGTTGATAGCGTCAACAATCGTATAGGTATGCAACGGCAAGACTTTTTTGCCGTTTGCATCAGGCTCACCGCCAAACGCCTGCGGTGTAGTTTTCAGCGTGGGCTTGCCGCGCGTGCTGGCATTGGCCGCAAAAATCGGCGTACCCGTAAAGCCAAACAGGTGATAATTCTTAAAATACTTGACAATGTCCTCGTGCATATCGCCAAACTGGCTGCGATGGCACTCGTCAAAAATCAAGACAACGTGCTTTTGGAAAATCTCATGTCCCTTATTGCGGGCAACAAACAGCGCCAGCTTTTGAATCGTTGTGATGATGATTTTATAAGTATGCGGGTTGCCTTTGGCATCCCGGTCTTCCAGTTGGCGTTGCAGCACCTGCGTGGAGGTGTTGCCGTTGGCCGCGCCTTTTTCAAAGCGGTCATATTCTTTCATGGTCTGGTAGTCCAAATCCTTGCGGTCTACCACGAACAGAACTTTATCAATGTAGGGGAGATTGGAGGCCAGCTGCGCCGTTTTGAAGGATGTCAGCGTTTTGCCGCTGCCCGTGGTATGCCAGATGTACCCGCCTGCGGCTAGCGTTCCCGTCTGCTTATAGTTGGTCGAAACCTCAATGCGGGACAAAATACGCTCGGTTGCCGCAATCTGGTATGGACGCATCACCAGCAGCAGGTCTTCGGACGTAAAGACGCAATACTTTGTCAGGATGTTCAGCAGCGTATGGCGGGCAAAGAACGTGCGGGTAAAGTCCACCAAATCGGGGATGACACGGTTTTTCCCATCAGCCCAAAAGGACGTAAATTCAAAGCTGTTGCTTGTCTTTTTGCCGCTCTTTCGGGTCGTTCCGGCGCTCTCTTTAATATGGCTGTCGCGGGTCGTGTTGGAGTAGTATTTTGTATTCGTGCCGTTGGAGATAACGAAAATCTGTACATACTCATACAGCCCGCTGCCAGCCCAAAAGCTGTCCCGCTGGTAACGGTTGATTTGGTTGAACGCCTCTTTGATGGGCACACCGCGCCGCTTCAATTCCACATGAACCAACGGCAGACCGTTTACCAGAATCGTGACATCGTAGCGGTTATCATAGTTGCCGCTGTTTTCGACATACTGGTTGATGACCTGCAAGCGGTTGTTGTGGATGTTCTTTTTATCCAGCAGCGTAATATTGACCGTAGAGCCGTCCTCGCGGGTCAGGTTCTGAATGTTGTCCTCTTGGATGCGGCGGGTCTTTTCTTTGATTCCATCGTTCGCATTGGCGATTTTATCCTTAAAGAAGTTATCCCATTCCTTATCCGTAAAGGTATAATTGTTCAGAATCTCCAGCTGACGGCGCAGGTTTGCCACAAGGTCAGCATTATCATGGATAGGGAGGTAGGCATAGCCCTGCTCCTCCAGCATCTTGATAAATGCCTGCTCCAGCGCAGCCTCGCTCTGGTAGGCATCAGAACGCTTGCTTTGCGGTTCGTATTCTGTTACAACGGTACTTTCGTTGCTGGCGGCAACTACATTGTAAGTGCTCATGCTTTATCTTCCTCAATTTGGCTTTTGGCATTGCCTTGCTCTGCAAAGAACAAAATGCCATCGACAAGTAACAAGGCCTTTAAGAAATCCATTCTTGTATATGTCCGATGCGTTCTTCCATGCTGTAGCCAATTTCTGTTCAATAGGTCTTCCTCTTTTTCTGTAAATGGTTTCCCATTAAACATCGTTCCGGTTACTGCGTTCAGCCCCGTAGAAACACACCAAAACTTTCTGTCTAATCCCGTTAGTTCCTCATTATTTGAAATACGTTCTTCAATTTTCTTTATTCGTTTTTCATAGTTAACGCATCCCTGCATATCCGATGCGTCTGCAAGTATGCCATCCGCCAAGGAAAAAAGCCCTGTACACGCAAGTTGATAATGCTCTTGCTGAAACGCTGCAATGATTTCTTCGTAGAATCTTTGATACATTTCCATTCCATCATGCCGCTTAAGTGTTTCAATTAGCGGAGAAATATGTCCGCCTTCATAGTAGTACCTATCAACTGCCTGTACAATATCAGGTTCCTCACAAAATTTATGCGCCAATTCTAACGTGAAATCATCTGTAAATACAATTTGCGCATTTGCCATTTTATCTACCGCTTCTGCCCAAAGCGCAAATTCTCCGAATATTTTTCCAATTTCAATCAAGCCCGGAAGAACTTGGGCAACTGTTTCTCTAAGACTTGAAACAGCGTCAGCGAAAGCCTTGAGTCCTGTATAAAGTCCATCTATGTTTATGCCATCATCATTCACAATTATCCAGCTCCTTAAAAGCTAACAGTTTGTCCCGATAGTATTCGTATTGCTTTTGCCGTGCCTCGATTTCGGCAGACAGACCCTTGGTGAGGTCGTTGCAGAGGGTGTCGAAGTGGTCAAGGATGGTTGCCACTTCCTTTTGCCTCTCCATTGCAGGTAAATGCACCATTATTTTTCCTACAACATTACTCATAAGTTTTGCATTTCCCATGCCCGCACTGACATACTTTTTTGCTTCAAGCGAAAGATAATAATACAAATATTTAATGTTGACGCTTTCATCTTTTACATCAAGCAGTCCACACACGTTTGTAATATTAAACTTTCCATTTCTAATAAAAACAGTCCCCGCATTTGCGCCATCAGTTGTCCATGTTATGTACTCACCATCATACATAAATGTATTGATTTTACCCAACACTCCACCGTTTTCGGTTTGTGAGGAATACACCGGGTATATTCCTTCGTTATCCCGTATAGTGTCTTTAGATATTACTTTTCCTCTTGCAATATTGCAAATATCAGAAACAGGAACAATAACATAACCAAACACATACTGCAAGAGCTTAATTAGGCTCTGTCTGTCTGTCTGTCTGTCTGTCTGTCTGTCTGTCTGTCTGTCTGTCTGTCTGTCAAGATTATGTCGTCAGCCGCAGCAAACGTCAAGAGCATATCCCGATAATATTCATACTGTTTTTTACGGGCTTCAATTTCTGCGGGCAGACCGATGTTCAGGTCAGAACAGATTGCATCAAAGTTATCCAGCACATTGACAATTCTTTCCTGCAACTCCACATCAGGAACAGGTACGGGGAAAGCGTTCAGCATCGGACGCCTGATGGAAGACACTGACCCTTGGAAGACATTTTTCTGTATATACGGTAAGAATTTTGCTTTCATATAGTAGAAAAAGAACCGAGGCAGTACATCCGGCGCAACTATATGGATTCTATATGCCCGTTGATGCAACGCATACTTTCCCTCTACATAATGATAAACTTTTCCTACGCCAACACCATCGCCCGCCGTTATAATCGCTGTTTCGTCATACTCGTAATCGTTTTTCCGAAGCGGCTCCTGCGAGCGCACAAAGAAAGGATACTTGCCGTCTTCAACAGCTTCATTCGTATTACTGCTGCCAGTTCCGATGTCTGCAATTTCTGCCAGCGTTCTCCACTTTGTCTCAAATGTCCCCCCCCTGTGGACACCGAAAGTCAAAAGCGTATCGCGGTAATATTCATACTGCTTTTTGCGTGCTGTAAGCTCCGCTGTAAGTTTCTCCGTAATCTCCTCTGTAAGCTCCGTGAAATTGTCAAGTATCCTGACAATTTCGCGTTGAACCGGCATCGGCGGAACAGGTATTTTTACCTTTGAGATAACGGCTTGTGTTAGACTCGGCACTCCACCTGCATTGTTCAATTTCTCCAGATGTTCTTTTTGAAGTACATAGAAAATGTACTTAGGCTCTACAATTTTCGTATCAATAACAGTATAAAAAATAGTGTCAACTGTCCAAAAAGGGACATCCACATAATATAACTTATCCAACGACCCTTTTCTTGGTATCAAAACAGATGGCTTGTCATAAGCAAAGTGGTCAATATAGGTCATTATTCCCCCAGACCCATAGACAGGTATACTTCCTTCGGCAAAGCCTTTATAATCCTTGCCATTCCTTATGGTTAGGACATCTGATAATTTTTTATACTCTACGCCATTAGGGCAAAGTTCCTTTATCAGGCCATCAAGTTGAGCCATTTTTACCGTCTCCTTTAGCAGAATAGGCTTTACACAGTATATCGAGTGTGTAATAGTACATATCCTCTTGCGTTTGTATCAATGCTTCATCAAAAGTGTCATATCCCTCTAAGTTTCTGAATGCATAACAAGAATCAATAATAATCCGCATAGTCCAAAAAGTCATTGTCTTTTCATCGCAAATATCAAGATGACACTGCTGAAACACCATATCTACCGGTGGCACTATTTGTGCTTTATCAAGTCCCTGTTCCTCTGCGTGCAAATAACTCCGCATATAGTGCCAAAGTGGAGCACTATGCTCAGAAGCGCGCCAGAGAATTCTGCTATCTTCGCCATGTCGCTTACTTTGTTCCAAATCTTCGAATATATAAATATCGACGTTGTCAATTTTAGTATCAGCCCATTTCTCAATGGCTCGATGAAAATATTTTGCGTCATCATAAAGAATGCTTCGACCGAAATTATACTTCTCCAAATCTGCCTGCAATTTCTCTAATGCAGTTTCAACTTCAGTCATTGATATTTGAACATTTGCTATATTAGCTTGGCGAAGAATTTCATCCTGCAAAGCTTTAGAACAGCGCAAAAAACGGGTGGTGATATTACGGCAATGCTTTCGTTTTATTTTTACTTTTGCAGCGATTTCGGAAAGATGGAGATACTCCACTTCTTCATCGTTATCAATCAAAAACACCTTTGCCGATTCCGATACAGCCAATTTATTTGCTTTTTCTTCAGCTTCTTCATGCTCTTTTTCATGACGTCGTTCAAGTCTATAAATAGCAATCGTAAGGATAACGCTTACAATCAAAGAAACAAAGTCAATGGTCAGCCCTATAATATCACTGTGTTCAAGAAGCCACTTATAACATAAGACAATACCTATAGAAACTGCCGAAATCATGGTATTGATTATTTCCGAACAGCTCATCCCTCAATCTCCGCAATAATCTTATCAATCTCGTCACGCAGCAGCTGTTCCCGCGCCACAATGCGCTTGATTTCTGCGTTCAGCTCGGTAATGTTGATAACCTCGCGGGTGTCCTCCTGCTCCACATAGGTGGATACCGACAGGTTATAGTCCTGCGCGGCAATCTCATCGTTGGGAACAAGGCGGCAGAAATAGTCCTTATCCTCACGGTCAACGAACGAAGCTACGATTTTTGCAATGTTGTCCTCGGTCAGCTTGTTGTTGTTCGTGACCTTGACGAATTCCTTCGAGGCATCAATAAACAGCGTCTTGTTCTCGGCCTTGCTCTTTTTCAGCACCATAATGCAGGTTGCAATACTGGTTCCAAAGAACAGATTGCCGGGCAGCTGAATAATGCAGTCGATAAAGTTGTTGTCAATCAGATACTGGCGAATCTTCTTTTCCGCGCCGCCGCGATACATGATGCCGGGGAAGCAGACGATAGCCGCCGTGCCGTTGGTCGCCAGCCATGCCAGCGAGTGCATGATAAAGGCCAAGTCCGCTTTGGACTTCGGGGCCAGCACACCGGCAGGGGAGAAACGCGGGTCGTTAATCAAGACCGGGTTATCATCGCCCTCCCATTTGATAGAATAGGGCGGGTTGCTGACGATGACCTCAAAGGGTTCCTCGTCCCAATGCTGGGGCGAAATCAACGTATCTTCGTGGGCGATGTTGAACTTATCAAAATCAATATCGTGCAGGAACATATTGATACGGCACAGGTTGTAGGTCGTCAGGTTGATTTCCTGTCCGAAGAAGCCCTGACGGACATTCTCTTTGCCCAGAATCTTCGCCGCTTTCAGCAGCAGGGAGCCGGAGCCGCAGGCCGGGTCATAGACCTTGTTGACCTCGGTCTTGCCCACGACAGCAAGGCGGGTCAGCAGTTCCGAGACCTCCTGCGGGGTAAAGAACTCGCCGCCGCTCTTGCCAGCGTTGGAGGCGTACATACTCATCAGGTACTCATACGCATCGCCAAACGCATCAATCGTGTTTTCCTTGTATTCACCGAGCTTCATCGCGCCGATGCCGTCCAGCAGCTTGACAAGCATTGCGTTGCGTTTTGCCACCGTAGCGCCAAGCTTGTTGCTGTTGACATCAATATCATCGAACAGACCGGCAAAGTCGTCCTCGCTCTCGGTGCCTTTGGCGGAATCCTCGATATGACGGAAGACGGCCTCCATCGTCATGTTGAGGTTATCGTCCTGCGGTGCACGGGCACGGACATTTACGAACAATTCTGACGGCAGGATAAAGAAGCCTTTGGTCTGCACCAAGTCATCCCGTGCCTGCTCGGCCTCCTCGTCAGACAGCTTGGCATAGTCAAAATCCGCGTTGCCTGCCGCGATTTCGTCCGCGTTGATGTAGTTCGTCAGGTTCTCGGAAATATAGCGGTAGAACATAATGCCCAGAACGTAGGATTTGAAATCCCAGCCATCCACGCTCCCGCGCAGGTCATCCGCAATCGCCCATATTGCGCGGTGAAGTTCTTCGCGTTCCTGCTCTTTTTTATTATCCGGCATCGTGATTCCTCCAAATTTTAAGTACACTTTTTAACCCTATGCATATTGTAGCAAATACGCCATCCTATAAATCGGACTTGCAGACAAAGGTACATATTTTTATCTATTATAACGAAAAAGCGGGCATTTGTCACCCGCTTTTGCCGTATTTCGCAAATTATTGTAGATGTCACGCACTATTTGAAGTAGAAATTTTTCCGCAGCCGGATTGCTCCGTCATCGCAAATTACAAATAGGTCTTGTTCCAAGTGTGCGAGGTCAGCTGGCTTGATGATGGGCTGTCGTTTCTGGTTGGGGTCGGTTGCCAATAGGGAACGCTTTTCACCAATCATTTTGGAGAAATATTCCTGTGTTTCGGCATCTTTGCAGCCGAGCAGAACAGTAAACTTAAAGTTACTCAGCATAGCTTTCCGCTCATCTTTACCGTAAATCATATCGAGGTCGGCTAACGACTGGGTCAGGACAAGGATTCTAATTCTGCGTTTCCGCAGCTTGCGCAGACTTTCAACAATTTGCAGCTTGCCAAATGAAGCAAACTCGTCAAGACAAAACAAAATCGTTTGCTTGTTTTCCGTCGGTCTGGATGAAAAATATTCCATCGACTGCGCCGTGATAATGCGTAGCAGGTCGCCATAGATTTTGAGCTTTTCGTCTGGGATATAGATGTATACGCTACTGGTTTCCAACATGGCCGGGCTGATGGCTTTTTCATAGCTTGGCACTTTTCTAAGTGCATTTTTAATTTTATCGTTTGTGGCAAACAGTTTCAAGGCATCGTCTGCCGCCTGTTTACAGCCCGCCGTGTTCTGCTCTGACGCGCCTGCAAAGGAACTAATGAACATATTAGCAATCGGATTCTGCTGCTTTGCAATATCATTCAGCAAACTGCGCCAATCGTGGCCGAGGAAGAACTCACAGATTTCAATGAAGTTCCAGCCCATACCGTAGTAGCAGATAAGCGCTGCCGTTATCATTTTTCGGCCATTCTTTGTAAAAAATATGCCTGCCTCGCTGTCGTTGGCTTTGTCTGGTAACAGCAGATAAGCAAGCTGTTCCAAACGCTCCTGCCGTTCTGTCTCATCCGTTACCGCATTGATTGAAGCAAACACATCATACGGGATGCAGTTTCCTGATGTCGGGTCAAACACAATTTTGTTGGGTGTGTTCACATTTGCCGAAATATCGCCGGAAATATCCACCACCAGCGCCGTACCCTGCCAACTGCGCAATGTTGGAATCAGAAAAGCACTTGTCTTGCCTGTGCCAGACGGCCCCAGTACGAGAATATGCCCCTCGTCCTGTTCGGGGGAGTAGGCCAATAAACCAAATTTCTTACCAAACAGAATCCCTTTTGCTTGCGCCGGATGTCGATACACAAGATTCTTTTTGGCGAAGGGATTCGGAAAATGGGTCACCTGTCCGCGCAAATATACTATCAGTAGCAACACAAGGAGCATGACTGCCGTTGCGCCGTACAGATAGCAGTTGATAAGCATTACCGCCTGATTCATAGCTACACCTCAAAAACGCAGTTCCGACCCGGACGATTCACCGAAATACAGCGCAGGGCGTTCTACTTCCTGCTGATATTCCTGCTCACGTTCCGCTTTAAGCTGCGCGACAGTTCGGTTGCCACCCTGCCGCTTGGTTACGCCTGTCATAACGCGAGCATCTTCCAGACCGTGGGCGTCTAAATAGCGTTGTAGGTCAGGATGAAAATTGCGCAGTTCGCGGCGGTCAAGAACATCATTTGCACAGATTTTGTAGCCCTGCTCGTGCTTCAAATCTTCCTCAACAGGGATAAAGCAAAAATGCAAATGCGGCTGGCCACCCTCGTCATCGTGGACGATAGCCTGCACGACATTTTCCTCACCATAGCGATTTGCTAAGAAATCGTATGTTGCGCAGAAAAAGTCGTCATAGCGCTCTGGGGCTAAATCCTGCGGGGCGGTCACGACCCAGCCAGCCATAACCTTTACATCATCGCGTTTATAGCAGTACAGTTCCGATTTGCGCTGCAAAAAATAGTCATACTCGGTCATGCCCCTATCGGGGGACAGAACATAGTCCTGCCCCTGCCGAGACGGGTCAATGTCAGGATTGGCGGAATGTTCGATTTCGCGGCGATTGTGCCGCAGTTGATTGCGGACTGCGCCCGCTGAAAACTTCTCTACACTTGCCATTGTAATTTCACTTTCCTTTGCGGGGTTCATGTTCCCTCCGTCCACGCCTTGAAATGCCCTGCACAATGAAGCAGCTCATTTAGTCGCGGACTGATGTGCCATACAAGGTATGGCAGTTTCCCCGGAAACTCCCACCGCCCTTGCGGGCTTACCTTGCCAAAGGGGCGTGACCCCTCTGGACTCCCCGCTGCCGACAAGACCTGCTTGCCGTCAGTGGGGGCTGCGGCCCCCATCGGAACGACTTTTCGCCGTTCCTGCCCCTATAAGATTGGCGGTGCCCAAGTTCTGCACTTTCGCGCAGAATTTCAGCACCGCCCTTGCTGCGACCTGTACGCCTTACTATCGCAAAGGCGTGTCAGGTCTTACTTTTTTCTACTCGGCAAACGGCACCACTGTCCCATTGCATCACGCTCGATTCCTACAAGGAACTGGATGCCGTCAAACCAGCTGAACGGCAGGCTCGGTTCACAACGAAACGCAAGCGCTGCCATTACATCGTACACAGCCTTTTCGCCCCACAGAACCTCCCACTCAGCAAAAATATCATCTACCAAGCGAGCACCGTTAATTTTGTTGATGCCGCCAGTCGAAATCTGTTTGCCAAGGAGCTCATAGACCTCGACAGCAGATTCCCACAAGGCATCATTCTCTGTTATGGTGCAGTTCTCTGTGTCCTCGTGCAAATGGTATCTGGCAAAAAAGCCCTGTAAACGGTCTGCATCGTACACCGGGCGTGTTCCTAACGCCCTGATGCCGCGTGTCATTGACTGCTTGATTTCCCACGCATCCAATTTATTTTCTGCGCGGCACTGCAAAATGAACGTTGCCTCTGTGCGGAACGGCTCTGTCATCGGCAGAAACTCGTTTTTGATTGCCATATTGATGATGTCTCCGATTTTCAATCCGAAAACTTTGGTTGCGACAGTAATCAGAATGTCGCTTTCTTTATCTGAAATGAAATAGCGGTTCATCAGAACGCCCCCTTACGAGATGAAATACAATTCGTTATGCAATACGTTATGTATATAATAGCATATAATATACACCATGTCAATATATACATATCGTATTTTTTAATAAAAATAGTACGGTACACCGCTGCGGCGGGACGGGGAAGCGTGGCCCTGCCGCTCAAAAAAGTATATAAGCCCACACCCTTTAGTCAACAAACTTTCACGGCATATTCTCGCACTTTGCGGGGATGCTGCGATATTCCATGATTTGTTGACACAGGGGTGTGGGCTTTACTTTTTCTTTTCGCCGGCAGGGGCCAAACCTGCAAACCGCTTCGGCGGGGATTTAAAAGTGAACTTTTAAGACGAAAGGACAACGAAAATGAAACAGACGATTAAAACGAGCCGCGTGGCAGGACAGCTTGAGAAAATGTTCCGAGCACTTAATAGCCGCTTTTTTGACGGTGAATTGCCGGAGGTCGTTATCAGCTTGAAAAAGGCCGCTGGCGCGTATGGGCACTTCACCACTGGCAAGGTTTGGAAAACAGGCGAAGAACGGCGCTACGAAATCAATATAAGTTCTGCCAGCTTAAACCAAGAGTGTGCTTTTCTGGCTGGCGTGTTAGTCCATGAGATGGTACACGAGTATTGCGCCGAACACGATATAAAGGACACCAGCAATAACGGCGTATATCACAACAAGAATTTCAAGCACATTGCAGAAACCCACGGTCTGGAAGTCGAACACCATCCCAAATATGGTTGGACAATTACCAGCCCCGGTCTTGAACTTCTGGATTTTGTAGAGGAGCAGGGCTGGCAAGATTTCCAGATGGTCGAGAGCCTTAACCTGCTGGATGTACTCGGAACGCTCCCCAAGGGCGGCAACAGCAGTGCAGGAGCGGAAACCAGAACGAAAAAGCCAAGCAGTACCCGCAAATATATCTGCCCCAAATGTGGCAACAGTTGCCGAGCAACCAAGGTCATCAACCTGATATGCGGCGACTGTATGGAAAAGATGGTTGTTGCCGAATAAGTCACAATAACAGTGATAATGGTCGAGTGAGAGCAGACCGCCATTTTTATATGTACACTTTTAATAAGGAGCACTACAATGCAATACGATTACCATTCCTGCCCATACGAACCAGATACCGGCGTTCCCCCTTGCGGGGAAATGGCCGAGTGCAAAACCTGCGCATGGTGCAATCTTGCGGCCACATCCGAAAAGTAGAACGATGGCGGCGGTCACACAAGCGACCACCGCCATCATTTCCAGTATCAAATTTAAGCTATGCACAAGTAGTATTAAAAGTTCTTGCTATCGTATGACAAAGTAAGTATACTATCAGTATCAAAATTAACGAGCCTTAGAGGTGATACCGCCATGCAGATATATGGTTACTGCCGTATTTCCACACCGCAGCAAAATATCGAACGGCAAGTACGCAACATTTTGGCAACATATCCAACCGCGCATATTATCCGCGAAGTTTACACAGGCACAACATATCAGGGGCGCAAAGAACTAGACAAGCTGCTGCATATTGTGCAACTGGGGGACACCATCGTATTCGACAGTGTATCTCGTATGAGCCGTAATGCAGACGAGGGTTGCCAACTATACGAAGACCTGTACGCCCAAAATGTAACGCTTTGCTTTCTCAAAGAACCACACATCAACACGGAGACTTACCGCCAGACCATCCAGCGGCAAATCAGCACCCAGCTGAAAACCGGCAATGCCGCTACCGACAGTTTTGTATCCTCGGTCATTGCTGCACTGAATCAGTACACCGTTGACCTCGCCAAAGAGCAGATACGCCTTGCCTTTGCGCAAGCTCAAAAGGAAGTTGACGACCTGCACCAACGCACAAGAGAGGGAATGCTGACCGCCAAACTAAACGGCAAGCAGATAGGGCAGGAACGTGGCCGCAAATTGGTTGTCAAGAAAGCTGCCGCTTGCAAGGATGCCATCAAAAAGTACAGCAAGGATTTTGACGGCACACTCAGCGATGCAGATTGCATTAAGCTTATTGGCATTGCACGGAATACGTATTACAAATATAAAGGGGAGTTACGTTCTACTCTCTAAAGCCACACATTTAATTGGCATACTTGATTTTTGCCAAGTTAGTATCTTCATTTCGTGGAATTGCCATTTGAGACAAATTCTTATCGGATACGATTTCCTTTATTATCTCGAAGTATACTTTTTGCAACTTATATTCTGACAGTTCAACATCCCGCTCGCACAGCATCACTTCTCCGTCATCTTTGTCCTCTGCTTCATTCAGTATTCGGATGGCTTTCAATAGTTCTTCTGTCGGTTCGATGCCATTTTCCTTAAAATCGTCAATATTCCCATATTCATCATCGTGTTCTACCTGATAATCTATACATTGAATTGCCAAGTCTATTATGTCTTTGCTTATTTTCTGTTTTGCTATCTCTAAATAATTGATAGGATTTTTCATGTAGTAGACATTTTCCGCATACTCTCTGACCTTTTTTATGAGCACAGGAAAACTATTCGCTGTTACTAAGTATTTAAATACGGCTCCAAATTCTTTTGCCTCATATTTCCCAAACGGCTCAACACTTTCTCCTGTAACTATACCTTTAATAGCTTTCCCCGTATCTTCATCTATTCCTATTTGCTTACATGCTTTTTCCATTTCAAACGTTTCAAAATCTGTTTCTCCCGTAAGGTATCCGACTGTCACGCCAAAGAAATTCGCGATATTTAACATGTTTTCGTAAGATGGAAAGCCTATCTCTTTAGGTGTTCCATCCTTTTTTATCACACGACCCACGCCAAGCCAACGGCTAACATTTGCCTGTGTCCCGCCGCCATATTTCTTTCTATATTCTTTCAAAAACGCCTCTTGCGTATATCCATTTTCTTTCATCAATCTACCGAATCGCTCGCACCAAATAGAAGCTTTCTTCTCGTTTATATCATTCATTGTATAATTCTCCGATATTTCTTGTTGAATTTATGTCATCTATATATCATACTTGATATTTACATAATAGAGAATACCAGCTATAATAGTAGTTGTCAAGCAACTTCCACATCATATAGAAACTCGCACAAAAGGAGGACAGCCATGAACAGCAAGTCAATCACACCTTTCACAAATGCTCCAAGCTCTATGCAAAATGAAGTATTCAATGAAATGAGCATCATAGTTTCTAATGCGTTCAACGAATCTGAAAAAGCGTCAAAGGAGCTTTACAATGAGAAGTCAAAGCTAATTATTTCCGCTAAAGACATGTCTACTGCCGAAAAACTTACTGCCTTGAACGAAAACTATTGCACACGTCATCAGCAACAATCGCAAAATGTCTGTTCTCACATTGTAGGTTTTGGAATCATTGTATGCGTCTCTGTTGTAACACCTGTAATTGTAAAATTTACGCAGAAAATGCTTGTGGCATAACCACTAAGCAGGTTCTTTACATATAACTCTTTTTCCAAAAAAGGAAAACAATAAATCCAACCTCCATCAAATTCCAAGCGACCTTTTTCCTTCTGATACAAAAATGCAGCTCGCAAAGCATTTATCGCCTTACGGGCTGCATTTCATTACACATAAAAGAAAATGAGAACGGCGTCAGTAACGTCGTCCTCACAAAAGATATAGTATCTTTTTGATTACATTAGTATTATATGCCTATTATGAGAAAAAGTCAACTTCCTTTCTTATAAAAAGTAAGGTGGATTCTACCAACTGGTTGCCATCATCCCCAGTGAAATAGTCCATATGTTTTATCATTCGCCCATCTGCAAACTCTTTCAACGCAGCCATCCGATTTTCCTTAACTTTCGGACTCACAACCAATTGGTATTCATAAAGCAGGCAGATAATTTCAAACACCGGTCTACTGGAAAGTTTCTTTGTTCTTTCTATTCTGGAAATGCCGGGAACTCTCGCTGCCATTCTGGAAATCACCTGCGGCGGTCTGGTTGTTTTGCTTGGCCTAAGCGAAGTAAACAGGCAATTATTATGGGCGCAGGCGTTCCGCAGACTCTTTACCGGGTTGATAATGTTCCTATCCAGCGCCACTGCAAAGAACTGACGATAATTTGTGCTGTAGAACTCACACAGCTTTATCAAATCGCCAAAGCTAATGATTTCCGCCAACACCCAAACAGGGCAGTCCACATTGATGATTTTTACCGAGCAAGCATTTGTCCGGCTATCCACCACATAGCATAAATTGAAGTATTTGTTTATCAAGTCACCCGTAAATATCGCATCTGCTTTTTGCTCAATCGAGCGCTTTACCTGCGGATACTTCTCCAAAAAGCCGCATACGATTTTATAGCCATCCTCCTGCGGGTTCTGCTCAATCTCTGCCAGCAGTGCCACTTTCAGTGCATGTTCAATATCAATGCACATCTTCAAGAGATGCTCCCGTAAGTAGAAGTCAATGTTTGACAGTTCTGCAAGATAGGCAAAATCCAGATTGATGTACTTTCCGACCTGCGCGCCGGTCTCATGCTTTGCATAGTTCTTTCGATAAGAGGCCGTCCGCATATAATTATTTCTCTTGGAAAGATATTCTGCTGCCTCTGTCTCTGACATAATGGAAAAGGTTATGCCCTTTTCATCCTTTAGCATCGCAACAAGTTCCTGCGATGTTTTCTTCGGCTTATACTCGTAGTTAAAAATGGCAAAACACTTCCTATCCGTTCGTTATTCTTTACATATAGCATACGTTTAAACGGGCAGTATTGTCAAGTGCTTTTAATTTAAAAGTGCATTTATAAAAGTTACAGTTTATCGTCACATATTGACTTATATTCTTTTCTATATTACTATGATACAGGGCGTTCACCGAAGGACAAAGAGACAAGTTAAGAATCCACACGCAGG
>OGZR01000202.1_pt1 | contig 37987 bp, 38 predicted proteins | sample 1576851 | NCBI WGS metagenome assembly OGZR01 (sample SAMEA3541492, study PRJEB24748) | human gut metagenome | biome: human gut; feature: human-associated habitat; material: faeces | place: China | collected 2012
TGAAGGGTAGATATGGAATACATGGGGGACAGTATATCCCTGAAACTTTGATGAGTGAAATTCACAAAATTGAAGAGGCTTATGAATTTTATAAAAATGATCCAGCTTTTAATGATGAACTTAATACATTATTAAAAGAATATGCAGGAAGACCATCTTTGTTGTATTACGCTAAAAAGATGACAGAAGATTTAGGTGGAGCAAAAATCTATTTAAAAAGAGAAGATTTAAATCATACCGGTTCTCATAAAATTAATAATGTTTTAGGACAAGCATTAATGGCTAAAAAAATGGGAAAAACAAGAATTATTGCAGAAACAGGTGCTGGACAACATGGGGTGGCTACAGCAACAGCAGCGGCTTTACTTGGTCTTGAATGTGAGATTTTTATGGGAAAAGAAGATACAGACCGTCAAGCTTTAAATGTTTATCGTATGGAACTTTTAGGAGCTAAAGTACATCCTGTTACTACAGGAACGATGACTTTAAAAGATGCGGTCAATGAAGCGATGAGAGAATGGACAAAACGTGTGGATGATACAATGTATGTTTTAGGTTCTGTTATGGGACCTCACCCATTTCCAATGATGGTTAGAGATTTTCAAAGTGTTATTTCTAAAGAAGCAAGAGAACAAATTCTTGAATATGAAGGAAAACTTCCTACAGCTGTTATGGCTTGTGTAGGTGGTGGAAGTAATGCCATGGGAATGTTCTATAACTTCATTAATGATAAAGATGTAAAACTTATTGGTTGTGAAGCTGCTGGTAAAGGAGTCGATACGGCTATAACAGCCGCAACAATTGCGACAGGATCATTAGGTGTTTTCCATGGAATGAAATCTTATTTCTGTCAAGATAAATACGGACAAATTGCTCCTGTATATTCTATTTCAGCTGGTTTAGATTACCCAGGTATTGGCCCTGAACATGCTTATTTACATGATACAAAAAGAGCACAATATGTTCCAGTTACTGATGATGAAGCGGTAGATGCTTTTGAATACATTGCAAAAACTGAAGGAATTATTTGTGCTATTGAAAGTGCCCATGCGATTGCTCATGCAATCAAAATTGCACCAACAATGAAAAAAGATGACATTTTAATTGTTTGTCTTTCAGGTAGAGGAGATAAGGATGTTGCCGCAATTGCGAGATATAGGGGGAAAGAAATCTATGAATAGAATACATAAAGCCTTTGAAAATAAAAAAGCTTTTATTGGATTTTTGACAGCAGGAGATCCAGTATTAGATAAAACAGTTGATTATATTTTAGATATGGAACAAGCAGGAGCAAATCTTATTGAAATTGGTATTCCATTTTCTGATCCTATTGCTGAAGGTTCGACTATTCAAGAAGCTAATGTGCGTGCTTTAAAAAATAAAGTCACAACAGATGATGTTTTTGAAATGGTTAAAAAGGTAAGAGAAAAAAGTGATATTCCACTTTGTTTTATGACCTATTTAAATGTCGTTTTCCATTACGGTTATGATGCATTCTTTAAAAAATGCCAAGAAGTAGGCATTGATGGCATCATTCTTCCTGATTTACCTTATGAAGAAAGTCAAGAAGTCAAAGATGTTTGTTATAACTATGATGTTACTTTAATTTCTATGATTGCTCCAACAAGTAAAGATCGTGTTGAAATGATTGCAAAAGATGCAAAAGGATTTATTTATTTAGTCTCTTCAATGGGAGTTACTGGAACAAGAGAGAATACTTCATTTGCAAACAATCTTGAAGAAATTATCGATCATATTCATCAAGTTACAGATACACCAGTAGCTATTGGTTTTGGTATCAATAAACCAGAACAAGTCAAAGAATTTAAACAATATGCAGATGGTGTTATTGTTGGAAGTGCCATTGTTAATATTATTAAAGAACATGGTACAAATGCCGATCAACCATTAAAAGAATATATCCAATCACTTACAAATGAACTTTAAACAGATGGAAACATCTGTTTTTTTGTTTATATTCATATTTTTTGTCTATCCTAAAAATGTGGAGGTAAATCTATGAATATAAAAAAATATAATGAAATTGCAGAAAAAAATAAACCTCAAAAACAAGTGTTAAAACATACATTTAATGCTTTTATTGTTGGAGGAATTATTGGAATGATTGGAGAATTCTTTTTAAATTTCTATCAAAAAATCTTTTCTTTTAGTGAAAAAGAAGCCACACCTATTATGTTGATTACCCTTATATTGATTGCTGCAATACTGACAGGTTTAGGTATTTATGACCGTTTAGGTAATTTTGCCGGAGCAGGCTCATTTATTCCTATTACTGGTTTTTCTAACGCTATGACTTCAAGTGCACTAGAAGCAAGAAGTGAAGGCTTAGTTACTGGAATTGGTGCAAATATTTTTAAACTTGGCGGAGCAGTTATTACTTTTGGAATTGTTGCTTCGTTTATTGTAGGAGGATTGCGTTATGTCATCACCTATTTCTGGTAGCAGTTTTGTCTTTGATAATGTTTATATTCAAAGTGTTGCAACGACAGCAGGAATCGTGGAATATCAAGGACCTTTAGGTCATTATTTTGATAAACATTATCCTGATCATTATCATCATAATGTCAGTTATGAACAAGCAGAAATTGAAATGTTGAAAGATGCCCTTTTGATTTGTTTAAAAAACGGAAAAGTAAAAAAAGAAGAAATAGATTTTTATTTTGGGGGAGATTTAAATAATCAATTAACAGCTTGTTACTATTACGCAAATCATCTTCATCGTCCTTTTATTGGATTATACAGTGCATGTAGCACCATTGGTCTTGCCTTAGCCAATGCTTCAATTATGATTGAAAATCATAATATTCATAAAGCGATTGCTTGTACGGTTTCTCATAATGCTACAGCGGAAAGACAATTTCGTTACCCTTTAGAATATGGAATCCAAAGAAAAGAAACCATGACTTTTACAGCAACAGGAAGTGTAGCGGTTTATTTATCGAATAAACCAAGTTCAATTAGAATTGAATCAATAACTTTAGGTAAAGTCATCGACTACGATCAATACGATGCCAATGACATGGGACGTGCTATGGCACCAGCAGCTTTAGATACGTATTTACAACATATGAAAGATTTAAAAAGAGATGGAACCTACTATGATCTTATTTTAACAGGTGATTTATCTCATTATGGTAAAACAATCATGAAAGATTTATTGAAAGAAGAAAATCAAAAATATAATGAATATGATGATTGTGGGTGTCTTTTATATGATGTTACTCAAAATGTTTATCAAGGTGGAAGTGGTCCTGTTTGTAATGCACTTGTTAGCTTTGGTTACATTTATAAAATGATGCTTCAAGGAAAATATAAACGAGTGCTTGTTTTAGCAACAGGTGCCTTATTAAATCCTGTGATGACAAATCAAAAATTATCCATTCCTTGTGTTTGTCATGGCTACGTATTGGAGGTTGTTGTATGAATTATCTATTATCTTTTCTTTTTTGTGGCTTTGTTTGTGTTGTTGCTCAATTAATATATGAATATACCAAATTAACACCAGGACATATTACCTGTAGTTTTGTAGTTATTGGAGCACTTTTAGATTTATTTCATATTTATGATCGTTTAATTAAAATCTTCCATGCCGGAGCAATGCTTCCTATTACGAGCTTTGGACATTCACTGATGCATGGTGCTATGGCAATGACAAAAGAATATGGTGTTTTTGGACTGGCTATGGGAATGTTTGATTTAACGGCAGCCGGTATTGCTTCAGCTATTTTATTTGCTTTTTTAGTCGCAATCTTTTTTAAACCAAAATCATGAATAATAATTCATTTGATATCAATGTTAGAACGCTTGATTTTCATAATCGAAAAATAGAAATCAATTATGTTTCAAGTCTCTGCTCTGATGAATTAATTGCTTATTTAGTTGAAGGCATTACTAATGCGAAAGGAAAAACATTAAAAGATTGCTTAAATAATGGTGATGTCAAAGAAGAAACAGATACTACCAAATATGAATATGCTATGCTTACAGGATGTGCTATTGTAAAAGATTTAGAAAAACAAAAAGTCTATGTTTTAGATACCCGTCATTTTCCTTCTCGTTCTATTGATGAACCTGATACAGAAAAATCAGTAAGAGGAAGTAAAGATGGGTTTAATGAAAATCTTTTAAATTGTGCAGGACTGATTCGTCGAAGAATACGTACTTTAGATTTAGTGATGGAAAAAGTAACAGTAGGAAAAACGAATAAATTAGATATTTGTTTATGTTATCTACAAAATAAAATAGACCAAACAATGTTAAAAAGTATTAAAGCAAGATTACAAGAAATTAAAAATGAAGATTTAATTATGACAGATCGAGCTTTAGAAGAACTGATCTTTGATCAAGGTTATAATCCTTTTCCACTTGTAAGATATAGTGAACGACCAGATGTTGTGTCGACACATATTCATCATGGCTATCTTGCTATCATTTGTGATACTTCAAGTTCGGTTATGATGTTGCCTACAACTCTATTTGAAATTTTAGAACACGTAGAAGAACATCGTCAAACACCTATTATTGGAACTTTTATTCGTTTAATTCGTTTTAGTGCCGTTTTTCTTTCTATTTATTTAGTTCCTGTATGGATGCTGATTAAAAATCAAGGAAATATCAGTTTTAAAACACTCTTTTCTATTATTTTGGTAGAACTGGCGGTAGAGCTTTTAAGAATTGCGACTATTCATACGCCTGATTCTATTTCAAATACGATGGGAATGATTGCTGCGATTTTATTAGGCGAATTTGCGATTGAACTGGGTTTCTTTTCAGGTGAGATTTTATTATTTGTATCTATTGGAAATGTTTGTGGTTTTGCAACTCCTAATTATGAACTCTCACTAACGAATAAATATGTAAAAATTTTTATGATTCTATTTTCAGGGTTATTTGGTTGGTTAGGTTTTATTGCGTATCAAATTATTTTATATATGTATTTAATATCATTAAAACCTTTTGGTTTTTCTTATCTATATCCATTGATTCCTTTTAATGGAAAAGATTTACTTCAATTCATTATTAGAGAACCAAAGAAGTAGTGTATAAACTGTACATAAATCTTTTAAAATATATGTACGATTTATACATTTTTTATTAAACAAAAAAACAGAAGTTATTCTGTTTTAAAATAATGTAAATAAAATAAAACTACATGTAGCAATAGCAACAGCTGGTGGATCGATATGTGTTCCACAATCTGTGTTGAATACCATGCCAAAAATCAACCCAATAAAATGAGCAATGACTCCAAAAACAATAGCAATGATAATATTACCTGTTTGTGCCATGGCATAACCTACAACAAGAGTTGTATGGTGTGTAGCAGGGAAAGCTGGGTCACTTAATGCAAAGATAAGTGTTAAGGCACTAATAGAAAAACCAATTGTATAAAGCCCTGTTTCTTTTGCAAAATAAGCCATAACAGTAGAAACAGCTAAACCAATGAGAAATTGAAATCCCCAAAATGAAGGAGATGCTTTTTCTAAGAAATCTAAATTCTTTTTATTATATGCATCTTCTTGATTGAATAAGATTCTTCCTAAAACTCCTACAAGAATAACCGAAACAGCTCCAGTATCTACCGGAAATGAAAAATAATTTTCAAAGGCAAAAATCAAATAACCTAAAACCCCACCGATAGCGCCTACGAGTAAAACCTTTGGATCATTGGTAAAAGCAAGTGATCTCGATGTTTCAACACCTCTTATGTTATGTTTTGTTCCTGCATAAGCTGTTGCAAGTCCAGCCGCATTAAAGATAATACATGGTAAAAATAAATTATTTGAGAGAGCTTCATTTAAAAATGTTGTATCAACGCCAACGTGTTCTAATAAAAATATGAGGAGACCGACAAAACCTGTACAAATAAAGGTTTGTGTTCCACCGATTAGTGTTCCTAAAATTCCCGCAAAAAAAGCTAAAATAATAGATAATAATGAAAACATTTTATAACCCCTTTCATGCGTATTATATAGGAAATAACGAAGATAATAAATAAAAAATATTTTTTTATGTTATAATACCAATCAGAGGTGGAAATATGGAATATCAAGTTATTTTAGAGGATTTTCAAGGCCCTTTGGATTTATTACTTCATTTAATTAAAGAAAAAGAAATGAATCTACAAACTCTTGAATTATCTGTCATTACAGATCAATATCTACAATACATACATATGATGGAATCATCACAACTTGAAATCATGTCAGAATATTTAGTGATGGCAGCACAATTAATTGAAATGAAAAGTAAGATGCTTTTACCTAAAGAAAAGGTACAAATTGATGATGAATACCAAGAAGATCCAAGAGAAGCATTAATTAAAAGATTGATTGAATATAAACGTTATAAAGATGTTCTTGAGGAAATTCAAGAAAAGTATGAAAAACGTCAAGAAGTAATCATTAAACCAGCGGATAATATGGAACAATATGTTATGGATACTTCAACGATGATTCCTCAAGATTTAGAAGTCTATGATTTAATGAAAGCTATGCAAAAGATGTTTCAAAGAAAAGCTTTATCAAAACCTCTTGATACCCATATTTCTAAAAAAGATATTTCTATTGAACAAAGAAGTGATGAAATTAGAAAATTCTTTAAAGTAAGAGTAAATAAAAAAGTAAAACTTGAAGATTTATTTGAAAGAGGAGATCGTTATTACTTTATTGTGACGTTTTTATCAATTTTAGTTTTAGCGAAAGATAAAGAAGTAGAAATTAGCCAAGATGGCTTATTTAATGAAATATATGTGGAGGGAAAAGCTTAATGGAGAATTATGACCATATCATAGAAGGTATGCTTTATATTCGAGGAGATGAAGGACTCGATATTAAAGAAATCTCAGTTGTATTAGAAGTTTCTAAGAAGAAAGCAACAGAATTGATGGATGAATTTATTGAAAAATATGAACATAGAGGTTTTAATGGAATCCAAGTAGTCAATTTTGGTGGTAAATATAAGTTTGCGACCAACTCAGACTATTTTCCTTATTATCAAAAAATGGTAGAACAATCCAAAGCAAAACTTTCTCAAGCAGCTTTAGAAACATTGGCCATTGTTGCCTATAATCAACCGATTACCCGTTCAAAAGTAGAAGATATTCGTGGGGTAGGCTGTGATGCGATGATTCGTAAACTTCTTGCTAAAGCGCTTATTAAAGAAGTAGGAAGAGAAGAAAGTCCAGGACTTCCTATTTTATATGGGGTAACGGATGAATTCATGGATGCTTTTTCACTGGCTTCTTTAGATGAACTTCCTGAATTAGGGGATATTGTAGAAACTGAAAGTGATGAAGATATATTTGCGACAAGATATCAAGAAGGTGATTTAAGTGAAACTGATTAATCATTTGAAAACAATTAATAAACATAAATGTTATGTAACAATGCTTTGTTTTAAATGTGGTCTTTATAAACAAGGAATCCTTCATGATTTATCAAAGTACTCACCAACTGAACTTAAAACAGGAGCTAAATATTGGGTAGGAACACGTTCCCCTAATTCTATTGAAAGAGAAACGATTGGTTATTCTTCCGCTTGGCTTCATCATAAAGGAAGAAATAAACATCATTGGGAATATTGGGTTGATTTTTCAAGACAAGGAGTCGTTCCTGCTAAAATGCCGACAAAATATGTTGTGGAAATGTTTTGTGATCGTGTTGCGGCAACGATGGTCTATCGTGGAAATGACTTTGATGTTTCTGCTCCTTTAGATTATTATAATAAAACACATGGCTATTATGTGATTCATGAAGAAACAGATGCAATGATTAAAGATATGTTAGTTCATTTATCTAAAAGTAATTTAGAAGAAACAATTGATTATATTAAAGAAACTTATTTATAAATTCTATGTTTCGCATAGAATTTTTTTTTAGAAATGATATAATAGTTATATTATATTTAAGGAGCTAGAAAATGAATTTTTTACATTTAAAATATTTGATAGAAGTTGAAAAATGTGAATCAATTTCCAAAGCAGCACAACATCTATATGTAAATCAACCTCGTTTATCAAAAATAATTAAAGAAATAGAAGAAGAAGCCAATATTAAAATCTTTGAAAGACATAATAAAGGTGTTGTTCCTACTACAAAAGGAAAAGAATTCCTTATGCAAGCTAAAAAGATCGTTCAAGAAGTAGATTGTTTAAAAAATATGTATCAAGATGATCCCCATAAGCTTAATTTAGATATTTGTGTACCTCGTTCAAGCTATATATCAGAAGCATTTATTGAATATTTGAAGATGGATAATAATATGAAAAAAGAATTGAATTTAAATTATCGAGAAACAAATTCGATTGATACAATTCAAAATGTTTATGATGGTGAAAATAATCTAGGAATTGTGCGTTTTCCAATAAGAGATCAAGATTATTATTTTAATATTTTAAATTTAAAAGAATTAACATATGAAAAACTGTTTTCATTTGATTATCAAATACTTATTTCAAATGATAATCCACTTAAAGATCAAGAAATAAGTATTAAAGATTTAAAGAAACAAATTGAATTAAAACATGGAGATATACATATTCAAGATGGAAAACAAGAACATCATAAACAAATGAATATCTATGAAAGAGGAATTCAATTTGAACTTTTAAATGAAATTCCTGAAACTTATATGTGGGTAGCTCCTATTCCTAAAAAGCTTTTAAAACATAATCATTTTATTTTAAAAGAATGTAAAGATCAAAAAACACCCTATGTTGATTATTTGATTTATCGTAAAGGCTATGTTTTATCAAAAGAAGATCAAAATTTTATTAAATGTTTAAAAAAAGTAATTGAACAAGTAAAGTGAAAAAATGCACATATAATGTGAAAAAAATAACTTGATATATAAAAAAAGGCATATCTCTATGCCTTTTTAGTATCTAACCAAAAGAAAATGTAAGTGCTATCATTAGATGTAGGAAAAGAGGAGAATAAGTTATGCAAAGATTTACATTACCTAGAGATTTATATCATGGAAAAGGAGCATTAGAAGCTCTAAAAACTTTAGAAGGAAAAAAAGCAATTGTATGTGTTGGTGGAGGATCAATGAAACGTAATGGTTTCTTAGATCGTGCTGTTAGCTATTTACAAGAAGCTGGAATGGAAGTTAAATTATTTGAAGGTATTGAACCAGATCCATCAGTTGAAACTGTTATGAAAGGTGCAGCTGTTATGGAAGAATTTAATCCAGATTGGATCGTAGCTATGGGTGGAGGTTCACCAATTGATGCGGCTAAAGCAATGTGGATTAAATATGAATACCCTGATATCACATTTGAAGATATGTGCAAAGTATTTGGTATTCCAAAATTACGTAAAAAAGCTCATTTCTGTGCAATCCCATCTACAAGTGGTACAGCTACAGAAGTTACTGCTTTTTCAATTATTACAGACTATAATAAAGGAATTAAATATCCTATCGCTGACTTTGAAATTACCCCAGATGTTGCTATCGTTGATCCTGATTTAGCTGAAACAATGCCAGTTAAATTAGTTGCTCATACTGGTATGGATGCAATGACTCATGCTATTGAAGCTTATGTTTCTACTGCAAACTGTAACTATACAGATCCACTTGCAATTCATGCAATTGAATTAATTCAAGCTAATTTAGTAAAATCATATAATGGAGATATGGATGCAAGAGATACAATGCATGATGCTCAATGCTTAGCAGGTCAATCATTCTCTAACGCTTTATTAGGTATTGTTCACTCAATGGCTCATAAAACAGGAGCTGCTTTCGTTGATCAAGGTGGACATATTATCCATGGTGCTGCCAATGCAATGTATTTACCAAAAGTTATTGCATTCAATGCAAAAGATCCAACAGCTAAAAAACGTTATGGTGTCATTGCTGATTATATGCATTTAGGTGGAGCTAACGATGATGAAAAAGTTACTTTATTAATTAAATATTTAAGAGGAATGAATGATGAATTAAATATTCCTCATGGAATTAATAAATATGGTGCAGATGGTATGCCAGCTGAAACTGGATTTGTTCCAGAAGATATCTTCTTAGCACGTGTTGATGAAATCGCAGACAACGCTATTGCTGATGCATGTACTGGATCAAACCCACGTATTCCAAATCATGATGAAATGGTTGCTTTATTAAAAGCATGCTACTATGATACTGAAGTAGATTTCTAGTATAAATAGAAAAGGAGATTTAAAATCTCCTTTTTAAATACAAAAAACAGGTGTTTAAACATATATAAATAAAAATAGCTTTTCCTTAAATATATATAATAGAAGTAGATAAAGGGGGTAGCTATTATGAAATATGCAATACTTGATGGTAAATTAACACACATTTCTAAAGTGAAAAAAGGAACGATTGCCAGAGAATTTGGCTATAGTGATCAATTAGTAATAGCTGTAGGCGGCCGGGAAAGAAAATACTGGAAATATCTAGATGTTAAAAGAACACGTTTATATCAAGCAGCATAGGAATAACATTGTTTATTCCTTTTTTTGTTGTATAATAGATTTAATGGAAGGATGAGAAAATGAAGTATAAAACAGATATTAAAAGAATATGTCATCTTGCTTGGCCGGCAATTATTCAAGAAGCAATGAATACGATTGTCACTTATGTAGATACGGCTATGGTCGGTGCTATGGGAGCAACAGCTTCGGCTGCAGTTGGTTTAACAACATCAGTTACATGGCTTCTAGGAAGCATTTCAGTCGCTTTTGGGATTGGGGTCTTAGCGGTATGTGCTCAAGCTGATGGCGCAAAAAATCATAAAAAGGTACAGATGACAGGACAACAAGCCCTTTTTATTTCCTTGGTTGTAGGTTTATTAACGTCAATTATAAGTGTTATTATTGCACCATTTTTACCAGGTTGGTTAAATGGAGCAAAGGAAATAAGAAAAGATGCATCAATTTATTTCTTTATTGTTTCTTCACCTTTTATTTTTAGGACAATGATTATCGTTTTATCATCAACGCTTCGTGCAGTTAAAGATATGAAAACACCGATGATGATCAATGTTTATATGAATTTAATTAATATTGTTTTAAACTTTATTTTGATTTATCCTACAAGAAAGATGTTTGGCATAACAGTATATGGAGCGGGACTTTCAGTTTCAGGTGCGGCCATTGCTTCAGCAATTTCTTATGTTGTTGGAGGCGTTATGATTTTTAGACATTATTATAAAAATCAAATTTTTGATTTTAAACATACTGGTTTCCATTTTCATAAACCATTATGTTTAGAATGCTTAAAAATTGCGACACCTGTTGTTATGGAAAGAAGTGTGATTTGTTTAGGACATGTTACTTTTGCTTCATTGATTGCGAAACTAGGAGTTGTTCCTTTTGCAACACATACCATTGCCATTCAAGCTGAACAAGCTTTCTATGCACCGGGTTATGGTTTTCAATCGTCTGCAAGCACTCTTGTAGGAAATGCGGTAGGTGAAAAAGATGAAGCGAAAGTTAAACGTATGACTTATCTTACTTGTTGTATTACCTCAAGTATTATGTTGATGGCGGGAATTTTATTATTTGTATTTGCCGGTCATTTAATGTCTTTATTTACACCAGATCCACGCGTTATTGCTTTAGGAACAAGAGTTTTACGTATAGTTTCAGTAAGTGAACCTATTTATGGTATTTTAATTATTTTAGAAGGAACATTTAATGGGATGGGAGATACAAAAGCACCTTTTATTTTTTCTTTAATGACAATGTGGGGGATTCGTATTTTTGGTTCCATGTTGATGATCAATGTATTTTCACTTGGACTTGAAAGTGTATGGATCATGATGGTTTTAGATAATGTATCGAGATGTTTATTACTTTCTACACGTTTTCTATCAGGTAGATGGAAATATCGTGTTGATCAAAGATAGCTAAGGAGGATAAAATGAAATATCAAAGATTTGAACAAACAATTATTGTAAGAATGGATAAGGGAGAAGATATTGTTGAACAGGTTAAAAACGTTGCTTTAAAAGAAAAGATTAAACTCGCAAGTATTTCAGCTCTTGGTGCCATTAATGAATTTACGGTAGGCGTTTTTAAAACGAAAGAAAAGAAATATTATGCCAATGAATTTAAAGGTGATTTTGAAATTGTTTCGCTTACGGGAACAATCAATACAATGAATGATGAATATTACAGTCATATGCATTTATCAGCGGGAAATGATCAAGGACAAGTATTCGGTGGACATTTAAATAAGGCTATTGTTTCTGCAACCTGTGAAATGGTTATTCAAATTATTAATGGAGAAGTGGATCGTTATTTTGATGAAGAAGTTGGTTTAAATTTATTGAAATTATAGGAGATAAAAAGATGGAATATTATAAATTACCACAAAGTGATTTGACAGTTTCTAAAATCGCTTTAGGATGTATGAGAATTAGTGATAAAAGTGTAGAAGAAGTAGAAGAACTTGTAAAAACAGCATTAGATTTAGGAATTAATTTTTTTGATCATGCTGATATTTATGGTGGAGGAAAATCAGAAGAAGTATTTGGTGAAGTTTTAAAACGCCATCCAGAATATCGTGAAAAGATGATTCTTCAAACAAAATGTGGTATTGTACCAGGGAAAAGATATGATTTTTCTAAAGAACATATTCTTCAATGTGTCAATGATTCACTAAAAAGATTAAACACGGAACATGTAGAAATTTTATTGCTTCATCGCCCAGATGCTTTATGTGATCCTCAAGAAGTTGCAGAAGCTTTTGATGAACTTTATCAAGCAGGAAAAGTAAAATATTTTGGAGTTTCAAATCATACACCTTTACAAATTGAATTGTTGAAGAAATATTCAAAATATCCTTTAATTATTGATCAACTTCAGTTATCGATTGTTCATTCAGTAATGATTGATTCGGGATTAAATATGAATATGAAAGAAACTTTTGCTCAAGATAAAGATGGTGGTGTTTTAGACTATTGTCGTTTAAATGATATTACAATTCAACCATGGAGTTCAATTCAAGCTTCTTGGGCGGAAGGAACTTTTATTGATCATCCTGACTATCAAAAATTAAACGATGTTATGCAAGAACTTGCAAATAAATATCACGTAACCAAACCAACAATTGCAATTGCGTGGCTTTTAAGACATCCAGCTAAAATGCAACCAATTGTTGGAACAACATCACCTATTCATTTAAAAGAAATGAGTGAAGCTTGTAAAATACAACTTACACGTCAAGAATGGTATGATCTCTATCTTGCAAGTGATAAACCATTACCATAAGCCTTTAACGAGGCTTTTTTAATTGCTTTTTTCATGATAAAATAAAAGAAGAAATGAGATGGTAAATATGCAAAATATGAATTATTATTATGACTTTTCAGGACAAAAATTTGGTTATCCTCTAAGCTTAAGTATTAACCAATTTAATCGTTTAGCTTTTTCAAGACAATCAAGTTTAGAAATCTCTTATGTCTTAAAAGGCAGTTATGAAGTTATTACGGAAAGTATGTCAACACTTATTAAGAAACATGAACTTGTTTTAATTGCACCATATGATATTCATATGCTTAAAATGAATGAGCCTGAAAGTATTATTTTAACGTTACATATTGATTTTTCATATTTACCTCATTATATGGTAGGAGATATTGATCAAAGTTTTAAATCTTGTGTTTGTCGTAAAAATCAAAATGAAAAGTTACTTCTACAAATTCAACAACAACTTGGTATTTTATTACTTCATTTTATTCAAAAGAAAGATAATGTTTATTTATTGAATAAAGTGATTTCTCACTTGATCTATATTATTAGTGAGAATAAAGAATATTCAATAGAACAACTTCCTTTAACATCTAAAAATCATGAAAATTATATGAAAGCTATTCTTTTCATTGATCAAAATTATCAAAAAGATATTCATTTAGAAGATATTGCTAAGAATTTATCTTTTAGTAATTCCTATGCTTCACGTTTATTTAAAAGATATACAGGCGTCAGTTTTGTAAAGTATTTATCAATGGTAAGAATACGTCACTCTTTAGAAGCACTTCTTGCGGGAAAGGATTCAATTGATGAAATTGCTTTTCATTGCGGTATGACAAGTTCTAAAGCATATAGTCAAGCATTTAAAGAATTGTATGGAATTACTCCAAGTATCTATCGTAAACAATTTCAAAAGAATTTGAAGTATAATAAAGAACAACGTGAACAAAGGATGTCTTTAGATCAAAAACAAATTGAATTGATTCAACATCTTATAAATGAAAAGAGAATTTATCAAGATGAAAATCTTGAAATTACTAAAGAAAATGAGGTAATCCTTTATCATTATAAACAAATAGATCATGCTTCTTTAAAACAAGAAAAGAATGAATTAATGATAAAAATAAAAGAATAGTTGCTGACAAGGGCGTTAATTTGTCCTTGTTTTTATTTTTGTAGGACAAAAAATAGGTATAACTATCATTATATGATAACGTTTTCATTTTATGCTTGTGATAAAATAAACATGAAGGAGAAAACGTTATGAATAATCAATATCAACATTTATTTACCCCTATTCAAATAGGAAATACAACAATAAAAAACCGTATCTTTATGCCTCCTTTATCAACAAATCTTGCTGATAAAGGATATGTCACAGATGCCTTAGTAAAACACTATGAAGCCCGTGCCAAAGGAGGCGTTGGTTTGATTGTTACAGAAGTAACAACCGTAGAACCAACCTATACATATTTACCAGGAGATATGTCAATCTATGATGATTCTTATATCCCAGGATGGAAAAAATTAGTGGATGCTGTGCATCAATATGATACAAAAATCTTATCACAATTATTTCATCCAGCTTATATGGCTTTTCCAATACCAGGAACACCACAATTAATAGCTCCATCAAATGTAGGACCTTATTATGCTAAAAGTGCACCAAGAGAAGTTACAAAAGAAGAATTAAAAGTGCTTGTTAAACAATTTGGTGAAGCAGCGCTACGCTTTAAAAAAGCAGGTGGAGATGGTGTGGAAATCCAAGCAGCGCATGCTCATGGTTTACTTGGTGGTTTTTTAACACCTCTTTATAATAAAAGAACAGATGAATATGGTGGTGATATTCATGGAAGATTACGTCTTACTTTAGAAGTTATTGAAGAAGTAAGAAAACAATGTGGTAGAGACTTTATCATTGATGTCCGTATTTCAGGAGATGAATACAGTGACGGTGGTTTAACACTTAATGATATGATCTATGTTTCTAAACAATTAGAAAAAGCAACCGTTGATTTTATCCACGTTTCAGGTGGAAATACCATTAAAAGAGGAAGCTCTATGCCTGCAAGTGGAACAGCACCAGCACCACATATGCATGCCAGTGAAGAAATCAAAAAACATGTTTCAATACCAGTTGCCACTGTTTCTCGTATTAATGAACCATGGGTGGCAGATGAATTGATTGCTAACGGTAAAACAGATATTTGTATGATTGGTCGTCCTAATTTATGTGATAGCGAATTCGCTAATAAAGCTAAAGAAGGGCGTATTGATGATATTCGTCCATGTATTGGTTGTGGAAGATGTCTTACAGGAATCATGTTTGGAAAACCAATCAGTTGTACAGTGAATCCAGCTGTAGAAAAAGAAGAAATTGAAGAAGCATCCGTTAAGAAAAAAGTTCTTGTTATTGGTGGTGGACCAGCAGGGATGGAAGCAGCTTATGTTGCTAAAAAAAGAGGACATGACGTTGTTTTATGCGAAAAAACAGATCGTTTAGGTGGACAATTACTCATTGCTTGTGTCCCTATTGGTAAACAAGAAATTACAAAAGTTGTAAAATATATGAAAAATCAATTAGAAGGTGTGGATATTCGTTACAATACAACGGTTACAAAAGAAATGATTGAAACAGAATTTAAAGATTATGAAATCATTACAACCGTTGGAGCAACACCAAAAGAAATAGAAGCTTATAAAGTATTTAAACAAACAATGACAGCGGATGATATTTTATCAGGTAAAAAATTCCCAGGTAGAAAAATTGTGATTATTGGTGGCGGTTCTGTTGGTTGTGAAACAGCTGATTATTTAGCACCATTAATTAATGATTTATTCTCTACAAATAGAGATATTACTTTAATTGAAATGACAAATGGTTTAATGACAGGTGAATCAGGAGCAACCAAGAGTTTACTTACAAGACGTATGATGGAAAAAGGGGTTAAGATTGAACTTAATTCTAAAATTACTTACGTTGATGAAACAACAATTAAATATGAAAAAAATAATCAAGAATATGTTTTAAATGATGTGGATACTTTAGTGTTTGCAGTGGGATATCAACCAATTTCTTCACCAATTGAAAATGCCCATTTAATTGGTGATTGTCAAAAGGTTGGAACACTTAAAGATGCCATCACTCAAGCATACCAAATAACAAAGGAGATATAATATGAAACTATTAGAACCGATTCAAGTTGGAAAAATGACATTAAAAAACAGAATTATGTTTCCACCTCTTACGACAGGATATGAAGAAAGAGATGGCTCTATTGGACAAAGAAGTTTAAGCTTTTATGAAAGACTGGCTAAAGGTGGTGTATCTTATGTTGTTATTGGAGATGTTGCTCCTGTTCGTACAGCTTCGCCAACACCAAAACTTTATAGTGATGAACAAATTCCAGCTTTTAAACAATTAGCGGATACCTTACATCAATATGATTGTAAAGTCGCTTTACAAATCTTCCATCCAGAATATGATGTTCCTGGTGTTGGAAAAATGATTATGGAAGCGGGAATGGCTCGTCAAAAAGCGGCACAGGCAAAAGAACAAGGAAACGAAGATGAAGCTTTAAAACAAACAGAACTTGCGCAAAAGCTTACAAAAGATGCGTATGCTAAACTTCATCATGATATGCAACACTTTGTAAGTGAAGCGAGTCATGAACAACTTAATCAAATCAAAGAAAGTATTGCAAGTTGTGCTCATAAAGCGATGCTTGCTGGAATTGATGCCATTGAAGTGCATGGAGATCGTCTTTTAGGATCACTTTGTTCAGAAATTTTAAATCATCGCGAAGATGAATATGGTGGATGTTTTGAAAATCGTATTCGTTATGCTTTAGAAGTTGTTCAAGCTATTAAAGAAGCAGCTCCTGAACTTACGATAGAATATAAATTACCAATTGTTACTAAAAATGAAGATGGTACTTTTAGAGGTAAAGGTGGTTTAAAGGAAGAAGAAGGAATTGCTTTTGCTAAAAAACTTGAAGAAGTAGGTGTCGACATGATTCAAGTAGCTCAAGCGAATCATACAGGAAATATGGGAGATACCATTCCACCTATGGGAGATGTTCCTTATAATTGGACATTACCTGTTGCAAAAAAAGTAAAGGACGCTGTTTCAATTCCGGTAGCGACAGTCGGAAGAGTTGTAAGTGTTGAGGCTGGAGAAAAAATCTTAAATGATGGCGATGCAGATATTATTGGTTATGGACGTTCTTTACTTACAGATCCTGATATTGCTTTAAAGGTACAAAGGGGAGAATGTATTCGTGAATGTTTAAACTGTAATAAAGGCTGCGTGGATGCAATTCAAAATAGAAAATATATTTCTTGTGTTTTAAATGCAGAAAATGGTAATGAAGCTACAATGTCGATTAAAAAGACAGCCGCTCCTAAAAATGTTGTTGTAATTGGTGGAGGAATTGCTGGTTTAGAAGCAGCAAGAGTTGCAGCTATTAAAGGACATCATGTTACTTTATTTGAAAAAGAAAATAAATTAGGCGGACAAATCAATATCGCTGCTGTGCCACCACGTAAAAGTGAAATTTTAAGAAGTGTTGAATATTATGAAAAAATCTTACCTACATTAAATGTCGATATTCATTTAAATGAAGAAGTAAAAGATATTAATGATTATGATTATGCACTTCTAGCTATTGGAGCACATAACATGGAAATGCCTATTCCTCATAAAGAGAGCAACATTGTTTCAAGTTGGGATGTTTTAAATGGACAAGAAGTACAAGGTGCTTGTGTTGTTATCGGTGGTGGTCTTGTAGGTGCTGAAACAGCAGAATATCTTGCTAATAAAGGTCATCAAGTGACAATTGTGGAAATGATGGATAAAATTGCTGCAGGTGAATCAACAACTGTTTTACCATTAATGATGAAAGACTTTGAAAGTCATGGTGTCAAACAATATGTTAATACGAAAGTAGATCATATTGAAAATAATATTGTTTATACAGAAGATAAAGAAATTAAAGCAGATACAATTGTTAATGCTTTAGGTTCAAAGAAAAATATTTTTGTAGAAGAAAATATTCATATACCATTTGCTTATATTGGTGATTGTTCTGGTGAAAGAACAGCTGATATTGCTAGTGCCGTTAGAAGTGCATATCAAGCAGCAAATGCAATTGATTAAGGGACTTTGTTCCCTTTTTTTCGGTAATTTAAAATAACTTGTGGTTGAGATTGTTTCGGCCAATAAGACAATTTGTGGTTCAGATGACCACATACAATTTAAAACTTAATCACAAGGTGTTTATAATACCAATTAGGGACTAGATGCAAATCTAGTCCTTCTTTTTTGGATACATATAATATGTTGCGTCATCATTTAACACATACATAACCCTATTTCTAAATCGTTCCCAGTTTCTATAGCCATTAGAATTATGCTTTATATTCTTGATGGTTTTATTTCTGTTTTCAATGATTCCATTATTAACTCGTTTTGTCTTCTCAGGATTGACTTTTATAAATGAGTTTATAATCTCATTTTTCCATCTCACCATTGTATTCCCAAATTCATTCATGATTGGAATACTGCTCGATTTGAATTCTCTAATAAGTTCATTAAGATTGTCCTTTGCGGTATCTGTATCGGATTTATCAAAGAATCTTTTAAGTTCATCCTTAAGATATAGGGCCTCCTCGAGCTGACTGTCTGTTTTGATCATATACTCGACAAGGTCATAGTAATTGTAATATCCTTCAAGAACACGATTGTATTTCTTCTCCATGTCTGGATCAGATATCTTATCGTCATTCTTGAGAAGAAGCCAGTTGAATTTCTTCAATACATAGTACTGCTTCTGCATTTCTCTGTGCTTCGTAACTTCACAGGAGGAGTGGTTTATTTCTTTGAAATTCGGATTAGGCTTGACTCTGTTCATTGCATCGATTCTGATTCTTTCAAGTCTTCTGTTGAATTCCTGGACAAGGTGGAATTTATCTAATGAATTGACTGCATTAGGAAACATGAGTTTCGTTACTATTCTATATGTTTCCCACATGTCAGTAGAGACGACTTTAACATTAAGTCTTTCTTCACGAGGAATAAGAGAAAGATAATTCATTAGATCATACTTTCTTCTTGAAGGAAGCAGGTCGATGACATTCTGAGAATTAAAATCAAGAAGAACGCATACGTAATCACCTTTTGATGATGAAAATGCATAGACTTCATCTATACATATACATTCAGGAAGTTTTCTTCTTGATATATTGACGTGTCTGTCAAATATATAGGCGGCTGCAGTTGGAGATATATGATATCTATGAGCGACTGCAGTAAATGTTTCATTAGGCTTTTTTAGATCATTAAGGACATTATATACGGTCGTTAGTGAAATCTTCATGCCTTCAGTGGTAAATGGATTGTGCTCATAGAATGTCTTTGAGCATTCGGGGCAGATATATCGTCTGGCCTTATAATTGATGAAGCAAGGTATCCCGCTAAGAATTGAATGCGTAATCTTCTTGTGTGTATATGAATGAGTTTTTGATGTTTCAGTACCACACACAGGGCACCTGTAGGGTTCGACAGCCAAAAGCACATGAACATGTACGCCATCAAACTGATGATGGACTTCAATAGAGCTGATTTTTCTATTGTCCAGGTTAAATAGTTTAAGAATATAGTCGTTATTAATGCTTTCCATAGTGAAAGTCCTCCTTATGATTCAAGAATAGATGAAAAGGGAGGAATAATAAACAAATCATGTGTGGTAACGAAAGATAAAAAGAGATTTCTGGAATTGAACAGACAGATATGATAGTAATCTCCAAAGCAGTTTACAAATCTGGTGTGGAAATAGGAAATGAGAGAATTATCAATTTCAGCATCGGTATTTTTGTGCACAATAATACTAATCATATCATCATATGAAACAGAAGATATAAAAGGAATCATAGGAGAAAGAAGAACTGCATGAGTTGAACCGCAGTGAGGACATATTAATCTGGTGATTCTAATTGAACTATTTTTAAAAGCTCTATAATAATAAGCATGAACCTTTAGACCGGATTCATTGCACTTTGGACAATGAACAGAAGAAAAATCCAGGGAACTAATGACAGAAGAATAAATATTCTGATTAATTGTATTGATTTTTTTGTGAAATTCTATTATTATCATAGTGTTCTTATGGACAGGATAATGAATCAAACTTTGGTCGGGATGGTTTATTATCCTTTTTCTTTCTATAGGATTATAAGTAAATCATAATAAAAAAATTCATTAATGACATCAAAAAATGATGAAAATAATGAAATTTATTTTAAACACATAAACCACATGGATTTTATATATGGGTAATGTTACTACCAATACTATTTTTGTTTAAAACTAAAATATCAGATTATTTTAAATACTCTTTTTTTCTTTATAAGATAATTTGATAAAAATTGAAAGGAAAAATGTGGATGAACAAAGAGAATTTAATCTAGAAGAAGCTTTACTTTTTATGAAAAAAAGCGATAAACAATATCTTTTTTTAAGATATAAAATGTAAATATGTTTTTGTCTTAGAAATTTATGATCTTGTCAATGTTGGAAAAGACTATCATTGGAAAAACTGATAAATAAATTCAAAAAATAAGGAATTAGGGTAATTCTATTATGAAGATGATTTAAAAATTTTTAAAACAGAACCCTGCCTTACTAAGTAGGGCATGAAAATACATTTTTTTAATAATGATAGACTTCATTCTTTTGTATATGAAAAGGATACATTTTCATGTACCCTTTTCATATATGATAGGTTAGAGAGCAAATTCACATTTTACCTGAATTATGGTAAGTCATATGTGCTTGTGCTCTTGAAATTTCATAGTCTACACTATGAACATCTCTGGATAAATCATGAAGTTCTTTAGTTTCTAAGTAATTGTCATTCCCTTTATTTTTTCTATTTTGAATAAATAGATAAAGGTTAATGGCAATTATAACAATAATAATTAATACAACTAAATAAATAAGCTTCATATGTATCACCTCTTTAATTTATTATATCAATAATATGTGGAAATATTGTGTATTTATCAATTCTTTTTTTTTGATGATAAAGGCAATCAGTCTAAGTGGATTAATCCTTGGCATATCAGTGAATATGCCAATTTTTTTTGTCTTATTTTGACCTAATTTAACTCTAAAATGACTTATTTTTAGACATAGTCTCATGCTGAGAATATGTAAAAAGTCCTTATGTTGCAAGGGTTTTAAAATAGTTATATATTTATGCCACACTTAGTAAGGCAGGGGTTAAAACAGGAAAAGGTAGTGAATATATTAGTGAATTTCCTTTTGAAAAAGGATCGTTTAGGAAATCTATTATTACAAAGAATTGCTAATTGTATTCAAGAAATAATTTCTAAAGAAAGTATCGCAATGCGTGTAGGTGGAGATGAATTTTTAATTTTATGTCTTCATTATAATCATCAACAAGCTGAAAAGCGAATTGAACAATTGAAGATAGTTTTCATTCGAAAACAGATAATATTTTAAACTTGATGCAGCCTTTGGCTATTATACAGCAACGGATGATATGTTACCATTTGAAGAAGCTTTTCGTATTGCTGACCAAAATATGTATGCACATAAAAAATGATTCATCAACAAAGAGAAAATAAATACGAGTAGGTTCTAATAGGATTTACTTTTTTTATAAAAAAGTATGTGAAATGTTACACATAGGCTTAAATGTAACTTGTTTTTATTTTCACATGATACTAAAATATATGTAGTTAGAAAAGAGGAGATTTAATTATGGCAAACAGATTTGTATTAAATGAAACAAGCTATCATGGAAAAGGAGCAATTGAATCTATTCCTGAAGAAGCAAAAGCAAGAGGATTTAAAAAAGCTTTAGTATGTTCAGATCCAGACTTAGTAAAATTTGGAGTAACTGCAAAAGTTACAGATTTATTAGATAAAGCAGGATTAGCTTATGAACTTTACTCAAATATCAAACCTAATCCAACAATTGAAAACGTTCAACAAGGTGTCAAAGCATTACATGATGCTGGTGCTGATTATATGATCGCTATTGGTGGTGGTTCATCAATGGATACAGCAAAAGCAGTAGGTATTATTGATAAAAACCCTGAATTTGCAGATGTAAGAAGCTTAGAAGGTGTTGCACCAACTAAAAATCCTTGTACACCAATTTTCGCTGTTCCAACAACTGCTGGTACAGCAGCTGAAGTAACAATCAACTATGTTATTACTGATGTTGAAAAAGATCGTAAAATGGTATGTGTAGATGTACATGATATTCCAGTTGTAGCTTTCGTTGATCCTGATATGATGTCATCAATGCCTAAAGGATTAACTGCTGCAACAGGTATGGATGCATTAACTCATGCTATCGAAGGATATATTACTAAAGGTGCTTGGGAAATGTCAGATATGTTCCATATCAAAGCAATTGAAATTATTTCTAAATCATTAAGAGGAGCTGTAGAAAATACTCCTGAAGGTAGAGAAGGTATGGCTTTAGGTCAATATGTTGCAGGTATGGGATTCTCTAACGTAGGTTTAGGATTAGTTCACTCAATGGCTCATCCACTTGGAGCTTTATATGATACACCTCATGGTGTTGCAAATGCTATTATCTTACCAACAGTTATGGAATACAATGCTCCATATACTGGTGAAAAATATAAAGATATCGCTGAAGCAATGGGTGTTGATACAACAGGTATGTCACAAGAAGAATATCGTAAAGCTGCTGTAGATGCTGTTAAACAATTATCAAAAGATGTTGGTATCCCAGCTGACTTAAAAGAAATCGTTAAAGAAGAAGATTTACAATTCTTAAGTGAATCTGCATTAGCTGATGCTTGTTGTCCAGGTAACCCAAGAGATACAAATGTAGAAGAAATCAAAGAATTATATAAATCATTATTATAATAATCATTAAAAACAGTCCTTTGGGGCTGTTTTTTGTTATTTATTTCACATTAGAGTTGACTTTTTAATTTGTTTTAATATAATTTTTTTACATGTTAAAAAGGGGAAATTCGATGGAAACAAATAAAAAATCTAGTTTTTCAGGGCGATTAGGATATGTTATGGCAGTTGCCGGTTCTGCTGTTGGGTTAGGAAACATTTGGCGTTTTCCGTACTTGGCAGCTAAATACGGTGGAGGTATTTTCTTATTGACCTATATCATTTTAGCTTTGACTGTTGGTTTTGCTTTGCTTGTGAGTGAAACAGCTTTAGGACGAAAGACAGGAAATAATCCAATCAAAGCTTATAAAATGCTTGGTGCTAAAAAATTAAAAATAGGGGGATGGCTTAATTCAATTATTCCAATGCTGATCGTACCTTATTATTGCGTTATTGGTGGTTGGGTATGTAAATATTTATTTGAATATTTAAGAGGATCATCTCATTTACTTACACAAGATACTTATTTTTCTAGTTTTATATCAAGTTCGTTGTCACCAGCTTTTTGGCTTATTGTTTTTGCTGTTCTTACTTTTATTGTAGTTATTAAAGGTGTTGAAAAAGGAATTGAAAAAGTAAGTAAAGTATTAATGCCAATTTTAGTAATTATAGCTATCTTTATTTCTGTTTATGGTTTGATGACACCAGGAGCAATTGAAGGATTGAAATATTATATTGTTCCTGATTTTTCAAATTTTAGTATTATGACAGTTATTGCGGCAGTAGGACAAATGTTTTATTCTTTATCTATTGGGATGGGGATTTTATTTACTTATGGTTCTTATATGAAAAAAGAAGTGGATCTGGAAAAAGCTATTTCACAAGTAGAAATCATGGATACTTTGATTGCTTTTCTTGCAGGGTTGATGATTATTCCAGCTGTTTTTGCTTTTTCAGGAAAAGAAAGTTTAAATGCAGGGGCCTCTTTAATGTTTATTACTATGCCTAAAGTATTTGATTCACTTCAATTAGGTGGTTTTATTGGTCTTGTATTTTTCTTACTTGTTTTATTTGCTGCTTTAACATCAGCTATTTCATTAATGGAATGTTCAGTTGCAACATTAATGGAACAATTACATATTTCAAGAAAGAAAGCGTCTTTTGTCATGATTGGTGAAATGTTATTACTTGGTATTCCTATTTCACTTGGTTATGGTGTTTTAGGATGGATTCAACCATTAGGCATGACATTATTAGATTTCTTTGATTTTATGACAAATTCTTGTATGATGCCAGTTGCTGCATTATCTACAGTTTTATTAATTATTTTTGTTACAAAGATATCAACGGTATCAGATGAAGTTAAAATTTCATCGGCTTTTAAAAGAGAAAAAATCTATAATTTTGTTATGAAATACATTTGTGTTCCAACTTTGATCGTTATTTTATTAAGCTATATTTTATCAACGTTTGGAATCATTACTCTCTAGAGCTTCTTTGGAAGCTTTTTCTTTTTTTGTTCATATAAATGTTATTTAAAGAGTATATAATATAAGTGAAATAAAATGAGTTTTTGTATTTGTTAAATAAAACATTTGTGCTATAATTTATTTGTTTAATTATGCCTATGTGTAAAGGAGGATGTCTTTATGGACAAAATAAGTGAAAAAATAAAAGCAGCCCGTATTGCCAAAGGCGTTACAATCGAGGAAGTTGCAGAAGCTACATTACTTTCTGTTAATATTATTCGCGATATTGAAGATGGTGCTTTTGAACGCTTCGTCGGAGACGAGCTTTATGTAAAAATGTATCTTAAAAAAATCGCAAGGTACTTAGAAATAGATGAGACAATTGCAGATGATTATTATGCAATTACAAGGGAAATTAAAAAGGCTGATTTAAAAACTATAGATGATAAAAAGGAAGATATAGGATCTGTTACTTTTGTAGATAAAGTAAAAAATATACAACCACCTAAAAAACAACCGGTAAAAAAAGGTGTCTATGAAGATCACTATATTTTAAGATATGTGAAGTATGCAATTGTGATCGTTATTGTGATTGCAATTATTTGTGTTTTAGGTTATTCATTTATTTTCACAAATTCAAAGGATGCAAAGTTTGAAAATAGTAATCCTTCACAAACAGAAACAAGTGATAATATAAAAAAAGATACAACAAAAGACACAAAAAAATCAACAACGAAGAAAAAAACAACGAAAAAGCAAACAACATCTGAAATCACATTTACTAAAAATGCAGATGGAGATTACAGTTTTAAATTACCAGAAGGATATGAAGGAGATACTTTTAAATTAAAAGTAGACTTTACTTTTGCAACAACAGTTGATCTACATGTCAATGGTGATACAAATAGTTATCAAACTGATACTTTTAAACGAGGTGTTTATAGTAGTAATCTAGCAAACATTTCTGCTTCAGATGCATTAAAAGATGATTCGGCTTGTGAAAGTGTTGAATTAGAATTTAATGTCAGTGATTTTCAATATTTAGAATTTTCATATAGTTGGAACTTAGGACATCGTTATTATATTAATGACCAAAAAATCCCATTAGAAGAAAGCGATCATAATGGAACAAGATCTAATGGTATGGTTAGAACATTTAAGTTAACGTTGGATAAATAATGAACTTACCTAATAAATTAACGATTACAAGAATTATCCTTGTTCCAATTCTAATTCTTATTTATATGTTTCCTTATACAACATTTGGAATCAATATGCCTGTCTATCATATGTTGAATGCAAATATTTCACTTGTAAATATTATTATATTTATCATTTTCGCGGTGGCTTCTTTGACAGATTATTTTGATGGACAAATTGCTAGAAAATCAAAGTTAATTACAACCTTTGGGAAATTTGCGGATCCTATTGCAGATAAATTATTAATCAATACAATTTTCTTATTATTAGCAAGTGATGGAACAATTTCAATTATTATTCCTATTATTATGATTTCTAGGGATACGATTGTAGATGCGATTCGTTTAGTGGCAGCTAATAAGCAAGTTGTTATTGCGGCAAAATATTTAGGAAAATTAAAAACAGTAACACAAATGATTAGTGTGATTTTCTTATTACTTAATGATTTTCCTTTTTCAATCATCCATTTACCAGTTGGACAAATAATGGTATGGGTTGCTTGTATTATTTCAGTGGTAAGTGGAATTGATTATTTTATGGATAGTAAAGATATGTTAACGGAGTCAATGTAATGAATGAACTTGCTGAATTATTAATAGAAAAGGGAATAACAATTTCTTCTGTAGAAAGTTTTACAGTAGGAAATTTTGCGACAATGCTAGGAAGTATTCCTGGCATTTCTAAGGTTTATAAGGGTTCTTTGATTACTTATCAAAGTGAAACAAAAGAAAGACTTTTATCAATTGATCATGCTTTGATTGAAAAATACGGAGTTGTTTCTAAAGAAATTGCAACTTTGATGTGCGTCAATGGAAAGAGTATTTTAGATACTGATCTTTGTGTTTCTTTTACAGGAAATGCTGGTCCAGATGCAATGGAAGGTAAGCCAGTAGGTGAAGTTTATATTGGGATTGCTTATCAAGATGTTGTTGTTTATAAATTGAATTTAACAGGAAGTAGACAAGAAATTGCTTCAAAGGCTGTTGAATTTGCAAAAAAGAAAATAATTGAAAAAATTAATGAAAATTTGAAGAAAAATTAAGAAAAAAAGCGTATATAGGGTTAGGAGGTAAAATTATGGCAGTAAAAAAAGATGTTGATACAAAAAAAGAGCAAGCTTTAAATGATGCAATCAAACAAATTGAAAAACAATTTGGAAAAGGTTCAGTAATGAAACTTGGAGATCGTGCAGCTGTTGATGTAGCGGTTATTCCAACGGGTTCATTAACGTTGGATATGGCTTTAGGAATAGGAGGATATCCAAAAGGAAGAATTATTGAAATTTACGGACCAGAATCAAGTGGGAAAACAACTCTAACATTACATGCAATTGCAGAAGTTCAAAAACAAGGGGGAACTGCTGCTTTTATTGATGCAGAACATGCAATTGATCCTGTATATGCTAAAAACTTAGGAGTCAATATTGATGAACTTATTCTTTCACAACCAGATAGTGGAGAACAAGGATTAGAAATCGCAGAAACACTTGTTCGTTCAGGAGCGATTGATTTAGTTGTTGTCGATTCAGTTGCTGCACTTGTTCCTCAAGTGGAATTAGATGGTGAAATGGGGGACCAACAAATGGGTCTACAAGCACGTTTAATGTCGAAGGCCTTACGTAAATTATCAGGGGTCATGAATAAAACAGATTGCACAATTATTTTCATTAACCAATTACGTGAAAAAATTGGTGTGATGTTTGGAAATCCTGAAACAACAACAGGTGGACGTGCTTTAAAATTCTATTCTTCTGTTCGTGTTGAAATTAGAAGAAGTGAAGCTATCAAAAATGGTACAGAAATTGTCGGAAATAAAGTAAATATTAAAGTTGTTAAAAATAAAGTTGCACCACCATTTAAATCAACTTCTGTTGATATTATTTATGGAAAAGGTATTTCTAGAGATGGCGAAGTGCTTGATTTAGCGGTTGAAAAAGATATTGTGGATAAATCAGGAGCATGGTATGCCTATAAGGGTGAAAAGATTGGACAAGGTCGTGAAAATGCAAAACGTTATCTAACTGAACATCCTGATATTATGAATGAAATTACAGAAGCAATTAAAGCATCATTAATGCCAAGTGAGGAAGAAGTGTAAATCTTCTTCCTTTTTACATACGCAAAATTTTCAATAAAAACATTGTATTTAGTTTTATTTATGAAATTATACTCATTGTAGGTGATCTCATACCATAGTTGAGAATGGATAGTCATATTATACTATCCTTTTTTTGATGGAAATGTTAACTGATAAAAAAGGAATTGTTTTTCAATTTTAGATATCAATAATATGATTTTTATAGAATATGAATGAAAGAGAAGAAGTGTCCACATTATGTAAAAATGTTAGGTCTTTTCAATTTAAATCACTTTTTTGCATGACAACTTAATATTGTCAAAAATGTGAATTTGACATATAATATACTTGTGCGTAAACACGTCATATAAGAATATACATAGAAAAAATGGAGGATGAATTTATGCCAAGTATGAATATTGTCTCTATTTTATCCTATGTTCTAGCTATCGCTGTAGGTGTTCTTATTTATTTTATATATGCCAAACTTAATATTTCAAAAGCAAATGTAAGTGCAGAAAAAATTATTGATGATGCCAATACAAAGGCTGATAACTTAGTAAAAGAAGCAATTTTAGATGCCAAAACACAAGCTTACGAATTAAAGTTAGAAGCGGAAAAAGAAATTAAAGAACAAAGACATGAAATTATTGAACTTGAAAATAAACTTTCTGATCGTGAAAAAGAAATTGAACGTAAAGATATTACCGTTCAAGGAAAAGAAGAAGTTTTAGCACAAAGAGTCAAACAATTAAATGAAAAAGAGGCTGGAATAGATAAATTAGAGGCTGAACTTAAAAATAAAATTGATTCAAAAGTTGTAGAATTAGAAAAAGTGGCCGCTATGTCAGCAAGAGAAGCAAAAGAAGAATTGTTCAAACAAGTTGAACAACAAATTTCACTAGAAATGTCTGCTTATATTAAGGAACAAGAAGAAGAAGCTAAAAGTAAAGCGGCTGATTTATCGAGAGATATTATTGCTAATGCAATCAATAGATATGCTCAAGAAGAGGTTACTGAAAGAACGGTAACAGTTGTTGCTCTTCCTAGTGAAGAAATGAAAGGACGTATCATTGGTCGTGAAGGGCGTAATATTAAAGCCATTGAGCAAGCAACAGGTGTTGATTTAATTATTGATGATACACCTGAAGCTATTACAATTTCTTGTTTTGATCCAGTAAGAAGAGAAATTGCTCGTTTATCTTTAGAAACATTAATTAGAGATGGACGTATTCAACCTGGAAGAATTGAAGAAGTTGTTGAAAAAACAAGAAAAGAATTAGATGAAGTGATTCGTAAAACGGGAGAAAATGCGGTATTTGAATTAGGTATTTCTCGTATTGACAAAGAAATTATCAAACAAATAGGTAAATTAAAATATCGTACAAGTTATGGACAAAATGCACTTCAACATTCCTTAGAAGTAGCACATTTAGCTGGTATTATGGCAGCTGAACTTGGTTTAAACCAACAAATGGCAAAACGTGCTGGTTTATTACATGATATTGGTAAAGCTATGGATCATGAAATGGAAGGTAGCCATGTTGAATTAGGTGCAAAATTTGCGAAAAAACATGGAGAAAATGCGACAGTTGTTAATGCTATTGAGTCTCACCATGGTGATGTTCCGGCAACAAGTGTTATTTCAATCTTAGTTGCTGCGGCAGATACCTTATCTGCTGCTAGACCAGGAAGTCGTAGTGAAACAATTGAAAACTATATCCAAAGACTTGAAAAACTTGAAGAAATGGCTAAAAGCTTTGATGGTGTTGAACGTGTCTTCGCTATTCAAGCAGGACGCGAAATTCGTATCGTCGTAAAACCTGATCAAGTTGATGATGTTGCAAGTCATAAGATTGCACGTGATATTAAGACAAAAATTGAAAATGAATTAACTTATCCAGGACATATTAAAGTAACTGTTATAAGAGAAATTCGTGCAAGTGAAATTGCTAAATAAAGGGAAAATCATTCCCTTTTTTTATTTTGTTATGTTAGAATGTTTTTGATTTAGAAATGAGGAATGAAAATGAAGGTTTTATTTATTGGAGATGTTGTTGGAAATGTAGGACGACAAATGATTGAGGATTATCTTTATCGTATTCGTAAAGATTATCAAATTGATTTTGTTATCGCTAATGTTGAAAATGCCACTCATGGTAAAGGTTTAAATAGAAAGCATTATGATTTTTTCACTTTTGAAGGTGTTGATTGTATGACAATGGGAAATCATACTTTTGATAAAAAAGAGCTTTTTGATTTTATTGATGAAGCGGATCGTTTAGTGGTTCCCTATAACCAACCAAGGGTTTTACCAGGTGTTTCTTCAAGAGTGTTTAATATTAAAGGGACAAAGATTCGTGTTACTAATGCTCTTGGATGTGTTTTTATGGATAATCGTTACTCAAATCCTTTTGATCAAATTGATGATTATTTAAATCTTGAACAAGATATTCACATTATTGATATTCATGCTGAAGCAACAAGTGAAAAGATTGGACTTGCTTATTATTGTAGAGATAAAGCACAAGCAGTTTTAGGAACACATACCCATGTTCAAACAGCCGATGAAAGAATTATTGATGGAAAAGTAGCTTTCATTTCTGATGTAGGAATGACAGGACCTTATTTAAGTTCACTTGGCTGTGACTTAGATAGTGTGATTGCCCGTATGCGAGGGTTAAGTTCTAAGTTTTTAATATCAGAAAATTCAGGGCAACTTGCCGGTGTGGTTATGGAGTTTAATGAACAACATCAACCAATTTCAATTGAAAGAATTTTGATCAATGACGATCATCCTTACAAAGCATCTTAGATGCTTTTTTTGTTATTTTTTTATAAAGAATTCATATAGTGAATTAGGAGGCAAAAATATGGAAATAATAAAAGTATCTTCAACATCAGTTCCTAATCACGTGGCAGGAGCTATTGCATCATTAATGCGAGAAAAGGACAAACTTATGATTCAAGTAATAGGAGCTGCAGCTCTTAATCAAGCTATTAAAGCGGTTGCTATTGCCAGAGGGTATATTATTCCTACAGGAAAAGAACTTATTTGTATTCCTTCGTTTCATGATTTAACAGTAGATGATAAAATAATTACAGCCATTCGTCTTGTTATTGAATTACGTTAATTTTTCATGAAAAGGGTTTCTTTTTTTAGAGAATCATTGTATAATACTGACATGTAAATGGAGGTTTTATTAAAATGGCAAAATGTAAATTATTAATGCAAACAGGACAAGTTCAAAAAATTATTGATTTCTTTGATGGATATTCAGATGATAAAGTATCATGTAAATATGTTAAAAAAGTGGGAATCAAAGCTGAATTTGAATGTGAAACTGAATTGTCACCTGAAGAAGCTGCAGGTCATTGCAAAGGAGTTTTCAAAGGAACTCCTGAAGGAAAAGTATTATACTTCTCAATTCAACCAGATGGATTCTTTGGATAAGATAAAAATGATAAGGGCTGATAAGTCCTTATTTTTTTCTAGCCAAAAGTTAACTTTATGTATATAATAGGAAAGAAATGTGGTGAAAAAATGAAAGATTATAGTGAATATTTTAAAGGGCCAAATTTAAAAGAGGCTCAAAAAAGAAGTAGAAAACAAGTTGATCATTTAAAAGATGCTTTTGAAATACCAAGTGATATGGTAAATGTAGGTAAAGGAAAAACATATTATATCCATACTTATGGATGTCAAGCTAATGAACGTGATGGTGAAACTTTAGCGGGTATTTTTGAAATGATGGGATATACATCTGCAAAAGAAATTGAAGATGCCGATGTCATTTTATTAAATACCTGTGCGATTCGTGAAAATGCTGAAGAAAAGGTATTTGGTAAAGTCGGATATGTTAAAAACTTAAAGAAGAAAAATCCGAATCTTATTTTTGGGTTATGTGGTTGCATGGCTCAAGAAGAAGTTGTTATTAAAAGAATATTAGAAAAACATCCACATATAGATTTGATCTTTGGTACACATAATATTCATCGTTTACCAACTTTATTAAAAGAAGCGATGTTCAATAAAGAAATGGTTGTAGAAGTATGGTCTAAAGAAGGGGATGTTATTGAAAATACACCTGTAACACGTGCTAATGGACATAAAGCATGGGTTAATATTATGTATGGATGTAATAAATTCTGTACATATTGTATTGTTCCTTATACAAGAGGAAAAGAGCGTTCTCGTTTAATGAGCGATATTATTGATGAAGTTAAAGGCTTAAAAGAAGATGGCTATCAAGAAATCACATTACTTGGACAAAATGTCAATAGTTATGGAAAAGATTTAGAAGAAGACTATGATTTTGCGACTCTTTTAAAAGAAGTTGCTAAAACGGGAATTGCGCGTATTCGCTTTACAACAAGTCATCCATGGGATTTTTCTAGAGAAATGATTGAAATCATTAACCAATATGATAACATCATGCCTTATATCCATTTACCAGTACAATCAGGAAATACAGAAATCTTAAAATTAATGGGTAGAAGATATACAAGAGAACAATATTTAGAACTTTTCCATATGATTAAAGAAGTGATGCCGGATTGTTCGATTACAACAGATATTATCGTTGGTTTCCCAAATGAAACAGAAGAACAATTCCAAGACACCCTTTCTTTATATGAAGAATGTGAATATGATTTAGCTTATACATTTATCTATTCACCTCGTGAAGGAACACCAGCGGCTAAAATGCAAGATAACGTTCCATTTGAACAAAAACAAGATCGTTTAGAAAGATTAAATGAAGTTGTTAAAGAAAAAGCTTTAAAACAAAATCAACGTTTCTTAAATCAAATTGTTGATGTTTTAGTAGATGGTCCATCTAAACGTGATGAAACTATGATGACAGGATATACGGCGCATCAAAAATTAATCAACTTCAAAGGACGCAAAGAAGATATTGGTAAAATTGTGCCTGTAAAAGTAACAGAAGTAAAAACTTGGGCTTTAAAAGGTGAACAAGTTGACTAGAATTGAAGAACTTGCGCAAAAATTGAATCAAGAGATTTTAGGTTTGGAAGTTGTTCAAGAATATCAAAAGTATGAAAAACTTGTTTTAAATGATGAAAAACTAAAACAATTAGAAAAAGAATTAAAAGCATTACAAAAAAAGATTGTTAATCAAAAAGCAAAACAGGATGATGATGTTTCAAAGACAATACAAGAGTATCAAGAAAAAAAAGAGTATTATGAAAATCATCCTTTAGTTGTTAATTACTTATATTTACAAAATGAGGTAAATGAAATACTTCAAACAATCAATCAACAAATTAATAATGCCTTAAAGTAGGGAAACCTACTTTTTCTTTTTAATTATTGACTTATTTAAATTTGGGGATTATAATTTTTCAAAAATATAGAAAGATTAAGGAGATAAAAAAATGGCATTTTATTTTGAAGAACCATCGCATACTTTTAATGAATATTTATTAGTTCCAGGATACTCATCTACTGAGTGTCGTGCTGAAAACGTAAGTTTAAAAACACCACTAGTTAAATTTAAAAAAGGTGAAGAACCTGCATTATCATTAAATATCCCATTAGTATCTGCAATTATGCAAGCTGTATCTGATGATAATATGGCAATTGCTTTAGCTAAAGAAGGTGGAGTTTCATTTATTTATGGCTCTCAATCAATTGAAAGCCAAGCAGCTATGGTAAGACGTGTTAAAAATTATAAAGCTGGATTTGTTCCAAGTGATTCAAACCTATCACCAGATTCAACTTTAAAAGATGTTTTAGAATTAAAAGAAAAAACAGGACATGCTACAATGGCTGTAACAGAAGATGGAACAGCAAATGGTAAATTATTAGGTGTTGTTACTGGTAGAGATTATCGTATTTCTCGTTTATCAATGGATACAAAAGTTTCTATATTCATGACACCATTTGAAAAATTAATTTGTGCTGATTTAGGAACATCTCTTAAAGAATGTAACGACATGATTTGGGATAACAAATTAAATTCTCTTCCAGTTGTGGATGCTGAACAAAGATTACATTACTTTGTCTTTAGAAAAGATTATGAAAATAGAAAGAAAAATCCAAATGAATTATTAGATGAAAATAAACGATATATCGTTGGTGCTGGAATCAATACGCGTGACTATGCAACACGTGTACCTGCCTTAGTAGAAGCAGGAGCTGATGTATTATGTATTGATTCATCAGAAGGATTCTCAGAATGGCAAAAACTAACAATTGACTGGATTAGAGAAAATTACGGTGATACTGTAAAAGTAGGTGCTGGTAACGTAGTTGATGCTGAAGGATTTAGATTCTTAGCAGAATGCGGTGCTGACTTTGTTAAAATTGGTATCGGTGGAGGATCGATTTGTATCACTCGTGAACAAAAAGGTATTGGTCGTGGACAAGCTACTGCAACAATCGAAGTAGCAAAAGCAAGAGATGAATACTTTAAAGAAACTGGTATTTATGTACCAATTTGTTCAGATGGTGGTATCGTTCATGATTACCATATGACATTAGCCTTAGCGATGGGTTCTGACTTTATTATGCTTGGTAGATACTTCTCAAGATTCGATGAATCTCCTACAAATAAAGTTCAAATCAATGGACAATATATGAAAGAATACTGGGGTGAAGGTTCTGCTCGTGCTCGTAACTGGCAACGTTATGATATGGGTGGAGATTCAAAACTTTCCTTTGAAGAAGGGGTTGACTCTTACGTACCTTATGCTGGTAGCTTAAAAGATAATGTGGGATTATCTTTATCAAAAATCAAACATACAATGTGTAACTGTGGTGCTTTAACGATTCCTGAATTACAACAAAAAGCAAAAATCACACTTGTTTCTGCAACTTCAATTGTTGAAGGTGGAGCACATGACGTTGTATTAAAAGATTCAAAAGAACAAAAATAAGACTTCAAGCGAAGTCTTTTTTTTATTTTCTGACATATTCTTATATGGGGTGACAAAATGTCTGGAAAAGTGTATGAAATAATGACAAAGGCAACGCTTGCAAAAGGAACAAAAAAGACGATTTCAAAGCATGATTATCTTGTTAATGATATTGATAAGATTTTAGGGTGCTGGATTTGCAATCATCAATATCGGGGTGTTATTAAACAACAGCCGGTGATTGAGGGTAGTTTTGATTTGCATATTTGGTATAGTCATTTAAATGACAGTTTCTTATTGAAACAAAAAGTGACTTATTGTGATGAAATTGATTTAAGTATTAAAAATCATGAAACGAGCCAAAAGGATGAAGTTGTTGTAGAAAGCCTCTATTTACCAAGATGTATCCATGCAAAGCTTGAAAATAAAACCGTGCATCTTGAAATAGAAAAACAAATGTCTTTAAAAATTATAGGAGATACAACGATTCTCGTAGAAAGTAAAAATGAAGAAACGCCAGAAATCGATATGAAAATAAACCAAGATTTTATCACATAAGACAAGCGTTCATTTCCGACTTTTTGTCGGAAATGAACAATTAAATTAGTTTCTTCCCGCCCACCATCATGTTATAATATCAAAGTATCAATAAGGAGAGTGGTAGGATGAAAGAAAAATATAGTCCAATGATGATGCAATATCTAGGAATCAAAGAACAAAATAAAGATTCTATTGTGATGTTCCGTTTAGGTGATTTTTATGAAATGTTTTTTGATGATGCCATCATGGTTTCAAAAGAATTAGAACTTGCTTTGACAGGGAAAAATGCAGGAGCAAAAGAAAGAGTTCCAATGTGTGGTGTCCCTTTTCATAGTGCAAGTGGATATATTCAAAGGCTTGTAGACAATGGTCATAAAGTGGCAATCGTTGAACAACTAACAGATCCTGGTAAAAAAGGAATCGTTGAACGTGGTGTTGTTCAAATTGTTACACCAGGTACTATTTTTGATGAATCATTAACACAAAATAGAAATAATTATATTGCCTGTATGATGACTTTTGATTTTGTTTATACATTAGCTTTTTGTGATATTACAACAGGTGAATTCCAAGTTGTTAATATTGATAAACAAGATAATATTTTAAATAATCAACTTGCAACAATGGAAGTAAAAGAAATCGTTGTTGAAAGTAATTGTACATATTCTTTCCATGAAGGCATTATGGTATCACGTTATGATAATGAGACTTTTAATGAAAAATACCAAGATATCTTTAAAAATATTAAAGATTTAAAACAAATAAAAGTTGCCACTTTACTTTTAAACTATTTAATTGAAACACAAAAAAGAGATTTAGAACATCTTCAAATCATTGAAGAAATTAATAATAAAGATTATATGACAATGGATCTCTATACAAAAAAATCATTAGAACTTACTGAAAATGCAAGAGATCATGAAAAATATGGTTCACTCTTTTGGCTTTTAGATATGACGAAATCAGCTATGGGGGCACGCCTTTTAAAAAACTATATCGATCGTCCTCTTTTAAATCAACAAGCAATTGAAAAAAGATTAGATATTGTTGAAATCTTTACGCAACAATTTATTCAAAGAGAATCCATTAAAGAAATCTTAAAAGAAGTATATGACTTAGAAAGACTTTCAAGTCGTATTGCTTTTGGAAATATTAATGCGCGTGATTTAAAATGGATTGCTTCTTCTTTAAAAGTGATTCCTGAATTAAAACAACAACTTTATTCATTTAATGAAGATCTTACAAATCAACTTGCCGATCAACTTGTTGATTTATCTCATATTACGAAGTTAATTGATGATGCTATCATTGATAATCCACCTCTTACAATTAAAGAAGGAAATATTATTAAAGATCACTTTAGTGAAGATCTTGATGAACTTCGTTATTTAAGAGATCATGGAAAACAATGGTTGATCGATTTTGAACAAAAAGAAAGAGAAAAAACAGGAATTAAAAACTTAAAAGTAGGGTATAATCGTGTTTTTGGTTATTATATTGAAGTTACTAAGGGAAGCTTAGATCAAGTTAAAGATGAATTTGAATATACAAGAAAACAAAGTTTATCAAATGCTGAAAGATTTATTACACCTGAATTAAAAGATATGGAAAGTAAGATTTTATCGGCACAAGATAAAATAGAAAAATTAGAATATGTTTTATTTACTCAAATTAGAAATGAAATCAAAAAAGAAGTACATCTCATTCAAGATGTTGCAAAAATCATTGCTCAAGTCGATGTTTATCAATCACTTGCAATGTTAGCTAGTGAAAATAGCTATGTAAGACCTATTTTCAATAATAATAAAACTTTAGAAATAACAGAAGGAAGACATGGTGTAATTGAAAAAGTTATGGGACATGGTCGATATGTTCCTAATGATGTTTCTATTGATGAAAAGAATCCAGTTGTTTTAATTACTGGACCAAATATGGGTGGTAAATCAACTTATATGCGAGAAGTAGCCCTTATGATCATCATGGCTCAAATTGGTTCTTTTGTACCTGCAAAATATGCTAATCTTACCATCTTTGATCAAATCTTTACGCGTATTGGGGCAAGTGATGATTTAATTAGTGGACAATCAACATTTATGGTAGAAATGTTAGAAGCAAACAATGCTTTACGTTATGCAAATGAAAATTCACTGATATTATTTGATGAAATTGGTCGAGGAACAGCGACTTTTGATGGAATGGCTATTGCTCAGGCAATGATTGAATATATCGCCAAAAATATTCATTGTATGACCTTATTTTCTACCCACTACCATGAACTTACATTCTTAGAAGATAAAGGATTAGGTATTCAAAATGTACATGCTAGTGCCCGTGTAGATAACGATCATCTTGTTTTTGAATATTTAATTAAAAAAGGAAAATCAAATAAATCCTATGGGGTCAATGTTGCTAAACTAGCAAAATTACCTGATGAAGTTATTCAACGTGCCAATCGTGTTTTAGAAACATTAGAAGAAAATAATGTAGAAGATCGTTTAGTAGAAGAAAAAGTAACAATTATTGAAAAAGAAAGTGAAATTGAAAAGTATTTAAAAACAATTGATCCAATGGCCTTATCACCATTAGATGCTTTATCAACACTTATTGAATTAAAAAAGTTATTAAAATAGAGGTATAAAATGAAGATAAAACAACTCGATGAAATCTTA
>OGZR01000237.1_pt1 | contig 31791 bp, 29 predicted proteins | sample 1576851 | NCBI WGS metagenome assembly OGZR01 (sample SAMEA3541492, study PRJEB24748) | human gut metagenome | biome: human gut; feature: human-associated habitat; material: faeces | place: China | collected 2012
GGCTGTCTGCATGGCTTGCGCCGCGCTGATTGGCAAGGCAGCGAAGAAGAAACTCGGCAAAAAGGTGTTGGCAGTCATAGGGGCTGCTGCATTTGTGGGCGCGATTCTGGCGGTCATTCTGATCGCCCGGACACCGATGCCGCTTTGACAGAATAGGAGAAACTGACAATGATTGTTCTTACAGAGCAGATAGAGATTCCGGCTTCCTATGAAAAATTAAAGGCATGGACTGCTAACTTTGAGGAAGAGTTTGTGAAATGGAGTCCCTACCACATCGAATGCAATCTCTATAACGGGAACTATCATGCTGGAAGCAAGGTCCGCTTCCGCGAGATCGTCATGGGGCTGGACTACGATGTGACAGGCACGATTACGGAATGCGAACAGGATGAGAACCACTTCCGCATTGTATTCCGGAGCGACAAGAAGACGGCGTTCATCACCTTTGAAGGGAAAAGAACTGAAACAGGATGCCATTTCTCTCACACCGAGGCTTTCGGCATGACAACGCCGGTAATTGGGGCGTTCATGAACTTTCTGATCTTCAAGGTGTTTTTCAGGAAAAAGGCAAACTGGCAGCTTATCCGGGATGATATGATTCTGGATAACAGGTATTTATATGACATTCTGACCGAGGGAAAATACCCGGAAAGAATCCCGCTGGACAAGCTGCTGACCGGCGCGAAGTAACCGGACGGAGGACTGAATAATGCCGCTTCAAATCGTCAGAAATGACATCACAAAAATGAAGGTGGACGCCATCGTCAACGCTGCCAACGAGTCACTGCTGGGTGGCGGCGGTGTGGACGGTTGTATTCACCGTGCCGCAGGTCCGGAGTTGCTGGCAGAATGTGAAACGCTCCACGGCTGCGAAACCGGGAGCGCAAAAATCACGAAGGGCTATAAGCTACCCTGCAAATATGTCATTCATGCAGTAGGTCCGCGCTGGCATGACGGACGGCATGGTGAGCGCGAACTACTGACATCCTGCTATCGGACATCGCTCATGCTGGCGAAGGAATACGGATGCGAGTCGGTTGCGTTCCCTCTGATTTCCTCCGGCATTTTTGGCTATCCGAAGGATCAAGCTCTCAAGGTTGCGATTGACACCATCAGCAGTTTCCTTCTTGAAAACGAAATGACGGTGTACATCGTCATCTTCGACCGCAAAGCCTATCAGATCAGCGGGAAGCTATTTGCTGATATTGCAGCGTACATAGATGACCGCTATGTGGACGAGCATACCGATAGTCGTTCTGAGCGTCTGCGCAGAATGAGTGCCTTCCGGATGGAAGAACCCATACCTTGCGAGTCATCCGTTTGTGATGAAGCTATTGAAAAGCTCGCAGCTCCTATGGCAGTCAGTTCTGAAAAGGCAGCAACTCTTGACGATGCACTGGGACAGATCGATGAGAGCTTTTCGGAGATGCTTCTGCGGAAGATTGACGAACGCGGCATGACGGACGCACAGTGCTACAAGAAGGCGAACATTGACCGGAAACTCTTCTCGAAGATCCGCTCGGACAAGTCCTACAAGCCTTCCAAGCCCACAGTCATTGCGTTTTCCATTGCCCTTGAGCTGCCCCTTGCGGAAATGAAGGATATGCTCATGAAGGCTGGTTTTGCACTCTCCCACTCCAACAAGTTTGACATCATCGTGGAGTATTTCGTGGAGCATGGGAACTATAACGTCTTTGAGATCAACGAGGCTCTGTTTGCCTTTGACCAGAGCTTGATAGGAGCATAAGGCTTATGGATAAAGTATTTCAGAAATTTTTGCGGAGTGGTATTGACCTTTCGCCCGTAGGGGTGGAGCGTCGTGAAGATAATAACCCCTACTTTTGCACGCCCAAAGGTGCATCTATTTTTGGCTGGGCGGGTGTGGATGGCATCCACTTCTGCTTTGTTCGAGGCTTTGGCGGCGTGGTTTTTTCCGTTAGTCCCATGAACTCGGCTCCTGATTATGTTCATCCGTTGGCAAACAATTTTGAAGACTTTTTGAGGCTGCTCCTTGCTTGCAGTGATTCGGCAGCGTTGGAACAGGCGTGGATGTTGGATAAGTCCCAATTTGAAGCCTTTTTGCGGGATAACCCTCCAACGCAGGATCAGCAAAGAACGCTATTAGAGCTTGCCGAGAAAATGAAATTGACGCCTATGGAACAGCCGTGGGCATACATCAAAAAACTGCAAGCATCTTTTGATTACAGCAAGATCAAGTACACCGAGGACTATTATGATGTTGATATGAACCCGGAAGCAGAACTGACCATGCCTGAGTGGAAGGTCTACTTTGAGGGAAACTTCTGGGGACATTCGGGAAAAGGCCGTGCCGGAACGGAAATCCGGTTGAATAAGCAATTTGACTGGGCTGGGCATCATTGGGTTATTCCTGCGGCGTATTCTTGCAGTAAGGGACTCGTCATGGACTTTTGTATGCGCACCCCAGATGAAGACATTCGTAAGTTCATGACTAAATGGGATTTACACCCCGAAAACGACTCCTGCGAATACTTCACACAGGAGCAGCAAATGCAGATAGATTTAGACAATCCACTTTGCCTTGACTTTATTCCTCGTTTGGAATTGAACGGGAAAACAATGCTGACCTCCCACTGCTGTTCGGTGGTCTTTAATCCATGTTTGCCGGACAGGATGATCAATGAAGCGGAAGCAAAGTGGGCATTAGAACACTATGGTTTGGATACATCCTATGGATGGATGATTTTTCGGGCAGCTTTTCCATGGACAAGCAAACGCCGTCCTGAAATAAAAGCCCTCTCCCTTACAATGGAACAGCAGTCACGCCGTGTCCCGGGACCGCATTTCAAGACACACGCTCCCGGCGATTCGTTTTCTTTTTCCCATCCGGTCAGCGGAACAAAATATACATTGACCGTTCAGGAAATGGAGCAGCAAACAATTTCTGAAAAGTTCGTTGGTTCCGACCGGTGGTTCTATCCCACGCATTTTACTGCTATGAGCTATACGCTTTCTCCTGAACCGGACAATGATATTTCGATCTGTGATTGCGCTGAGGGAGACAAGCCTTTAGAAATTGCCTCATGCTCTGACCGCTATGCACCAGAGGCACAAAACGATATTGCTTGTATCGGCATTATCGGCGGAGCGGACGGCCCAATCGCAATCGTGTGTGGAGGCAGCTCAAAAGAAAAACTCCATGCGGCTTGTTCCTCTCTACACTTTGAGCCGGTGGAGGGTGATATTGAATGGCGTGTCGTATTCAACATTAAAAACTCTAATGAAATGTCATTAGAGCTAATCTAAGAAGAAAGCGGAGGCAAAGAAGATGAAGCAACGCACTTACATCGCAATCGACCTGAAATCCTTCTATGCCTCCGTGGAGTGCAGGGAGCGCGGCTTAGATCCTCTGGACACAAACCTTGTTGTCGCGGACGAAAGCCGGACGGACAAGACCATCTGCCTTGCCGTCACGCCCTCCCTCAAGAGCTACGGCATCTCCGGACGCGGGCGGCTGTTTGAAGTCAAGCAGCGGGTGAAGGAAGCGAATGCCGGACGGCAGCACGACGCACCGGGACACAGACTGGACGGCACATCGCACTTCTTCTCGGAGCTGCAAGCAAACCCGTCTCTGGCGATTGACTTCATCATCGCGCCGCCTCGGATGGCGTACTACATGGAGTACAGCACCCGCATCTATCAGGTCTATCTCAAGTACATTGCGCCGGAGGACATCGTAGTCTACTCCATCGACGAGGTGTTCATGGACGTGACGGACTACCTGAATACCTACAAGCTCTCGGCACATGACCTCGCCATGAAGATCATCCTCGACGTACTTGAGACAACCGGCATCACAGCAACCGCCGGGATCGGTACGAATCTTTTCCTCTGCAAAGTGGCAATGGACATTGTGGCGAAGCACATCCCCGCCGACAAGAACGGCGTCCGCATTGCGGAGCTGGATGAGATGAAGTTCCGGCGTGAGCTTTGGACGCATCAGCCCCTCACGGACTTCTGGCGCGTAGGTCGAGGCATTGCCAAGAAACTTGAACAGAATGGAATGTTCACCATGGGCGATGTTGCCCTCTGTTCCGAGCGGAACGAGGACTTGCTTTACAAGCTCTTCGGCAAGAATGCGGAATTGCTCATCGACCATGCGTGGGGCTGGGAGCCAACTACCATTGAAGCAATCAAGGCATACCGTCCCAGCTCCAACAGCCTCAGCTCCGGTCAGGTATTGCACTGCCCCTATGAGCCGCAGAAGGCGAAGCTGGTTGTCCGGGAAATGACGGACTTGCTTGTGCTGGACTTGGTGGACAAGGGGCTTGTCACCGATCAGATGGTTCTTACCGTTGGCTATGACATTGAGAACCTGACCGATCCGGCGCGGCGGGCAAGGTATCACGGCGCGGTGGAGAAAGACCCCTATGGTCGGGAGATTCCCAAACAGGCGCACGGTTCTATCAACCTTGGCGAACACACATCATCCACGCGCAAAATAATGTGTGCTGTGTCAGAACTCTTCGACCGGATTGTGGACAAGAATCTTCTTGTCCGCCGTATGTATGTTGTGGCAAATCATGTCCTGCCGGAAGTGGACGCGCCGAAGAAAAATGACGGTGCTGTTCAGCTCGACCTCTTCACCGACTATGCCGCCGAAGAGGAAAAGCGGAAAGCCGAAGACGCTGCCTTGGAACGGGAACGAAAAATTCAGAAGGCTGCTCTCGCCATCAAGAAGAAGTACGGAAAGAACGCGATCCTCAAGGCGATGAATCTTGAAGAAGGCGCAACCGCAAAGGACCGAAATGCTCAGATCGGCGGGCATAAGGCGTGAACAGCAATTCAATTTCAAGGAGAAAATATTTTGAGAACATACAAGGATAAAGAGGAATTAAAAGCCGAAATCAGCAAAGGCTTTGAAAAATACATTGCTGAATTTGATTCTATTCCGGAAGCCCTAAAAGATATAAGAGTAGCCGAGGTGGACAGAACACCGGCTGAGAATCTTGCTTATCAGATCGGTTGGACAACGCTGCTTCTAAAATGGGAAAATGACGAGAAGCGCGGAGTTGAAGTGAAAACACCATCAGAACTGTTTAGGTGGAATCAGCTGGGCGATCTATACCAATGGTTCACAGATACATACTCTCATTCATCCTTAGTGGAATTGAAGGATCAGTTAAAAGGAAACGTTACTTCTATCCAGACAATGATTGATTCTATGAGTGAAGAAGAGTTATTTCAACCGCACATGAGAAAGTGGGCAGATGATGCTACCAAAACAGCGGTATGGGAGGTTTACAAGTTTATTCACGTCAATACCGTTGCTCCCTTTGGAACATTTAGAACGAAGATCAGGAAGTGGAAAAAGGCAACGCTGTAACTATTATTTGACTGTAAAAGGAGATGTGGGATGCACATGAAAAGCAAATATGATGAGATTATGGGGCGTCCTCACCACGTCTCCAAGACGCGACCACAGATGCCAATGTCAGATCGTGCGGCGCAGTTCGCTCCCTTCGCAGCACTCACCGGCTACGATGCTGCCATCAAAGAAACCGGGCGTCTAACCGATGATAAGATCGAGCTTGACGAGGAAGCATTGACTGCATTGGACATGAAGTATCAGCTTCTCATGGACGCCCTTGATGATGCACCGGAAGTCACCATTACCTACTTCCAGCCTGATGAGCGGAAGGCTGGCGGCAAATATATAATGGCAACCGGCGCGCTCAAAAAAGTCGATGATTTTGAGCGGCGAATCACCATGCAGGACGGCACGAAGATTCCGATGGATGACGTTATAAGCATTGACGGGGAGCTGTTCTCATCGCTGGAATAATGTCGCTTGCCATGCGACCAAACGAAGTGAATACCAAAGTACAATATGACTGTAAGGTGAGACACCAAGCAGTCATATTTTTATATGCGGAGGTACTGAACATGAGAAAGAACTTAACGGAGATCGTATTCATCCTTGACCGCAGCGGCTCAATGAGCGGACTGGAAGCAGACACCATCGGAGGCTTCAACTCCACGATTGAAAAGCAGAAAAGGGAGAATGGCGAGGCATTGATCTCTACCGTCCTCTTTGACAACGTGAGCGAGGTTATCCATGACCGTGTGCCGGTTCAGAAGGTGGAGCCGATGACCGACAGGGACTATTCCGTTCGCGGCTGCACCGCGCTTCTGGATGCTATCGGCGGAGCGATTCATCACATTGGGAATGTCCATAAGTACGCAAGAAAAGAGGATGTCCCTGAACACACACTGTTCGTCATCACAACGGATGGCATGGAGAATGCAAGCCGCCGTTATGACAGCGAGAAGGTCAAGAAGATGATTGAGCGACAGAAGGAAAAGTACGGCTGGGAGTTTCTTTTCCTCGGTGCAAACATTGATGCAGTTGAGACGGCAAAGCATTTTGGAATTGGAGCAGATCGAGCGGTCAATTACCACTCTGACCGCGAGGGAACGCAACTCAACTATGAAGTTCTGAGCGAAGCGGTTTCCGCTGTCCGATGCAGCGTACCGCTGGGTACGAATTGGAAAAAACGTATTGATGAGGACTTCAATTCCAGAAAGGACGGGAGAAAGTAATGAGAACAATCACCGTAAAAGGGACAGGCAATGTCTCCGCAAGACCGGATTACATCATCCTATCCCTGAACATTGAAGTCTTATCTGAAACATATGACCGCGCAATGTTGGAAGCTGCCGAGAGAATCGAAAGACTGCAAGGTGCCGCAGTCCGCGTTGGGTATCGCAAGGAAGACCTGAAGACCACGAGCTTTGATGTCCAGACAAGGTACGAGAATGTCAAGGATCGGCAAGGAAATTACAAGCGAGAGTTTGCCGGATATGCTTGCAGCTATCGCTTGAAACTTGCCTTTGACTTTGACAGCAAGCAGCTTGCAAAGGTCATTTCTACGATTGCGGATTGTGGGGCGCAACCAGAACTCAGCATTGCGTTCACCGTGAAAAACCCGGCAAGAGTCAGCGAAGAGCTGCTGATCAATGCGACGGAGAACGCCAGGGCAAAGGCGGAGATTCTTTGCAAAGCATCAGGCAGTACGCTTGGGCAGTTGCTCAACATCGACTACAACTGGGGCGAACTCAATGTTTTTTCCAGAACAAGCTACGATGTTGAAGACTGCATTCAGCCTCTCATGGCGATGAGCAAGTGCGCCGCACCTGAGATTGAGCCGGTTGATATTGATGTGACAGACACAGTGGCTTTCACATGGGAAATCCAATGATTTTTTGACTTTTTTGAAATCCGGTACTCAACAAACGCCCTTTTTGTGTCCGTTGTAAAGTGAAGGGACATTTCACGGAGGAATCTTCGGGGAATACGATTTTGGGAGATTAGCAAGCACAGCCGGTGTATATACACACGGCGATTTTGGATTAAGGAAACCCTCCCCTTAATCCCGAAAATGCTTGTTGGGATGTCTCCCAAACCCTCTATCTTTACGAAAGGACAAACCGCTTATGGCAAACAGAACACGACCAAATCAGATACTCTTCTTTGTTTCAGATGACGAGAAGCGGATTATCAAAGGAAAGATGAAACAGCTTGGTACAAAGAACATGGGAGCGTATCTTCGCAAGATGGCGATTGACGGTTACATCATCAAAGTGGACTACACGCAGCAGAAGAAACTTGCCGCCGCAGTATCTCGTGCAGCGGCAAATATCAATCACATTTGCCGCCGAATTAACTCCACAGGACACTTCTATGAGGACGATGTTGCAGAGCTGAAAGAAAGGCAGGCTGAGATATGGCGATTACTAAAATCAAGCCAATCCGAGGAACTGTGAACAAGGCTCTCGCATACATTCTTGATCCGCAGAAAACAGATGACCAGCTCTATGTCTCTTCCTACGGATGTGCTGCCAGTGATGCCGCAGCGAAGGAATTTGAGTGGACAAGATCTCTTGCCGTTCAACAAGGAATGCAGATGCCAAAGGTGATTGCCAGACATCTGATTCAATCCTTTGCGGTTGATGAAGTCAGCCCGGAACAAGCGCATGAAATCGGTAAGCAGTTTGCCGACGAATGGCTCAAGGGAAAGTACGAGTATGTGATTGCAACGCACATCGACAAGGGGCATTGCCACAATCACATTATCTTCAACGCAGTCAACTATGTAGACTTCCATGCGTACCGAAGCAATAAGAAAACCTATCGTGAGATGCGGCATCTCAGTGATGAGATATGTGCTGAACACGGGCTGTCAGTTATTCCTCCCTCTCAGGGAAAAGGCATGGACTACAAGGAATACACCGAAGCCAAACGCGGTACAAGTTGGAAGCAAAAACTCAAGCAGACCATTGATCGCTGTGTGATCACATCAAAGGACTACGATGAGTTTTTGAAGCTGATGCAGGACGCCGGATATGAAATCAAAACCGGCAAATACATCTCCTTCCGTGCCGAAGGGCAAGAGCGTTTCACCCGTGCAAAAACCATCGGAGATAACTACACCGAGGACCGGATCAAGGAACGCATTCAAGGACGCAATGCCCGCAGACGGCAGATGCAGAACGGTAGGAAGAACATCTCTCTCATCAGCGATATTCAAAACAGAATTAAGCAGATCGACAGCAAGGGCTTTGAGCATTCTATGAAGATTAAGATCCTCAAAGAAGCCGCCAGAACGCTAAACTACCTCACTGAGAACGAGCTGCTTCAATATGCCGATCTTGAAAAGAAAGTCGAAGACATTCATAGTTCTTATGAGCGTACCGGCGCTGACTTGAAAGTCGTTGAAGCGCAGCTCCGAAAGGTGCAGCCGCTTATCAAGAATATCTCAACCTATCAAAAGCTCAAGCCGGTCTATGATGCCTACTCAAAGACGAAGAACAAGCCGAGTTTTCGAGCTGCGCACGAGGCAGAGCTTGTCGTTTTTGAAGCAGCAAAGAGTACATTGCTTGCTATGCAAGATGGTGAAAAACTTCCAAGTATGAAGTCTCTGCAAGCCGAGCAGCAACGCCTTTTGGAAGAGCAGCAGCGTCTCTACGACGAACGAGCAAGGCTCAAAAAAGAGGCTAAAGTGATTGATACCATGAAGGCAAATGTCGATGATTTCCTCAGTCCAACGCTTTCACAGGAGCATGAAAAAGCCAAAAGTAGCGAGTTGGAATAACCACCAAAGCCTGAGCCGTATGAATAAATCGGCTCAGGCTTTCTTCTTCGTAATGCGCTCCATGAACTTGAAATATATTTTGAATTTTTGGAGTATCGTATTGAAAATTTGAAGCGTTTGGTGTATAATATAATGAGTCTCACTATAAGCGTTTGAGAGAGGTGCTTTTATGAAGATAAGCTATAAGAAATTATGGGTCATGCTCATCGAAAGAGAGATCCCAAAATCAACTTTACGCAAGGATATAGAGCTGTCTCCTGGCACGATGAGTAAGCTCAATAAGAACGAGGATGTAGCTCTCTCTGTTCTGCTGCGCATTTGCGACTATTTGAATTGTGACATTGGAGATATATGTGAAGCTGTGCGAACGGGCAAGAAGTAGGTCCGAGTTTTCGTGCGGCTATTTTGTTATAGGTAGAGAAAAATACCTCAGCGAAAGGAGCATATATGGATGTCCTTGAGAATGCTGTGACTGAGAAAAATGCCCTCGTTGAAGCGGAGGCGTTTCCCACAGATGATCGAGTCACCTACAGAGACAGCACCTATGAAATTGTTTCTAAGGTTGCATATTTGATTGGTGTTCCGAAACGAATTTTTGATAATGAGCATGAAGCACCCAAAATAGAGATATACGAAAAACTTGATGCAGACAAAACGGCACGGATAATCCGTCATTTGTGTATCATAAGGACAGCGATTGAAAGAAACTTCAAGCATATCAACGAGCGTATGAAGTTTAGTTATCTCTCAATCAGCAGTATGCCGGAATATGTGCCGCAGGATAGCCTTCAACAACTAAATGCGGATGGCATTAGTTTTATAAAGAAGTCCAGCACGAAGCTAAGTCAGCATATCGTTGAGATAAACAAGCTGCTTTCTGATCGGATCAATAATTGCAAGAAGCTATTTCCTCTTTGGCTGAATTGGCTGTATGTAAAAAACCTCTTTCTCATGCCAGATGGCTTGAAAGAGGAAGGGACAAAAGCAGCAGCAGATATTTATTACGCTCACTTGCTCTTTTATCCTTACCAGATGTATATAAACTGGGAACCGGAGGATGTCGGTAATCTGCTCTATAACGATAAAAAATTCGTGACGCTGCTTTATCAAATGAACGGTGACTACTTTACAGAGTACAGTAAAGTTTCTGATGCTGGAAGTTACATTAAAGGAAGCATCTACGAGTTTATTGGTAGCAGCGAAAAGGTTGTCGTAGTGGTAGATTGTGAAAACTCTGATCCGTACAAGCTCTGCGCTACGCTCAAGAATCTTGACTATCAGTACACACAGAAGATAGCATCCATCATCCTGTTTGATGATGTGCATAGTGCATCTGCTTGGCGTATTCTGGATAGTTTTACCCACATCCCGGTCGAACACATGATGACCGAACGGGTAAAGCAGAACAAGTCTCTGGTCGATGTGATGCTGATTGCCCGAACTTGTCAGGAGCATTACAAAAACAATGTGGATTCCTTTATTTTGGTGTCCAGCGACTCCGACTATTGGGGACTGATTTCTTCTTTACCGGAGGCTCGGTTCCTTGTCATGATAGAGCGCGAAAACTGCGGACCGGATTTGAAGAACGCACTTGTCAATGCCGGTATATTCTATTGCTACATTGATGACTTCTACTCCGGCAATGCAGAGGATATTAAGATCGGCGCACTGTTCAAAGAGATGTATCATTACATAGATCAGGCGGTGCGGCTGAATATCTACGAGATGTTCACAGAGGCGTTAAGAGCGACTCGAATTGAAATGAGTTCTTCGGAACAGAAGCAGTTTGTGGACAAGTATTTGAAAACGATGCAAATGTCCATTGCGGATAATGGCGATGTGACATTGGAAATAAAACGAAAATGAGTCCGTTATATCGGACAGTAGCCGTGATAGAATAAAATGAGGATCGGTTGGCAACCAAAAATGATCCTCAAGTATTGGAGATGAAGATATGGCATACCAGAGCGAAGCGGCTCTTGAGCAACAATTCATAGAGCAGCTAAACAAGCAGGAATACAGCACAGTCGATATTCCTGATTATGACGCATTGGTGGAGAACTTCAAAGTTCAGTTTGAAGCCTTCAATGCGCCCAAACTTGATACGCCTATCACCGATAAAGAGTGGGAGCGTATCTTTAACCTCATGCTTGGAAAGTCCGTGTTCCAGAGCGCAAAAATTCTGAGAGACAAGTTTGTCCTTGAGCGTGAGGACGGGACGAAGGTTTACCTTTCCTTCTTCGATCAGGATCACACCAAGAATATCTTCCAAGTTACACATCAGACAACGGTTGTAGGCAAGTATGTCAACCGCTATGATGTAACGATTCTTGTGAATGGCTTGCCGTTGATTCAGGTCGAGTTAAAGCGCAGGGGGATTGACATTCGAGAAGCAGTCAATCAGGTCATGCGCTATAAGAAGCACTCCTATAACGGACTATATCACTTCATTCAGCTTTTCATTGTCTCCAACGGCGTTGATACCAAATACTTTGCCAACTCCGACAGGGACTTGATGTATAGCCTCGCCTTCTTCTGGACGGATTTCAACAACATCCGTATTACCAACCTGAAGGACTTCTCAATCTCTTTTCTGGCAAGGGATCACATCATCAAGATGCTGACACGCTATACCATCCTGAACGATACGGATAAGATTCTGATGGTTATGCGCCCCTATCAGGTGTATGCCGTAGAAGCCCTTATAAGGCAGGCTACGCTCACAAATCGCAACGCCTATATCTGGCATACCACCGGTGCAGGAAAGACGCTGACATCCTTTAAGACAGCTCAAATCCTCGCAGCCAATCCGAACATCAAGAAGGTTATCTTCCTTGTTGACCGTAAGGACTTGGACTCTCAGACCACCGAAGAGTTTAACAAGTTTGAGGCTGGCTCTGTTGATGTCACAGATCGCACAGACATTCTTGTGCGGCAAATGAAGGATAAGAACCGGCAGCTCATTGTCACGACGATGCAGAAGATGGCAAATGCCGTTAAGCGTCCTCAATACGAAAAGGTAATGGACGCATACCGTGACGAAAAGGTTGTCTTCATCATTGATGAATGCCACCGCAGCCAGTTCGGAGATATGCACAAGGATATTGTTCGGCATTTCAAGAAAGCGCAGTTCTTTGGCTTTACCGGTACGCCCCGTTTTGAAGTGAACGGAAAGACGGAGGGCAAGATCACACAGACCACCGAAATGCTGTTTGGGGAATGTTTGCATAACTATCTGATCAAGGATGCTATCTTCGATAACAATGTCCTCGGTTTCCATATTGAGTACATAAAGACGATGGAAGGCGATTTTGACTGGGACGATCCGACATTGGCTGACGCGATTGATGTTGGCGAACTCTATATGTCGGATGAGAGAATGTCCCTCATTGCAAACCACATCGTCCAGAACCACAAAGCCAAAACGAGAAATGGTCAGTACACGGCTATCTTTGCTGTTTCCTCCATTGAAGCTCTTGTCAAATATTACGACATCTTCAAGAAGATCAAACACGATCTGAACATCAGCGGTATCTTCTCCTATGGGCAGAACGAAGATGCTGAGGGTAAGGACGAGCATAGCCGAGATGCTTTGGAGCGTATCATCAAGGACTATAACGAGATGTACGGCACGAATTTCTCTACCGACACCTTCTCCGCGTATCACAAGGATATTTCAGATCGAGTCAAAGGGAAGAAAACAAAGTCGCTGGACATTCTCATCGTCGTGAATATGTTCTTGACCGGCTTTGACAGCAAGCAGCTCTCTGTGTTGTATGTGGACAAGGATTTGAAGTACCATGATCTGCTGCAAGCCTATTCTCGCACGAACCGTGTCGAGAAAGAAACAAAACCGTTTGGTATCATCATTTGCTACCGCAACCTCAAAAAACGGACAGATGATGCGCTGACGCTCTTCTCCAAGAGTCAGGACACCTCTGGCATTGTTGTTCCGGGCTATCAGTATTTTGTTGAGAAGTTCAATGAAATGGTTATGAGGCTCAAGGAAGTGGCACTCTACCCTGAGTCCGTCGATACCATGCAGAGCGAGGATGACCAGAAGAAGTTTGTCATCACTTTCCGTGAGCTGACAAAATACCTCCAATCCTTGCAGACATTCATTGAGTTCAGTTTTGATCAGGATGCACTCATCATGTCCGAGCAGGAGTATCAGGACTACAAGAGCAAGTATCTGATGCTTTACTCCCGGCAAAAAACTGATCGAGAAGTCGTATCTGTCCTGAATGATGTGGACTTCTGCATTGAGATCATGGAGAGTGACCGCATCAATGTTGCCTATATCATGAACTTGATCCGCAACATCCACTTTGATGACAAGAAGCAGAAGGACTACGACATCAAGCACATCAAGGAAGAATTGAGCAGGACGGATAATCCGCAGTTGCTTCGCAAGGTTGAAATTCTTCAAGCGTTCTTGGATCGTGTCGTTGTTGGACTTGAAAGTGCGGATGAGATTGACGCTGCATACAACGACTTTGAAAATGAAGCAAAACGAGAAGAGATCGTTGCTTTCGCAAAGACTGAGGATATTGATTCCTCCATGCTGACGGACATCATTTCTGAGTATGAGTTTTCCGGCACAATGGATGCAGGAAACATCCGTGACCGTATTGAGAAGCCCATGCCGCTGCTCAAGAAGAGGTCTTTGGTCAACCGGATCGTCGAATTTATCCGGCAGCACACTGAGAAATACCAATAAGGAGAGAGAACAATGGATAATTCTATTCAGGCTCACCAGAAAGAGCTTTGCAACAAACTATGGGCGATGGCAAATGCCCTGAGAGGTAACATGGAGGCATACGAGTTCAAGAACTATATCTTGGGCATGATCTTCTATTACTACCTCTCCGACAAGACCGAGAAGTACATGGTTAATCTTCTCAAAGACGATAATATCAGCTACGAGGATGCTTGGAATGACGAAGAATACAAGGCTGCCATCGTAGAAGAAGCTCTGCGTGACCTCGGCTACATCATCGAACCGGAATATTTGTTCCGTAAGATGGTCAAGATGGTTGAGAACCGTTCCTTCGACATTGAGTTCTTACAGAAAGCAATCAACGCTCTGATGGAATCCACTATCGGCAACGATTCGCAGGAAGATTTTGACGGATTGTTCTCCGATATGCAGCTCGATTCTACGAAGCTGGGGCATACCGTTAAAGATAGAAGTGCTGTCATGGCAAAAATCATTGCTTCTCTGGACGAGATCAATTTCAGCGTGGATGACACAAAGATTGATGTGTTGGGCAATGCCTACGAGTACCTAATCGGTCAGTTCGCTGCCACAGCCGGTAAGAAAGCCGGTGAGTTCTATACGCCTTCGGGTCCTGCCGAGCTGCTGTGCCGCCTTGCTTGCCTTGGTTTGACCGATGTAAAGGATGCAGCCGATCCGACTTGTGGTTCCGGTTCGCTGCTGCTTCGCCTCAAGAACTACGCGAATGTGCGTAATTACTATGGGCAGGAATTGACCTCTACCACCTATAACCTCGCCCGAATGAACATGATCCTTCGCGGCATCCCGTATCGTAACTTCAATATCTACAATGGCGATACGCTTGAGCATGACTACTTCGGAGACATGAAGTTCCGTGTTCAGGTTGCAAATCCTCCGTATTCTGCAAATTGGTCTGCTGATATGCACTTCATGGAGGACGAGCGTTTCAATGAATACGGCAAACTTGCGCCTAAGAGCAAGGCTGACTTTGCTTTTGTGCAGCACATGGTTTACCACATGGACGAAGACGGACGAGCCGTTGTTCTGCTGCCTCACGGCGTTCTATTTCGGGGCGCAGCCGAAGAAGTGATCCGTAAGCACCTGATCCAAAAGCTGAATGTGCTGGACGCTGTTATCGGTCTTCCTGCAAACCTTTTCTTTGGCACGGGCATTCCGGTATGTGTTCTTGTACTCAAGAGGGAGCGCAACGGCAACTCTGATAACATTCTCTTCATTGATGCGTCCAACGACTTTGAAGCCGGAAAGAATCAGAACATCCTCCGTGAGTGCGACATTGATAAGATCGTCGAAACCTACGAGCATCGTGTGGATGTCGATAAGTACGCCCATGTTGCCACTATGCAGGAGATTGAAGAGAACGGATTCAATCTTAACATTCCTCGCTATGTTGATACCTTTGAGCCGGAAGAGGAAATTGACCTCAATGCTGTTGCAGCAGAAATCCGCAATATTCAGGCTGAGATCAAAGGCATCGACGCACAACTGAAACCGTTTTTCAATGAGCTGGGACTTGATTTTCCCTTTGATGTGGAGGGCAAATAATTATGGCAAATGTATCCTCAAGTAACGGTCTTGAGAAGCGTCCGAAACTTCGGTTTCCGGGCTTCGATGAGCCATACAAACAGTGCCGCATTGGTGACATCTATGCAGAGCGAAGTCAGCGCGGAGCATCCGACATGGAATTACTGTCTGTTACAATGAACGATGGTGTCAAGCCCCGTTCCGAGATAGAAGGAAAGGACAATTCCAGCGAGGACAAAAGCAATTATAAGATCGTCCGCAAGGGTGATATGGTCTACAATTCCATGCGAATGTGGCAAGGCGCAAACGGTATTTCTCCGTGCGACGGTATTGTAAGTCCTGCATATACCGTTCTTATGCCCAAGCAAGAGATTAACAATGGATATTTTGCGGCACTCTTCAAAAGCGCGAACCTGATCAATGAGTTCAGGAAGAACTCCCAAGGAATGACATCGGACACATGGAATTTGAAATACCCTCAGATAGAAACGATAAAGGTACAGATTCCCTCTGTTTCTGAGCAGGACAAAGTATCAGAAATGTTCAGTGTCCTTGATGAAAGAATAGCCGCTCAATCGCGGTTGGTTGAATCCCTCAAGAAGTATAAAAGAGGTCTGCTTTCTGCCGTGTTCTCGCAAAATGTGTCCATGTTTTCAACTGCTGACTTTTATGCTTTTTCTGAATTGGCAGTGCGTAGAAGCGAGAAATACGATCCAAAATGCAATGCTCATGCCGTCTGCATCGAACTTGAGCATATTGAGCAGGAAACAGGACGCATCATCGGATCAACCTGTGCCGACTATCAAAACAGCATAAAAACAGTTTGCAAGCCCGGAGATGTAATGTTTGGCAAACTCCGCCCGTATTTGAGAAAGTACGCATTCGTCCAGAAGGAGTGCGTATGTTCATCAGAAATATGGTCGTTGATTCCAACCGACATCGTGATCCCGAAATATCTTTTCTATCTGATTCAATCAGAGGCGTTCATGAAAGTAGCTAATGTAAGTTCTGGAACGAAAATGCCTCGTGCTGAGTGGTCAACAATCGCAAAAAGCGGCTATCTGATCCCGTCAAAGGATGACCAGCAAGCGACAGTTGACATTCTTGAAATTACTGATCGTATTATAGTATCTCATGTAGCGTCTTATGATCGCCTTATTGAGTACAAAAAAGGATTGCTCCAACGCTTATTTATATAAATAATTTCTGCAATAGTGCTTTGCGCAGCTCGTGCAGCAGCCTAAGTTCTGCGTTGCTCTGATCTATCCGGTCTGAAATTGCAGCTAAAATTGCTATGATTGTCTTTTGAGAGAACGGATCTGGATAAGTTATTTCAATCTTGGATATTTCAGCCGCTTGAACATGAACAACGGACTTTCCTTGAGCTATACGAGCAATTCTATCATTTACCACATGATTTAAGATGTAACTCATAATTCGTCCATCTACTTGAGTGCAACGATAGATGTTGAGATCACCGGCAAGAATAATGTCTGGGAGCATTACACAAGAGGCTGTGGATATTTCCTCCGGTGTTTCGCCGGAGGTGGGAATTATAACATCACCAATTTGACTGTAATACTGTTTATCCGCCGATGCCTGTGTTTTGCGAACAACATTCGATATGACCTCACTATATGTTGTATAAAGCTCTCCATACAAGATGAACGGAGTACCCTCTAAAGAAATATCTGCCTTAGATAAAGGTGCGCCCTTTATGAATGTACCGATGTCACCGATTCTTGATGTTGTCCACTTAACATTCTTGATGCTGCAACGTTTTGGGGATAAGAGTGTACGAACGACACCTCTTTTATACTTCTGATCAAGCAAGCAGAATAGAGCTATATGACCGAAAAAATCCCTTGCAGTAGCGGAATATCTCTGCTACTGCAAGGGATTTACCTTTGCTACAAGCCCCTATTTAATTGCTGAAATAGCCCTCAAGTAACGGTCTTGAGAAGCGTCCGAGATTAGCATTTAGAAACACAGATGGATCGCATTTCCCTTGTTGGAGACAGACTTCTCTTGGCTGCATTATCGAGCCATACTCAGAAAAGGTGTACGGAGAACATGACTATGAAGTTTTAACATCCGCTCGCGAAGGTCTTCAAAGACAAGAAGATCATTTTGGTTCTAAACAGCGGCATGATACAGACGGGTATAACATTATACCTTTTGGTTACTGCACATATCGAAACAGAAGCGATGACGGGAAGTTTGCATTTAACATCAATACCATAAGTGAAAAGGCTATCGTAAGTAAGTTTTATCCAGTATTCAGATTTACTAATGCAAATAGCACCTTCATGGCAGAGTTTCTTAATTCATCACCGCGTGTAAAGAAAAAGCTGTCAGTACTTGCAGTTGGCACAAGTCAGGTAGTTCTCTCATTTGAGGCTTTGAAGGCTGCAAAATTCGATTTGCCGTGTAAAGATGAGCAGGACAAGATTGCCGCCTTTTTGGAGTGCTTGAACGCACGGATAGAAAATCAGCGCACATTAGTAGTCGCCCTCAAGAAGTATAAAAGAGGATTGCTTTCTCAACTGATTGCACAGAAGAAAGCGTTTGATACTTCCGGAGAGTGGAAAACGGTTAAGCTCGGTCACATATTCAAAGAAAGGACAGAACGAGCAAAAGGAAATGAGACTCTGTTGGCGGTAACAATCAGCAACGGTGTGCAACGGAGAGACGAAATTGATCTGAAAGATAACTCAAGCGATGACAAGAGCAATTACAAATGTGTTTATATAGGAGATATTGCATACAACACCATGCGAATGTGGCAAGGCGCGAGTGGAGTATCTCCATATAACGGAATTGTGAGTCCAGCCTATACAATAGTTACGCCAATCCGACCAGATCTGCATAACATGACATTCTGGGCATACTACTTCAAATATAGTCCACTGGTGCAGACATTCCAAAAGTATTCACAGGGACTTACATCTGACACATGGAATCTAAAGTTTCCTCAGTTTTCAGAGATCGCTGTTACTATGCCTCCTATATCTGAACAGGATAAAATTGCTGAGTGCTTGTCCGTTTTTGATGAACATTGCAAATGTGAGGATGAAAAGCTGCAAGCACTGTTACAGGTTCGGACATCGCTATTGCAACAACTTTTTATATAAAGAGTTGCTGCATCAAGCCAACGCGAATCTGCAACAATCGTTTATATTCAAACTCAGCAATCTTGATTCTATTGTCAATAGAAGAGATGAGTGCAGAAATATGGCGTTGTTCTTCAATAGACGGCACAGGGACTTTAATATGCCAAAATGTGTTCATATTTATTGATTTGCCATCGCGTATTCCTTCGACAGAAATGCGAAGTTTGCTGTTGATGAACCAGTAAGATCTAAAGAAAGTATAGAAGAACAACGGAATAATTTCATTCCTTGCTCTCAAAATCGTATATGCGGGACTTACAACGCCCTCTTCGTTCACAATTTCCAGCCCACCCTCAAACGAGCGTAAATGAAGTATAAAGTCATTTGGCAATACTCGCTTGTAAGACGAAATCGTTGATTTATCGTAAGCAATTCTTCTATCTACACTGTCACGGGGCATTGTACCTTCTCCCTGCACAATGGTTAAGACAATTTTGTCTGAATATCCCTTATCAGAGATTGGCATAAATAGCTCAGATATTTCCAACTCTGCCCATGTTTGCGGATATGAAAAATTTAGCTTTCTGCTGAATATCCCATCAACGACACCTCTTTTATACTTCTTGAGGTTGTCCACGAGGGACTGCTGTGCCTCTATTCGATGCTCTAACGCAATCATAAAATCTGCGATTTTTCGCTGTTCCGCTGAATCCTGCGGCATGTAATGTTTCGTGTCAAAGAACTCATCGGTTGGCACATTCAAAAGCCCATGATTTCTTGCTCCTTCGGCAGAGATCATGTAAATCTCACGATACCATTTGAGTGAATCAAAGTAGGCTTTTATAAAATCAGAATCGTGTTTCTTGAGTGCAAAGCAAATGTAGAGTGTAGAAAGCGCACCCATATCATAGCGGTCAAGACGCTTGACGGAGCCAAAATCGTACCCGACTGAATAACTCTTGTTGTAGGCATATTCACCATTCTTCAAGAGATAGTAGCCACTCATGTCTTTGCTGGCTACGGTCTTATTGAAGTAGCTGATCTGATCCACAAGCCCATCTTTGGACGAAATTGTGAGAGGCAGACTCGTTTCGTTATTGGTGTTCTTCCGTGTGACACGCTCTGCAAAATCTGAAAGTTTCTCAGCTTTCCACGGCTCATCGAAGCCCGGGAACCGGAGTTTCGGACGCTTCTCAAGACCGTTACTTGAGGAATATACTGCCCTGATTATCCCTCCAACGGATAATGTTCGTGGAGGTGGTCAATATGACTAACAATACACAATTCAAGACGCTTGTGAACACTTGGCTAAATCAAAAGCAGCCAATGATCACGCCGTCAACCCATGCCAGCTTTACGCTGATTGCCGAAAATCATCTTATTCCATACTTCGGCAAGCGTAAGATCGGCAGCATCACCGAAACGGACATCCAGAGCTACATTTCGTATCTCCATGATGCCGGTAGGTTGGACAAGACCGGAGGGCTAACGGTAAAGACTATCCGGGATGTGATCCTTGTTCTCAGACTGTCAATGGAGTTTGCGTACAAAGAAAGGGCAATTCCACTGCTGAACTGGGATCTCATCGAGTACCCGAAGGAACTTGGCATTAAGAAGGTTGTTTCTCTCTCAAAAGATCAGGAGCAAGCGCTGATTCAGTGCATCTACATGAACTTGAACAGAAAGACCGCTGGCATTCTCATTGCACTTTTTACCGGAGTACGCATTGGAGAACTCTGCGGATTGCAGATGAAGGACATCTCGTTGACGGATAAGACCATCAGCATCAATAAGACTGTCCAGCGCATCTATGACAAAAAGAAGGGTGAATCCTATCTTCACATCGGACCGCCCAAAACGAAAACTTCTGCAAGGACGATCCCTGTTCCGTCTCTTCTGATGAACATTATCAAGAAGTTCTACACGGATAACCCTAACCACTACTTCTTGACCGGCAAAACAAAGCCGACAGAGCCTCGTACTTATCGGCAGTTCTTCACCCGTTTTCTGAAACGAAATGGATTGGAGAAGGTGAAGTTCCATGAGATCCGACACACATTCGCGGTCAGGGCGATTGAGATACCGGAGTTTGATATTAAGTCGCTCTCTGAAATCCTCGGCCATAAAAATGTGTCCTTTACGCTGAATGTCTATGGAAGTGCAAACCTCCAACAGAAGGTCAAGTGCATGAATTTACTGAACGATCTGCTGTAATCTTATTCAGTTCTGACTCGGCTTTTACAGTGCAGCAGAAACGAATAACCGTTTCCAGCGATTCAAATTCATTGACTCGATGTGCTGTTCATAGGAGGCACTATTCGACTTTCCGAAAAAGAGTGACTTCTTCTTGATCTGTGAAAGGCTGCACAAAAAAATGAACGCAGTACACGGATTCCACAATCGCGGAATCGTGTACTGCGTTTGTATTTTGGAAATGTATTATGCGATTTAAGCAAGGATTGATTTACGGAGGCGTTTTTGGCATTTACAACCGTTCAACCGTGAGTGTTGCCGGATTGACTTTGATGATTACCTTCCCCTTGCTTTGGGCGTACATCACTGTCTTGCCTGTACCGCTGGGCTTGCCGTCCCATACAGCAATGATGTAATCAGCGTGATCTACCATGTACCGATTGCGCTTGTCCATGCAGTCAGGAGTATAGTGCGTTTGAAGAAGCGTTTCTTTATCACATTGAGCGGCAATGCCATAGTACCTTTCGCGCATTGCTGCATTCCACTTGGCTGCCTGTGTTTCGCACGGTATAGCACTCTCAAGCGTAATGTCTGGATAAGTCTTCTTCAGTTCCAGAACGATCTCGGCAGCGTACATATCAACGCCGAGAGCCATGCCAGAGATAAAGTGGGTGACATTTTCATCTGTAATCAAAGAGATAATTTGTTTTTTTAGGGTTTCTTTGAGCGCAGTGCAGCGTTCATCATCCTCACGAAAGCCAAAGGGTAAATTTTGAGGTCGGTGTCCGGTGAAGGCACAACTTTTCATATTCTTGATCTCCTTATATGTATTAGCGTGTGTTTCTAAATCGCTTATACGTAGATTATAGCATAGAAAATCAAGAAATTTGTAGAAATAAGTCGGCAAAAGAAAAAACTGCGTGAAAAATCACGCAGCCTTCAATGAGTTTACTTCATGTTATCCTTCTCTTGCTGGATCATCAACTCAACCATTTGCAAAATGCGCTTTTGCGCTTCGGGAGGAAGATCAGCAATTTTCTTTGAGAGTTCTGAGGCTTTTGCCTCTCCGCTATGCTCTAAGACATCGCAGAAAATTGAATCAGCGGATGTCTCCAAGCCATTGAGCAAAATAATCAGCTTCTCGCAACGCGGAAATGACATCCCTCTCTCGACGGTGGAAATATAATTTGTGGTTAAGCCGGTCTTTTCTGCAAGATCCTCTTGTGTAATACCAAGACGCTCACGGGCTTGCTTAACACGCTTTCCTATTCGTTTATCAATCATGGGCGTTTACCTGTTCCTTTTCTAAATCGCTCATGAATATTATATGGATTAGAACCATAGTGATACAGAAACGCTAATGGTGTTACTATGGATTAGCGAATGATTTTACGGTAAAATTCAAGGAAAAGACACAAAAAAAGAGCCTCTGCCGACACCCAACCGGGCATCGACAGAGGCTCTTGATTCGTTTTCCGGGCATTCAAACAAGTGCCGAAATCGACACTTATTTCCGCGCTAAGGATGAAACCGCGCAGGGAATACAATCACTTAGGTTGGTCAATTTGCGTCGCTCTGAGGCTTGCAATCACAGGCTTTTTCAACCCCTAATTGTCTACTCTGCGCCCCCTTCCGGGAGAAGTGCGGACAGGCGATGAGATCCGCACGGAAGCTCTGCTTGCAGCTATGGACGCAGCGGACGCAGAAGCGGTTATACTTCCGGCGTCCGCTGTCCCCGATGAAGAACGACCACTCCTGCCGCCATTTCTGACTTCTGCTCACAGCTCAATCTCTCCTTTGTGCTTTTGGGGAGGGCAGCATTCCTTCTGCTTTTCAGCCTTTGCAGACTTGAGCCTGTCCATGATGGAGGACTTCTCGCCCCTTTCGGGGGCTTTGACCTCTGCGGTCTTGTCCTCCTTCGGACCGTTGTTGATGATCCCGTCAATCATGCCGTAGTCATCCTCCATCGACATCTCTGCCGCCTTGAGGTAGTTTTCATTCTCAAGTGCCGCCATCCAGCTTTCCTTGCTGATACCAAGCATTCCGCCCTTTGCCGCATGATCGGCAATCTCTTTGGTATCTACGCACAAGCCCTCGGTGTTATCGGAATAGAGACGGTAAACCTCGCAGCCCATCTCTAAAGCCTTCTCTGCCGCCTCTTGACCGGCGGGAAGAACGCCAGCCCATGCGTAGCCGTAATCCTTCATATCCTGCACAGTGAGCGCAGGGTCGGGCATTTCCGGCACTTCCTTGACCTCAAGGTCGAGAAGGCGGAGCGTGTCATCGTCAAAGCCGTTGTAGACATCATCAAGGACGAGCTTGCCGCGCTCATCGACAATGATGCAGGCAGCCTCATCGCCGTAGGTGTCATGCTCCATAAGGTAAAAGCTATGACCGCCGACCTCGTGCTGGTCAATGGTGTGCCACGTCCCGATGTGTCCGGCAACCGTCAGACCGGAGGTGTCGGCATTCATCTCAAAGTCCTTCTGCTCGATGCTTTCCTGCTTCTGCTGCTCCTTCGAGATCATGGGGATCGCCACAATCTTATCGCCCAACTTAACAAACTGTTCCGGCACCTTGAAGTGGTCAGAGAACTTCTGCATCTGCTCTACGGTCAGAGAACCGAAGCTGTCATCCGTCAAGCCTACTACCAAGAATGTTCCGGCAACAACGTCGTAGATGTCACCGTCCTCATCCCGCAGAGCGCGGTTCAGGGGCAAACCTTCCAGCTTGCCTTCCTCGTTGCAGACTAAGGCAACAGGGTCTTCGTAGGGATAAATCGCCTCGATGCAGCCGCCGACCTCATGCTGCAAGGACTTGAGATCCGAGTCAATCTCCTTCACATAAGGCTCCTTTCCCGGCTCAACGACGAGAACGGCGATGGTGCTGTCACGCTCGGCGGCTTCCCCTGAGCCAGTGATCCGGTATTCGTCAGGAATATCATCGAGATCGCCGTCAAACTGTCTGTCCCACCTATCGCTTGCGACGCGGACATAGCCTTCATCGGTGAAGCGTCCCTGTTCATCATAAGCGATGTCGTGACCATAGCGTTCATAGTCGATGTAGTCTGCCAGAGGACCGAGATCCTTTTCGGAGTAGATACCGGCTTCGTTGGCATAGTAATAGCCGAGGTCATATTCGTCGTTGATACCGGGCATGATGTCGTAGCAGTCCAGATTGAACGTCAGGTTGATGAGATCGTCGATGTCGCTGACCTCATCGCAGCCAGCCTCCATAATGGCAACGAGCTTTTCCTGATCGCTCAGGGAAAGCTCGTCAATCAAGGCGGCGAGGTAGTTGAGCTTATCAAGGCTCTCGTACTCGCCAAGCATCTTCTGGACGCCGTAGATCGGGCATTCGTAGTCGGTAATAAACCACTCTTCATAGGGCTGACCGAACTCATCCTGCTTGCCGATCCCGATACGCTCAAAAACCTTCTGCATCTCTTCTTCGGTGGTGGGCAGTTTCACCCACTCACCGACCAGCATACCCTCGTTGTACTTGCCAAGGTTTGTGACGAAGGCTTCAAAATTACCGTCTAATACGGGCATAGGCATCCTCCTTTCAGTCATCCATCATGCCGTCCGGCATGATATACAGTTCCTCAAACTCTGCGTCAGTCATGGCTTCGAGCTTCCGGATGGTCTTATACATCAGCTCTGCGATCTCGCCGTCCATGTCGTTCAGGGTGACGCTCTTCATATCGTCGATCAGCCGCTTGCGGCTGGACGTATTGAAGCAGCACATCAGGTTGATTTCTTCCACGGTAAAATTCTTCATATCAGAGTTCCATATCCTTTCCTTTGTTTTTCTGCGGCTTCGGTGTGTGGGACGGCTGGGCTTTCTGCGCGGATTTCAGCTTGTCACGGATGGATTCACGGGCAGCGGGTTTCTTGGGGATGGTGTCATAGATAGCAGTTCCGGCATCCTCCACATAGGAGCGGACATACTGGATGCTTTCCGAAAAGCGGATGGGGCGGTTCTTGTCCTCGATGTTGGTCAGCCGGACTTCATCAGCGGCAAAATCAACCGCGTCGATTCTGCACTTGATGCCGTCCACATTCAGCGTCGCGCCGACAGGAATGTAATCTGCGGCTTTGAGTTCCTTGAAGGTCTCGCCGTCCTTGCTGAGAAAGACATCCGCACCGGACTGCCAGAGCTTCTTTGATGCTGCTACCCATGCAGTTTCACGGAAGCCGGTCACCGGCATGGAGGGCTTGCCGCGCACCTTCTTCTCAAGGAGCTTCGTGCCGAGCAAGGGCGCAGCTTTTTCCGCGTCCTTGCCGTACAGCTCAAAATAGCCGTTCTGGGCAAAGCAGACCAGCGCGTCCGGATGTGCCTTTTTGACCGCTTCGTACTTGCGGAGTTCTGCAACGGGCAGAGGGGCAAGCGTCTCTGTCCTTTCTGCCTCCGGCAGTCTGTCACGGCGGCTTTTCTGCTTGGACAGCACTTCCGCCAGAGCATCCGCGTCCTTCGGGAGCGTCTGGTGGGTTTTGACGCCTCCATGCTCACCGACCAGAGCCATTGCTGCATCGAAGCTGCTGCGGCAGGGGGCGTCCAGCACAAAGCCGTCTGCGAAGGTCAGCCGGTCATGATCCGGCGCAACCGAGTTCTGCGCTACACTTGCCGCCTGTTCCCGGTAATTGACCTCAAAGACATCTCCGAAGACCTTGCCGCGCTTAACAGCTTTCGGGACAATGACGCGGGCAACGCACTCGTCGTATGTCTGTTCCGCGTAAAAACGGAAGGTGTTGTGATCTCGCGTTCCCTGAATAAAGACCTGATTTTCGTTGAGACAGTGCGTTCCATGCGGACGGCAGAACCACATCAGCGTTTTCTCTTCGGGATTCCGGCTTTCGGCAGCGCGGCGGATGATACGCTTGTCGATGTCGAAGTCTTCCTTGTAGCTGTCTACATGACTGTCCACGAGCTTCTGCAGCTCCGCAACGATGTCAACGTCTGTGTATTTCTTCATGCTTCTCCTTTCTCACAACTCCATGTCGTGTGTTTTGGATTTGACCGGGGATTTCTTCTCCGGCTGCTGTTTTGCGGCAGCTTTGAGCTGATCGCGGATAGAGGGCTTTTCCTGTTTCTGCTCCTGTTTGATGTATTCCAGCGTCGGCATCAGTTCACGATAACAGCCCTGCGTTTTCCGTGCCGCATGACGGCGATGGATTTTGAACAGCGGCTCACCGTTCTGCGTGACCGTGTTGCCCTCAATTTTGACGCCGTTCCGTGCCAGCAGATTGAAGGAGTGGTTAGAGGCGCGGTAGGAAGCCCGCATCCCGTCATTGTGATAGGCAATCTGCCCCTTGAGCGTGTCCATGACGGCGGCTTTGATTTCCTTCTCTTCGGCAGTCAGGCGGTGTCCCTTCGGTGCTTTTGCCGCTTCCTCCGGTAAGGGAGCAAAGGGAGACTTGACCTCCACGGTTTTTACCTCAATAGAGGTAATCTCATCGTTCTCCCATGCAACGACCTCCGGGTCTCTTTCCTCTGTTTTCTCAGAAGTGACTTCCTTCTGGGGTTCGGTCTGCTGACGGAACGCATCCACGAAAAGTGCCGTCAGTCCGGGATTGGGTTTATCCACAAGGAAGCGAGAGGCATTCTCCGGGCAGACCTCAACGTTCTTCGCCCATTCCTTGAGGGGCTGGGGAATGCGCCCGTCAAAGTCTTTCTGCTGAATGGTGTTTGCAAGGACATACCGGACACGCTCCGGAGAGAACTGCTCAAGGACGCTTTTCACGGCAGCATCCGCATCCAGCCGGTTATCTCCATAGTTGGAGCTGATTGCCGCTTCAATCGCGCTGCTGCATTCCTTGTTTGCTGCAAGGGAGGCACGATATGCTTCCATCTCACCGGCTTCATAGGCGTAATTTGCCGTCTCACGGTAAATGGGGACTTCCGACATCGGCTCTGCGGGCATTTCGGTATCTTTCTCTGCGGACTGCGCTTTCTCTGCCAGCAGCACCTTGAGCTTGGCGTCAATGCCCTCGATCATTTCAGCCGCCGTCTTGCGGATGGTGTCCAGAGAGCTTTTCAGTTCCTTGGTCTCCTTGCCGGATGACCAACCGGCGATGTAACCGAAGGAGTAGTCCGAGGTTTCAATGCCGTATCGCTGACAGACAGTGTAGGCTACACTTTCTGCCTCAACCTCCTTGGTGTGCCGATCCTTCTTATCTTCTGGCGCGGCTTTCTCATCCGGCTTGACGGCGTGGAGCTTTGCGTGGGCGATCTCGTGAATGGCGGTCTTGACCATCTGGATTTCGCTCATGCCCTTCTGAATGGCAATGCGGCTTTCAACCGGAGAGAAGAATCCCTTTGCACCGCCCGGAATGTCCTCAAAGGAAATAGGGACGGGAGATTCCTGCTTGAGCGCATCGAAGAACGCCTCGTAGTTTTCGACGGTGCCTTTCAGCTCATCGACGATGATGTCAGGAAGTTCCTTGCCGTCCGTCTGGGAAACATCAAAGACACTCACCACCTTGAAGGCAGGACGCAGGACTTCGACCGTTTCCGTGACAGTTTTTCCATCTGCGCCGATTACCGGTTTTTGCGTCAAAGGATCAATCTTCTCACGCTCTTCCTGCGCCTTGTACGGCGCGGGTGCAAGAATCTTGATGCCCTTTTCGCCCTTCATGACCTGACGGTCAAAGTTGCGCTGCCACGAGGTATAACCGGCAACATAGGTTGCCTCTGGCTTCTGCATCGCAATGAGCAGCGTGTTGTTGAAGGAATAGTTGTAGAACTTGGACATCGTGCGGAGATATTCCTTGAACCGCTCGGATTCAAACAGCTCCTTAATGCCCTGTTCCAGCTTGTCCGTGATTTCGCGGACTTGCTGTGCATTTTTGTTTTCAGCCATCTCAAACCTCCATTTCTAATTTACTTTTGGGCGAAGAAAACTCCGTCTGGGATTTGCTCAGTAAACGAGCCTTTACCTCAGACGGAGTTTCTCTGCGCGTCATCCGACGATGGAAGATGTTATCCTCGTTCTCCCATTCAATCAGTCGGTCAAACAGCTCCGGGTGTTTTGTAATCATGTGCAGCAGCTCTTCGTCGCTTGCATTGGGACAGAACCAGCAGCCGTTTCTCCGGCAGTGAGCGTAGATCGGGGAAAGCAGCCCATGCTCCTGACAGAGCTTGTAGGCGTCCGCCTCGGTCATACCGTATTTGCCAAGCAGACTGACCTTCTTCACGCCATCCAGACGAGCAAGGCGTTTTGGCTCATCCTCCGCGATGCCGACATAGCTCACAGTGTCCGGCGAGAGCGCGGCATTGTACTTTCGGACGGGCGGGATTTTGCAGTCCCGATTGACCGCGCACATCCCGGCCCATGCGAAGCCGCGAACCTCGCCCTTATGCGGTCCGCGGGTGATGACATGATGGAACACATCATCGTAGGTTTTGTCTGCATGGAGAATGGTGAACTTGATGCCCAGCTCCTTTTCACAGAAGGGCTTGAGCCGGTCATAGATGAAGTCCCGGTGTTCCGGGACTTCACCGCTTGTGTTCTGATCAAACATAACCTCACTGAAAACCGCCTCGTCCAGCGGTTCCTTGTGCTGTGCAGTCAGCAGGAGCGTCGCTACGCTGTCTTTGCCTCCACTGCAAGAGGCAACATATTTCGGGCGGCTCATCGGTCGAACTCCATCTTGAAGCTGACGTATTTGCCGCCGCTGTCATCCAGACGAATGACCGCATCGTAGAGCTGAGGCTTCTTCGGCGTGTAAAGCCCGGTCACTCGGCACCAGCCCTTGTCCAGCAGCTCCTTTGCAATCTTCTTGGTCAGCTTCTTTTTCTTGCTGGAAAAGAACTTGTTGTCTTCCCACAGGCAGAAGGAGCATTCCTTGTTCGAGCAGTAGAAGTTGCCTTTGCCGACATAGACCGGAGAACCACAGCGGGGACATTTGCCGATTTCCTCCTTGCCCGTGCCGAAACGCTGGGCTTCGGCATCGGAGAGGAACGGATAGGCTTTCACGAGATCCCCGGTCATCCGGACAATGCCGCTGAGGAAGGCGTCTGCATCCGCATTGCCGCGCTCAATCTCCATGAGCGTGTTTTCCCATTCCGCAGTCATTGCGGGAGAGGTGATCTGTTCCGGCAGAACACAGACAAGGTTGCAGCCGTCCTTTGTGGGAATGAGGGATTTGCCCTTGCGTTCAGCAAAGCCGGACTTTACCAGCTTTTCAATGATACCGGCGCGTGTCGCGGGAGTGCCGAGACCTTTCTTTTCGGTGTCATCGTCGAACTGATCGTTTCCGGCAGTCTCCATTGCAGACAGGAGGGTATCTTCCGTGTACTGCTTCGGAGGCGTCGTGAAGTGTTCGGTGACACTGGCAGACACACCATCCAAAACATCGCCATCATGAACTTCGGGCAGGGACTTTACGGGATCGTCCTTTTCCTTCGTCTTGAGAGATGCCTTGAACAGCTCTTCAACGGCTTTCCATCCGTTTTGAACGATGGTCTTCCCCTTGGTTTTGAACTCGAAGCCCTCGCAGGAGAGCGAGATCTGCGTTTCTGCGTAGGTGTGCTTCTCGCCGGTCGCACACAGAAGGCGCATCCCGATAAGATTGAGGATTTTCTGCTCTGACTGAGGAAGCGCGGAAACATCCTGCTTTTCAAGCTGGACGGTCGGGAGAATGGCATGGTGATCCGTGACCTTGCTGTTGTCGGTTACGCGGGCAATGTCCGGAGTGATTGAAACGCCGGAAAAAAGCGGAAGCTGGCGGCAGACGATGGAAATGACCTGACGGGCAGTGTCCTCCATATCATCCGTGATGAACTGACTGTCCGTGCGCGGATAGGTCAGTAGCTTCTTTTCGTAAAGTGTCTGAACGAGATCGAGCGTCTGCTGGGCAGTGAAGCCGTAGTATCGGTTTGCCTCGCGCTGCAAGGTGGTCAGATCATAGAGCTTCGGAGGATTGACGGTTTTTGTTTCCCGCTTGAGAGAAGAAACGACGGCTTGCTTTTTCTCGCAAGCCGCCGCAATCTTTTTTGCTTCCTCTTCGGTTTTGACCTTTTCCAGATCAGCGATCAGATCGCCCTTACCAACGTGGACATTGAAATACTTCTCCTTCTGGAATGTGGAGATTTTCCCGTCACGCTCCACCAGCATTGCAAGGGTCGGCGTTTGGACGCGCCCGACCACCAGCTTCTTGTGATAGAGCGTGGTAAACAGGCGGGTGCCGTTGATGCCGACGATCCAGTCCGCCTTCGAGCGGCTGAGTGCCGCTTCATAAAGACGGTCATATTCCTTGCCGTCCCGGAGATGCTGGAAGCCCTCCCGGATAGCGGAGTCCTCCAACGAGCTGATCCACAGACGCTTGAAGGGCTTGACGCATCCGGCTTTGTTGTAGACCAGCCGGAAGATCAGCTCACCCTCACGCCCTGCATCGGTTGCACAGACCAGCTCGGTGACGCGCTTGTCCTTCATGAGAGCGGACAGCACCTTGAACTGCTGGGCTTTGTCCTTTGTGACCTCGAACATCCAGTTTTCCGGAACAATGGGCAGATCGTCATACCGCCACTTGGCATACCGCTCATCGTAGGAGCTGGCGTCTGCCAGCTCCACCAGATGACCAAAGCACCACGAAACGATGTAATTGCCGCCCTCCATGTAGCCGTCCTTTCGGGACGTTGCGCCCAGAACCTTTGCGATGGACTGGGCAACGCTGGGCTTTTCAGCAATGACTAAGATCAATCTTCATCACCATCCGTTTCAGCATCCTCCGCAATCTGCGGCTCATCATCCTCGTTGATATACGGCTCTTCCTCGTAGCCTTCATCATCAAAGAAGTCCATATCTTCATCCTTGGGCTTTCTGCCCTTGACGAACTTGATGTAGTAATAAGCTGCACCCGCAGCACCGGCAATGGCAAAGATGACGAGGATCATGCCGATGTTGGATTTCTTTTCGGGTTTAGGGGCGGGGACATCGGTTTCCGCATCCTTGTCCGGCTCAGGTGTAACGGGGGCTGTGCCGGTGCATTCGCTCATGTTGGTCTTGCAGACCGGGCAGTCGGTATTGACTTGACCGGCAACGCATTTTTCCTTGCAGTTACAGGTGGTCAGAGCAGCCGCAGTGTCATCATCCAGCAGCGCAAGCAGATCGCTCTCATCGACCATGTTCAGGAAGTACGTCTGATACTGTTCCTCATCCTCGTTGATGGGCGCATCGTAGTCGATGACAATGAAGAAGGTGTTGCCGTTCTTCGTCTGGACAGTGATGAACTGCTTGTTGGTTGCCTTGTCATAGAGCAAGTCGCGGGTGTAGGCGTTGCCCTCATCGTCAATCGGCTCACCCTTCGGCTTTTCCGGTGTGGGAGTGACTGCGGGCTGCTGTTCCGGCTGGGTTGCTTCCGTGACGGGAAGGTTCTGCTCGGTATCATCGGCGTAGGCAAACGCCGTGACAGAGAAGCAGGACAGAACCATGACGCAGACCGCTAGGATGGTCAGAAAACGAAACTTCTTACGCATTGTCGATTACCTCCGTATTTTCAGCGGGCTTGGTGCCGCCCTTCATGGAAGACAGGAACGCCATGATCTGATCCTTCTCCATCACCATAGAGCGCACGGTATTGATGATTTCGAGGTTTTCCAGCTCCGTCTTCTTGTCGTACAGCTCCTTGAGCTGACCTTCTATTTCGGACTTCTTCTTTTCAGCCTTCTCAATGTCGGAGAGGACTTTCTGGTACTTGGGATTCATGCAAAACTCCTTTCTCTTAATAAGCGGGTCTTCCGAAGGCGTAGAAATGCTGCTGCCAGTAGGAAGAGTTGATAGATGTGTACTGAATGGGATCGCCGCAGTGAATCATGACGCCATCACCGACATAAATACCGACGTGGGACACGCCGGGAGTGTCATACGTCCCGACGAAAAAGATGAGATCACCGGGCTGTGCATTTGCCTTTGAAACCGGCGCACAGACGTTGTAAAGCCCCTGTGCGCCCAGCCGTCCGGTGTTCACAAGTCCGCTGTTCGTGAGAACATAGCTGACGAAGCCGGAGCAGTCAAAGGACGTGTCGGGATTGGAGCCGCCCCACACATACGGATAGCCGAGATACTTTT
>OGZR01000241.1_pt1 | contig 31175 bp, 25 predicted proteins | sample 1576851 | NCBI WGS metagenome assembly OGZR01 (sample SAMEA3541492, study PRJEB24748) | human gut metagenome | biome: human gut; feature: human-associated habitat; material: faeces | place: China | collected 2012
GGCCAGCCGCACGCAGTCTCCGGCCCGGCTGACCTGCACGCCGGTCCCGGCCAGAAAGTGCAGAAACGAGTCATAGCTGGCCGGGTCGCAGCCCGCAATTTCGATCTGTCCGCCCGCGCACGCCAGTGCGGCGGCGTAGGTCGCGGCGGCGATGCGGTCCGGCAGCGGGCGGTGAAAGGCTCCGCCCAGCGGTCTGCCGCCCTGCACGGTCAGCACCGGCGTGCCCGCGCCCTGAATATCCGCCCCGCAGGCAGACAGAAACGCGATCATGTCGCCGATCTCCGGCTCCTGCGCAGCGCCGCGCAGCACGGTCTGCCCCGCGGCGCAGCAGGCGGCCATCAGCAGGGTCATTGTGGCCCCGACGCTGGGCAGCCGCAGTGTAAAATCCACCCCATGCAGCGGCCCCGTGCGCCGCAGCGTGACGGCGATGCCCTCCAATTCTACCTCGGCCCCCATGGCGGCCAGCCCGGCCAGGTGGATGTCCACGGGCCGCGGGCCGAGGCGGCAGCCCCCGGGCAGCGGCAGGCGCACATAGCCGACGCGGCAGAGCAGCGGCGCGAGATAAAATACCGAGCTGCGCATGGCCCCGGCCAGATGCTTCGGGATGTCGCCGCAGAGACGGTCCGCGGGACGGGTGCAGAGGTCCGCCCCGCAGCGCCGCACCCGGGCCCCGACAGCGTCCAGCAGCGCCAGGCTGGTGTCCACGTCGGCCAGACGCGGGACGTCCCGCAGGCGGCAGGGGCCGTCGCAGAGCAGCGTCGCCGCCAGCAGCGGCAGGGGGCTGTTTTTGGCGGCGGCAGGCCGGATGCTGCCGTGCAGGGTGCGTCTGCCGTGGATGGTGATCGTCTGCATGAGCGGGGCCTCCTAAACCTATGATATTGCCAGAAAGCGGGAGGATGCGCGGTAGGGGCCGCATATATGCGGCCCGCAGCCTTCCGGCAGACAGCCGGCTGCCTTACACGCGCGGGCCGGGCATACCCGGCCCCCACCGGGCGGCATTGTCAGTCAATGGGCCGCCGCCGCATACTCTCCCCTCATCCGGCCCTGCGGGGCGACCTTCCCCCAAGGGGGAAGGCAAGGGGTATCTCTACCCCGTTATATGCCGCGTTCCCTCCCGCTTATTACAGCAGCAGCGGCTGGATCTGCACGCCGCGCAGCGCAGCCTCTAATGTGTCGGGCAGGAGCGTGAAATCGCTTTTCAGGCTGCACGGCTTTTTGTAGCTGTCGTCCTGGCCGAAGGGCACAAAATAGTAGCTGCGCCGCTGCAAAAGCTGGCCCAGCGCCGGGGCACTGCCCGAAAGCCCATCGTTCGTGGACGGCGCGATAATAATGGGCCGTCCGCCGCGCAAAAGGCTTTTTGCAGCCAGCGTCACGGGAGTCGAGCTGATGCCTGCGGCCAGCAGCGCCATCGTGGTGCCGGTGGCCGGGGCGATGATGAGAGCCTCGGCAAGCCGCTGCGGGCCGAGCGGCTCAACGGCCTGCAGGGTCGTCAGCGGTCTGTGGCCGGTCACTTCATATAAGGTCTGCCGCAGGGCCGACGCGGTGCCGAAGCGGGTATCCAGCCCGGCGGCGCTGGCACTTAAAATGGGCAGGACGTCCCACCCGCGGGCAGTCAGGACACGCAGCTGAGGCAGCACCGCAGCAAAGCTGCAAAAGCTGCCGCACAGCGCAAAGGCGACGGTGCGTTTGGATTGGGTGGTCATGGGGCGGTGCTCCTTTCGTCGGGATCGCGTTCTTCCAGGATCGCCAGCACGGTCTGTGCAATCAGCGCCCCGGCTGTCTGCGGTGCGCAGCGGCCCGGCAGGGCCAGGGCGTGCTCGGCGTGCAGACCCAGTTCCTCGGCGGCGGCAAAGTCGGTGCCGCCGGGCAGACTGGCCAGGTCAATGATGAGCGCCCCGCCCGGCAGCTGCTGCAGAAGGGCCCGGGGCAGCACCGGCGCGGGGACCGTGTTGATGACGGCGTCAAAGCCGGGCAGCAGTGTGGGCAGGGCCGTCAGGGGCGCGGCGCGGCACCCGGCACAGCGGGCATTGGCGCGCTGCTCGGGGCTGCGGGCGGCCACGGTGACGCGCCCACCCAGCAGCACCAGCCGCCGTGCCACGGCGCGCCCGACGCGGCCATAGCCCAGCACGAGAAAGCCGCTCTCCCAGATCGTGTGCTCCCGCAGGCGGAGCAGCAGCTCAAGACAGCCCTCGGCGGTGGGCACGGCGTTCAGGCATTCCAGCTCGGGCCGCAGAAAATAATCGATCAGCGGCAGCCCGGCCTCCCGCGCGGCCATCCGCACCGGCATCCCGGGGCGGCCCGCTAAGATCAGCGTCCCTTGCCCCGCACCCTGCAGTGCGCGGGCGACCTCGTCACTGACGCGGCCCTGGGACATGGGCAGCAAAATGTAATCGGCTGCGGCGGCATTGTCGGCGGCGGTCACGCCGTAACCCGCACGGCGCAGCACGCGCGCCGCCGCCTGCTGGCGGGCATCGTGCCCGACCACGCAAAATGTTTTCGGCATAGGCGCTCACCTCGGTTTGATTTGCGCCATACTATGCCGGGGCACGTGTACCTGTGCCTTCTGCCTTCCCCATCGGGGGAAGGCGGCCCGCAGGGCCGGATGAGGGCAGAGTGTGCCCTATTGCCAATTCACGGGCAATTGCGGCGGCTCTGCCCTCATCAGTCGCTTTCAGCGACAGCTTCCCCCGAGGGGGAAGTCACGGCACGCAAAAAAGGCACCCACCTTTTCCTAAAAGATGGATGCCTTTTTACTCAAAAATATTTCAGCCCGTCGCACTGGCCGCGCCAGACGAGGAGCGGGTTGATGGGCACGGTGCCGATGCGCAGCTCGGCCACAACGGTCCTGCCGCTGGTGCCCAGCAGCTGGCCCTGCTTGACATCGTCCCCGGCCTTGACGTCCAGTGCGGTCAGGCCGTAGAAGATGCTCCTGAGGCCCGCGCCGTGGTCGATGACGACGGTGTAGCCGTAGCTGCCGCCAAGGTCCTCGGCCAGCAGCACATGGCCGCTGGCGGGCACGATCATAGAATCCTTCGACTTCTTCGGCTTGATGACGACATTTGTCGAGGTGCGCCCGCCGTAGCCGTAGTTCGTGCTGCGCTCGCTGTAGGAACGGCCCACGTACTCGGTCATGCCGTAGAGCAGCGGCGTGTCAAAGCTGTCCAGGAACGGCTGCACAAAGCCGCCCACGGCCCACTGGATCTCGCCGCCGTCAGTCGTCAGCAGCCTGCGGACGGCATCGGGGGCGTCGTCCGCGCCGATGTAGGGCGACGTCAGCTGGGACTTGGCGCTGTAATCCTTGTAGGAGTAGGATGCCGCGCGGACCGACAGCGTCAGCGTTTCGGTATAGCCGTCGGCAGTCACGGTCAGCTCGGTGTTTCCGGTCTCGGCGTTCCACGGGATGGGCAGGTAGCAGATCCAGCCGTTGGCGGCCCTGACGAAGCCCGTGCTTTCCAGCGGGCCCGTCAGCGTCGGTTCGGTCCGGCTCATGGTGCTGCCGACACGCACGGCGGCCACGCTGCCCTGCTGCACCGTCGGTGTGCAGAGCGTGACGGACGGTTTGATGCTGACGGTGAAGCGGAACTGCCAGGTCTCGGTGCCGGTGACGCTGGAGCTGTCCTCGGCGGCGCTGTCAGACGCGGTGACGACGAGTTTGGCGTCAAACGTGCCGTTCTCCGCAAACAGATAGCTGCGGAAGGCGGTGGCGCTGCCCTCGTACACGGTCTCCTTGTCGGCGTCGGTGATGGTCAGCTGGGTGCTGTAGTCGGACGGCGTCACGATAATATCCGGCGATGCGTCGGATATGGCATCCTCGAGCACAACGGGAGAGGAATTGAGCGTTTCGGCGTAGGTGCGCCTGAAAAAGCTGCCGACCACCGGCACGTGCCACTTGTAGGCTGTGGGAGCAAGCTCCTGGCCGTCAAAGGTGACCTTGACTTCGGGCAGCATGTCAGGCGTGGCGCTGCGGTAAAGCCATGCTACGCCGCCGCCTGCGATGATGAGCACGAACAGCACAACGAGGAGCAGCCACTTGAACATGCCGAACACACCGCGCCCGAGGGCCTGCGGGATCGTATCCTGCGGCTCGTCGTCCTCGTCGTCGGCGGCGCTGTCATGCTGCGGTGCCTCGGGAGCCGGGGCAGGCCCGGCAGACGGCGCGGGGTCCTCCTCCAGCCCGGCCATGATCTGCGCAATCGAAAGCTGCGCCGTGCGGGAGATGTTCGCCATGCGTGCGGCCTCAGCGGCAAGGGCTTTATCGTTGGCAAGGTCATCGCTGAAAACAAGGCCGGACGGCTCGGCAGCGTCCTCCGCGGGGACGTCCCCGGTTTGCTCGGGCGTGTCGGTGACGGCTGTGTCTGCCGCGGCGGCCTCGGGTGGCGCTTCTGCCGCAGGCGTATCGTCGGCGGCAGGGGCGTCCGCTGTCGGTTCGGGCTCCGTCCCGGCGGGCTCGGCCCTTTCCGCAGGCTCGGGCAGTTCCGGGGCACTCGGGACGTCGGGCACGGTGGGTGCGGCAGCGTCCTCCCGGGCGGGGGTCTCCGGCGGTTCGGGCTTGCTTTCGGATTTGGGCTCAGCAAGCTCCGGCGCGGCGGGAACGGGGCTCTCCTGTGCGGGGGTCTTGCGCTCCGGGGTCTCGTCAGCCGGGGCTTTTTTCACCGTCTTAGCAGCCTTCGGCGTCTTGGGCTTTGCGGTTTTTGTTGTCTTTGTGTTTTTTTTGGCCCGCGGCTTCTTGGGGGACGCGGCAGGCTTTTTTGTGGTCTGCCCGTCTGCGGCGGGCGGCGCGGCGCTGTCCGTCGGCGCAGGGGGCGTGTCGGCGGCAGGCTGGGGGCTGGCTGCCTTGCGGCGCCGGGGCTTCGGCTTGGGGGCCTCCTCCGGCTGTACCGCAGTGGATTTCTTATCTTCTTCCATACTCACACTCACTCTTTTAGGGACCTTTATGGATGCCCGGCAAAACGGCAGCGGCACGGCAGGCCGGGTGTGCCGTGTGCAGCTATTTTATTCAGCCTCGCGGAATTGCAGACCACTGTTTCCGTCCAGCGCGGTCTGCGGGTCAGTGGATTTGCTGCCGATGCGCAGCTCGTAGATCAGGCTGTGGGCCGTCCCGGCGGTGCCCAGCGGGTCGCCGGCGGACACACTCTGCCCGCGCTCCACGCCGACAGTCTCCAGCCCGTACAGGTAGCTCTTTACGCCGCAGCCGTGGTCGATGACCACCGTGCCGCCGGTCAGGGTCAGCGTGCCCGCAAAGACAACGTTGCCTGCCTGCGGGGCGGTGACGGTCTCGCCGTCCGCGGCGGCATAGGTCAGGCCGGTGGCCTGGCCGCTGCGCTGGCCGTCCACCATCTGGGTGACACCGTACTCCATGGCGACAGCGCCCGCGCTGGGGGCCTCAAAGCGGCCATTCCAGAGCTTGGCGGAGCTGCCCGTTGTGTACAGCGGCCATATAGCGTTGCGGAACTCCTCCCCGCCGCCGGTGTCCTCCTCGGCGGGGACGGTGACCGTATCATACATGGTGCGGGTGACGGTCAGGGTGATGTCCTTTTCCAGGCTCCCGCAGGTCAGGTGCAGCGTATGGTCGCCGCCCTCGGCGTTGTAGGTCACGGGAATATAGCCCATGTAGCCGCTGGCGGTCTTGCGAAACCAGACGGTGCCCAGATCGGTCTCCAGGCTTGGCTCGCCGTCCAGAATGCCGGACAGCTGCACAGCCACAATGCTGCCCTGCGGCGCGCGCTCGGTGCTCAGGGTGACCTTGGGGTTCATCGCCATCGTGTAGCCGGCGCGGTAGGCGTACCAGCCCACGGGGTCGCCGGGGTTGTCCGCACTGCTGTGGTGCGCGGTCACGATGATCTGATAGTCCCCGTTTTGTGTATAGGTATAGGTATTGCAGTCGGCCAGTGCGCCGGTCCAGACCGTGCCGTCGGGCGCGGTGATCTGAAGCTCGGCAGCGGTGACCCAGTCGGGCAGGACGAGCTGCGGCACGGTATCGGTGAAGGTGCCCAGCTTCTGCACGGTCAGGTTCGTCGGGCTTTCGTAGGTCTTGTTGACCTTATCGCCCAGCACCGGGATGACCCAGCTCCAGCCGTTGGGCTCGAGGGTCTGCTCACCGAAGGTGACGGCCTCCTGCGGCAGGGCGTCCGTCCCGGTGCGGCTGTAAAGAAAAGCCGCCGTTCCGCCCAGGATGGCGGCAATCATAACGGCGACCATCACAAGCCAAAGCAGCAGTTTACGCATATTGTGTTTTCTCCGTGGCAGTATGGCATTGCCAAAAAGCCGGACGCCGTCAGGTCGGTGCCCAGCCGGGTTGTGGCGGCAGAAAAGCTTCCCCCGCGGGGGAAGCTTTGAGGATCATTTACTCCTTCTCCTCTGCGGGGGCGGAGGGGATGTTCTCGTAGGTGGTGGAATCCTCGTCGTCGTAATCGTCATCTTCGTAGTCGTCGCTGAACAGCAGGCGCTCGTACTCGTCCAGCTCCTTTTCACGGTGGTAGAGATAGAGCGCGGCGGCGGTCAGGGCACCGGCAGCGGCAAACAGGAACGCCAGAACGGCGCCGAAGGTGGTTTTCTTCATCATAGTAGTTCTCCTTTTGCAAATGCTGCGCTGCAACGCAGCTTTCGTGAAAAACGCCGCAGCGGGCGTGCATACAAAGCAATAACGCTAACCTTATTATACCCGACGCAGAGGGCAATTACAACCCGAACATTTGTAAAATATTAAAGGTATTTTTTTGCTGTTTTTACGCGGATCGCTGCAGGACAAAGGGTACATTTGAGCCAAGGGCGGCATGAGGTATATGGGAAGGTTGTAGGGGGAGGGATTTATCCCTCCCGGAATGTTTGCGTGGCCGGAAACCCTCACGGAGGGGTCAAGACCCCTCCCTACGGTGTGCCGTTCACGGGTGCTTTGTAGGGAGCGGTCTTGACCGCTCCGGGGAAGTGTGCGGCTGCCATCCACTCCACGGGAGGGATAAATCCCTCCCCTACGCAAAACAAAAATGCGGTCTCCGCGCAGGAGGCCGCATTTTTATACGATTTTCAGAACAGCCTATCCACCGGGTACAGCCCATCCTCACTCATCTTTTTCAGGGCTTCGACCAGTTCGGGCTTGTCCTCGCGGTAGGTGATGCCGTGCCATTTGTCGGCACTGGTCAGCACATGGACGTCCGCCTTGCCGGCCTCCAGCGCGTTCGTCACGACGGTGGGCAGGTAATATTCGCACTTCATCGGGTTGACGGGCAGGCTGGCCTGCAGGAACGCGGCAAAACCGGCCTTGGCCTCCTGCACGTAGGCGGGGGTGAAGCCCCACAGGTTCATCGAGACAACACAGTCGGCGGGCAGGTCGGCCCAGCTCTTGCCGCCGTCCTCACTGTAATGGATGCCGTCGGCGTAGGGCTCGATGCAGGTGCGCTCGGTCACGCTGACGAGGTTGCGGCTCTCGTCGGTCACGCAGACGCCGCGGCTGACACTGCCGTTGGCGCTGACCGTGTTGCCCAGCAGGAAGCCGACCATGGCCCAGGCGTAGCGGTCCCCGTCGGCGTGTGTGCTCAGGTAGTCGTAGATGAGCTTGAAGCCCTGCGGGCCGTAGTAGTCGTCGGCGTTGATGACCGCAAACGGCGCGTCGCCGATGGCCTCCTCGGCCACGAGGATGGCATGGGCGGTGCCCCAGGGCTTGACGCGGCCCTCCGGCACGGTGAAGCCCTCGGGCAGCTTTTCCAGCTGCTGGTAGGCGTAGCGGACCTCGAACCCGGCGCGCACGGCACGGGCACCGACGGCCTCTTTAAACGCCTGCTCGATCTCGTGCTTGATGATAAAGACGACGGTCTTGAATCCGGCGCGGCGGGCATCGTACAGGCTGTAGTCGAGGATGGCCTCGCCGGACGGGCCGACGGGGTCGATCTGTTTGAGTCCGCCGTAGCGGCTGCCCATACCGGCGGCCATGACAACGAGGATCGGTTTGGTAGACATAGGCTTTTGCTCCTTCTTCTAAGACTGACTGCGCTGTAGGGGCCGGGCATGCCCGGCCCGCGCGTGTATGGCAGACGAACGCCCGCCGTAAAGCTGCGGGCCGCATATATGCGGCCCCTACCGGGCGTCGCCACATTGATTTTTATCTTACTCTTTTTTTCTGCCACTTGCAAGCACCTTATAAAATTTGAAAAAACTGCGCAATTTCCGCAGATTGTGACCCGGTTTGCTATGGCAACTTAAAACAGAAAATGCTATAATGAATAAAACTACAAAACAGGAGGGCTTTTTTCCGATGGAACATACCGGAAAACGTGCGCTGGTGCTGGCTGGCGGCGGGGCCAAGGGCAGCTATCAGATCGGCGTCTGGCGCGCTCTGCAGGAGCTGGACTGGACGCCTGACATCATCACGGGCGCAAGCGTCGGCACGCTGAACGGCTGCCTGTTCACGATGGGCAAGATCCAGGAGGCCGAGGACCTGTGGCGCAGCCTGGAAATTCACGATGTTCTCGAAGTCCCCGCAACGCTCAAGCCCGAGGAGCTGCGCACGTTCTTCCTCGACATCATCCGCAGCGGCGGACTGAACGTTGAACCGCTGGCCGAGATGATAGACCGTCTGATCGACGAGGACGCCGTGCGCACATCGCCTATCCGCTTCGGCCTTGTCATGACAGAGCTGGGCAGCCTGCGCAGCGTGCAGTGCCCCATCGAGGACATCCCCGAAGGGCAGTTAAAGGACTATATGCTGGCATCCAGTGCCTGCTTCCCGGCCCTGCGCCCGCGGGAAATTGACGGTGTAAAGTACATTGACGGCGGCTGGCGCGACAATATGCCGCTGGATCTGGCCGCAAAAATGGGCGCAGCGGAGCTGCTCGGCGTCGATGTGGACGGCATCGGCATTGTACGCCCCAACACCACCGGCCTGCCGACGCGCATCGTGCGCAGCCATTGGGATTTGGGCCCGACGTTGGACTTTGACCCCGCCCGCGCCGGGCGCAACATCGCGCTGGGCTACTTTGACACGCTGCGGCTGTTTGGCCGCTGCGGCGGCACGGCCTACGCCATGCTGCCCGACAATGAGGAATTTCTGGCTCGCTTTGCCGAGCAATACCAAAAGCTGCTGGCCGAGGTCTGCGCCCGCGCACCGGAAATTGACCTTGTGGAGAAAAACGCGCGGCTGCGCGCAAACTACCCGGCGCCCTACGCACCGAACCCGAGTGCGCCCACCCGCGGCGCACTGGCCCCGCTGGAGCTGGCCGCCGAGCACGTCGGCGTGCCCGAGGACATGCCCTACACGCCGAAGCTGCTGGCCGCGACCTTCATGGGCAGCTTTGACAAGGACCCGGCAGACCGCTTCCCCGCCCTGCTGGACGGCAGGGACAACACCCTCGTGACCGAGCGTGCCATCGCCGCCGCCGTGCCCGAGGAATTCGTGACCGCCCTGGTCAGCAAGACCCTGGGCGAGCTGCCGATTTTGTAAAAAGGCTTCCCCCTTGGGGCCCCGCCAGCGTTTGCCAAAGTATCGCGCTGTAGGGGCCGGGCATGCCCGGCCCGCGCGTGTATAACAAAGGAGCGCCCGCCGTAAAGCTGCGGGCCGCACATGTGCGGCCCCTACCGGGCGGTAAACCTTTAACGGGTGTCTGCGGCGAACCCGCCCCTCATCCGACCCTGCGGGAGTCCCCTCCCGGACGGGGCCAAGAAGAAAAAAGGAGGCATCCTATGCACACCTATACCGGCGTACCGGCGTCCACCGGCATTGTGGTCGGCCCGGTTGAGCAGATCGACCACGGCACCACCGGCCTGCACCGCATCGTCTGCGACCCGTTCCGGGAGCGTGCCCTCTACGACGTCGCCGTCGTGCTGGCCAAGGATGAGCTGCGCCGTTTGAGCCAGCGCGCCAAGGGGCCGGACGCGGATATTCTGCTGTTCCAGATCGCCCTGCTGGAGGACGAGTCCTTCACGAACGAGATCGGTGACTATATTGCCGCCGGTGCGGGCGGGGCTGCCGCCGTCGAGCGCGCCGAGCAGATTTTTGCGGGCCGCCTGAAAAACGTCGATGATGAGTACATCCGGGAGCGCAGCGTCGATGTCTGCGACGTCTGCCGCCGCGTGGTGGATATTCTGGACGGACGCCCGCGTCGCCGCCTGCATCTGAAGCGCCCCAGCATCCTGGTGGCGGACCGCTTCTTCCCCAGTGACCTGTTCAGTCTGGACCGCCGCATGGTGCTGGGCCTGGCCAGCGACCAGGACAGCACGGTCAGCCATGCCGCCATCATGGCCCGCAGCATGGGCATCCCGGCGGTGGTACAGCTGGGCGGCGGCACTGCGGCCATGGCCGTGGGCCACCGTGCGATCCTTGACGCCGACAACGGCACGCTTATTGTGGAGCCGGACGGTGCGCAGATCGCCCAGGCGGACTGTAAAATTGCATTGAGCCGCCTGCACGGCCAGAAGCCCGACCCCGTGGCCGCCCTGCCCTGCCTGACGAAGGACGGCACGGCCTTCCGCCTGATGCCGACCTGCAACATCAGCGACAGCGACGTGCCCCATACGCGCGGCGCGGCGGGCATCGGCCTTGTGCGCACCGAGACCGCGATTCTGTACGACCAGAGCGACGAGGTGCAGACCACCCGTCTGCGCGAGCTGCTGAAAAGCGCCGAGGGCGTGCCCGTGCTGCTGCGCACCTGCGATACCCGCGCCGACGACGACGCCCCCTGGGCCGGGGAGACGCAGGACCGCCTGCGCGGCAACCGGCTGTTCAAGCCGCAGATCCGGGCGTTGCTGCGCGCCGCCACGGACGGCGACCTGCGGGTCGTGTTCCCGATGATAAAAGATGTGGCCGACTGGGATCGCTGCGTGGAGGAGGTCAACACCTGCCGCGACGAGCTGCTGGCCGAGGGCTGCGAGACCGGCCCGATGATGCTGGGCTGCGTTGTGGACATGCCGTCCGCCGCGGTCATGGCCGGGGATATGATGGAGCACGGCGCGCAGCTGATGGCTGTGGATATTGAGGACCTGACCCGCTACACGCTGGGCCTTGTGCAGAACCCCACCGCCGCCGTGAACCAGCTGACGAACCCCGCCGTGCTGCGCCTTGTCAGCGGCATTCTGGAGCAGGCACAGGAGCACGGCGCACAGGTCTACCTCTGCGGCATCACCGTGGCCGCCGTGGATGCCATGCCGGCCTATTTAAAGCTCGGCATCCGCACCTTCAGCGCCGAGCCCGCGGCGCTATTGCCGCTGAAGAAGCTGCTGATGGAGCAGGAGCTATAAAATGGGAGCCTTCCCCCTCGGGGGAAGGTGTCTGCTGCCCCGCCCGCAGACGGATGAGGGCAGACCTTGCCACTGCCACCCGGTAACGGGCTGTCAGGGCACACTCTCCCCACATCAGTCCGCTTCGCGGACAGCTTCTCCCCCAGGGGAGAAGCCTTTTCCGCAAAATATAAATGAAAATGCCCGCCGTGTTTCCACGGCGGGCATTGTTCATGCGATCAATTACTGAGCAGCAGCCTTGTTGGCGCGCTTAGCCATGCGGCTGATCTTGCGGGCAGCGGTGTTCTTATGGATAACACCCTTGCTCTTAGCAGAGTCGATGGCAGAGACAGCAACCTTAACGACGGTCTCCTTGTCAGCAGCATTGCTGTCGATGGCAGCGTTTGCCTTCTTGACCACTGTTTTCAGGTTGGACTTGACGACCTTATTGTGCAGAGCCTCTTTCTTGGCCTGAACAACACGATCCTTCTGAGATTTAATATTAGGCATTCGTTCCACCTCCTTGGTTCCCCATAACAGTACAAGTTATCCTACCACACTTTTTGCAAAGTTGCAAGGGCTTTTTGAAAAAAACTTCATAGAAACCAAAAAAATCGCATAAAATTCTGGTACAAGGGGGTGTGTGCCATGCAAAAGCTGCGCCGGTGGGCGGCGGCTGCGCTGTGCGGGGCCGCATTTGCGGGCAGTGCGGCGGCGGTTCTGGCCGCGTGTGCGGTCTGCCCCGGGCGGGCGTGGATCGTGCGCGGGGCGCTGTTTTTGCAGGACCCCGCGGCGGCTGCGGCCATCGCCTGGCCAGCGGATGCTGCCCGGGCCGCCTACAAGCCCCAAAAGCCGGACCGCCGCCCCACGCCCGTGCCCACGGCGACGCCCTCCCCGGCCCCGACAGCTGCGGCGACGCCCACGCCGGAGCCCTCCCCCGCTTCCACGCCGCTGCCCAGTGCCGCGCCGGAGCTGGACGACGCGGGCCGCATCCGCAGCGTGACGCTCAGGCAGGGCAGCGGCGACGGCTATGTGGCACTGGCCGCAGGCAGCATCCGAAACAGCACCGAGCACACCGACGCTGACCTGCGCGCCGCCGTGACGACGCAAAATTTACCGTTTGCCGTTGAAAAGAACAGCACCCTGCCGCAGGTGCTCATCATGCACACCCATGCCACCGAGAGCTACCAGACCTGGCCGGACCCCGTGTTTGACCCCGGCTACACGGCCCGCAGCAAAAGCACGGCGCTGAATATGTGTGCCGTCGGAGAGAAAATGGCGCAGGTGCTCAACGCGGCGGGCATCCGCACGCTGCACGACGAAACGCTCTACGACGCGCCCGGCTACACCGACAGCTATAAGCGCAGCCGCGCGGGCGTGCAGGCGTATCTGGAGCGCTACCCTTCTATAAAGGTCGTGCTGGACGTCCACCGCGATGCCATCGAGGACAGCGACGGCACGCGGGTCAAGCCCGTGTGCGAGATCGACGGCGAGAGCACGGCGCAGGTCATGGTCATTGCCGGATGCGGCAACGGCAGCAGCATTGTCCTGCCTAACTGGCGGCTCAATCTGCGTTTTGCCGCCGAATGGGAGGCCGCTATGGAAAGTGCCTACCCGGGCCTGACCCGCCCCGTGCTGTGCGGGTATCGGTTTTACAATCAGGATTTGACGACAGGCAGTCTTTTAATAGAGATCGGCGGCCACGCGAACACGCTGGACGAGGCCCTCCGCGCCGGAGAGTACGCCGCCAAAGCGTTAGCCGGAGTGCTGGGAGGGTAAATCCCAAAATCTTTTATTACAATTTTAATCGAGGTCGGGATTCATCCCTCCCGGGCAGCTTGCGCCGCCGCACACTCCCACGGGCGGATATGGAATCCGCCCCTATGGTAGGAATCGGCGTCCCCGACGCCCCGCAGACCTTCATGGCATCGCAAACGTAACATCATCGCCGCGCGGTAGGGGCCGGACATGTCCGGCCCTGCACCTTCCCATAAACGCCTGCCCGCGGGATACCTCCGGGCCGGGCATGCCCGGCCCCTACAACCCTGCAACTCTGCAAATATCGGCTCTTTACTTTTTATAAAATACCTGTTACAATAGGAACATTCATATATATAAAGAGGAGTGGACTATCCATGCAGAGAACGGAACTTGCATCGCTGTACAAGGCCACCCCTGCAGACGGCACCAAGGTCACCGTCTGCGGCTGGGCCAAGACTGTGCGCGATTCTAAAAATATCGGCTTTATCTCGCTGTCCGACGGCAGCTGCTATAAGCCCGTCCAGATCGTTTTTCAGGCCGACAAGCTCGCCAACTATGCCGAGATCGCCAAGTGCGGTCTGTACACGAGCTTTGAGGTCACCGGCAGCGTTGTTGTGACCCCGGGCGCCAAGCAGCCCTTTGAGATCAATGCGGATGAAATCACCGTGCTCGGCCCCTGCGGCGGCGACTATCCGCTGCAGAAAAAGAAGATGGGCATGGACTACCTGCGCACCATGACCCACCTGCGCCCCCGCACCAACACCTTCAACGCTGCGTTCCGCGTGCGCGGCCAGGCGGCGTTCGCCCTGCACCAGTTCTTCCATGAGCACGGCTTTACCTACGTGCATACGCCGATTTTCACCGGCTCTGACTGCGAGGGCGCCGGTGAGATGTTCCAAGTGACCACCCTTGACCTCAACGACATCCCCCGCAACGACGAGGGCGGCGTTGACTACACGAAGGACTTCTTCAAGCGTCCTGTCAACCTGACCGTTTCCGGCCAGCTGGAGGCCGAGGCCATGGCCATGGCGCTGGGCAACGTCTACACGTTCGGCCCCACCTTCCGCGCCGAGAAGAGCTACGACACCCGCCACGCTGCCGAGTTCTGGATGATCGAGCCCGAGATGGCCTTCGCCGACCTGAACACCTATCTCGAGACCGCCGAGGCTATGACCCGCTACGTCATCCGCTACCTGCTGGACAACTGCCCCGACGAGCTGGCCTTCTTCAACCAGTTCTTTGACAAGGGCCTGATCGAGCGTCTCGAGCTGGTCGCATCCAGCGACTTTGCCCGCGTGACCTACACCGACGCCATCGAGCTGCTGAAGAAGAACAACGACAACTTCCAGTATAAAGTCGAGTGGGGCACCGACCTGCAGACCGAGCACGAGCGCTATCTGACCGAGCAGATCTTCAAGAAGCCCGTGTTCGTCACCGACTACCCGAAGGAAATCAAGGCATTCTACATGCGCCAGAACGAGGACGGCAAGACCGTGGCCGCCGCCGATATGCTGGTTCCCGGCATCGGTGAGCTGATCGGCGGCTCTCAGCGTGAGGAGCGCCTCGACGTGCTGGAGGCCCGCATGAAGGAGCTGGGCCTGAACACCGCCGACTACGACTGGTATCTCGACCTGCGCCGCTACGGCAGCGTCAAGCATGCGGGCTACGGTCTGGGCTTTGAGCGCCTGCTGATGTACGTCACCGGCATCCCCAACATCCGCGACGTCATCCCCTTCCCCCGTACCTGCGGTGGTTTTTGATGCAGCCCATTGCCGCACCGCTGCTGCAATGGTTTGACGCAAACAAGAGGCTCCTGCCTTTCCGGCAGGAGCCTTCTGCGTACCATATCTGGGTCAGCGAGATCATGCTCCAACAGACCCGTGTGGCAGCGGCCATCCCCTATTATGAACGCTTTATCGCGGCTTTGCCGGACCCCGCCGCGCTGGCGGCCTGTGAGCCGGACGCCCTGCGCAAGCTGTGGCAGGGGCTGGGCTACTACAACCGCGTCAACAATATGCAGAAGGCTGCCCGCATCGTCTGCGAGCAGTACGGCGGCGACCTGCCCGCCGACTACGACGCCCTGCGCAGTCTGCCGGGCATCGGTGACTACACGGCGGGCGCGGTGGCCAGCATTGCGTTTGGCATCCCCGTCCCCGCGGTGGACGGCAACGTCCTGCGCGTTTTTGCGCGGCTGTACAACGACGACGCCGACGTCATGGCCCCGGCAACGAAGAAAGCCTTTACCGTGCGGGTGCTGGACCAGATGCCCAAGGCCACGCCCGGCCCCTACAACGAGGCCCTGATGGAGCTGGGTGCGCTGGTCTGCATCCCCGGCACGCCCCACTGTGGGGAATGCCCGCTGGCCGATTTGTGCCGGGGCTATGCGGCTGGCCGGGCGGACCAGCTGCCTGTGAAGCCCGCGCCCAAGACCAAGGGCAAGGTGCCCGTGACGGTGGCGTTGATTGAAAGTGAGCAGGGATTGCTTTTGCAGCGCCGCCCCGCACGGGGACTGCTGGCCGGATTGTGGCAGCCCGCAGCGTGGGAAAAAGCGCTGACGCGGGACGAGCTGACAGCCGCGCTGGCGGGCATCGGTGTACAGGCCGTGCTGGACGAGCCACTGCCCCCCGCAAAGCACGTATTTACGCACAAGATTTGGGAACTCGGCGGCTGGAAGGGCACCGCCCCCGCCTGTGCTCTGCCCGAAGGGTATGTCTGGGCCGCGCCGGAGGATTTGGCAGAGGTCTACCCTGTGCCGAATGCGTTCGGGGCGTATGTGAAGGCGAAGTGAGGGTGAGTTTCTCATGGCCATGAACGGCCAGAGCCCCGCAGGCCTTGCGGGCTCGGCCAGCTCCCCACTTCGAGGGGCGCCTTTTTTCGCGGGCATCGCCCGCGCGAAAGCCTCCCTTTACAGGGAAGGTGGTCGAGCAAAGCGATGACCGGAAGGACTCTGCTCGTTTGCCGCTATGTATAACCTCCCGTGGGCTGTGCGCCAGCCACACACCTCCTCGGAGCGGTCAAGACCGCTCCCTACAAACCGGCCGTGAACGACATTCCGTAGGGAGGGGTCTTGACCCCTCCACGCCCGTAAAAAGGCAATAGAGCCGTAGGGGCCGCACATGTGCGGCCCGCAGCCTGCCCGTCAGCACCCGTTCCAGGAAAGCCGCGGGCGGCATATATGCCGCCCCTACAAGCCATCCCGCAAACGCCTGCCTGCCTTATACGTCCCGGGCCGGGCATGCCCGGCCCCTACAGTATATCAAACAAAAACAGGAGCATCACCACGCACGGTGACGCTCCTGTTCTTTTTTACATAGTATGGCTTGCTGCGGTCACTCCAAGTTGCCGGTCAGCAGCATGACAGAGGTCAACGCGGCTAACGGCGCGGTCTCGCAGCGCAAAATCCGGGGGCCTAACCCTACGGTCACAGCCCCGGCGGCCTTCGCGGCCTCGGCCTCCTCGACGGAGAAGCCGCCCTCGCTGCCGGTCACGATGGCAACGCGCTTGTACTGTCCGGGGTGCAGCACCTCCCGCAGGGGTGCGCCGCCGCCCTCGTAAAAGAACAGCACAACGTCAAAATCCGCAAATGCTTTGCAAACCGCGGCAAAATCGTTCAGCGGCAGGGCCACATGGGGCAGCATGGCGCGGCCCGCCTGCTTGGCGGCCTCGGCGGCAATGCGGTTGTAGCGCTCGTTCTTGACGTCCTCTTTTTTCGGCGTGGCTACGCAATACCGGCTGAAAAACGGCACGACCTCGGTCACGCCCAGCTCGACGCTGTGGCGGATGACCTCCTCCAGCTTACCCGCCTTGGGGTAGCCCGCAAACAGCGTCACGGCGCAGTCCGGCTCGGCCTTGCTCGTCGTGCCGTCGGTGACGGAAAACTCCACCCGCCCCGGCTCGATGGCCGTGACCGTGCCGAGGTATTCCAGCCCGTCCGGCCCGCAGAGCACGACCTCCTCACCGATTCTGGCGCGCATGACGTCGGCCAGATGGTGGGCGTCGCTGCCGGTCAGCGCGGCGCGGCCATCGGCCAGCTCCCGCGTAAAATAACGATGCGGCATAGATCAAGCCTCTTTCTTTTCGCAGATGATGCAGACCCAGCCGCGCTTCTCCTTGACCTCGACGGGCTCGAGACCCGCGGCCTTCAGCCCGGCCAGCACCTCGTCCTTGCGCTCGTCGATGATGCCGCTGGCGATGAACCGTGCGCCCGGGGCCATGAGCACCGGCACATGCGGGGCCAGCGACAGGATGGCAGCCGCCACGATGTTGGCCGTGATGATGTTGTACTGGCCGCTGGCCTTGTCGGACAGGTCGCCGACGAGGACTTTAAAGCGGTCCGCCACGCCGTTGCGCGCGGCGTTCTCACCCGCGGTGCGCACGCACATGGGGTCGATGTCCACGCCCTCGGCGGAGTCTGCGCCTAATTTCAGCGCGGCAATGGCCAGAATGCCGGAGCCGGTGCCGATGTCGAGCACGCGCTCCCCGCCCTTGACAAGGCTGTCCAGCGTTTCGAGGCAGAGCGAGGTCGTCTCATGCGTGCCGGTGCCAAAGGCCATGCCGGGGTCCATGACGATCCTGATGCGGTCCGTCCGGTAATCCTCCCAGCCGGGCACGATGGCGAGGCGCTCGCCGATGTCCATGGCGTGGTAGTACTTCTTCCAGGCGTTCTGCCAGTCCTCCTGCTCGACGCCGGTGGTGTTGAGCTGGTAGCCGATGCCGCTGTTTTTCAGCCGCTCCTCAAACAGGGGCAGCACCTCGGCGGGGTTCTCGTCAGGGGCAAGGTACATGTGTACGATCACGATGTCACGCGGTTTGTCCAGCAGGTCCTGTTCAATTAAATCAACGTGGGCGATCTCCCACGCCTGCTGCTCCAGGTCGCTGTAGTCCTCAATATAAATGCCGCCGTTGGCAACCATCGTTGCGATGGCTTCGGCAGTGTCGGCGTCGCGCTTGGCGACGGTGATGCTGATGTCAGTCCATTCCATGTGGGTGGCTCCTTTATAAATTGCTTGCGGGCGCATACGGAATGCGCCCCTACGAATAACGGGTGCGTTGTAGGGGCGGCCAATGGCCGCCCGCGGAACGCGGTGGCTGCCGCAATGTGCCTGCGGGCGGGCAATGCCCGCCCCTACATGCCCGTAGGGGCGGATTCCATATCCGCCCGAGAACTGCGCCATAACCCCATTTTTACCTATTATACCGTATTTTCCCCCATAATTCAATCACAGAAAGGAGAAATCCCTATGCAAATCACACGATTGTCTGCTGCTGAATGTGAGGACCTCTACCGCTCTGCCCTGCCGCGGGATTTCCCTGCCGCCGAGCTGAAGCCGTTTGCCGAGATCCAACGCCTGCTGGAGTCCGGCGTCTACGAGCCGCTCCTTCTGACCGATGACGCGGGCGCACGGCTGGCCTATGCGTGGCAGGTCGTGCTGCCGGGCCAGCGCACGGCGCTGCTTGACTACTTTGCCGTGCGGTACGACCTGCGCGGCAGCGGCGTGGGCACGGCGGCGCTGGGGCTGGTCCGGGACTACGACGCCATGCGGGTACACGACCTGGTGCTGGAATGTGAGCACCCCGCCGAGGCTCCCGACCCGTCCATCGCGCGGCGGCGCATTGGGTTTTACCTGCGGGCAGGCGCGCGGGCCACGGCGCTGGAAAGCCGGGTGTTCGGCACGCGGTACGCCGTGCTGGCCCTGCCCTGCGGCGGTACGGTCCCCGACGCGGCGCTTTGTAAAGAGCTGCGCACGCTGTACAAGGTCATGGTGCCGCACCCGTATTATCGCGGGCAGGTCATATTTTACGGCAGCTAGGCACATACTACCCCCAAAAAAGGGAGGAATGAAATGTGAAACTGGATCCCAGGCAATATGATGAGATGGTCAGCCGCGCATCGCCGCCGTCGCCCGTGGTGCGGGACTGCGCGTGGGCATTTTTGGTCGGCGGGGCCATCTGCACCCTCGGCGAGGCACTGCGGCAATTTTTCCTGATTTGGTACGACAAAACGCTGGCGGGCACGCTGACGAGCATTGCGCTGATTTTTCTGTCCGCCATTTTCACACTGCCGGGCTGGTACCAAAAGCTGGCCGCCAAGGCGGGCGCGGGGACGCTGGTGCCCATTACAGGGTTTGCAAACTCCGTCGTCAGCCCGGCAATTGAATTCAAGGCCGAGGGCTGGGTGACCGGTGTAGGCGCGAGGATTTTCGGCATCGCAGGGCCGGTCATCGCGTTTGGGACGCTGGCCAGCTTTGTGTGGGGCGTGCTCTACTGGCTGCTGGGAAAGGTGGGGTGACCGATGACGCGCAGAGGCGATACCCTGCTGTTTGACGCGCCGCCCACCGTGGCGGCCTGGGCCGCGGCAGGCGGCAAAAAGGAGAGCGAGGGCCCGCTGGCGTCGGCCTTTGACTTTGTGACGCAGGACGCGGCTTTTGGCGAGCAGGGCTGCGAAAACTGGGAGCAGGCCGAAAGCCTCTTGCAGCGCAAGGCCGTGGAGCTCTGTCTGCGCAAGGCGGATATTCCGCGTTCCAAAGTCGATATTGCGTTTGCGGGCGACCTGCAGGCCCAGTGTACGGCCAGCAACTACACGATGCGGGAACTGGGCATCCCGTTTGCGGGCGTCTACGGCGCGTGCTCGACCATGGCGGAGACACTGGGCCTTGCCGCGGTGTTTGCGGCGGGCGGCATGGCCGAGCGGGTCCTGGCGCTGACAAGCAGCCATTTTTGCGCGGCAGAGCGGCAATTCCGCACGCCGCTGGAGTACGGCGCCAAGCGCACCCCCACGGCCCAGTGGACGGCCACCGCCGCGGGGGCCTGCCTGGTGCGGGCGCACGGCAGCGCGGGCGTGCCGGTGCTGTCGGTGACGTTTGGCCGCGTGCAGGATTTTGCGGTGCATGACATCAACAACATGGGTGCGGCGATGATGCCTGCGGCAGCCTCGACGCTGCTGCGCTATTTTTCGGCCACGGGGACAAGCCCGCAGGATTTTGACGCAATTTTTACGGGCGATTTGGGCGAGGTCGGCACGGCACTTCTGCATGAGCAGATGGCCAAAGAGGGGCTGCCGCTGGACAACCATAAGGACTGCGGCTGCTTATTATATGACACAAACAGTCAGAATGTACAGGCGGGCGGCAGCGGGGCAGGATGCAGTGCGGCGGTGCTGTGCGGAAAGATCCTGCCGATGCTGGCCGCGGGGCAGCTGCGCCGCGTGCTGTTTCTGGCAACGGGTGCGCTGATGAGCCAGACCACGTTTTTGCAGGGGGAGAGCATCCCGGGCATCGCCCACTGTGTCGAGCTGGGAGGTGCGGTATGAGCTATGTCTGGGCGTTTGTGGTCGGCGGCGCGATCTGCGTCGTAGGGCAGCTTTTTATTGATTACACGAAACTCTCCCCTGCCCGGATCCTGACCGGGTATGTCGTGGCGGGCGTAATCTTAAGCGCTGTCGGGCTGTACAAGCCGCTGGCGGATTTCGCCGGGGCGGGGGCAAGCGTGCCGCTGCTGGGGTTCGGGCATTTATTGGCACAGGGCGTGCAGAATGCCGTGGACGAGTGCGGCCTGCCCGGTGCGTTTACCGGCGGCCTGACGGCGGCGTCCGGCGGCATAGCGGCCAGCCTGATTTTTGGCGTGCTGGCTGCGCTGGTGGGAAAAAGTAAGGATCAGAACTGAGTGAGGAGTCAGGAGCGGACGCCGACCTCCTGAGAGGGGCAGACTTCCGGCGGCAACCCGCTGCCGGGCCATAATGGCACGGTTTCCCCTCATCAGTCAGCAGTCAGCGGCCCCGCCCGCTGACAGCTTCCCCCGAGGGGGAAGCCATTCAAACAAAAAACAGGGATGCAGATTTCGGTCTGCATCCCTGTTTCTATATTGTTTTTACTGTGCGCTGGACCCAAGCGTAACAGCCAGCGTCAGCACCTTGCCGTCGCGCTCGACCTGGAGGTTGACGGTGTCGCCGATGCCCTTGTCCTTCAGGTAATTCTTCAACGCGGAGGAATCACTGACGGCGGTGTCATCGACGGCCAGCACGCGGTCACCCGCCTGTACACCGGCGGCGTCGGCACCGCTGCCCTTTGTGACTTCGACAACGTAGACGCCCATTGTGGAGACACCCAGCTGCTGGGCGGTCTGGGCGTCGGTCACATCCACGATCTTGACGCCCAGCGCGGGACGAGCCACGCTGCCGTTCTCGATCAGCTGCCGGCCGATCTCCATGGCTGTGTTGATGGGGATCGCAAAGCCGATGCCCTCGGCCTCACTGTAGCTGGACTTGGCATTGACAATGCCGATCAGCTCGCCGTTCGCATTGAACAGGCCGCCGCCGGAGTTGCCCGGGCTGATGGACGCATCGGTCTGGATCAGCGTCATATCGTTGTTTTGCACGGTGACCTGACGGTTCAGCGCACTGACGATGCCATCGGTGACAGTGTTGGACAGCGTGCCCAGCGGGTTGCCGACGGCAACGGCGACCTCGCCCACGGCCAGGGCGTCACTGTCGCCGATGACCGCCGGGGTCAGGCCCGTAGCATCAATTTTCAGCACCGCGATGTCGGAGGTGGAGTCCTGACCGACGACGGTGGCGTCGTAGCTCTCGTCGCTGCCGTTCAGCTGCACCTTTACGCTGGTCGCGCCGCTGACGACGTGGGCGCAGGTCAGGATGTAGCCGTCCTGGCTGATGATGACGCCGGAACCGGCACCGCTCTGGACGTAGTAGCCGCCGAACCAGGTCTGGCTGCTGCTCATCTGCTCGGTGGTGATGGCGACAACGCTGGGCGAGACGACAGACGCGATCTGCTGCACGCTCATGCTTGTGCCATCGGTGCTGCCTGCGGCGGTGGCGTCCGTGCTGCGCTCTACCTGCTGGACAACCACCTGGTTGCCTGTCAGGCCCGCACGGCTGGCGACCACAGCGCCGCCCAGACCGCCGCCGAAGCCCAGCGCAGCCACGCCGACGCAGGCCAGCACGCGGAGCAGGACCTTGCTGCCCTTTTTCTTCTGGGGCACGGGGGGCTGCTGCGGGGCGCTGGAATAGCTGTAGCCGTTGTAGCCGCCGTTATTGCCATTGCCGCCGCTGAAGCTGCTGGTGTAGCCGTTGGAATCCTGCTGGGGATTCTGGCCGGACGTGCTGCCGGAATTGTAGGAAGAATAATCTGTGCGCGCCGTGTTGGCTGTGTTGACACCGCTGGAGCCTACGTTGGGGTAGCTGCTCTGTTGGGGCTGCTGGTTCTGCGCGGGGGCGCTCTGCTCGGGCTGCGGGTTCTGGCCGTTCGGCTGACCGCTGCCGGATGTATTGTTATAGAGACCGGAGTAATCGTATTCGTTGCTCATAGTGGTCGTCTCCTTTCGCTTTCTATGCCTACAGTATACAGGCTAATTGTGAAATAGGTTTCGTCAGAGAGTGAAAAGTATGTGAAAAACGGTGAAGATTATGACAATTTGCAGCGTTGCGCCGCACAATAAAATATGATATAATCAAATCATAAAACACATATAAAGGAGGCGCTTTCTATGAAAAGGATGTTAAAACGTATTTTGGTTGTGCTTCTGGTATTGATCCTGCTGGCAGTGGCGGGCTTCGGTATGCTGTACGCCGGGCGGCTGCGCACGGTAAACAGCATAGAGCAGATCACCGCGTATGACGACTATAACCTTTACCGCATGGATGTCAAGTATGATTATTCCATCGACGATGTCATCAACTACGGCATCACCGACAACCAGTCGATGATCGACGCGATTTTAAAGGAAACGCTTCCCCTGCTGCCGGTCCACATGAAAGCCCCGAACTTTGGATGCAGCGCCTTTGGAACGGTGTCCGATAGGAATATCCTGATGGGCCGCAATATCCTGATGGGCCGCAACTATGATTTCAAGCGCGATACCTCGGCCATGCTGGTTTATTGTACGCCGAAGGACGGCTACAAATCCGTGGCGCTGGCCGCGCTGGATAATATCTCGGCCAACCAGCCGGACATATCCATGGCGAAAAAGCTCGCCTGCCTGACCGCTCCGTTCATCTGTCTGGACGGCATGAACGAGCGCGGTGTTTCCATCGCTGTGCTGACGCTGGACAGTGAGCCGGTCAACCAGGACACCGGCAAGCAGAAGATCTTCACGACGCTGGCTATCCGGCTGGTGCTGGACCGCGCCGCCACGACGCAGGAGGCCGTTGACCTGCTGGACAGCTATGATATGTTTGCGACCTCCGGGCGGGACTACCACTTCTTTGTCGTTGATGCAAGCGGCGATGCCCGCGTGCTGGAATATGACCCGGAGCAGGAGGGCCGCCCGCTGCGCTGGACATCCATGCAGGCCATCACGAATTTTTATGGCTGCTATGCCTACAGGGTGCAGCCAAACCAGAGAAATGGCATCTACGGCCACGGAAAAGAGCGCTATGACGCTATTATGGAAGTGCTGGCAATGCGCGATCCCGACGGGGATATTCCTGCGGATACCGCATGGAAGGCGTTGCAGGCAGCCGCCCAGGACCCCAGCCCCAACGACGTGACCAGCAACACCCAGTGGTCGCTGGTCTATGACGACACCGACCTGACCGCGCAGATCGTCATCCGCCGCAAATGGGGCGACGTGATACACTACGACCTGAACACCAACGAAATCGACGGGTAATGCTATGCAGATCAGGCAGGAAAAAGGCTGCTACACTCTATATAAGGAAAACGAGGCCATCGGCACAGCCGTCGTGGACGGCACGACCATCCTGCGGCTGGAGGTCGTGCCCCGGTGGCGCGGGCGCGGCTACGGCAGTTATCTGTTGAAAGAGATTCTGCGCCAAAACGGCGGACTGGACCCAAAGCAGGCCACGCGGTTCACCGCTCCCCTGCCCCGGGATGCCGCGGGCAGGGCGCTGGCGCAAAAATATGGCTTTGCCCCGGACGGCAGCCAGCTGGTGCGCCGCCGCGTGCCCGACCTGTCCGCCGTGCAGCTCTGCCATGCGTTTTTGACCGCACGGCTCGCCCCCGGCGGGCTGTACGTGGATGCCACCTGCGGCAACGGCCACGACACGCAGTTCCTGTGTACGCTGGCAGGCCCGGCAGGGCATGTGCTGGGGCTGGATATTCAACAACAGGCCGTTGATAACACAAACGCGCGGCTGGCAGCGGCAGGCTATGGCGCAGTGGGGCGTGCGGTGCTGCACGACCACGCCCGCCTGGCTGAGCTGGTGCAGCCCGGCACGGCGGACTGCGTGCTGTTCAACTTCGGCTGGCTGCCGGGTGCGGAGCATGATGTGCATTCCACGGCGGACGGCAGTGTGCCCGCCCTGCGTGCGGCGCTGGAGGCTCTGCGCCCCGGCGGCGTGCTGGCCGCGGTGCTCTACAGCGGAAAGGTCATCGGTGACGCCGAGAAGCAGGCCGCGCTGGCGTTTTTTAAGGCCCTGCCGCTGACGCGCTATACCGTGCTGGTCTGCGAGTTTGCAAACTGGGCGCAGACAGCGCCGCTGCCGTGCTTTGTGATCAAAAAGTAAAGGCTGTACTTAAGGCAAGCGGGCAGAGCCCGCGAGGCCTGAGGGGCTTTGCCCGTTCGCCGCAATAACAAAGATACCCCCGTCAGGAACACCTACCTGACGGGGGTATCTTTACTTTATAAACAGAATTTACGCCTTGACCTCCGGTGCGCCGCCGCCCAGCTTGGGGATGGGGCAGTGGAGGATATACCATGCAAACAGCACGGACGAGATGCTCCAGGTCAGCGGATAGGCCCAGAACACAACGCCGATGTCGCGGATGAAGTGCAGCGTGACCGTGATGTAGGTGATGCGCAGCAGGCACCAGACCGCCAGCATGACCATCATTGGCACGACAGGGCGGCCCAGACCGCGCAGGATGCCCGCGCAGCAATGGCTGAACGCCAGCAGGCAGTAGAACAGCGTGATGGTGTGGGCCTGCCGCACGCCGAACGCAATGACGTCGGCCTCGCGGCTGAAAGCGCCGATGAGCCACGGCGACGCAGCGTAGATGGTGGCGCCGACGACCTCGGCCATGAGCACCGAGCACAGACACCCGAACTTCATGCCCTTCTTCACGCGGTCCGGCCGGCCCGCGCCGACGTTCTGGCTGACGAACGTCGCCAGTGCCATGGCAAAGCAGGTCACGGGCAGGAAGGCGAAGCCCTCCACCTTGCTGTACGCGCCGCACCCGGCCATGGCCTGTGCACCGAACGAGTTGATGTTGGACTGCACAATGACGTTGGCAATCGAGATGACCGAGTTCTGGATGCCGGACGGCAGACCCTGCACGATGACAGCCTTCAGCGACGGACCGTCAAATTTTACCTCGCTCCAATGCACGGCCCACGCCTCTTGGGAGCGCGTCAGCTTGGCAAATGCCAGAACGGCGCTGACCGTCTGGGAGGCAATCGTTGCGAACGCCGCCGCGGCCACGCCCATGCGCAGCCAGCCGACGAGGATCAGATCGAGCACGATGTTGATGAGAGAGGCAGCAATTAAATACCGCATCGGGCTCTTGCTGTCGCCGACGGATTGCAGAATGCTTGCACCTACGTTGTACATGACAACGGCAATTGAGCCGATGAAGTACATGCGGAAGTAGGCGATGGAGTTGACGAGCACGTCGTCTGGCGTGCCCATCCAGCGCAGGATCTGCGGCGTTAAGATCACGCCGATCACCGTCAACCCGACACCGGCCACCAGGCCCAGCGCCACGGTGGTGTGGATCGTGCGGCGCATTCTGTCCCAGTCCTTGGCGCCGAAATACCGCGCGACCACGACGCCCGCGCCCAACGATACACCGTTGACAAAGCCGGTCAGCAGAAAAATCAGGCTGCCTGACGAGCCGACAGCGGCGAGCGCCTCGCCGCCCAGAAAGTTGCCGACGATCAGCGAGTCGGCGGCATTATACAGCTGCTGGAACAGGTTGCTGATAAAAATCGGCAGCGCAAACAGCAGCATTCCCCTGGCAACACTGCCCTGGGTCAGGGTCGTTTTTTGTTTTGTTTCCATAGTTTGCTTTCTCTATACCCATATCCTGAGCGGCAGAGTGCGGGCGCCTATAGAATGCGCCCCTGCGGGTGTGATTCGTAGGGGTGGATTCCATATCCGTCCGCAAAGTGCCGTATGTTTACACCAATACGTCCTTGATCAATAAGCTCAGCCCGCCGGTTGCCGAATGGATAAACTCCACGGCGTCGTCCGAGCTGCACAGCTCGGCAGGAATCCTGATCTCAATGCCGGACTCGGTCTTGAAGCTGCGGCTTTCCAGTTTTTTGATGCGCGCGGGGGTCACGGTCACGCGGTCATTCTCCTGCACGCCGGTCTCGGCCAGCGCCTCCTCAAACTTGGGGGCAGCCAGGGGAAAATTCTCCCGGATGCGCTCGCGCACGTCCTCGACGGAGATCTGGTTGTCCACGGCCTGGTTGCGCACCAGCAGCTCGACGGCAGTCTCGGTGCCGCCGTCAAACGGGGGCACATCGTCCAGCGCCTCCGGCTCGGGGTAGGCCTCCTTCACGGCGGCCACGGCGGTCTCACAGACGGCCTTGAGCTTGGCTTTCTCCTGCAAAGCCTCCGTGCAGCCGAACACGCGGGTGGACAGGTAAAAGTCCTTCCTGTCGTCCAGCGTGAACTTCTTCTCGATCAAACGCACCGTGCCGTTGGCGCGGTCAATGAGTGCGGCTTCGTCGGCCTTGGGCGTGCCGGGCAGCAGCGTGCGCTGCGGCACCATGCTGCTGAACCGGCCATTGCCCATCAGCTCGGTGTGGTGGGTGTAGCCGGGGCGGTAGTTGAGCTTGAGCACGCCGTAGAACGGCACGCCGTCGGCGGTAAAGTCCACGACGGCCAGATCGCCCGCCGGGATGGCCTGATATTGCAGCATCTGCTCAAAGATGACGCCCGCAATGCGGCGGGACAGGTCGATGAAATCCTGATTCTGCGCCATCTCCGCGGCAAAAGCGGAGTCCGGCAGGAACCGGCAGTTCTTTACCTCGTCGCTGGCGAACGCGCGTTCAAGCGTGGCGGTGTAATACTCGTACAGGTCAGCGTCCATGTCCATGGCGCGGTCCGACAGAACCGGCTCCGATGCGCCGGGGTCCAGCAGATGCAGAACGACCTGATTGATTTTGACTTCCATAGAATGATAGCTCCTTAAAAATGGCAATATAAAATACTATACCACGATTTTCCGGGTTTGACCAGCGGCAGCCCCGGGCAAAATAGTGACGAAAGAGGTGATTTGTATGAACAAGGCCGAAAAAGAAACGCTGCTGCGCCGCACCGCACCCAGCCGCCAGAAGCAGGCACAGGAATATCTGCAGGGCCGCAGCCCCGGCACGATGCAGCGCTACGCCCCCGACGCCCACGCCGACCCGAAACAGGGCTGGGTGGAGAGTGAGGAGACGGTGAAAGAGCTGGTAAAGTGGCGGGAGGAGGCAATTTATTGAGGGCGGCTTCCCCCTTGGGGGAAGCTGTCAGTGGCCCCGACCACTGACTGATGAGGGGCAGGTGCGCCAGTATAGCCCGTTTGCCGAATGGCCGCACGGTAGGGGCCGGACATGCCCGGCCCGCGGCCTTCCCACAGACGCGATTTTGCCTTTTTGCTGAGGACCGGACATGTCCGGCCCCTACGTGGCGGCATTCCTTATAAAAGGCAGCTATGGTGAGCTTACCCCTCATCCGGCCCTGCGGGGCCACCTTCAGTCTACGCGCCAAGAGCCGTCTACGGCGGTTGCGCTCCGACACGCGCCTGCGGGCGCAGCCCCTCGGGGGAAGGCTTTAGGACTGTGCCGTCAGCTTGCTGTTGGCCTTGCGGGTGAAGCGCTCGTTGTCCACAATATACCGCTCATGGGTCGCGGCGGCGATTTCGGTTACGTCGTCGTAGACGCGGGCGGTGAAGTGCAGGCGGCGGTCCTCGACGGCGGTCAGCTCGCAGTCGCAGTGTACGACCATGCCCACGGGCGTGGGGGCTGTGTGGGCCAGCGTCAGCGCCGTGCCGACGGTGCCCTGGTCAAGCTCCAGCTCTGCCGCAACGGACTGCCAGCAGGCCCTTTCGATCAGGGCCGCCACGGCGGGTGTGGCCAGCACGGGCAACTCACCGCTGCCCATGGCCAGCGCGGTGTTTTCGGTGGTGACACGCAGCGCCGCGTGTCCTTTGATGCCGGGGGTCAGCATATAACATTCTCCTAAATTGGTTTTTATTTATAATATAGCATACTTTCAGGTAAAAAGATAGTAGGGGCCGGGCATGCCCGGCCCGCGTTTGTAAGGCGGACAGCCGTTTGCAGGAAAGCTGCGGGCCGCACACGTGCGGCCCCTACATGGCGGTCCCCACGAACAAAGCGACAAATTTTTCCCAGCATCTTGCACTTTCCCCTCAAGTCCGCTATACTATTAAGGATAAGCAAGGGAGGCTGTAGCGTTTGAAGATGAACCGGCGGTCTCCCCTTTTTTTGCGGCCATTATGAGGAGGATTTCATTCATGGCAGAAAAAATCGATTACTCGAAAGGCATCTATGATGCCAAACAGCTGGGCACGCCCAAGCTGTTGATCCTCGGCGCACAGCACATGTTTGCAATGTTCGGCGCAACCGTGCTGGTGCCCCTGCTGACCGGCCTGAGCGTCAGCACCACACTGCTCTGCGCAGGTCTGGGCACGCTGCTGTTCCACTTCCTGTGCAAGGGCAAGGTGCCCGCGTTCCTGGGCTCCAGCTTTGCGTATCTGGGCGGCTTCACCATCGTGACGAACGGCGGTGCCAACCCCGAGAACCTGCCCTACGCCTGCGCGGCTGTGGCGCTGTCCGGCCTGGTCTACGTGCTGTTCAGCGGCCTGATCACCGCGTTCGGCATCCGCAAGATGATGAAGTTCTTCCCGCCTGTTGTCACGGGCCCCATCATCATCGCCATCGGCCTGATCCTGGCCCCGAGTGCTATCTCCAACTGCCAGTCCAACTGGCTGCTGGCCTTTGTGGCGCTGGCTACCGTCATCATCTGCAACATCTGGGGCAAGGGCATGGTCAAGATCCTGCCCATCCTGATCGGTGTGCTGGTCTCCTACGCGGTTGCGCTCGTGACCGGCGCTGTTGACTTCCAGACCATCGGTGCGGCGGCCTGGTTCGGCATCCCCCTGCATAAGGATTCCATGGGTCTGTTCGCTATTGACGGCAGCGAGACCTTCATCAGCGCTGTGTTCACCATCGTGCCCATCGCGCTGGCAACCATGATGGAGCATATCGGCGACATCGCCGCTATCTCCGCCACCACCGGCAAGAACTACATCCGTGACCCGGGCCTGAACAAGACCCTGCTGGGCGACGGTCTGGCTACCGCCATGGCCGGTCTGCTGGGCGGCCCCGCCAACACCACCTACGGCGAGAACACCGGCGTTCTGGCCCTGACGAAGATTTACGATCCCCTCGTCATCCGCATTGCCGCTGTGTTTGCGATGATCCTGAGCTTCTGCCCGAAGTTTGAGGCCATCATCAACACGATCCCCTCCGGCATCGTCGGCGGCATCAGCTTTGTGCTGTACGGAATGATCTCCGCGATCGGTGTCCGCAACGTGGTCGAAAACCAGGTGGATTTAACCAAATCCCGGAACCTGGTAATCGCTGCGGTGATTCTGGTCTGCGGGCTGGGATTCTCCGACGGCCTGACCTTTGAGGCGGCAGGAACTTCGGTTACTCTGACAGGTCTTGCGATCGCAGCGATTGCGGGCGTTCTGCTCAACGTGATTCTTCCGGGTAATGATTACCAGTTCGGCAAGAATTTACAGGGCGACATCAACCGCGGTGTGGCGATCAATCCGAATCCGAAGAAACGGCAGGAATAAAAAACATAAAAATTTTCAGTTCTAAAATTAGGACGAACCATTTCAGATGTATAATCCGCCTGCATTTCCACATACTACCCATAAGACACACAATATGGAAACAGAGATGTTTTGTGGTATGCAGGAGGAATAAACGTTATGAAAGCTACAGGAATCGTAAGAAGGATCGATGACCTTGGACGTGTGGTGATCCCAAAAGAGATACGAAGGACCTTGCGTTTGCGGGAAGGAACACCTTTAGAAAGCGATCCTTTGGAGATATTTACAGAGAGGGACGGCGATATCATTTTAAAGAAATATTCCCCTATGGTGGAGCTGGCTGCTTTTGCCGGACAGTATGCAGAGGCCATGTCCCAGGCAACGGGCCTGATCGTGTGCATCACGGACCGGGATCAGGTGATCGCAGTATCCGGCGGTGCCAGAAAAGAACTGCTGCAAAAAGCCATCAGCCCTTCCCTGGAGCGGGTGATCGGTGAACGCCAGGTCGTGCAATCCGGAAAAGATGAAAAAAGCTTTGTCCAGCTGGTAGATGAAGAATTAGAAGGTATTACCGCCCAGGTGGTAGCCCCTATTATCTGCGAAGGCGATGCAATCGGCGCTGTAGCCATTATGAGCCGGGAGCCAAGAGCGCGGTTTGGAGAAATGAAAATGAAGCTGGCTGCCACTGCCTGCGGATTTTTAGGACGGCAGATGGAAAGCTGAAACAAAGAAATATGGATCAGTAATAGGAATAATAGGAACAGCAATGCAAAAGCCCCCAGGCAAAACCTGGGGGCTTTTGGCAAGAGAAAAAAGTTAAGTACCTAATATGAGAAAGGGCAGTCAGTCCCTTTTCATCAGATTAAAAATGTACAGAAGGTTTCAGAGAATACGCAGCAGAAGAAGACTGCCACATATCCAATGAGGAATGGGATCTCTGCTTTTGCAATATCGCCCATTTTCAGACCGGATACGGTAGAAGCGGAGAAGATGTTTACTGCAACCGGAGGTGTCATGGTACCAACTACGTTGGAGATGCACACAATCATGCCGAAGTGGATCACGTCAATGCCCATACTCTGGGCAATAGGCCAGAGGACCGGTACTAAAAGAACGGCAATCGCGGTTCCTTCCATGAATGTACCGAAGATCAGCAGGATAATGGCAACTACGAAGCAGAACAGCGCGGAATTTAAATGCATGCTGATAACTGCGTTTACCAGTGCCTGGGAAGCGCCTGAGAAGGTAAATACCCAGGAGAAAGCGGTAGAAGCTGCGATGATGAATAAGATCATGGCAGAGCTTTTCGCGGAATCTTTTAAAATGGGGACCAGTTCTTTTACAGTCAGTTCTTTGTAGATGAACAGTCCGGCAATGGCAGCCCATACAACTGCGATGGCAGCACTTTCTGTTGCTGTCAGCATACCGGAGTAGATGCCG
>OGZR01000246.1_pt1 | contig 30610 bp, 21 predicted proteins | sample 1576851 | NCBI WGS metagenome assembly OGZR01 (sample SAMEA3541492, study PRJEB24748) | human gut metagenome | biome: human gut; feature: human-associated habitat; material: faeces | place: China | collected 2012
GCGGGAGGCGGTCCTTTCTCTCGGAAAACTTCGCGAAGCCCAGTTTCCGAGAGAAAGTGTCCGCCTCCCGCCCCGGCCGAACAGGTCGCACTACACCGTGTGCTGCGGCAGGTCCTGCAGGGCGATGACGTCCATGCCCATGTCGTTGGCACTGCCGTGACCCTGCTGGTCCTCGCGCACCGCCTCGATGGCACTCACGTACGTGTTGGCGGCAGACATCGCGGTCACGCAGGTCACACCGCGGCGCACCGCCTCGGTGCGCAACAGATAGCCATCGCCACGCGAGCCCGGACCGTACGGCGTGTTGATGATCACCGCGATCTTGCCATCAGCGATGAGGTCGCCGATGTTGGGACGCTCGCCGTCGTGCGGACCGCTAATCTTCTCCACGACCTCGCAGGTCACGTTGCCGCCACGCAGCACGCGCGCCGTACCCTCGGTAGAGCAGATGTCAAAGCCCAGGTAACGCAGGATACGCGCGACCGAAAGGATGTGACGCTTGTCGCGGTCGCACACGCTGATGAATACCTTGCCGGCGCTCGGGTCGGGCAGTTTGTAGTCGATCGCCAGCTGCGTCTTGGCGTATGCCTCGGGATAGCTCTTGGCGATACCCATGACCTCGCCCGTCGACTTCATCTCGGGCCCCAGGATAACGTCGGCGCCCGGGAAACGGCCCCAGGGCATAACGGCTTCCTTCATGCAGAACCAGTCCAGCTGACGCTCGTCGCTCGGCAGGCCCAGGCTCGCGATGGAATCGCCTGCCATGATACGCGCCGCGCACTTGGCCAGCGGCACACCGGTGGCCTTGGAGATAAACGGCACGGTACGGCTGGCACGCGGGTTGGCCTCGATCACGTAAACGGTCTCGCCCTTGATGGCATATTGCACGTTGACCAGACCGCGGACTCCCAGCGCCATCGCGATGCGGCGCGTGGTCTCGCGGAGCTTCGCCTGCAGGCTCTCGCTAAAGCTGAACGGCGGGATGCAGGTCGCGGAGTCGCCGGAGTGAATACCGGCTTCCTCGATATGCTCCAGGATGCCGCCGATGTATACCTCTTCGCCATCGCACAGGGCGTCGACGTCGGACTCGATCGCACCCTCCAGGAAGCGGTCCAGGTACACCGGGTAGTCGGGGCTAATGCGCGCAGCCTCGGCCATGTAATCGCGCAGATGCTCGGCATCGTAGGCGATCATCATGCCGCGGCCGCCCAGCACATAGCTCGGGCGCACCAGCAGCGGATAGCCGATGTGCGCGGCCACGGCCTCGGCCTCCTCAAACGAGGTGGCCTGGCCCGCCGGCGGGTACATGATGCCCAGCTTGTCGAGCAGAGCGGCGAAGCGCTCGCGGTCCTCGGCAAAGTCGATGGCGTCGGGCTTTGTGCCCATAATGTTCACGCCGCTCTCCTCGAGCATGCGCGCCAGCTTAAGCGGGGTCTGGCCGCCGAGCGTCACCACGACGCCGTCGGGGCGCTCGACATCGATAACGTCCATGACGTCCTCGTAGGTGAGCGGCTCAAAGTACAGACGGTCGGACGTGTCATAGTCGGTCGAGACGGTCTCGGGATTGCAGTTGACCATGATGGTCTCGAAGCCGCGAGCCGCCAGCGCGTAGCTCGCGTGCACGCAGCAGTAATCGAACTCGATACCCTGGCCAATGCGGTTGGGGCCGGCGCCCAGGATCATCGCCTTGGGCTTGTCCGCCGGCGTGGTCTCGTCGGGAGCCACGCACTTCTTGGCATCCGGGCTCGTGCGGTAGATGTTCTCGTACGTCTTGTAGTGGTACTCCGTGGCGCTCGAGAACTCGGCCGCGCAGGTATCGACCGTCTTCATGCTGGGAACCACGCCCAGGCCCTTGCGGTAAGCGCGCACAAAGCGCTCATCGGAGCCGGTCAGCGCGGCAATCTCGGCGTCGCTCGTGCCGTACTGCTTGAGCAGGCGCATCGCGTCGGCGTCGATATCCTCCACGCGCAGGCCGCGGATGCTCTCCTGGACCTGCACCATGTCGTTGATACGGTTGAGGTACCACGGATCGATACCGCAGATGGCATGGATGCGGGCGATGTCCCAGCCACGGCGCAGGGCCTCGACCACAAAGAAGATGCGGTGCTCGGTCGGGGTTGCCACGGCCTGAGCGAGCTCGTCGTCGCTCAGCTTGTCGGCACCCTCCTTGCCACCGGCGCAAATGCCCTGATGTCCGTCCTCCAGCGAGCGCATGGCCTTGCCAAAGGCCTCCTCAAAGGTGCGGCCGATCGCCATGATCTCGCCCACGGCCTTCATGCGCGTGGTGAGCGTGGGGTCGGTACCCTTAAACTTCTCGAAGGCAAAGCGCGGCACCTTGACCACGCAGTAATCAATCGTGGGCTCAAAGCAGGCAGGCGTTGCCTTGGTAATGTCGTTGACAATCTCGTCGAGCGTATAGCCCACGGCCAGGCGCGCGGCGGCCTTGGCGATGGGGAAACCCGTAGCCTTGGAGGCCAGTGCGGACGAACGGCTCACGCGCGGGTTCATCTCGATGACGATCAGACGGCCGGTCTGGGGGTTCACGGCAAACTGCACGTTGGAGCCGCCGGTCTCGACGCCGATCTTTTCCAAGATGGCGAGCGAGGCGACACGCATGCGCTGATACTCAAGGTCGGAGAGGGTCTGCGCCGGTGCCACCGTGATGGAGTCGCCGGTATGCACGCCCATGGGATCGAGGTTCTCGATGGAGCACACGATGATGCCGTTGCCGGCGTGGTCGCGCATGACCTCCATCTCGTACTCTTTCCAGCCCTCGATGGACTCCTCGACCAGCACCTCGTGGGCAGGCGAAAGCTCGAGGCCCTGGCTCGCGATAGAGACGAGCTCCTCATGGGTATGCGCGATGCCGCCGCCGGCACCGCCGAGGGTAAAGCTCGGACGCAGCACGCAGGGATATCCCACGCGCTCGGCGATAGCCTCGGCGTCGGCCACGCTGTAGGCATAGCCCGAGCGCGCGACCTCCAGGCCGATCTCGGCCATGGCCTCGTTAAAGAGTTTGCGGTCCTCGCCGCGCTCGATAGCGGCCAGGTCGCAGCCGATCATCTCGACGCCGTACTTGTCGAGCGTGCCGTCCTTTGCCAGCTCGACGGCGGCGTTCAGACCGGTCTGGCCGCCCAGCGTGGGCAGCAGCGCGTCCGGGCGCTCTTTCTTGATCACGCGCTCGATAAACTCGGCGGTGATAGGCTCAACATAGGTGCGGTCGGCCAAGCCCGGGTCGGTCATGATGGTCGCCGGATTGGAGTTGACCAGGATGACCTCAAAGCCATCCTCCTTGAGCACCTTGCAGGCCTGGGCGCCGGAGTAGTCGAACTCGCAGGCCTGGCCAATAACAATGGGGCCCGAACCAATAACGAGGATGCGCTTGATGTCAGTACGTTTAGGCATGTTAGTTCTCCTCGGTCGCAGCGTTCTCGGACTCGGCGAAATTCCAGCCGGCGAGGCGGTCCTTCGCGGTGTCGACGTCCAGGTAGTTCTCCTCGCCGTCCATGAGTCGCGTAAAGGCGGTAAAGAGATAGTGGGCATCGGTGGGGCCGGGCGAGGCCTCGGGGTGGTACTGGACCGAGAAGCACGGGGCGTCGAGCAGCTGGATGCCCTCGGCGGTGCCGTCGTTGAGGTTCACATGTGTCAGGCGAATGCGACCAAAGCGCTCGTTCATCACGACCGGCGCGATGCCGCGACGCACCCAGGCGCGCAGGTCGCCATCGGCCGCATGCTCGGTTTCGCCGCCGGAAAGCTCCGGAATCAGTTTGCCCAGACTGGGGAACAGCAGGCCAAAGCCGTGGTTTTGCGCGGTGATCTCCACGCGACGGTTCACCAGGTTCATGACCGGCTGGTTGCCACCGCGGTGACCGAACTTAAGCTTTTCCATCTGGGCGCCGCAGGCCAGGCTGATCATCTGGTGACCAAGACAAATACCAAAGACCGGCACCTTGCCGATCAGCTGCTGTACCTGCTCGTAGGTCTCCACCACGGCGTCGGGGTCGCCGGGGCCGTTGGACAAAAAGACGCCATCGGGATTCATCTCGAGCACCTGCTGGGCGGGCGTATCCCACGGCACAACGGTAAGGTCGCAGCCGGCGCGGACCAGCCCCTCCAGAATGCCGCGCTTGACACCGCAGTCGTAGGCGACCACTTTGTGACGGGCAGGAGCGGCAACCGCAAGCGCAAAGTCATGCGTGGCAGGCAGATCGGCGGCCACAAACTCGTGAGGCGCGGGGCAACTTACGGTCTTGACCAGGTTCTCGCCTACCAGCGTGGGCGCTGCGGCCAGACGCTCGGCAAGCTCGTCGACGTCGAAGATCTCGGTCGAGATAATGCCCATCTTGGAACCATTGTCGCGCAGATGGCGCACCAGAGCGCGGGTGTCGACACCCTCGATAGCGACGATGCCGTGAGCGCGCAGGTACTCCGGCACGCTGACGGCCGAGCGCCAGTTAGAAGGCGTGGCGCACATGTCGCGAACGATCATGCCGCGCATGGCCGGAGCGCTCGCAGGGCGCATGGCGTCGCCGGGGAAGGCCGACTGGACATCGGTCTCGTCGATACCGTAATTGCCGATCTGCGGATAGGTCATGGTTACAATTTGGCCGGCATAACTCGGGTCGGTCATGACCTCAAAGTAGCCCTCGAGCGAGGTGTTGAAGCAGACTTCGCCGGTCGCGGTGCCCTCGGCGCCGCATGCACGTCCATAAAAAATGGTCCCATCCTCAAGATACAGGATGCAGGGACCGCAGGTGCCCTTGCTGGTTTTGGCCAGCATACGCTGGCAAAGCTCGCTGGGCGCGAAGGTGCGGGCGGCAGCGCCCGCGGTATGGTTGTTCGCCATAATTCTCCTTCCCGGTCTCACAGGACCGGCTTAAAGGTGTGTAGTTAGGCCTCGCGGTATTGTAACCGCAAGCATGCCTCATGGCGTTAATTTCATCGAAATGTTTACGAAATGATAATTATGACTTTCTATGCATAATGATTTTTCTGGGACGGGGATTAAAAATCATCCCGCGGGGCTTGTGGCTCACGCGGGATGATGGCGTCTTACTTTTTCCTGTCCTGTTCCAGCAGATCGGACGGTGAGCGATCGGGCTTGCCGCCGCGGAAAATCTCGCGGCCATGCAGACGATGTTCCAGGTCACGTTCGGCCTTTTCCTCGTCAATCTTGGTCTGGCTCACCACCGGGTCCTCGATCAGCGACGAAACCGAGTTCACCTGTTTTTGAATGCGCTCGGCAATGGTGTCGTCCATGCTTACGATGCGCATCTTCCAGTCGATACTCGTGGCGTTGGATGAGCTCTTGGTCCACACAAACGTCAAAATGGCGCTCTGATGACCCCGCGCGGGGAACATGCCAAAAAAGGAATCGTGCTGAATGTTGCTATCCTCGTCGATATAGGCGTGAACGTTATACACCACGCGGTCAATCTTGTCGTTGAGCAGGGCGTTGGTCGCAAGCGCCGCGGCCTGGATCTGCCCATTGGACAGCAGCTCGAGCTCATTGGCAGACGACGTGTCCAACACCGTCACCTCAACCGTGCCCGTGCGCTCATCGGCCTCGTCGACAGAAAAATCGAGCGGGAACTGCGTAAAGCCGTTGCCCCATTCGAGTCCACCCTTGAGCGCGGTCGAGACGGTATCCACCGAAACGCTCTCGGACAGGTTGGCGGTGTTCAGGCGTCGCATCACGCCGTAGCCAATCTGCATGCCCACGATCAGCACCAGAATACCGATGACCACGGCCATCGCGGTCTTCGTAATGGTATGGCTCACCTGCGAGCCCGAAGGATCGTCCTCGGACAGCGGGTCGATATGTTTTGCCTGGCTCGCGCGATCCTCGCTGCGCAGCTGCGCTAGCGCCGCTTTGTCACCGCGCTTGGCCGCAGCCTCCTTCTCACGCATGCGCTCGGTTCGCTTTTTGGCAAGCGTGGGATCCAAGACACCGGATGCATCGATTTCGGAGAATAACTCCGTCACTTCTTCCGGAGTCAAAGGGTTCTTGTCAGCCATAAACTTCCTGTCATATCAATCAGTCGAGCTCGTGCGCACGCGCACCTTCGAACTGCATTCGATAGTAACGGGCATAGGTGCCGCCACGGGCGAGAAGCTCCTCGTGCGTGCCACGCTCCACAACGCGACCATGCTCAACGGTCGCAATCTCATCGGCATGCTTAATGGTCGAAAGACGATGGGCGATGATAATCGTGGTGCGGCCGCGTGCCAGCTCTTCAAGTGACTCCTGCACCGCCTCCTCGCTCTCGTTATCCAAAGCACTCGTCGCCTCATCCAAAATAAGGATCTTGGGGTTCTTGAGAAACACGCGCGCGATGGCAACACGCTGCTTCTGTCCGCCCGAAAGACGGCTGCCGCGCTCGCCCACGACCGTGTCATAGCCCTGTGGAAGCGACTCGATAAAGGCATCGATGTTGGCGCGACGGGCGGCCTCGGCGATCTCTTCAGCCGTAGCGCCCGGCTTGCCGTAGGCGATGTTCTCGCCAATCGTACCGTCAAATAGATAGACATCCTGCTGCACCAGGCCGATGGCGCGGCGCAGGCTCTGCTGCGTCACATCGCGCACGTCCTGGCCGTCGATGCTAATGGATCCGGTAGCCACGTCATAAAAGCGCGGCAGCAGCGAACAGGTCGTGGACTTGCCCCCGCCCGAAGGGCCAACCAAAGCGATGGTCTGCCCGGGCTTGATGGACAGGTCCATATGGTCGATAACGGGACGCTCGTCGGCATCGCCCTCGCCCAGCTCAACATCCTCGTAGTTAAAGCACACGTCGTGATATTCCACGGCGCCGGCAGTCACCTGCAGATCCGTGGCGCCCGGCTTGTCCTGGATATCCGGCACGGTCGAGAGCACCTCGTCCATACGCTTAAAGCCGGCGATAGCCTTCTGATACGTTTCGGCCGAATTGACGAGCGTCTCGAGCGGCGTGCAGAACAGCGAAATATAGAGTGCAAAGGTCGCCATATCGACCGCCTGCAGCTGTCCCTGGGCGACCAGCCAGCCGCCCAGCAGTACCACGATCACATAGAGCACACCCGAGAGCAGGCCATACGTCGCAGTATAGACGCCCATGGCGTGATACATGTTTTCCTTGGACGAAAGGTAGCGATTGTTGGAGGCGCGGAACTTAGAGCGCTCGGTCTCCTCATTGGCAAAGCTCTTGACCACGCGCATGCCCGCCAGCGAATCCTGCAGCTGCGCATTGATGCCGCTGATTTTTTTGCGATTGTCGCTAAAGACCTCGCGCATGCGCATGTTCTGCCAAAACATGATGACCGCAAACGCTGCTGTCACCACAGCCATGGCAAGCGCCAGCACCGGGGCGATGGTAAAGAGGATCACAAACGAGCCGATAATCTCGATGCCGCAGATGATGATCCACTCGGGCACATGGTGCGCCGCCTCGCAGATATCGAACAGGTCGTTGACCACGCGGCTCATCATGTCGCCCGAGCTGTTGCGATCGAAGTATGCAAAGCTAAAGCGCTCGTACTGATCGAACAGGTCCTCGCGCATCTTGGACTCCATGCGCGCGCCCATCACATGGCCCCAGTAGCTCACAAAGTAGCGGCAGGCGCAGCGGATGGCATACATCAGCACCAGTCCCACCGCAATCATACCGAGCGCCTGCATAATGGCAGCCTGACCCTGGGTAAACAACCCGCCGGTCAGATTGCGCAGAATAATAGGAAACGCAAGGTCAATGGCAGCAAGCACCAGAGCACAAACAGTATCGGCAACAAAAAGCCCCGTCTGGGGCTCGTAATACGAGAGAAACCTTTTAAACATGCAATCCTCGAAGAGAAATGAATAGCGTGAGAAATCCGGTTGAACCGGTCAGGCTGAAAACAAAGCGTCCCAACAAGCATAACGCCGATGTTCTGGCAGCGTCAGCGAAAACGTCCCTAAGCGAGCAAGGTGCCTTGAAAGAGGAGCGACGCGTACTTCGGTACGCGAGCGACGATTGAAAGGCAGATTGCCGCTTAGGGGCGTTTGCAGCGTCGACTCGTTACGCGGTTTGGTAAAACCGCGTAACCTAGAGCTCGGCCCCACCCAAGCGGTGCGCGATGCTGTCGCAGGCAAGCGCGCCTACGACGGTCTTGGCGTCTTCGATCTTGCCGTCGAGCACGGCGTCGATCAGCTCGTGCAGCGGCACCAGGTCCACGTTGACAAACTCGTCATCATCGGGGTTGGGCGCATCAAACTCGAGCTTGGTAGCCAAGTAGATGCGGATGATCTCATCGCAAAAACCGCAGGACGTGACAATCGACGTCAAAAAGCGAATACGACCAGCCCTAAAGCCCGTCTCCTCATGCAGTTCGCGCTTGGCGCAATCGAGCGGATCCTCGCCTGGATCGAGCTTGCCGGCGGGAATCTCGACCGTCACGCGGTCGATGGCGGTGCGGTACTGACGCACCAGTACGATCTTGCCGCTCTCGGTCAGCGCCACGACGGCCGCCGCACCCGGATGGCGAACGATATCGCGGGCGCTGCGGCGACCGTTGGGCAGCTCAACCTCAAGACGGTGGACGTCGAGGATCTTGCCCTTCCAGACGCACTCCTCCGAAAGAATCTTCTCGTGCAGCTCGGCATCGTGCGGGTCGTCGTCGCCCAGCACCAGCGCCGGCTCGTCAGCGACCTCGCCACCAGGCTCGCCCTCGGCGTGCCCATACATGCGGCTGTCCTCTTCGACGATCTGCGCGTCCACGAGCTCTTCGTTCTTCTCGTCCATCCGTCTCATTCCTCTCGGATTTTAGGCATCCCAGGCGTCGCGGCCGCGCAGCGCGCGCAGGCCGATGTCGTGACGCAGGGTCTTGCCCTCAAAATCAATCTTCTCGCAAGCCTCGTAGGCAAGGTTGCGAGCGTTCTCAAACGTGTCGCCCAGAGCGGTCACGGCAAGCACGCGGCCACCATTGGTCACGAGCTGGCCGTCCACCACGGCAGTACCCGCGTGGTAAACGGTCACGTTCTCCATGGCCTCGGCATCCTCAATGCCAGTGATGACCTTGCCCTTCTCGTAGCTGCCGGGATAGCCCGCGCTCGTCAGGACAACGGCCACGGCCCACTCGTCACGCCAGTCGAGCTCAATCTGATCGAGCTCGCAGTTGGCGCAGGCGAGCATGACCTCGACCAGGTCGTTCTTAAGGCGCGGCAGCACAACCTGAGTCTCGGGATCACCAAAGCGGGCGTTGAACTCCAGCACCCTGGGGCCGGCGGGGGTGAGCATAAAGCCGCCATACAGGCAGCCGCGGTAGTCGATGCCCTCGGCAGCAAGCTCGGCCACGGTCTGCTCCATGACCGCCACCATCGTGGCGTGCTCTTCATCGGTCACGATGGGCACCGGGCTGTAGACGCCCATGCCACCGGTGTTGGGGCCCTTGTCGCCCTCGAGCGCGCGCTTGTGGTCCTGCGAAGTGGCCATGGGGCGCACGGTCTTGCCGTCGGTAAAGGCCAGCAGCGAGCACTCGGGACCGGTCAGCATCTCCTCGATGACCACGGTGCTGCCGGCATCGCCAAAGGTGCCGCCAAAGCACTCGCGCACGGCCTCCTCGGCCTGCTCAAGTTCGGTCGCCACGATAACGCCCTTGCCCGCGGCAAGGCCGTCGGCCTTGACGACCAGCGGGGCGCCCTGCTCGCGCACGTAGGCGAGAGCCGAAGCCTCGTCGGTAAACGAACCATAGGCTGCCGTCGAAATGCCCGCACGCTCCATGAGCTGCTTGGAGAACAGCTTGGAGCCCTCCATCTGGGCGCCCTCGGCACCCGGGCCAAAGCAGGGAATACCCGCCGCGCGCACGGCGTCGGCCACGCCCGCCACGAGCGGAGCCTCGGGGCCAATTACCACGAGTCCGCATCCGTGGCTCTGAGCAAACGCCGCCACGGCCGCGGGATCGCAGTCGTCGAGAACAACGTTCTCGCCGCAGCTCGCGGTGCCGCCGTTACCCGGCGCAATGTAGAGCTTGCCGGCGCGCGGTGATGCTGCGAGCTTTGCTGCCAAAGCATGCTCGCGGCCGCCGCTGCCCAACAACAGGATGTCGATGGTTTGAGTGTCCGCCTTCAAGGGTGCCTCCTCTATGGATGAATGGCCCGCTCCGCGCGAGCCCTTTGCAAGCAAATATACCCCTCGGCCGCCCACTTGGGCTGCAAAGGGGTATATCGCAATAACCAAATGGTCCCGATTACTTCCAGAATCGGTTGATGATCTGCTCGCGACCAGCGCCAACGCCAATGAACGTCACGCGGGTGTGTGCCAGATCCTCGATAAACGCCACATAGTCCTGAGCCTCTTGCGGCAGCTCGTCAAAGCTGCGGCAACCGGTGATATCGCACTTCCAGCCGGGGAGCTCCTCGTAGATGGGCTTGGCGTGCTCAAAGCGCACCTGATGCTCGGGCACGCTCGTGTAGCGCTCGCCATCGACGTCGTAGGCCACGCACACCTTGATGGTGTCGAAGGCCGAAAGCACGTCGAGCTTGGTCACGGCGATGTCGGTGAGGCCGTTGACGCGCGAGGCATAGTTGGCGATAGGGCCGTCAAACCAGCCGCAACGACGACGGCGACCGGTGGTCACGCCGTACTCATAGCCCTCCTCGGTCAGCGTGTGGCCGGCCTCGGACTCATAGGAAAGCTCGGTGGGCATGGGGCCCGAACCGACGCGGGTGATGTAGGCCTTCATGACGCCCAGCACGCGGTCGACGTTCTTCATGCCCACACCGGAGCCGGTGATGGCGCCGCCGGCGGTACAGTTGGAAGACGTCACGTACGGATAGGTGCCGTGGTCGATGTCGAGCAGCGTCGCCTGGGCGCCCTCAAACAGCAGGTTCTTGCCCTCATCGATCATGTTGTTGAGCAGCAGGCTCGTCTCGGTGATGTAGGGACGCAGGCGCTCGGCCTTCGGCAGATACTCGTCGCAAATCTGGTCCACGGTGTAGGTGGGCAGGTTGTAGATGAGCTCGAGCTCGGGGTTCACGCGGGCAAGAGCGGTCTCCAGCTTGTCGCGGAACAGCGTCTCGTCCAGCATGTCCTGCATGCGCAGACCAATGCGGGCCATCTTGTCCTGATAGCACGGACCGATGCCGCGCTTGGTGGTACCGATGTTCTTCTTGCCGAGCTTCTGCTCAAAGGCGCCATCCAGATCGATGTGGTACGGCATGATGACATGCGCGTTGCCACTAATCTTGAGGTTCTTGGTGGTGATGCCGTCGGCCTCGAACATGTCGATCTCCTCAAGGACGACCTTGGGGTTGACGACGCAGCCGTTACCGATCACCGACACGTGATCGGAATACATGATGCCGGAGGGCACCTGGTGCAGGCCGTACTTCTTGCCGTTGACGACGATGGTGTGACCGGCGTTGTTGCCGCCCGAATAGCGCACGACGGCATCGAAGTCGCCGGCGACCAGGTCGCAAATCTTACCCTTGCCCTCATCGCCCCACTGGGCACCGACCAAAACGGTTGACGGCATGTTTACTCCTTACATTCATGGACTGTCTACGCGCCACGCCGGCACGCAGAAGCACAAAACATTCCCAGTATACCCGTGCAACGGGCGCCTGTCCTACTCCTCGGCATGTGCCCCATCAAGCTCATAGAACTTGGTGGATGCCGGCAGGAACATCAGGTCGACGTCGCCGATCGGGCCCGAACGGTTCTTGGCCACGACGATACGCGTAACGCCCTCGTCGGGTCGATCGTCGCGCGAGGCTTCGGCCTCGTCGGCGGAGCGGTCCAAGAACATGACGATATCGGCGTCCTGCTCGATGGAGCCCGATTCACGAAGGTCGGAAAGCTGCGGGCGCTTGCCGGTACGGGATTCGACCTGACGCGAGAGCTGTGACAGCGCGATCAGCGGAATCTTGAGCTCCTTGGCCATAATCTTCAGACCTCGCGACATCTCGGAGACCTCGACGGTGCGGCTCTCGGAACGACGTCCCGGCGGAGGACTCACCAACTGCAGGTAGTCCAGGATGATGATGGCCTTCTCCTTGTTGTGGAGCATGCGGCGGCTCTTAGCGCGGATCTCGGTCACCGTGGTGCCGGGCGTATCGTCAATCAGGATGTCGAGCTTAGACAAGGTCTGCGTGGCCTCGTTGATATTTGCCCACTGCTCGGGGCTAATGCGGCCCGTACGGAAGTCGCTGATCGAGATCATGGCGTAGGCGCAAATCAGGCGCTGGGCAATTTCCTTGCCCGACATCTCTAGCGAAAAGAAGCCGACGGTATAGCCCGCAGCGGCGGCATTCAGCGCCAGGTTCAGAGCGAATGACGTCTTACCCACGGCAGGGCGGGCGCCGATAATGATGAGCTGGCCCTCGCGGAAACCCATAAGCATGCGGTCGAGCGACGGGAAGCCGGTGGGCACGCCCGCGGCCTGTCCACCGGCCTTACACACTTCCTCGGCCTCGTTATAGGCCTCGACCATAAACTCGGTCAGTGTCTTATAGCTCGACTTAACCTCGCGCGCCGTGACCTTGAGCAGCTTGCTCTCGGCCAGCTCCACGACCTCTTTGGTGTCGGTAGGGGCGTTATAGGCCAGCGCGTTGATCTCGTTGGTGGCACCGATCAGCTCGCGCAGCATCGAGTCGCGGCGAACGATGGCGGCATGGTGCTGCCAGTTCACGAGCGATAGGGTCTGACCCATCAGCTCCAAAATGTAGGCCTCGCCGCCCACGGCATCAAGCTTGTTGATGCTGCGCAGGTAATCGATCAGCGAGATAGAGTCGATGGGAATGCGGCTGTTGTACATATCGACCATCGCGGTGTAGATGGTCTTATGAATGGGCCGGTAAAAGTCATCGGGCTGCAGCTCGACCTGGGCCTCCTCGACCACCTCGGGCGATAGCAGCATGGCGGCCAGTACATTGGCCTCTGCATCTTGGTTTTGAGGGAGACCAAACTTGGAGCCACGGTCCTCGACCGTCAGTCCCGTCTCCCTTTCGTCATATGCCATGAGCATCCTCATTCATATCGCTTGCGAGCATCCATAGTATCAGCCACGGTCCCAAAACGGGCCGCGCCCTGGCAATCATCACCGAACGAAACGGATGAACGGTCCTGTATTTGGGACTTCACCATAACGCCTGCCATGACGCTCGCTGAGCGTAGAAAACAAAAGGGCGCCCTGGTTTCCCAGAGCGCCCTTCTTAGAACAAGATTGTTGCGTTGCAGCAAATGCTACTCGGCAGCAGCCTCAGTCTCGACCTCGGCGGTCTCGGCCTCGGCGACCTCAGCGGTCTCCTCAGCCTCGGCAGCGAGCTCCTCGGCGGTAACGCCAACGAGAACGACAACCTCGGCCTTGATCTCGCGGTACAGCGAGATGGCAACGGTGTGGGCACCGGCAACCTTGATGGGCTTACCGAGCTCGACGCGCTTGCGGTCGATGTCCATACCGAGCTGAGCCTTGATGGCGTCAGCGATCATAGCGGCGGTAACGGAGCCAAAGAGGATGCCCTCGTCGCCAACCTTGACGTCAACGGTGACCGTCTTGCCCTCGAAGGCAGCCTTGGTCTCGTTGGCGGTAGCCAGACGGACGGCCTCGCGCTTGGCGATGTTGTTGCGACGCTCGTCAAGCTGCTTGAGGTTGCCCTTGGTGGCGGCAACAGCGAGCTTCTTGGGGAACAGGAAGTTCTCAGCGTAACCCTGAGCGACCTCTACGACGTCACCCTCGCCGCCCTTGCCCTTGATCTCATCGAGAAGAATAACCTTCATGATGCGTCTCCCTTCTTAGCCGCGGTCGCGGTTGCCACGAGAGGAAACCACGGGGACGGTGTACGGCAGGAGTGCCATCTCGCGGGCGCGCTTGATGGCATTGGCGATGTCATGCTGATGCTGCGTGCAAGCGCCAGTGACGCGACGGGGCTTGATCTTGCCACGGTCGGTCATGTACTTACGGAGAAGCTGAGTGTCCTTATAGTCGATGAACTCAGTGTTCTCCTTGCAGAACTGGCAGTACTTACGACGCGGCTGACGTGCAGAAAAATCATTAGCCATGTCAAAATACCTTTCATTTGGCAACTTCGGCGAACCGAAGCCGCCTCTCACTCAAAAATAGGTGAACAACCCTTAGAACGGGATGTCCTCATCGTAGACGTCGACCGCGGGCGGCGTAGCCACCGGTGCGGCAGGACGTGCTGCGGGCGCGGGAGCTGCGGGGGCGTAACCACCCTGATCGTAGCCACCCTGGCCACCACGGGAGCTCATAAACTCGATCTCATCGACGATGACCTCAAGCTTGCTCCGGCGCTGGCCGTCGCGCTCCCAAGAGCTGTAGCGCAGCTTGCCCTCGATCGCGACCTTGTTTCCCTTTGCCAGGAAACGGCTCACGGCCTCGGCGCGGGTGCCGAACATGGTGCAGTCGACAAAGTTGGGATAGTCCTCCCACTCGCCAGTCTGCGCGTTGCGGCGACGATCGTTCACGGCGACGCCAAAGGACAGAACCTGGGTTCCGCCGGCGGTGGCGCGCAGCTCGGGATCGCGGGTGAGGTTACCGGTGATGTTCACTCGATTGATGCTCATAACTCACTACTTCCTCTTGGGGCACAAGCCCAGTCCAAAACGACAGTCTTACTCCTGGTCGTCACGACGGACGATCATGTGGCGGACCACAGCGTCGGTGATGCGCAGGACGCGATCAAGCTCGGCGATCTGGGTAGGATCTGCGTGGAAGTTGATGAGGGTGTAGTCACCATCGGTGAGGTCGTTGATCTCGTAGGCGAGCTTGCGCTTGCCCCACTCGTCAACGGAGTCGACCTTGCCAGCGCCCTCAGCGATCGTGGTATCGATACGCTTCATAACAGCGAGACGAGTCTCGGAGTCGAGCGACGGGTCAACAAAGAACAGCAGTTCATAAGCCTTCATATTGTCACCTCCTCTGGGCAAATGTGGCTTCAGGTCGTGAAGGTGCGCCTGAAGCAGGAAAAGACTTGGTAATAATATCTTTCAACCTCCCAGGCCGCAAGAATATGCAGCTACAACCTCATGACCTCCACATATGCCCATATTCGCACGACGTTTCATGCGCATTCCAGCCAAATGCCGACCAAGAGCTTGACGGATTTGTGGACAAGATACGGTGCCGCGGGGACAAGCTGAGCCAAGCCGCAGGTCAACGGGCACAAGGCTGTGGTCGCAAAATGCATACCAGTGGTCCACAGCACCACCCAAAGATTTTTAAATTCATTGCCAAGTCGCTTATGAATACCCTTTTTTGAACAATTGAGTTGATCAACCACGCTGGTCGGAAGCCGTTTTTTGGCACCTCAAGCCCCACTGCAGCGCCAAGCACGGCCAAGCGTTTTAAAAAATGCCAACTTTTCTGTTTGCACTTTGCGATTCCTCGTGTATACTGACTTTCGCATTTAACGGAGAGTTGTCCGAGTGGCCGAAGGAGCACGATTGGAAATCGTGTAGGCGTCAAAAGCGTCTCCAGGGTTCAAATCCCTGACTCTCCGCCAGTTAATTCCAAAGCAGGCCTTCGAGCCTGCTTTGTTTTTACCCCACGCGGAGGGGTGGCAGAGTGGTTGAATGCGGCGGTCTCGAAAACCGTTTGGCCTGTATAAGGTCACGAGGGTTCGAATCCCTCCTCCTCCGCCATTTTGGTTGAGAAAGCTCCCAAGAATGGGAGCTTTTTTGTTATCGAAATACGTCTCGATCCCACGCTTCCCCAAACATGTACGTCACCCTCCAAAACCGACATTTTTCGGCATCTTTGAAGGCTGACGTACACGTTTGGATTGAGCTCACGGGAGTGGCACTATTCGGAAGGTGCCTCTTCGTCTCGCATGCCTTTCCAGTTGCGGATAAGCGCCTTGCGTAGTTCATTTTGCTCTCGCTGGTACCCGGTGTCGGTACAGCGAGGCATGCCGAGTGCTTCGCGAATGTTGTTCATGGCGCGGTGAAAGGCGAGCTGGCTGCCGAACTGAGCCGAAGTGAGCGTAACGATTCGATATCCCATTTGGGAGAGAACGGCCTCTCGCTCCGCATCTGCTCCCTTGCGCTCGAGCTCATCGTGAAAACCGCCCTTATACTCGATACCGAGCTCCCTGCGCTTATAGGTCACGAGCGCATCGATTTTGAGTGTTCGAGCTTTGGCGCAATGCCAGAGACGTTGAGGGATCTCGAGCGGTTTGTTGAGTTCGATACCTCGGATGCCAACGCCGCCTTCGCTTGTTGGGAGCGAGAGGGCGATTGCCGAAGCGGTCTCCATAGGCGAGGCCGAGTGATCGTAGATGTGCCTGAGCGCGAGCCGTGCACGCGTGGCACCGGGTTTGCCGGGGTGCCGATCGAGCAGTTCGGTTATTTCATCCTTGGAGGAAGTGGCTGGTTGCTCGGTATAAGGGTCGGCGGGATTGAGCCTCATGCGATAATCGCCACAAACTTCATAGCCATATTCGAGATAGTCGATCCTATCCATCCATTCGGCTGCGAGCACGAAGGTGAAGGCTTCGTCGGTGATAAAGATGCCGGGCGTCAACTCGTTAATATGCTCGTAGGGAAGATTTTGTCCAAGAATGTGGCAGACGACGCCTTTGGTACGAATTCGCTCAAATTCGAATACAACCGCGATATCGATAGTCTTAAGCATATCGGACGGAATGCCACAGTCGGTAAGGGCCTGTCGTATGCGCGCAACACGTTGCTGGGTGGAGATGCCTTGTGCGCCTATCTGGTAGTCGTGCCGCGCAAGAGACTGAACCAAATTCTGGGGTGCATGATGGACAAGCCGTGCGGTTTTATGCGAAATGAGAACAGGGGTATCCATTGAGGGCCTCTCGCTCTGAGCCGGTATCCGACTCTTATGTCCGTTGAAGCTGGGAAATATACCGGATGTGAGTAAATCAACTCACTCATGCTGTGAGCTCAATCCAAACATGTACGTCAGCCTCCAAAGATGTCGAAAAATGTCATTTTTGGAGGGTGACGTACATGTTTTGGATCCCTGGCATTCCAGTAACGCCACGCCCGCATCCAGTCCCGACCGTTTACCGAGCAATAGGGTCGCCAGACCCGTCAACCATGTACTATGTACGGGCATTGTCTAAACTCGCAATCAGAAGGACCCCATCTTGCCCGTCGTCGCCGCTATGACCGTTACCTCACACGCCACGGATGCCATGGTCGCCATCCCGTTTTGGCTCGAAATGTTCGCCGTCGTCGCGGCTTCAATCTCGGGCGTGTTGGTTGCGCGCGAGCACAAGCTCGACCTGGTGGGCGCGGTCGCGCTCGCGGTGGTCTGCGGACTGGGCGGCGGCCTCTTGCGCGACATGACGCTGCAGGTGGGCAACGTCTACATCCTCAACCAGCCGATGGCACTCCCGCTTTCCATTGCCACGGCAGCCATCATCTATATTTTCCCGGCAATCGTCGACAAACCCGAAAAACTCATCCCCTTGCTCGACATCATCTCGGTCGGCATCTATGCTGCCACTGGAGCAGACAAGGCGCTGGTCTACGGCTTTGCGCCGGCGGTGTGCATCATGATGGGCTTTTTCACCGCGGTGGGCGGTGGCATGTTGCGCGACGGCTTTATGGGCGTGGTTCCGGGCATTTTCCAACGTACTAACTTTTATGCCATCGCCGCCATCGCCGGATCGACAAGCTATGTGTGTCTCGTTATGAGCGGCATCATGAGCAATGTCGCCGCGCTGGTCGTATGCGTTGTCGTGACCATGGGTCTGCGCTGGCTCTCGCTGCGCTTTGACATCAAAAGCCCCACCGAAGAAGACATCGCACGCTTTTTGCACCGCAAAAAGTAGGTGGCGCGGGCTCATCCTTCGAAATGCAACCGGCAGGTTCTTTTAGAGCGCCCACGCGTTGGGTACCCTGTTAGGTGCATGTCGAGCATCTGACGAAGGATTCACTATGCCCTGTAATCAATTCCCGTCGACCCGGCGCCGTAAAGCGTGGGGCCGCATCACGATCCTATTCGCGCTCATCGCTCTAGCGGTCACCGCACTTCCCACGGCGTCGTTCGCCGGCACGGACACTGCAGGCAATGTACTTGCGACCGACAATGACGCCAATTCGTCCGACGTCGAAGGTGACCTGTACTGGGCAGGTCAGGCCCTCAACTTGGACGATGCGTCCATCGGCCGCGACATAATTGCAGCAGGCGAGAGCCTCTCCATCCGCGACTGCACGGTGGGCGGCGCCGTCCGCTTGGCGGCGCGCACCATCGACATTGCCAAGACTACGGTTGATGGCAGCGTGACCGTTGCCGGCCAGCATATCGTGCTCAATTCCGACAGCGCCGCCAACTGTTTTTACGCGATGGGCGAGACGGTTGCCCTGCGCGGCTCTACCAAGTCGGCAGCGCTTACGGGCGACACGGTGACCATCGATGGCACCGTCGAGGGCGATGTCGAGGTTTGGGCCGACAAACTCATCCTGGGCAAGAACGCCCGCATCACCGGCACCGTGAACGCGCACGTCTCCGAGGACCCCGAGCGCGCCGCGGGAGCCGAGGTTGGCGCGCTCAAGATCGACCGCACCGAGAACGAAAATACTTCCACCGTTAACGATGTCATCGGCGGCATCGTCGCCGCGGCGCTCTCGACCTGCTTTGTCGCCCTGCTGCTCGAGCTCGTCTTTCCGCGTGCGACCGCCAGTGCCACCGGCATGCTCCACCAGCGCCCCACGCCCCTGTGGGTGAGCGGTCTTCTGGGTACGATTGCTGTCGTCCCCGCCGTCCTGCTGCTGATTATCTCTATCGCCGGTCTTTCGCTTGCCGGAACCCTCTTGTGCGGCGCTATCGGCATCGCGTTGGTGTCGAGCGCCTTTACGGGGTGCGCGATCGCCCGCATGGTCGGACACAGCCAGAACCGTTACGCCATGGCGGCCGTGGGCGGCATCGCCGCGGGCGCGCTTACGGCAATCCCCCTCGTAGGCGACTTCATCAGCGGCGTAGCCTTTGTCTTTATGCTCGGCTACATCATCCAAATCATCTGGCGCAACGCCCACCTCAAGCCACAGCAGTCGGCTAACACGCCGGGACTCCCCACCGCTTAGCCGCCAACCACCACAAAGGGGACAGGCACCTTTATGGTGGTGCAAGAGGATCAGGTTTCTTTGCACCAACAAACGAGGCGGGGCACCCGATCGCATCAACCGGGTGCCCCGCTTTTTCATATCTCGTGTTGATATTCGAGACGAGCAATTACTCCTCAGAGCCGTCGTCGCGCTTACGACTACGGATGAGGTGCGCCACGCCAATGCACAGCACCGCGCCACCAGCGATCCAAGTGGAAGTCACACCGTTAAGACCGGTCAGCGGGAGGTTAATCTGCTTGGTATCGCCGACGGTGATGTTGAAGGTGCCATCATCGGTGTTAATAAGGGTGCCTTCTTTGAAATCAAGCTTATTATCGCCAACCTTTCCGGCACTTGTATCGTTGAGGCCAGCGATGACCTTGGTTTCCTGGCTGGTTTTAAGCTCACCAGTGACTCTGGTGAGGCCAGCGGCCGGGCCATCGTCGGTCATGGTCGGCCTGATCTCGAAGGTGAAGGGGTCGACTGCGGTGTAGCCATCGGGAGCAGAAACCTCCTTGACGGTGTAGACGCCAGCATCGAGACCGGTAAGCGTAATGACACCATCGCCGTTCGTCTTAAGAATAACCTCGTTGGTGCTCAATTTGCCCTTATCATCGACATACTTTACTTGTTCGTTTTTCTCGTCTCCATTGGTCGTAATGGTGAACTGAGCATTTGGAAGTTTCGTCTCGGTACCCAGGTCGACCTTATTGATCCTGAGACCGTAGGTGTAGTCCTTGACCGTATCGGGCGGGGTCTGGCCTTTGCTATCCTTGTCCATGGGATTGTTGGAGTACTTAAGTATCACGGCGTTGTTGTTACTCTCAGCGCCAGCAACAATAGCGTGCTCGTTAATCCGTGCCGTATAAGAGACAACGATATAGGAGTCCTTAGTGACGCCCTTGACGGTCTTCAGGTTATCGCAGGTCCACTTCGTCGTCATGCTGCCATCCTCGGCGGCCGTGTCGGTCGATTTAATGAAGTTGGTAGTAATATCCGTGCCCTTCTTGCGGGCGAGATCGGCCTTCGCGTCGTTCCTGTTCTTATACAGATAGACCTTGGCGCCCTCCTGCAGCGTCAGACCCTTGGAGATCTGGTCGGAGAACTGGTAGAAATACGTGCCGTACTTGTCGAAGTTCTCGGCGACGGTGCCATAAAGGTTGTACGTCACGTCCTGGCCGATCTGAGAGTCAGCAGCGTCGTGCTCCATACCGTCGGCGTCGCTCACGATCTTCTTCTCGACAGTGGGGACGCCCGTTTTCTCGGTAATTTTAACAGGCGCGCTTCCCACGACAGTGAAGATGGGGGACGTACCCGCGTCACCAGTCTCGATGGTGCCGGGATCGGTTACGAAGAGCCAGTAACCATGTTCAAGACCGGAAACGGTTTTGCCGGTCGTCGTCACGCTTTCGGTAAGACCGTCCACTCTGTCGGCAATCTTGTATGGAATGGAACCGAACTCAACGCGGGTTGTCTTACCGGCTCCCTCTACCTTTTTCGTGATCCAGTCCGCGGCGTCTTGGGCGGTCCTTCCCGCATAGGACTCGTCCTCCACCTGGATAAAGCTCTCGACAGCATTCTGCACATTAATGTTTGCCCACGTAATGTTGCTGACGGTTCCATTGGTGGCAACATCGGCCCTGAAAATCTGATAGCCCTTGAACTCGGTAGTGTTACCCTCAACGTTCTCGATAGTCACCGAACCGTTCGCAGTCGTCGCACCCTCAACCGCGAACGCCATGGTCACCGGGGCCATGACGCCGCCGAAGCTCAGCGCCGCTGTGAGGCCGGCGGTTACTGCCAGGCGGGCGATGTTCTTGGTTGTCTTCATGTTTAGTCCTCTTTCTTGGAGGGTTCTCTAGTAACTTTTTCAAAACCAATGATCATCAGGTCGGTAGGCCTGCGCGTCACTCGCTACGGAGGCAGTACGCCATTGAGCAGGGGGGGGCAATTATTTTTCACGGCGACCTCCTCCCCGCTTGATGACGAGCGCGGCAACAATAGCCACCACTCCGATGGCAGCCAAGGCCGCCACTAGCATCAACGTTCTATCTCCCGTCGAGGGCATAAAGCCTCGACTTGTTTCTTTGCTTGGGGTGTTGAGCACCGACAGCTCAATTGAACCCGTCCCGGCATCGGCGGTATCAACCCGCAGAGGGCTTTCGGCCGACACGGTCACCTTGGGCTTCGCGGCCGCCACCTGTTTAACGTCCAATCCCTCGGCCGTAACCGTCACCGTTCGTTTGCCCTCAAAGGCGGTGTATCCCTTGGGGGCCGCGACCTCTTCGACGGTGTAAACGCCCGCGTCCACACCGCTCAATTCCACATGACCATCCGCGCCCGTGATGACGCACGCGGCGGCATCCGCCGACCACGAGCCATCAGTCGTCAGGATGCGCCCGCGGTCATCGATGATGCGCAGCTTGGCGCCCGCGAGCGGTTTATCGCCCGAGCTTGAGCGCTTGATCAGACTAAGTCCCCAGGTGTAGGCGCACGCGTCATCGCTCGGCGTGCGGGTGAAGCCGGCGTCGCCGGACTGGTCGGCGAGAGGAGAGCGCGGGTAACGCAGGTAGACCTCGTTGGGGTTGCCCTTGGTGGCGCCTCGATTGCAGTTGGCCCCCAACGGCGCATTGTAGACAGCAACCACGCGGGCGCCCGCGGCGAAGGCGTCGGCCCCGCCGAGCGCGGCGACCAGGTCGCCGGTGCGCACGGTGAAGGCATTGCCCTCGATCGAGACCTTGCACTGTGAAGTTATGTCTGTCCATCCTTTAGCCGGCGTCGAGTTGGCGTTGCCGCCCTCACATTCGATGGCGTCGAAGCCGCCGTCCGCGCCCGCCGCAACGTACACGTGCATGCTCGCGGCGACCTTGGAGGGATCGAGCCCCGCGCCCATGCCATCGACGAACTGCACCGCGTAGGTGTCGTAGGCCGTGAGCCCCGCCGGGACCGTGGCCGAGAGGCGCCAGTACAGGTCGTCGCCGACCGTGACGTCGGCGGCCTTGCCCCAGGCGGCGGTGCTATCCTCCAGCACATGCTTGGCCACCTTGGGAGTGGCGGCCTTGGGCTTGACGGTGACGGCGCTGCCGCCGACCAGGACCATGACCGGCGCGGTGCCGGCCTCGTTCTGGGAGATGGCGTCGTCTTTGGCAACGATGAGCCAGTAGCCACAGGGCAGCTCGGCCGTCGTGCCCGCGTTAAGGGGCACAGAAGCGGCACCGGTATTGCATATCGCGCGGGCCAATCTTGCCGTCAGCGTGGTCGTCATGTGCCCGTCGGCATTCATCCATTCGGCAGCCTCTTGCGCCGTCGATGTCGAGCTATCGAGCCCCGCATCATGTAGCACCGAAAGAGCAGTTTGACGAACCGTGTCATTCGCCCACGTTACGTCAGTTGCAATTTTTTGGCCAGCATCGTCATCGTCGACAACGGTCGCCGAAAAGAGCTGGTACGCGTCATACCGCGTCGCGACTGTACCGTCCACCGTAATGGCACCGGTACCTGCCGCGTGGGCCGTCCCGGGTAACATTGCAAGAGAGAGCATGGCAACCGTAACTATCGTCGCGACTGCCAACAAGTGGCGACAAAGCCTACTCACGGCGACCACCTCGATCTTGATCGCGATGGCGGCGAGCATGCATCCATGTCGCAGCAAAACACAGCAGCGATGCACCAGCCAGATACGTCATAGTCAAGCCAGCCCCGCCCGCCTCAGGAAGCGTGGTCGAATACTTGTTGACAAAAGTCGGCGGCACCTGGGAGTCATCGTCATACTTGACGACGGTGTCGAGCTGCTCATTTTTATTGTCGATAGTCACGTTAACCGTGACATTGTGCCCGACTGTGTCGTAGGTGATGTGGTCCTTGACGTTGTTCTCGTCGGCGCCCTCGGGAACAACCTCGGAGATGGTGTAAGTATAGGTGCCGGCCTCGTTGTATTCGACGTTGAAGGAGACGTTGCCCGCGGCATCATTGGTCACCGTCTGGAGCACCTTACCGTCGCCGTCCTTAAGCGCAAACGAGAACTGTCCTTTCTTGAACGTCCCGCCTTCAAGTCTTTTCTTTGCCTGGATAACCGTTGATCCCGTCAAACGATTGTCGTAGACCCAAATCTCGTCCTTCTTGGCATCGCCGATAATCTCCGCGTTTCCGACAATGTCCTCTGCCTTATCGAGTGCAGCCTGATACTCATCGTCGCTCGCGCTGCCCTTGAGCATAATCCATGTGGGCGCGGCAACGGCATAGCCAACAGGCGCTTTTGTCTCCACGAGCTGGTAGAGCACACAATTACTCATCTTCTTATCACTTGTGCCGAACGAGATTTTGCCGTTGGCGTCGGTCTCGACGTCGGTCGCAGCCTCGTCAAACGGCGTTCTGGCGTTCTCTACATTTCCGTCATCCGCAGCCTGGTCCATATTCACGCTGTAGAGCGTGAACTCCGCCCCTTTGAGCGTCGCTCCAACCTGCTGCGCATCGTACTTGGTCATCGTGATGCCGTAACCATTGCCGCCCGCACTGGCAGAAGCGTTCTGGATGGTCCATATTTGCTCGTCAATCGCCGTGCCTTCCGTCACACCCGTAAGCTTGGCGGTATTGGAAAGAGACACCTCTTCACCGGGGTTTCCGGTCGGGATAACCTCGTACTCGACCTTGAGGTATTTCTCGTCGGGCACCTCAAGAGTCAATTTCGTACGCGAGCCAGATTCATCCTTGACTTGCTCCATCTTCGACGAATGGTCCTTATCAACCAGCGGTGACCAGGCACCATTCACCCGCTCATAGACCTTAAGCGTCGACGGCACCAGCGTGCACTTGGCATCCATGGTATCGACGAGCTCAAGGAAGTCGGTGCCATTCTTAAGGGCAACGCCAGACTTGTTAACAAGAATGGTGTACTTAATACGGTTGCTATTACCGACCTGCTCACCGGTCTTTTTGATGACGTTGTTCTTGATGGTGACGGTGCCGCTACCGGTATCGAATTTCTTGTCTCCCGACTCGGCGCTTGCCGAGTTGGTGAACTTCACCTTATTCTTAGAGACATCGAGCTCGCTGCGCTTGACCGCCGTCTGATACGTAAGTTTGGCGTAACCGGCGTAGTCGCCGAGTTCCGTCGTGGGAATGGAGAAAGTGACCGTGTTGCCCCTGCTGCTAACGTTGCCGGCGGCAAGCGTCTGACTCTTAACGACCTCCTCGGCCTCGCCTCCGCGCCCAAGCCCCGCATGTTGATCGTAGGGATTCTGCACGAGCGTGAACTTTGCGGAATTCGCGACATAGCTCATACCGTTCGGAAGGGTGTCGACGATATTCAGCGGTTTCCCGCCCAGCTTTCCAGCTCCAAAGTATTCGAACTCGCCATTTGCGCCCTTATTACCCTTTTGGCGGTTTGCATACACCGTCCAGTCAACGATCCAGGCGCCCTTCTCATCCGAGCCGTCAACGGTATGCCAATCGAAGTTCTCAACCCAAGACACCTTCGACTCCGCTTCCGGCTTCTCGACCGCGGGCTTCGTTTCTCGGTTGACAACGTACTTGACGGGTTCGGTGAACGGCCACCGTAATTTCAGGCCCGGCGCGCTGACCGAGGCAAAGTTTGAGTACCAGCCCGACAGCGCTTCTGATGTGGTGTCGTAGGTGATAACAGCGTAGTCCTCTTTCTCGAGGGCGTCTTTCACTTTGTTGGTAACGATGATTTTGAGGTCGTAGTTTTTCTTTGTTTCATTACCCAGAAAGCTAGCCGTTGGATTCCAGTCGGCACCCCGTTCCAGCACGGTATCGCCGATTTTAATGGTAATGGAGTTTTCGTCGACACCAAGTTTCTGCGACCATGCCGACTGAAACGTGTCCTTCACCGTCACCTCGCCTGGATGGACCGCATTGACGATCGCCTTCAGCGCGACCTTCGTCTCCCATGTCGCCCTGCCCGTCGTCGCCGCCTCATTGGATCTCACGAGCCTCTTGGTGATCGGCACAACACCCGTCAGCTGCGGCGTGAAACTGCCTTCATCGGTACCGGAAACGGAGTCCCCCCCCCGCTCGATGGTCGCATCGTTGCGCACGGTGTCGTACGAGCTCGCGTCTTTCATCTTGGTGTGATAGACGATGCGGTAGGTGGCGTACTTGTCTGCAAGATCGGTCCGGAACGTGTAGGTGAACGAGTTCTGCGACGGACCGAGCGCGCAAGTCTCAAGAACCTCCGACCCCGAGCTGCCCTTGTATACCGTGTAGCTCCCTATATAGGCCTGCTTAGCGTCAAGCGTATCGGTAAACGTGTAGCCGCTCATATCGGCCTTGAGCTCGCCTTGGTTGAGTGTGACAGTCCACGTGATGTCGGACGGCGCGCCCGAGCCGTTGGACTTGTTGATCATGTCGTAGCGAAACTTGCTGGGAACACCAGTCGCAGAGTCGCTCTGGCGATCGCTCGAGCCGCCCCACTCCCACGCTGCCGTGTTCTTGGATGCTTCTTGGTCGTTTATCCACTCGCCGTTGCTTGCTGAAACGCCGCTCTTTAGCTTCGTCTCATAGACGACCGTGTGCTCCCCCTGGGTGAGGTAGCCCAGATTATCGAGGGTCGCGGTCTGGCCGCCGAACGTCGGCTGCGGGTCGAGCTTCTCGCCATCGAGTGTGAAGCTGCCGTCCACAAACTCGAAGTTGTCGCCCAGGCTGTCAGTGAACTTAACGTTCGTGGCGTACGACTCGACGGTAAGCTTGACGGTCCACGTAACTTTGGCCACGCCGTCGGCACCCTGGGAGAAGGCTCCTGACTTCTCCCCCGTGACGGCGCCATCCTTAGTTGGAATATCGATTGATCCCGCACCGGGGAACTTGATAGGTGTACTGCTGTCCGAGCCAGCGTTCTTATTTGCTAACTCAAATGAAAAATTGGCTCCGACAAAAATTTCCGCAGGGTTTTTGTCAAGCCAGCTCTTATCAAACGTAAAGATGATCTTATTGTCCTCGATTTTCCACGTGCCAGCCTTGTCAGCGGTCGCCTCCGGGCCCTCCATGAGGTTGCCACCGGCGTTATCGTCAACGACGATGGTGCCGGGAAGCTCATAGACAGCGATATAGTTCTCGGGCGAAGGCGCCTCGCCGCTTTTGAATTGTGCCGAAAAAGCTCCATAGAGCTTCGAAGTAGACGTTACGGCGCCATTGAGCTCTTGAGTATGGTTCTCATCGGTATACAGCTTGACCTCAACCGTTGCCGTATCACCGTTGATCTCAATCGGCGTCGGCGTCGTCACGTCATCGGCGCGCACGGGGGCTGCACCGTGAAAAACTGCGGCGGTGAGGCTAATCAAAATAAAGACCAGGGCCGCCATACCCAGCGACCGTGAGCGGTGTGCGTCCATAGTTGTCCCCTAATTCCTACAACACGTTGTGGAATACGGCGAATCGTCGGATCGAACACAAACCCCAACATCAACGAGAACCTACCTAGCGCATTGCAAGAACCCATTGGGGGAGCAACTTCTAAGACGGTTCGTCTATGCCACAATGCATAAAATACAATATAGATACCAGTCATGTAAACCGCAGGTAAAGAGGTCTTTTAATTTAATACCAGTTGATATTTACCTGTTAACAGTTTTGTATCAAAGCGGTTATATTTCAATGATTCGTGTATATGTTTAAACAACTTAACTTTGCTTGAAAAGCCGCTCGGGGGGGGATAACCTCCTCCACCGTGGTGCAAACGAACCCGTCCCCTTGCACCAAAAAGGGCGCCGACCATCGCGGTCGGCGCCCTTTCTTGTTAGTCGCTATAAAGCCCAGCGCTTATTTGTTGACCTGGCCGGCGCGGACGGCGGCCTTCTTGCGGTCGGTGGCGTTGAGCAGACGCTTGCGCAGGCGGATGTTCTTGGGGGTGATCTCGACCAGCTCGTCGTCGGCGATGTACTCCAACGCCTCCTCCAGCGAGAAGGTGCGGGGCGGCACCAGCTGGACGGAGATATCGGAGGTCGAGGAACGCTGGTTGCCCAGGTTCTTGGTGCGGGCGATGTTGACGACCATGTCGCCAGCCTTGCTGCGCTCGCCCACAATCATACCCTCGTAGCACTCGGTGCCCGGCTCAACAAACAGCTGGCCGCGCTCCTGCAGCGTACCCAGAGCGTAGGCAACGGCCTTCTCGGTGGTCATGGAGATCATAGCGCCGTTCTGACGGTTGCCGATCTCGCCGGCGTAGGGGCCATACTCCAAGAAGGTGTGGTAGAACACGCCCTCGCCGTGGGTGACGTTCATGATGCGGTTCTTAAGGCCCATGATGCCGCGGGTCGGGATCTTAAACTCGAGGTGCGTCACGATGCCCGAGGTATCCATGCTCGTCATGATGCCGCCGGAGGTACCGAAGACCTCAACGACCTTGCCCGAGTACTCGTCCGGGCACTCGACGACGGCCTGCTCGACGGGCTCCATCTTGTTGCCGTTCTCGTCCTTCTTAAACAGAACGCGAGGACGGCCAACCTGGAACTCAAAGCCCTCGCGACGCATGGACTCCATCAGAACGGACAGGTGCAGGATGCCGCGACCCGAGACCTCGACGCCGCTCTTGTCCTCGAGCTCCTCGATCTTCATGGTTACGTTGTTCTCGGCCTCGTTGAACAGGCGCTCCTTGAGCTGACGGGCGCCCACGATGTCGCCGTCGCGACCGACGAGCGGGGAGGTCGAAGCCTCAAAGACGATGGACAGGGTCGGCGGGTCGATCTCGATGGGCTCGAGCGACGGGGTTCTCGGGATCGGTGTAGACATCGCCGATATCGGTGCGGTCGATGCCCACGACGGCGGCGATGTCGCCGGCGCCGACTTCCTGGCATTCGGTGCGGCCCAGGTAGTCGAAGGTAAAGAGCTGCTTGACGGTAGCGGTGGCGCTGGAGCCGTCGTTCTTGACGACCAGGATCTGATCGCCCTGATGGATGGTGCCGGAGTACACGCGACCGATGCCGATGCGGCCGACGAAGTTGGAGTGGTCAATGGTCACGCACTGCATGGCCAGCGGGGCGTTCTCGTCAACCTCGGGAGCGGGCATGTCGTCGATGATCATATCGAGCAGCGGATACATGTCCATGTTGCCGTCGTTGGGATCGAGGCGGGCAAAGCCGTTGACGCCGCTGGCGTAGATGACGTGTTCCATGGCAAACTCGAGCTGGTCGTCGGTGGCGCCCAGGTCGGCCATAAGGTCGAGGCAGTCGTTGTAGGCCTTCTCGGGGTTGGCGCCCGGACGGTCGATCTTGTTGATGACGATCATGATCTTGAGGCCGGTGTCGATAGCGTGACGCAGCACAAAGCGGGTCTGGGGCATGGGGCCCTCAAAGGCGTCGACCAGCAGCAGGGCGCCGTCGGCCATACGCAGCACGCGCTCGACCTCGCCGCCAAAGTCGGCGTGGCCCGGGGTGTCGATGACGTTGATCTTGACGTCCTTGTACTCGATAGAGATGTTCTTGGCGAGAATCGTGATGCCGCGCTCGCGCTCCTGGTCGTTAGAGTCCAGGACGCGATCCTCGACCTGCTGGTTGGCACGGAAGGCGTCCGTGGCACGCAGGAGTTTGTCAACCATCGTCGTCTTGCCGTGGTCGACGTGGGCGATGATGGCGATGTTCCTCAGATTGTCTACGCGCATGTAGTTCCCCTATCTTCTATCCATATACAAGCGGCACGCGTATGCGACCCACCCAGCAATGCAACGCTCGGCGGGAATATTGAGCCTTTTACCGAAAACTCGTTTATTTTAGCGATTTTAGATGAGAGGGGTTTCCTCACCTGCAGGTTCAGGGTCGCTCCACATAAAACCATCGCCGGCGCCCATGCCCTCATACAGCACATATGCCGAAAAACCGCTCTCGAGCGTAGTCTCAAAGAAGCTCACGAGCAGAGCGTCGTGGTAGCCTCCGTCAATCTCGACGCAGCCGGTATAGCCGATGGCATAGCGGGCGATACGGCCCAGGCCCTCGTCCTTAAGACCCATCTTGTGCTCGGAGATAAAGTTGGTGGCAGCCTCCAGGCATGCCTCCTCGCCATCCTCATCGAGCGCCGCCAGATATCGGTTGGAAGCAGCGTCCTCGATCGCCACAACTACGCCCGGATTCTCGCCGGCGGCAAGGTCGTCCAAGAACGCACCAATCAGGTCACACACCATGGCGTCGAGCTCGGCGGAGACGTTACCGGCGTCCTGCATATCCTGTGCCATCTTTAGACCTTCCCATCGAGTCTGGCGTCGTTACAGTTCCTGTGCCTCGGCAGCGATCTTGGCGGCAGCGTCGCGGGCGCGCATCATATCCATCGCGCGCTTGTCGAGCACCTTGATCTGACTGGTCAGCATTACCGCATCGACCACACCCCAGATCACGAGGCCCGTAGAGATCGAAAACCCAAGCGCACCAACTGTACCACGAAGGCGCGAGCAGATTGCCGCGACAAGGGCGGAGACGACAACCATCTTGATAAATGAGCCGCGGCGCTCGCGAAGCGTGCGGGCCTGCGTCACATAGGCAATGCGTGCCGCCTCGGATGCCTCCGAGCGCATCTGGGCCTCGCGCGCAATGGCCGCCGCCTCAGCCGACATACCGCTGGCCATCAGCGAACACTCCGCAACCCTGCCGCCCCGCATTTAGAAGTCATCGGGGGAGAGCGTATGGACGAACTCGTCGAACTTCTCGAACTCCTGCTCGTCGTCGACATCCTCGGCGTGGGTGGAAACAGTGCCCAGGCGATTCATGATGTCGTCCTCCACAAACATGGGAGCATTGCTGCGCACGGCAAGGGCAATGGCATCACTGGGACGAGCGTCGATCTTGCGCTCCTCGCCATCGGCCAGTACGACGATCGTCGCGTAGAACACCGGCGGCTCGGCGCGGACGATCTCGATGCGCTCGAGCTTGGCGCCCAGGGCGTCAACGGTATCGAGCAACAGGTCATGGGTGATCGGGCGCTCGGCGCGGCCGCTATCGATGCCGCGGCTGATGGCAGCAGCTTCAAACGAACCAGTCTGAATGGAAAGGGAACGCAGCGGCGCGGGCGAGTCCGATTTGCTGCTGCGCTCACGAAGCACGATAAGCGATGGCACGGGACCGGCGGCCATGACGATGGTCTCTATGTCGACACGAACCATGGAACACCTCCGGTACGTAGCGGTTAACACGCGGCAGCCCGCCGCATTGAATAGCTATACTACCCAATCTTTCGCACAGCACACAAAATCAAAGTAGTTAATTTGGGACGGGGCTTTTTTGACTACTTTCAGTAGGTAAGAAAAAAGCCCCGAGGCAACGCCCCAGGGCTCTTCACAGTTTTGATGGTGGACCTGACAAGATTCGAACTTGTGACCTCCCGGTTATCAGCCGGACGCTCTAACCAACTGAGCTACAGGTCCATCATGGTGGAGGTTAGGGGGATCGAACCCCTGACCTCAGGCTTGCAAAGCCAGCGCTCTCCCAGCTGAGCTAAACCCCCACGGAGACAGTAATAAACACCCCAGCGGCGACTCGGCTCTCGCTGGGGTGTTTATTGCGAAAGAAAGTGGTGGACCTGACAAGATTCGAACTTGTGACCTCCCGGTTATCAGCCGGACGCTC